>Ga0207691_10002744_pt1 | contig 17176 bp, 20 predicted proteins | sample KBSM13metaG_FD_184327 | JGI IMG/M metagenome (GOLD analysis project Ga0207691, IMG submission 184327) | Miscanthus rhizosphere microbial communities from Kellogg Biological Station, Michigan, USA - KBS M1-3 metaG (SPAdes) (version 2) | ecosystem: Host-associated > Plants > Roots > Rhizosphere >... | reverse complement strand
CGGTCATCCCGAGGAGCGCAGCGACGAGGGATCCCGTCATAAGCAAGCCGGCGCCGCCGGTCATCCCGAGGAGCGCAGCGACGAGGGATCCCGGACTCGGCAAGCCGCCGCCTGCGCGGGTCGTCCCGGTTCCCATATACTTTCCGAAAAACCGATGCGTTTCGTCGTTCGCGCTTTTTCGATTGCGGTCCTTCTCGGCGCCGCGGCCAGCCGCTCCCTGCGCGCGCAGGAGCCGGCCCCCGCGCCGACGCCGCCGCCCGCGAATGCTCCTGCCGAAGCGCCTCCTCCGGTCGCCGAGACGGCGCCGGTTCCCGCGGACGCGTCGGTGGCGGCCGCAGCGGCTCTGGCGCCCCCGCCCCCTCCGCCGATCCCGGCCGCCCGCATTCACGATGCGCCGTCCATTGCGATCTCGAAGCTTCCGACCGAAAACCCTTACGGGAGCGTGTTCGACACTCCGGCCGCGCTCCCGGCCAAGCTTCCGTTCACGGACGCGGTGCTTTCGAGCGGGTTCTTCGTTTCGGTGCGCGTCGATCCGACCGGCAAGGCCATATCGGTGCGCCGGGACCGCGATCCGATCCCGTCCCTCGCCGCCGAAAGCATGCGGTCGATCCAGCGCTGGACGATCACTCCCGCCCGCCGCTCGGGCCAGGCCGTCGAGACGTGGGGCGCATATCGCCTCGAGCTGTCCGTCGAGATCGACTCGCCGAAGGTGACGCAGGCGACGCTGACGCCCGTGGCGCCAACGACTCCGATTCCCGCGCCGTTTTCGTGGCCGCCCGACGCCCAGTGGCTGGAGAGCCGGAAGCCGGGCCCGACGCCGGAAGGGACGGTCTCTCTCCTCGAGGTCGACACGGCGCCGGTGCCGACGAAGACCCCGTGGTCCGCGGACTCCTTCAAGGGGCCCTTCTCCGGCCGGTGGTGGATCAAGGTCGACAAGAACGGCCGCATCGAGCGCGCGATCCCGCTCGAGATCACCGATCCCGTCTTTCTCCCATACTTCCGGCGCGCGATGAGCAGCTGGGCGCTTCGGCCCGCGCAGCTCAAAGGAGCGCCGGTCGAGTCCTGGAACGAGCTCGCGATGTCCGGCACCATCTCCTTCGACGACGAGCTCAAGCAGATCTCGGCGCTCCGCCGCGCGATCGGCCCCTGACGCCGGGGCTTCCCGGAGGCCGGAACCGGTCTACACGATCTCGCGCCGGTCGCCGACCCGCCGCGTGACCTTGGCGCCGTCCAGGTATTCGAGCAGCGGAATGGCCAGGCGGCGCGTCAGGCCGAACATCTCCTTGAACTCGGCGACGTCGAGCGATTTCTTCGCGCGGCCGCGCACGCGCTCGACGACCGAGTCCACCGCGTCTCGGGCGATGATCCAGCCGCCGGGCAGCCGCACGAGGGCTCCCGTCTTCACGAGATGCCCGATCAGGCCTTCCACGACCTTCTGGCGATGTCGGACGGCCTCTGCAGTCTCGGAAGGAGACGGCGGGTCGAGACCGCGCCGTCGGAAGAACGCCGTGATGCGCTCGGACAGCTCGCGGTCCGAGCCCCCGAGATCGGTTCGTCCCGGAGGCCGCGCTTCGTCGCCAACGATGGCGAGCGCGCCGCGGGCGGCAAGGGCCGCTTCGATCCCTTCGGCCCAGCGAGGGTCGGCGCGCGGAAGGATTCGTTTCAGGAGAGTCTGGCGGGGCACGCCGACCGCTCCCGAGCCCTCGGCCGCGAGCCTCTCGAGCTCCGATGTCGCGAGCCCGGCCAGACGGGCCAGCGCCGACTCCGAGGCGTAGCGATCGGGCGAGCGTCGGAGCGCGTAGACCCGGCGCTCCGCGAGTGACGGGGCGAGGGCGGCGCGCACCGCCCCCACCGCGGTGCCGGCTCGGCGAGCGAGCTCCTCCTCGTCGACGCCGTGCTCTCGCGATTCCTCGATCCAGAGAACGAGCCGGTCGGCGAGCGCGCCGCTCTCCAGCCGGTCGAGCATCCGACGCCGCCCCTCCTCGTCGCGTGCGGGGAAGGCCGTCGGACGGGGGTCCAGGACGACTCCGCCGCCGATCGTCGTGACCGGCGAAAGCCGGCGCAGCACGAAGCGATCCCCGGGCGCGGCCGCGACCGGCTTCGCGAACCGGAGCTCGACGCGCGCCGAGCCCCCGGGGGGCATCTCCCGGGCCTCGAGGATCCGCACGGAGGCGGTGCTTTCCGAGGCGAAGTGGTGGAACGACAGCCGATTCCCGCTCCGGACGCGCGGAGAGCCCGGCAGGAGCTCGACGCGGGCGACGACGCGAGTGGACGTCGCGAACGCGGACGGCGTCGCGAGGACGAGCCCCCGCCGCAGATCCGAGAGCTCGGCCCCCACGAGGTTCGCGCTCACCCTTTCCCCCGCGCGCGCTTCGTCCACCTCGCGTCCGTGGACCTCCAGGCGGCGAACGCGCACGGGCCGCCGATCCGGGAGGATTTCGAGCCGGTCGTCCTTTCGGATGCCGCCGGAGACGAGGCTCCCGGTCACCACCGGTCCGAAGCCGGCGACGAGAAAGGCCCGGTCGACGGGCAGCCGCGCGATCGCATCGTCCCGCGCGGAATCCGCTTCGAACGCCGCGCGGCGTGTCGCCAGATCGACGAGGGCCGCCTTCAACGCCTCGAGACCCTCGCCCGTCTTCGACGAGACGGGCACGATCGGGGCGTTCTCGAGGAAGGAGCCGCGCGTGAGCTCGCGCAGGTCCGAAGACGTGACCTCGACGAGCTCCGCCGGGACGCGATCGCACTTGGTCACCGCGATGACGCCGGCCGACAGGCCAAGGAGACGCACGATCTCGAAGTGCTCCCGCGTCTGGGGCATCACGGACTCGTCGGCGGCGACCACGAGGAGCACCGCCTGGATGCCGCCGGCGCCGGCGAGCATGTTGCGCACGAAGCGCTCGTGGCCCGGAACGTCCACGAAGGACATCCGGACCTCGTTCCACTCGGCGTGGGCGAACCCGAGATCGATGGTGATGCCGCGGCGCTTCTCCTCGGGAAGGCGGTCCGCATCGATCCCCGTGAGCGCCTTCACGAGCGCAGTCTTGCCGTGGTCGATGTGGCCGGCCGTCCCGACGAGGAACCGTTTCACGGACGGAAGGGTAACTCCTCCGCGCGTTCTGACGGGTGATAGCCTCAAGACCCCATGCAGGAGAGGATCGAGGCGGACTTGAAGTCGGCGATGAAGGCCGGCGACAAGACCCGGGTCTTGACACTCCGACTGCTCCTCGCGGCGCTCAAAAACGAGAAGATCCAGGCGCAGCGCGCGTTGACCGCGGACGAGTTCGAGGCGGTCCTCCGCCGCGCCGTCAAGCAGCGTCGCGACTCGATCGAGCAGTACGCCCGCGGAGGGCGTCAGGACCTGGTCGACGCCGAAAGCCGCGAGCTCGTGATCATCGAGGAGTACCTGCCGAAGGGGATCTCGGACGCCGAGATCGAGGTCGCCCTTCGCAACATCATCCGGGACAAGGGCTTCTCGGCCTCCAAAGACGTCGGCCTGGCGATGAAGGAGCTCATGTCGGCCCACAAAGGCCGCGTGGACGGAAAGAAAGCTCAGGAAATCGCCCGCCGCCTGCTCCCGTGACGGCGAGGGCCGCGGGCGGCAACCGCCAGGAGATCGAGGTCAAGATCCCCGTCCGCGAGCTCTCGGCCGTCCGAGAAAAACTTCGCTCCGCGGGCGCGTCGCTCCACGCGGGGGTCCACGAGGAATCGAACATCCTTTTCGACGACCCCGAACGCCGTCTCTCCGGCAGCGGACGCACGGTCCGGCTGCGGCGCGCGGCCGGACGCGCGATCCTGACCTACAAAGGGGCGGCGCGGTTTCAGGCCGGCGCCAAAGTGCGCGAAGAGCGCGAGACCGAGGTGTCCAACCCGGAGGAAGCCGAGGCGATTCTTTCGGGCATCGGGCTCCAGCCGCGCTTCCGTTATGACAAGCGGCGGGAAGAATGGGACTGCGACGGAAGCGTGGTCGCCCTCGACGAGACGCCGATCGGCTTCTTCGTCGAGGTGGAAGGCGATCCGGCGAGCATCCGGCGGGTCGTGGCGGCGCTCGGCCTCGACGCCGCCGAATCCATCCCCTACTCGTACGCGGAGCTCTACGCGCGCCGACGCAAGGAGGATCCCGCGCTGCCGCCGGACATGGTTTTCCCCGAGGACGCCTCGCGCTCCTGACGGTCTGCCCCTCCCGGTGACACCACCTCCGGAGACTTCACGAACCCGGCGGCTGCGAAGTAGCGGTTGATTTCGATCACCTGGGCGATCAGGTCCAACGCCACCTGAGCCATGAGAGAGCGCACGCGTCGAAGCTCGGCGTCGGCGCGTCCCGGACACGAAGCGTCGGGGGTTTCCTCGGAAACGCGGCCGAGATCTTCGGGCAGGAGGATCTCCTCGGCGCCATCCGTGGGCCTCTCCGGCGTTTCTCTGCGGAAGACAGGCACTCGAAGGACGATCCGCCTCTTGAGGCCGAACGGCACGGCGTCCCGCTCCACGGCGTCGGCCACCCAGGGCCCGAGCTCGCTCGGCGCCGGAGTCGCCACGAGCTCGGCTTCCTGTTCGACCATCTTTCGCACGTGGATCTCGGCCGCCCGCGCAATCTCTTCGGCCCGCCGCTCGAAGCACGCGCGCGGGGAGCCAGGATCGCCTCCGACGATCGCGAACCCTTTCTCGGTTCGCGGGCGATCCGATCCGGGGGCCGCCTTCTCTTCCTCGTCTTTCACGGGCTCGATCGGAATGATCATGGGGTCCAGCCTCTCGCCCCCCGCCGGTAGTAGAGCGTCCGGATCTTCGCCGTCGCGCCGAACACCCGCACGACGGCCATCCGATCGTGCGCGTTCCAGAGGTAGACGGAGCCCGGGGTCGCGTCGCCCACCGGAGAAAAGGAGCAGATGTCGGAATTGTTGAATCGGATGGGATCGTCGATCCGATCCAGGTAACGGCCCGGGCTGCTCGGATCGGGCACGCGGATCCCGGTCATGATGGCGGGCCGCACGTCGTTGCGGGACCAGGGATAGGCAATCCCGAGGAAACGGTCGACGCCACTCGCGATCTCCGCCGTGCGGACGCCATTCCCGTTGCCATCGCCGTAAAGCGCCCATTCGTAGCGGTCGCCGTTCTTGCGGAACTTCAGCCCGACGTTGCGGTCCCGGGAGACCGCGTACGAGCGCGCGAGATAGAACGCCACGGTCGTCTCGTGGACCGCATTGCGAATCGACACCGACTCTCGCAGCGAAAAAGTTCCGGGAGCGGCGAGCAAGACCAGGAACGCCATGACCATCAGGCTCACGATCAGCTCGTAAGCGGTCAGTCCGGAGCTCGGCGAGGTGGGCCCGGGGCCCTGAGGGCCCCGGGCGGGCGCGGAGTTCACCGTCCTTTGCCCACAGGGACGGCGTTGGCGGGTTTCTCCTTCGCGGCCGGCGCCGGGGAGGAAGCGCGGCCCGCCGAAGGAGACGACGAGAGCCGAATCTTGGAGTCGAGGGTGGTGGGTCCCGTGACGGAGAGGTAGGGCTTGAGACTCAGGAAGAGCTTTTCGCCGATCCCTTTGACCTCCATGAGCTCCTCGGGGCGGGCGAAGGGTTTCTCCTTGCGGCGCTCGACGATGCGCTCGGCAACCCGAGCGCCGATGCGCGGCAGATAGGCGAGCTCCACCGGCGAGGCGGTGTTGATGTTGACCTTCTTCGACGGCCCGGACGCGTCGGCTCCCTCGCCGAACGCCAGAGCCGCCGCGCCGAGCGTCACGAGCGCGGCGATCGTGGACACACGAATCCTGGATGCGAGCATCGAGACTCCTTTCGGATCAGCGAGCCTTGGGACTGGGCTGCGAAACACGAAGAATCGGATGGGTTGAGCGGTACGGGTTTTGTCCTCATCGAGCCGTCACGATCAGGCGTTCTCCATCGGCACCTCCTTTCGGGAGGGTCGGGAAGGCGAGATCCGTGCCGAAGCCCGGGCGGAGAGAGAAGTCGAACGCGCCCCGCGGTTTATCGCCGGCGGCACGAACATGGAGCCCGACCGCCCCCGACAAAAACTCGGTCGCCGCTTCGCTGCGGCTCAACCTCAGGTCGCTGAATCGAAAGGGCGTCGTGCGGATGCCAGAGCCGTAGGACACCTGTCCAATTTCTTGTCGGACCCGCGTGTAGACTGCCCGCCGTGATCTCCAGGAAGGTCGCCGCGGGACGAAACGCGGGACGGGAAATCATCGTCGGCGTGTCGGGCGGCTCCGGCGCGCAGCTCGCCCGCCGCTTCGTGGAGGTGGCGCTCGCCTCCGGCGGCCTCGCGAAGCTCCACCTCGTCCTCTCGGATCCCGCTCTCGACGTCGCGCGCCGCGAGATGCGCGCGAGCATCGCGAGCCCGCAGGATTGGATCGCAACCCTCGGCGTTCCGAACCCGCAGCTCGCGCGCATCGTCCTCCACGACAACGGAAACGTGGGCGCGTCGATCGCCTCGGGTTCCTATCCGGCGGCCGGAATGATCGTGATTCCCTGCAGCGGCGGGACCCTCGGCTCGATCGCCCACGGAATCGGACGCGACCTGCTGCAGCGCGCCGCCGACGTCTGCCTGAAGGAACGGCGACCGCTCGTGCTCGCGTTCCGCGAGTCGCCGTACTCGCTCGTCCACGTCGAGAACATGCGCGCGGCGACCCTGGCCGGCGCCATCGTCGCGCCGCCTACGCCCGCGTTCTACGTCGCTTCCCCGACGGTCGAGAGGATGCTCGACGCCTATTGCATCCGCGCGGCGCGTCTTCTCGGCCTGGAGCCCCACGGCGAGGACTTCCGCTGGGAAGGCGGGGACTCCGGAGCGGGTCGGCCGACGAAGGCGGAGGCGCAGGCACGGCCACGTCGCCGGCTGAAGCGGTGAGCGCTCCGGCATCCGGCGCGGGAACGGGCGCTCTCCGGTCCGTCCGGACGACTCTCGAGATGATCAAGTTCTCGCACACGCTCTTCGCGCTGCCCTTCGCCCTGCTCGCCGCGGTCCTCGCGGCGGGCGGCTGGCCGCGGGGATCGACGCTCCTCAAGATCCTCCTGGCCATGGTCGGCGCCCGGAGCGCGGCCATGGCCCACAACCGGCTCGCCGACCGCCGGTTCGACGCGGAGAATCCGCGCACGGCGGCTCGCGCGCTGCCGTCGGGCGTCCTCTCCCCCGCCTTCGTCCGAATTTTCCTCGCCGCCTCGATCGCCGTCTTCCTCGCGGCGGCGGCGAGCCTCAACCGACTGACGCTGCTGCTCTCGCCGGTGGCGCTCGGGCTCCTGCTTCTCTACGCTTACACCAAGCGCTTCACGGCGCTTTCCCACCTCGTCCTCGGTCTCTGCCTCGGGATCGCGCCGGTGGGCGCCTGGATCGCCGTGCGAGGGGAATTCGCGCTCCTGCCGGTCCTCCTCGGGCTCGCGGTCCTCTTCTGGACGGCCGGGTTCGACGTCATCTACTCCCTCCAGGACGAAGCGCACGACCGCCGGGTCGGCCTCCGCTCCATCCCCGCGCGCGTCGGGGCGCGGCGCGCGCTCTGGATCTCGGGGCTGTTTCACGCCGCCATGGCGGTCCTGCTCGTGGCGGTCTGGCGTCTTGCGGGAGGCGGATGGCTCTTCTTCGCCGGCATCGTTGCGACCCTCGCGGCGCTCGTCTACCAGCACGCGATCGTCCGTCCCGGGGACCTCTCCCGCGTGGACGCCGCGTTCTTCACGGCAAACGGCTTCGTCTCGGTGGTCCTCGCCGCCTGCGGCATCGCGGACGTGCTCGCGCGTTCGCATTAGAATCCGCCCGATGATTCCGACCGAAGGGGACGTTCCGCTGCGCCACCTGGCGATCGAGGGACCCATCGGCGTCGGCAAGACTTCGCTCGTCGAGCTGCTCGCGAGGCGGTTCCGCGGCACCAAGATCCTCGAGGACGTCGACAACCCGTTCCTCGGCGACTTCTACAAGAAGAAGAAGGGGGCGGCGTTCCAGACGCAACTCTTCTTCCTCCTGTCCCGCTACCAGCAACAGCAGGAGATCGCCCAGATCGACCTGTTTACGAACCTCGTCGTCGCCGACTACCACTTCCCGAAGGACAAGATCTTCGCCTGCATCAATCTGGACGACTCGGAGCTGCTGATCTACGACCGGCTCTACACGCTCCTGTCGGAGTCCGTGCGCAAGCCCGATCTCGTGATCTTTCTGCAGGGGTCGATCGAGACGTGCCTGAAGCGGATCAAGAAAAAGCCGCGGACGCTCGAGAAGGCCGTAACGCCCGATTACCTGGCCCAGCTCATCGAGGCCTACAACTACTACTTCTACCACTACGACGAGACGCCCCTGCTCGTCGTGGACACCAACGAGATCGACTTCGTCAACCGGCCGGGGGACTTCGAGGACCTCGTCGGACAGATCCAGAAGGCGAAGAAGGGCGTCCAGTACTACGTCCCGGCGGCCAGCGCGCCGGAGTGACCGACGCCGCGCCAGCGAGCGGTGGTCATCCCGAGGAGCGCAGCGACGAGGGATCCCGGAATCGACTCGCTGCACGGCTCGTAGGCCTGCCGATCGCGGGATCGATACCGCCGGCCGTTCCGGCCGGCGTTGCCTACTGCCGGTGGTCTGCCTCTGGTGGCCGGCTCGCTATCGCTCGGGATGACGAGGCGGGGCGGCGGGCGAAGCGCGGCGGCAGGCGCAGGCGCCTTCCGATCATCGCGGAAACGCCCCGGCGTATAATTCCGACCTCGCCCTTCTCGGCGGCGATCCGAGACGTTGCGGACGTCGACCGAAAGGCAAGGAGCGAACGATGACGGACCTTCCGGAGAGAGATCCCCTCACGATCCCGCAGATCGTCGCGGCCAAGGGCCGCGAGAAGCTCGCGATGCTCACGGTCTACGACGCGCCCTCGGCGCGGCTGCTCGACGAGGCGGGGATCGAGATCCTGCTCGTCGGCGACTCGGTCGAGATGACGGTCTACGGCGAGCCGAACACCCTTTCGGCGACGATGGACACGATGGTGCGCCACACGCGCGCCGTCTCACGTTCCGTCCGGCGCGCCGTGGTCGTCGGCGACATGCCGTTTCTCTCCTACCAGACCGATCCGGCCAACGCGGTCGCGAACGCGGGACGTTTCCTGGCCGAGGGCGGCGCCGCGGCCGTCAAGGTCGAGGGCGGGCGGCGCATCCTTCCGGCGGTGGAGGCCATCCTCGCGGCGGACATCCCGGTCATGGGCCACGTCGGCCTGACGCCGCAGTCGTATCGCAAGTTCGGCGGCTTCAAGGTCCAGGGCCGCGAGGCCGACTCGGCGCGCGAGATCCGCGAGGACGCCAAGGCGCTGGCCGACGCCGGCTGTTTCGCCATCGTGCTCGAGTGCGTGCCGGAAACCCTCGCCGCCGAGATCACGCGCGAGATCGCCGTGCCGACGCTCGGGATCGGCGCCGGCCTCCACTGCGACGGGCAGGTCCTCGTCTTCCACGACGTGGTCGGCCTCACGCGCGACCTGCGGCCCAAGTTCGTGCGGCGTTACGCCGATCTGACCACCGTGATCGGGGACGCCGCGCGCGCGTTCGTCAAGGACGTCAAGAGCGGCTCCTTCCCGTCCCAGGAAGAGTCCTTCACGGGCGGCCGGCCCACGGGGTTGCGCCGGGTTCATTGAGCCGGTGATCACCGTCTCCGCGCTCGGCCCGTTGCGCTCCGCCGTGGGAAGGGCGCGCGCCGCCGGCGAGCCGGTCGCGTTCGTCCCGACGATGGGAGCGCTCCACGAGGGCCACCTGTCGCTCGCACGCCTCGCAAAGCGCCACGCGCCCTTCGTCGTCGTCTCGATCTTCGTCAACCCGCTCCAGTTCGGAGCGCACGAGGACCTCGCCCGCTATCCCCGGCGCGAGGCGGATGACGGCGTCCTGCTCGCGCGGGAGGGCGTGGACGTGCTTTACGTTCCGGATCCCGCGCGCTTCTACCCGCCGGATTTCTCGACACGCGTCGAGGTCGGCGGCGTCTCGGCGGGCGGAGAAGGCGCGCGGCGGCCGGGCCACTTCTCCGGAGTCGCGACGGTCGTCGCACGGCTCTTCATGCAGGTCCTGCCCGACGTCGCGGTCTTCGGACGCAAGGATCTTCAGCAGGTGGCGGTCGTGCGGCGGATGATCCGCGACCTCGACTTTCCGATCCGGCTCGTCGTCGGAGAGACCGTGCGCGAGCCCGACGGCCTCGCGCTCTCGTCGCGGAACGCCTATCTGTCGCCGGAGGAGCGCCGCCGCGCCACCGATCTCTCGCGATCGCTGTTCGCCGCCCGGGCCCGCGCCGAGCATGGCGAGCGGGACGCGCGGATCCTCGAGGTGGACGTCCTCCGCCAGCTCGATGCCGCCGGGCTCGACGTCGATTACGTCGAGGCGGTGGACGCCGAGACGATGACCCGGTCCGCCGAGGTCCGCCCCGGCGTGGCGCTCGCCGCCGCCGTCCGGTTGGGGAAGACGCGCCTGATCGACAACGTTATCCTTCTTGACCCGGAGCGGCCGGGAGCATAGAGAGCATCGACAGAGAGCATAGAGAGCACAGAGAACACAGACACACAGATCCATGACGACCGAAACCGAAACCCTCGAGAGCTCGCCCGCCCCTTCTGCGGCCGCCGATCCTTTCGTCTTCGGCGGACGGACGTTCGTTTCGCGCCTGATCGTCGGCACCGGCAAGTACGCGACGTTTCCCCTGATGCGGGAGGCGCTCGTCGCTTCGGGAGCCGAGATCGTGACGGTCGCGGTGCGCCGGGTCAATCTCACCGATCGCTCGAAGGAGTCGCTGCTCGACTACGTCCCCAAGGGGATGACGCTTCTGCCGAACACGGCCGGCTGCTACAACGCCGAGGACGCGGTGCGCGCGGCGCGCCTGGGCCGCGAGGTCGGCCTCTCGAACTGGGTCAAGCTCGAAGTCCTGGGCGACGAGCAGACGCTCTGGCCCGACAACGAGGCTCTGCTTTCGGCGACGAAGACTCTCGTCGCAGAAGGTTTCGTCGTGTTTCCGTACACCTCGGACGATCCGATCGTCTGCCGGAAGCTCGAGGATGCGGGCGCCGCGGCCGTCATGCCGCTCGGCGCGCCGATCGGTTCGGGGCTCGGCATCCAGAATCCCAACAACATCGCGATCATCCTGGAGCGCGCGCATGTTCCGGTGATCGTGGACGCGGGGGTCGGCACGGCCTCGGATGCCTGCGTCGCCATGGAGCTCGGCGCCGCGGGCGTGCTGATGAACACCGGGATCGCCGGGGCGGGCGATCCGGTGCGGATGGCGCGGGCGATGCGCGACGCCATCCGCGCAGGGCGCGACGCATTCCTCGCCGGACGCATCCCGCGGAAGCGCTACGCCACGGCCTCTTCGCCCATTACGGGCGTGATCGGCTCGTAGAAGAAGGAGGCACGAAGCAGGAATCAGGAGGCAGGAGCCTGCCCGCTGACGCCTGCCTCCCGCCTCCGGCCTCCTGCCTCCTGCTTTTCCGGCATCGCTAACCGCAAGCAGCGAATGGGCTTGCCGGGCGCCTGTCCTTCCGTACAGATTCCCCTTGCAAAGATTTCAAATCCCGTGCTACGTTCCGCCAGCTTTTTTACGAAAACCCCGCACACCCCAATCGCGCCTTTTATGCTTTCCATCCCCCATCCGTACGCCCTTTTGCGGGGAGGCGTGCGTGCTATTGAAAGGGGGTCGGTCCTAGAGAGAGCTTGATCCCGGCGCGGGGCGCCGGGTTTCTACCGAGTTGTGTATCCGTTTCGCCATTTTTTTCACCGTGCGGACTTACGAGCCTCACGGGCAGGGGATTAAACCCAGGAGATCGTTAACTTCCATGATGCAGCAATACACGGACAAGAACCTCACGTGCGTCGACTGTGGGGGGACCTTTCTGTTCTCGGCCGACGACCAGGAATTCTACGCGCGCAAGGGTTTCACCAACGAGCCCAAGCGTTGCAAGCCTTGCCGCGACAAGCGGAAGATGTCCTCGGGCGAAGGCCGCGAGCGCACCTTCTACGACGTGACCTGCGACGGCTGCGGCAAGCAGACGCAGGTGCCCTTCAACCCGACCAACGGCAAGCCGGTCTACTGCCGCGAGTGCTACTCCGCTCGCCGCTCGCAGCAGGCCTACTAAGCCGCGTCGTTCCCGGTCCAATACAGCCCCGGCATTCGCCGGGGCTTTTTTTGTTATCGTCGAGCGGAGATCCCAACTTGGCCGCCAAGCTCTCTCCGCCCGAAACCGCCTCGCTCCCCGCGGGCTCCGTCTCGTCGGCGATCGGCGCCACGCCCCTCGTCGAGCTCCCCCGCTTCGCCCGCGGCGCGGCCCGGCTCTTCGCCAAGCTCGAGTGGTTCAACCCCGGCGGCAGCGTCAAGGACCGGATCGCCCGGGGGATGATCGACGACGCCGAAGCGCGCGGGCTTCTGGCCCCCGGCGGCACGATCGTCGAGGCGACTTCCGGCAACACCGGCGTGGCCCTCGCCCTGATCGCGGCGTCCCGGGGCTATCGCTGCGTGGTCGTGATGCCCGAGGGTTACGGAGTGGTCAAGGCAAAGCTCATGACGGCGGCCGGCGCCGACGTGGTCCGCACGCCCGCCGACGACAAGATGGCCGGCGCAGTCGAGCGCGCGACCGAGATCGCCCGCTCCACTCCGGGCGCCTGGGTTCCCTCGCAGTTCACCAATCCCGTCAATCCTCAAACACATTTCGAAACGACCGGCCCCGAGATCGCCGAGCAGATCGGCGGCCGCATCGACGCGTGGGTCGCCGGCGTCGGGACGACCGGGACGTTCGTCGGCGTCGCGCGGTATCTCACCGAGCGACATCCCGAAATCCTCCGCGTCGCGGTCGAGCCGGAAGGTTCGATCCTCACGGGTGGGTGCCCCGGTCCGCACGACGTCGAGGGCATCGGTCTCTCGCAGATCTGGCCGATTCTCGACCGGAGCCTGATCGACGAGATCGTCACGGTGGCCGACGCGCCGTCCTTCGCGACCTGCCGCGACCTCGCGCGCGAAGAGGGCCTGTTCGTCGGCGGCTCCTCCGGCTCGGCGGCCGCGGCCGCGCTCCAGATCGCCCGGCGCCTCGGCCCCGGCAAGACGGTGGTCACGCTGTTTCCGGACGGCGCGGAACGCTATCCGGATCAGGGCATCTTCGACCAGTAACACCGAAAGGACAGTGATGGGCTTCTCGACCGACTGTATCCACGCCGGCAACGAGCCCGAGCCCGCGACGGGCTCGGTTTCGTTTCCGATCTATCAGACTTCGACGTACGTCCAGCAGGGGCTCGGGCAGCACAAGGGTTTCGAGTACGGCCGGACTCAGAACCCGACGCGCTCGCGCCTCGAAGAGAACCTGACGGTTCTCGAGGGAGGCTGCGGCGCGCGCGCCTTCGCCTCGGGCATGGCGGCGATCACGGCGATCTCCACCTTCGTGAAGCAGGGCGACCACGTCGTCTGCTCGAACATGACCTATGGCGGCACGTACCGCTACTACACGAAGATCCTGGCGAACTACGGCGTGACGTTCGATTTCGTCGACACGGCGGATCCGGCGGCCGTCGAGCGGGCGATCCGGCCCGAGACACGCATGCTGCATCTCGAGTCCCCCACGAACCCGACGATGCGCCTCGCGGACATCACGCTCCTCTCGGAGCTCGCTCACCGTGTCGGCGCCATCGTCGTCGTCGACAACACTTTCTGCTCGCCTTACCTCCAGAAGCCGTTGTCCCTCGGGGCGGACATCGTCATGCACTCGACGACGAAGTTCCTGGGGGGGCACTCCGACACGGTCGGCGGAATCGCGGTCGCGAAGGCGAAGGAGCACGAGGAGTGGCTGGGCTTCGTCCAGAACAGCTCGGGCGCGATCCTCTCGCCGATGGATTCCTTCCTCGTCCTGCGCGGCATCAAGACACTCGTGGTCCGCATGGAGAGGCACGAGGCCAACGGCCGAAAGGTCGCCGAGCATCTCGCCAAGCATCCGAAGGTCCGGCTGGTCAACTATCCCGGCCTCCCGACGCATCCCCAGCACGCGCTCGCGAAGAAGCAGATGTCGGGGTTCGGCGCGATGATCTCGTTCGATCTGGGATCGCTCGAGAATGCCGGCGCGTTTCTGAAAAAGGTCCGGCTGTGCTCCCTGGGCGAAAGCCTCGGCGGAGTCGAAACCCTCATCTCGCATCCGGCGTCGATGACGCACGGCTCGATCCCCGAAGAAGAAAGAAACCGCCTCGGCGTCACTCCCGGTCTCGTCCGCATCTCCGTCGGCATCGAGGATGCCGAGGATCTGTTGGAGGATCTGGACCAGGCGCTCGAGGCGGTTCGCTAGAGAGCCAGCTTCGCGGGACTAGTTTCGAATCCGATCCCAGGCGTCGCGCGTGGCGTCCTTGACGTCGTGCCACGCCCGTCCGGTCGTGCCCTTCGCCTTGTCCCAACCCTTCTCGAGATCGCCTTCGACCTCATTGAACTTCCGACCTCGGTACTCGGGACGGGCCGCGCTTTCCCAGCCGTACCGATAGGCGGGCTCGTACTCGTCGTACGCTTTGCCCGTCACGTAGTAGGGACGCTTCTTGTAGTTGTCCCGCCAGAACGTGGCTTCCTCGGTCGGGTTGACGGCCTCGCCCGCGGCATGGCCCGCGGCTCCGCCGGCCACCGCTCCCACCACTCCGCCGACGGCGGCCCCGATCGGGCCTCCCACGACGGCTCCGGCCGCCGCACCCGCGACTGCCCCGCCGGTCGCGCCGACTCCCGTGCCTACGGGATGGGAGCCCGGCTCATCTGTGATTGGATCTCGATTCGCAGGATTCTTGTCGATCTTCTCGTCCATTTCAGGGTTACCTCCGCCGTCTTCACAGAGCAAGACGGATGCCCGGGCCCCTTTCGGGCGCCCGGGCTCCGGAAGTCGCTGACGGGCGGATCGAACTTCAGGCCGTCTGGAGCAGGCGCAGACCCGCGCGGCGCGGCTGCGGCGACGGAACCCGGAACGCGGCCGGAGCCGCGGCCGGTTTCTCGAGCCCGCGCCGCCACTTCGCGGTGAGCCAGAGCTGCTCGCCGCCGCACTTGGGGCAGGTCCGGTTCCGGATGCTGAACGTCACGCTGCAATCCAGACAGAGCGCCGTTTCGTCCTCGCGAATGCTGGTTGTGAGCAGCGAAAGATCGCCGGACGAAGCGCCGACTTCACCTAGAATCGACCCCTCAACCCTGACTCTCATCGGAGCCCTCCTGCCGCTAAATTCGAACGTCGGATGTGCAACTTTAGGGCCAGACTGGCCAAATGGCCAGCCCCGGACTGGTCAGTGGACCAGCTCTATGCCCGTCGTCCCCGGTACAAGCTGAATCTCCTGCGGGAGATAGCGCCCCTGAGCCCACAGAATTCTCTGCGTGTCCAACGTGTCTCGAAGGCGGGCGTAAGCCGCGCGTAAGCTGCTCCGGGTGCCGACGGCCGCGACGTCTCCCCAGGGCGAGCCGGCCGGAGGCTCCTCTTCGAGCGACCAGACGAAAAGCGGAACGCGCAGCATCGCGAGGTACTTCTTGACCACCTCCGGCCTGTAGGTGCTGACGTCCACGGCGGCGCCGCCGAGGACGAGGAGGACGGCGCGCCGGCCGAAGCTCTCGAAGGCGTTCAGCCCCGCCACGGCGACGGCGTCGGCATACATCGGGAAGAGCCCTTCGGGAGTCGGATTGGAAACATGGGAGAGAAGGAACGTGAGGCCCCCGTTCGCGCGGGTCAAACCCCCGGCGGAAGGGAAGAGCGCCGACCCGCGAAAGGCTCTCGGCCGCGGCCAGAGGAAGCTGACCTCGTCGGCCTTCTCGAGAGGCAGCGCAGCCGGTGCGCGCGGGCCTGCGCCAAGCCCCGAGAGCTTGCCGTAGGCCTCCGTCGCGCTCTCGTCGCGGACGATCCAGAGGCTCGCCGGCCCTTCCTCGGCCGTGGCGACGCGAAGCGGCTTTTCGCCCGCGCGAAGGACGCCCTGGAAAGCCTCGGGGTTGAGCTTGCGCTTCTTCGTCATCCGGATCGGGACCGCCGTCAGCTCACTCTGCGCCTCGCCTCCGGCCGCGCCTCCGAAGGCCACGTCGTCGCGGGACCGAAGGCCGCTCGGGAAGTCGAGCTCGACCGTGACCACGTGAACGAGTTCCGTAGAATGCGGCGGGATCTGGACGCGCCGCAGCGCGTCCATCGGGATCGGCCGTCCGTCGAAGCTGACCGTGACGTGCTGGGGCTCTTCGCCCATCACGTTCTGCCAGGTGACCCCGGCCGCGACCGCGCGGCCCTCGGCGTCGCGCTCGAGCAGAATCCCCGCCTCCGCCGGCGGCCGGGGCATGTTGATCCACTGCCTCGCCCGCGCGAGTTCGCCTCCCTGCGGGTCGAGCGCGCGGGCGACGAGCTCGTGCGGCACGAGCTGCGGGCCGAGATCGATCGGCGCGATCCAGGGTGGCGTGTCGAGCCGTGCGACTTCTTCGCCGTCGAGGAGGAGCTGGACTTCTGCGACGCTCCCCTGGACCGCGAGACGAACCTGCCGATCCCCGGAGGTCAGGCCGAGAAAGAGCGACAGGAAGGCGACCGAGGCGGCCGTGGGCGGAGCCTCAGGCCTTGGAGCGGCTGGCCTTTCGCGCCTTTGCGGCGGCGGGTCGTGCCTTCGCGGCGCCGGGGCCTTTGCGCGGCCTCTTCCGAACGGCCGGGCGCAGCGGGGACTTGGTCATCTTCTCGATCCACTGGGTGAACCCCGGCGAAGCCCAATCGACACGGTAGCCGAGGACTTCGGGAAGCTCGTAGGTGTTGACGCGATGAATCGTCTCCCGCACGGATTCGAAGTTCGAAGACCGAGTCTTGATGAGCAGCAGCATCTCGCCGTCGTCGCAGACGCGTCCCTTCCAGCGATAGATCGAGTGGACGTTGGGAATGATGTTGACGCAGGCCGCGCGCCGGGCGCGCACCAGCGCGTGGGCGACATCGAGCGCCTGCTCCTCCGTTCCCACGGATGTGACCACCACCATCAGATCGTTGCCGGACGCCACGTCGCGGATTGGACTCCGAGCGGGCACCAGAGTCAAGCGGCGCGGGAAGAAATGCCGGAGGGCGGGTGTTAGACTCCCTTCTCGATCTTTGAGATTCGTGCGATCGAGACCACGTGGGGGCGAAACGGCTTCGACGGGGACGATGGCGCGAGAGGTTGCATGCCGAGGTCTCACCCCTCCTCGTAAAAGCAGGGTGAAAAATAGTAGCTGCGAACAACAGCAACTTCGCTCTGGCTGCTTAATT
>Ga0207691_10002742_pt1 | contig 17179 bp, 15 predicted proteins | sample KBSM13metaG_FD_184327 | JGI IMG/M metagenome (GOLD analysis project Ga0207691, IMG submission 184327) | Miscanthus rhizosphere microbial communities from Kellogg Biological Station, Michigan, USA - KBS M1-3 metaG (SPAdes) (version 2) | ecosystem: Host-associated > Plants > Roots > Rhizosphere >... | reverse complement strand
CACCGACTCCGTCGTGCACGGCTACCGGATCGCCATGACCCCCGACCGGCTGATCGGCCGCGTGGAGAGCGTCTGGAGCACGATCTCGCTCGTGATCGCGCCGCTCGGGCCACAGACCGCCGGCCTGCTGCTCGGCGCCGCGTCGCCGCGCGCGACGATCGGCGTCTTCTTCTGCTTCGGGCTGACGCTCGCCGTCTGGGCCAAAGTCTCATGAAAAGCAGAAGGGCCGGTAATACAGCACCGGCCCCGATGACGAATATTAATAATTGAATATTGAGTTTACTTCTTGCCTCGCGCGGCAGCCTTTGAAGCCTTCAACAAAAAAATTAGCGAAGGAAAAGAAGTGATCAACAAAAACAATTTAAAATCGATTGTATTCGCGGATAAAGCAACCGTGACCTGGAATGATAATCAATTCTTGTACCTGGCGCAATCAGACTTTACTCCTCCCGCATTTGATATGGATTCAACCGGCCAACGCGTGTACCGTGAACATGCTCCACTCAATTTGCAGGACGTCGCCGCCAGGATCTTTAATTACAAAAAGGATAGTTTGATCACCGACAATGATCGCTTCAACAGTCTATTGAAAGATGCGGGCGATGTTCATTTGTGGTCAAATGCAGAAGGCATGTCGATGGACAATGCCAACCTCGGCTTTCTTTCATTGCTAAGGACGGATGTGTACTTTAAAGAAAGCGTAACGGCTGCAACGCTTTCCTTCGAGAAAGGAAAAATTGTTATGCACGCGAAAATGTATAGCAATAAAGAGATGGAAGAGGTGATGAGGAAATACAGTGGAGACAACATCAATCTGAATTATATTGAGCGCATCCCTTCCGACAATGTTATCGGATTGCTAGCTGCAAACTACAAGCCCGAAGGATTAAAACAATTTTTAAAATTGGGAGGCCTTGATGGACTTGTAAATAGCTTCCTGGGAAAATATGATCTTACACTCGACCAGATTGTTGCTGCTTCTAAAGGCGACATGTTGATTACCGTTACTGATGTTGGCGTTAAAAGAAAAATGGTAAGCCTTGGACAGGGAATGGATTCATTGCCGATCAATTCACCATCTGCAGAAGTACTGCTGGCGATGTCAGTTAAAGACAAAGCTCCATTCGAGAAATTGGTTGGCGTGGCGCAACAAATGGGTAAGGACGGACAGTTGCCTGCGGGAGTTACCTACAAATTTGGCAGCGATCTCTTTGTTGTGGGAACAAACCCAGGCATGGTTGATCAGTACCTGAAAGGTGGCAATAAAGAATTCCCGTTCACTTCCAAAATCAAAGGGCATCCAATCGCTTTTTATCTGGACTTAAATAAGTTGATCAGTACATTTAATGAGCAAATAAAAGATACAGCGGCCAACAGCGTGTTTAAGGCATCGGTGGAAATGTGGAAAGATGTAGTGGCAACAGGTGGAGAATTCAAAGATGGCGCAGTGCAACAGGAAATCGAAGTAAACATGATTGATCAAAACACAAATAGTCTTCAACAACTCAATTCATATATAGACAAGGTTTCATCAAACAGGAAGAAACCGTTCTAAGTTTCGAGTTTCGGGTTTTGGGTTTCGCGTTCTTTAATTCTAAAGCTCTTGAGAAAACTGAATCTTTAAAATTTTACGACCTTCTCTACAAGACTATGACTAATTGATAATAGACTAACGATTTGATGAACGCGAAACGCGAAACGCAATACGCAAAACGCAAAACGTGGAAATAAAGTTCAGCAACCTCCATCCCGTTTACTTTACTGAGGACAGATCCGTTCGTTCAAATATTTGGGGACAAGAGGTGACTTTTCATCCGCGCGAGCGGATTCAAATTGTGGCGCCCTCGGGAAGCGGAAAAACTTCGCTCATCCATTTTATGTATGGATTGAGAAAAGAATACAATGGAAGCATCAGCTATAACGGCCAAAAAGTAAGCGAGCTTTCTGCAGACCAGCTTGCAACATACCGGCAACAGCACCTGAGCATCATGTTCCAGGATTTGAGATTGTTTGCTAATCAAACAGTGAGAATGAACATTGAGGTGAAGCGACAACTCAATCCTTATCACGATTCTTCGAAGATAGACGAGTTTGCAAAACGATTGGGAGTCGCGCATAAGCTCGACATGCTCTGCAGCACTTGCTCATATGGCGAGCAACAGCGGATAGCAATTATCCGTTCGCTCATGCAGCCCTTCGATTTTATTTTGTTAGATGAACCGTTCAGCAATCTTGATGAAAACAACCGGAAGATTGCGATGGATCTAATATTAGAAGAATCGAATAAGCGCAATGCTGGCATTCTGCTAGCGGATCTTAAGCAAATTGAATACTTCCCTGCTGACAAAATCTTTCACCTCTAGATTATTCTTGATTGGCGATTCAATTCAAACATATATCTGCATTCCTAAACACTTCCACTAATAGATGGTCGAAGTTTTTATCCTATTTTGGACTGGGCCTGGGAATATTGCTACTATTATGTTCCCTTCAATTGTACTTGGACATCCAACAACTTCTCGGGAATGAAAATCCAAGAAAGTCTGGTTACGACTATGTTTCGATTGCGAAAAATGTGACCAATGAAACAATGGGGCAGTTGGAAAAAAATCTCTTTAATTCCACAGAGATCGAAGAGATCCGGAAGCAGACTTCCGTAGATGGAGTATCGCCGCTGATTTCAAATCGATTCCAGGTGGAATTGAGCGCGGGCAATATCATTCCGTTCAGCACAAGTCTTTTCCTCGAGTCTCTCGATGATGAGTTCCTGGACACCTTGCCTCCCAACTTCAAATGGAAACCCGGACAGGAATTTTTGCCGATGATTGTGTCATCGGATTTTTTGCAGATGTATAATGTGTTTGCGCCTGGCTATGGACTGCCACAGGTTTCAGAAGCCACCGCATCCCAGATCAAAATATTCATTACCTGCACAGGGGTAAATGGAGCGCAACAAACCTTTCGTGGATCTATCGTTGCTTTCAGTGACCGGATCAATTCTATTATTGTTCCAAAAGATTTTTTGGTGTGGGGTAACAATGTATTCTCTCATAACACTGAAGTGAAAGCAGCTCGCTTGTATGTAAAGATGAAAGACGCTAACAATCCTGCTTTTATTCGTTTCCTCGATGAACACCAATACAGAATCAATAAGGATAAGGTGAAATTTGGAAGAGTGAAGGGAGTATTGCAAACGGTAGTAACAGGACTTGGTGCGTTTGGGTTGTTGGTTGTTTTACTTGCTTTAATGCTTTTCTCTTTTTACCTGCAACTGATTATTGCAAAAAGTAAAGACAACTTACAATTACTACTTACGCTTGGTTATTCGCCACGCTGGTTGACAAAAACGGTAGCGGGGAAATGGATCCCTCTCTATATCATTATCGTTATTGCCGCTGTAGTGGTCACCTCGATTCTGCAATGGCTATTCTTTACTTATACTTCATCGCTTGATACAAAAATGAGTCCGTACATCCATTGGAGTGTAGCGGCACTTTCAGTCGTCTTAATCATTCTGACTGCGATGAGCAACTACCGGTTAGTCAAAAAACAATTGTACGCGATTTAGTTGCCTTTCAATTACTGTGATTTTACAAAGGTCGGCAGCATCATTGCCTCCCAGGCAGCATATTTGTTTTTTAATTCCTGGAATTTTGCGGACTCTTTGTCCCGAAGATTATTTTTTTCCGTAGGATCCTGAGAAAGATCGAAGAGAAATTCTTCATCGTCTATTTTCAAATATTTCCAATTGCCGTCTCTGACTGCTTTGTGATGCGAGCGCTCAATAGTTCTCCAATAAAGTGCTCGATCGAACGGTTTTGCTTGTCCCATACAAACAGGAAGCAAATCGACTCCATCCAGTGGAAAGTCCTTATTGGGTTTCGCTCCGGCGGCGGCAAGAATGGTGGCCGTCCAGTCCAGGGTGGTGGCAACTTGTGTAGTGGTTGAATTGGGTTTTATTTTTCCTGGCCATCTTACAAATGCAGGAACGCGAATGCCGCCTTCCAACAACATTAATTTCTTGCCACGATAACCACCCATATCCGAGAATTTTTCTCCGCCATTGTCACTGGTAAAAATGACCAGCGTGTTGTTTGACATTCCGAGTTCATTCACCGTCTTCAAAATATTTGAAACAGCTTCATCAAGTGTTCGCATCATTACGCCGTAGGTTTCGATCGTCCCTCCATTTGTCCATCGCATAGTATCTGGATACGGAGCATCACCAGGCACTTGCCAGGGCCAGTGCGGGGCGGTAAATGTGAGACATAAGAAGAATGGTTGTTCGTGCTTTCGTTTAAGAAACTTCACGGCCTTGTCTGAAAAAATATCCGTTAGATATCCATTCTCATAAACAGAATCTTCATTTTCATAAAGATCATGGATGCGACCACCATCGCCCTTATGCGAAATATAATCTGCTGCGCCTGTCCGTATACCATAGAAATAATCGAATCCATTTTGATTAGGCGCGAATTTGTTTACAAATCCCAGATGCCATTTTCCTATCAGCGCGGTTTCATAACCTGCAGTTTTTAATCGGGATGCTATGGAAGGTATTTCGGCGCTTAATCCAACAGCGCTATCTCTACCGGGTATTGCTGGTTCTCGCAACCCAATCGGAACTCGTGCAGAATATCGTCCGGTCATGAATGCTGCGCGGGTTGGCGTACATACAGGTGCCGCCGCATATGCATTCATAAATTTCATTCCTTCAGACGCAAGCTTATCCAGATTAGGAGTTGAATATTCCTTTCTGCCATAACAGCTTAAATCTGCATAACCCATATCATCCGCCATGATATAGATGATGTTTGGCTTTGACGAAGCAGAATTGTTTTGTGAGAATACGGCAGAAGAAAAAAATAATGCAGTTGCAATTTGAAGAAGAAAATGTTTCTTCTTTCGATGTCCACGCGAAAGCATATCGAGGGCTTTCTATTAAGGTAGGATATTTTAATGTAACCCCGACAGCGGTCGCAGACCCTGTCGGCGGTCGCGCAGCTCACGCAAGTTCATAAACTATAGCGGCCCCTTGCCCAACGCCTACGCACATCGTTGCTAATCCAAATTTCACTTTCCTTCTTTTCATTTCGTGAAGCAGCGTAGCAGAAATGCGTGCGCCACTTGACCCAAGTGGATGACCGATTGCAATAGCTCCTCCATTTACGTTTACAATTGAAGGTTCTAGTCCAAGGTCGCGCATGCACGCGATGGATTGCGAAGCAAATGCTTCATTCAATTCTACAAGACCGAGATCTTTCACTGAAAGTCCAGCTCTTTCCAGTGCTTTCTTTGAAGCTGGCACCGGGCCAATTCCCATAATTGACGGATCAACGCCTGCAACGGCCATGGACTTTACGGATGCAATCGGTTTTAGTTTAAATTTCTTTACCGCGGTTTCACTTGCCAGCAGGAGTGCAGCTGATCCATCATTGATACCAGACGAATTTCCTGCCGTTACTGTACCATCTTTTGCGAATGCTGGCTTCAATGCAGCGAGTTTTTCCATTGATGTTTGACGAGGATGTTCGTCCTTTTCAAAAAATATTTTCTCTTCTTTCCCTCCGAAGATTTCAATCCCCACTATTTCATCGTTCCAATTTCCATCCTGCAGCGCTTTAAAATACTTCTCCTGCGATTGCAATGCAAACCGATCCTGTTCTTCCCTCGAAATCTTCCATTGCTTCGCAACATTTTCGGCAGTTTCTCCCATTGAATATGGATAATATTTTTCAGTCAATCGCTTGTTAGGAAAGCGCCATCCAATAGTACTATCAAAAACTTCCGCTTGCCGGTTCCAGGCGCTGTGTGATTTACCCATCACAAATGGCGCGCGCGTCATACTTTCCACACCGCCGGCAATATATATTTCCCCTTCTGCACACATAATGGCGCGGCTGGCATCCATAATCGCCTGAAGTCCCGAAGCGCACAAGCGATTTACTGTGTTACCCGCAACGGACACCGGTAAGCCCGCCAGTAAAGCCGCCATGCGGGCAACATTGCGATTGTCTTCGCCCGCCTGGTTAGCATCTCCTGCAATAATGTCTTCAATGGATTGAACGTCAACAGTTGGGTTTCTCTTAATAAGCTCCTTGACCACATGTGCTAAGAGATCATCAGGTCTGATTGTACTCAATGCACCGCCATACTTTCCAACAGGTGTACGCACCGCATCAACGATATAAACTTTCTCCATAAATGTTCCCGATAAGGGCGGCGCAAATTACTGATTATGGAACAGACCACAGACCGCGGACTACAGATGACAGATGACAGTTGACAGTTGATAGTGCCTTTTCCTTAGATCTTGTTAATTGGGTCTTCCTTGTACCTTGTCCCTTGTGCCTTGTGCCTTGAAAGTGTACCTTTGCCGCCGTGTTAAAGACAGCGAAAAAAAATATCAGGGAATTGACTTTGCAGGACCTGGAATCATACTTCCAGGAACTTGGCCAGCAAAAGTTCCGCGCTAAACAAGTGTACGAATGGTTGTGGCAAAAACAGGCCCATTCATTTGAGGCGATGACCAATCTCAGCAAAGACCTACGCCTGAAGTTAACAGAACATTTTTCGCTTCCTGCTCTAAAGATCGATGCCACGCAATATTCGGCGGACGGCACCATCAAAAGTAGATTCAAAACATTCGATGATCATTTTGTAGAAGGTGTGTTAATTCCTACAGAATCCAGGCAAACGGCTTGCGTGTCTTCACAAATCGGTTGTAGTCTGAGTTGCAAGTTTTGCGCAACCGGTTATATGGAACGTAAACGTAACCTCAACTTCGACGAGATCTATGACGAAGCCGTATTGATCAATCAACAATCAGAACGGGTTTACGGAAAGAAGTTATCGAACATTGTGTTCATGGGCATGGGAGAACCGTTGCTTAATTATAAAAACGTTTTGACTGCTATTGATCGCATTACCTCGCCAGATGGATTAGCAATGTCGCCAAGAAGGATCACTGTTTCAACTGCAGGAGTTGCCAAGATGATCAAACAATTGGCAGACGATAATGTACGGTTTAAGCTTGCGCTTTCCCTGCATGCGGCAAACGATGCGAAGCGTCATGAGATCATGCCTATAAATGACACTAATAATATTAAGTCGTTGATAGAAGCGTTAAATTATTTCTATCGACAAACAAGAAATGAAATCACTTTCGAATACATTCTCTTCAACAACTTCAATGATAGTTTAAAGGATGCGGACGAACTCATTCGCATCTATAGGCAAGTGCCTTCCGACCTAGTAAATATTATTGAATACAATCCCATCGATTTTGCCACTTTCGAAAAACCCGAAGAACAAAGGGTGCAGGCGTTCATGAATTACCTCGAGAAGCATAAGGTTAATGCTCGGTTAAGAAGAAGTCGGGGTAAAGACATTGACGCGGCTTGCGGACAGTTGGCTAATAAAAATTAATTTCTTTTTTAACGTTTATACTTACCGTTTAGCGGTTTCGGGTTTCGGGTTTCGGGTTTAGCGTTTCGCGTTCCTTAACTAGTAGCTTCCGAAGTAAATGGATGCTTCTTATATTTAGCCCTTCCCTTAAAAGCACATTGTAATTTGTTAATACTTTCGAACTAACGAACGCGAAACGCAAAACTCTAAACGCGACACGTGCGATTATTAGCGAGACTATAAATAATAAAGCGGTTTCGAACTAACGAACGCGGAACGCGAAACACCAAACGCGAAACGCCTGCCGTTCATCAGCGATCTCATCCATCTACGAACTATTTCTGATATCCATTAAACTTTCTTTCCCGCTGGGCGTCTATTGTACTGTAAAAAAAATATGGATATGAAAAAATTATTTGGAACCGTACTAGCCCTGACGCTGATTGTTTCGGCCTCACAGGCACAGGATAAGAAAGACTTTAAGCATGGCCATAGAGGTCATAATAAAGAGATGCTCTCTAAAGAATTGAATTTCTCAGAGGATCAAAAGAAACAGTTAAAAGAAATCAACGCCGATTTTCAGAAACAAATGGCGGATTTGAAAAAGAATGATAACATAACTGTTAAAGAATTCAATAGTCGAAAGGAAGCAATAAGAAAAGATCACCAGCAAAAGATGCAGTCTTTGCTGACAGCAGAGCAAAAATCCAAGCTTGATAAGATGAAGCAGGATAGAATGGCAAAGTCGAAGGAAATGCACGCTCGCAACATGGACAAGATGAAAACACAATTGAATCTTTCCGATGACCAGGTGAGCAAGTTGAAGGCATCGCGCGAAAGCTTTGCTTCAAAAGCAAAGGATATTAGGAGCAATCAATCCTTGACACAGGATCAGAAGAAGGAGCAATTCAAAGCCCTGGCCGAGCAACAAAAGGAAGAAACAAAATCTATCCTTACTAAGGAACAGTTAGACAAATTGCAGGATATGCATAAAAATCGCCGTACCCAATCAGTAAAATAGGCAGTTAGTTTTGGTGAATGAGGGGCCGCTTGCGCGGCCCTTTTTTTATACACGAATTGCACGAATTACACAAATTATTAAGAAGCACGAGAAGATGCCGAGGACTTTGCCTTTCTCATTTGAACGCCTCTGCTTACTTCGGAGAATATGATATTCGTATCAACACGAACGAACTGCCTTCGGCAGTTCAAAATTGGTGTCAATTCGAACCTTAAGAGATAGCGCAATTTGCTAGAGGCTAGCGGAAGATGGGATTATAATTAGTTTTTTCTTTTCTGAGGGTTCAATATTCGTGTGATCCGTGCAATTCGTGCTTAATAGGGTCTAACTAAATTTAGCGAGCCACAATTTCAGGATATGGCCGATCAATAAGATTAAGACAGTGTCTTTATATACATTTGCGTCATGGCCAAAGCAGCAAACTTTAAGAAATTCGTTCAAAAGAAAAAGAACAGCGTCATCAAGGAAGAATTCAGGCGCGAAAAGAAAGAATGGAAAAACGAATTAACAGAAAGAAAACTTCAGAAGAAAAAAATTACGAAAGCGATTGCTCCCGCTGGTAAGCCACAGTCGGCAGCACGAGAAACAATCAAAGGCCAGATCCCACTCAATAAATACATTTCACATAGCGGCATTTGCAGCCGAAGAGATGCAGCCGAACTAGTAAAAGCAGGTAAAGTAATCGTTGATGGAAAATTAATCACCGAGCCGGGATTTAAGGTAACGTCCGACCAGGAAGTGAAAGTGAATGGCAAGAAAATCGCGTTGCAAAAAAATCTTGTTTACATCCTGCTGAACAAACCAAAGGATTTTATCACTACAACAACAGATCCACAGGGCAGGCACACTGTGCTTGAACTTATCAAACACGCCACAAACGAAAGAGTATACCCGGTTGGAAGGCTGGATAGAAATACCACCGGCGTTTTATTGCTCACCAACGATGGAGAGCTTACTCAAAAACTTTCGCATCCCAGTTATGAAATAAAGAAAGTGTATGAAGTGCGACTAGACCGCCCGCTGTTGAAAAAAGATTTTGAAGCCATCTTAAAAGGCGTGCAATTAGAAGATGGAATGATTTCTCCAGACGCACTTGCTTATGCGGACGCGAAAGACAAAGCCATCATTGGCGTTGAAATTCACAGTGGCAAGAATCGTATCGTCCGTCGAATATTTGAACACCTCGGCTACGATGTCAGGAATCTTGACCGCGTGATGTATGCGAACCTCACCAAAAAAAATGTGGAGCGCGGCAAGTGGAGGTTTCTCACTGAAAAAGAAGTTCGGTTGCTCAAATACATGAATAGCTCAATCAAAAAACAACCAACTCATTCATGATATCAACGAATCATCCCACGGTGTACAAACCCCGTGAATGGGAAACTGTTGCCTGCCCTTTCTGTGGTTCTGCTGATTCCTCCTTATATGAACGCTATGGAAGCGAAATGCAATACACCTATGTGATCTGTAACCATTGCAAACTGGTGTATCAAAGTCCGCGACCAAAATACGACCAGGAATTTATTGACGCCGCATATGCTTCATATTACCAGTTCACTGAAACGCTTGATCTCAACAGCAAACCTGATGTTCCGGAATCCTCGGTGAAAATGTTTCAAAAAGAAGTTGAGTACCTGTTACAGTTTGATAAGAAGCGCACCGCGGTATTAGATATTGGGAGCGGTATGGGAACTTTTCTTGTGGCTGCAAAACCTTATTACCAGGAAGCAGTGGGGCTGGACGTTTCAGCGCAGATGGCCGCTTTCGTTGAAAAACAACTTGGCGTAAAAGTGCTGCTGGAGCAATTCGAGAACTTTCAATATCACCGGAAGTTTTCACTCATTCATATGAGCCATGTTATTGAACACATCCCTGACCCGAAATCATGGTTGGATAGGGCGCGACAAGTGTTGGAACCGGGTGGTATCCTTGTGATCAATGTGCCGAACAAATTCTCGATCAGCTTTCGCATGCAACACTTGTTTTATAAACTAAAATTGAAAAAGCAATTTTCCAACGCGTGGGCTGATCCTTCGCGAACGCCAGACCATTTGTTTGAACCCACTGTTCCTAGCATGCGTCGATTCCTGAAAGAAAACAATTATGAAATCCTCGACTACTTTACATACAGTAGGAAAGACCCTGTGTCAAATGGATCTATTATGAGCAAGTTTACTAACAGGATGCTTCACATAGGAAGCAATCTTTCTTTTATAACTACTCCAAAATAATGGTGCATGCAGTTGGAGATAATTGAGGAGACTGAAGATTGGATAGCCTTGAATAAGCCTGCTGGTTTGCTGAGCATTCCGGATCGCGAAGGAAAAGAGGTTTCTCTAAAGGCAATTTTGCAGGATAAATTTGGAGAGATCTTTACCGTTCATCGACTCGATAGGGACACGACTGGCGTGATCATCTTTGCGAAAACCGCTGAAGCGCATCGATTTCTTTCCCAACAATTTGAGGAGCGCACCGTGGAAAAGCGTTACCTCGGGTTAGTAAATGGTATCCCAACTGATAAGGAAGGAAGAATGGAATCTGCGATTGGTGAACATCCTTCGAAGAGGGGCATGATGGCAATATTAAAAAAAGGTAAACCGTCGATGACTGATTATGAAGTGAAGGAAGAATTTGGCAAGTACGCTCTTGTTGAATTCATCATTCATACCGGTCGCACACACCAGATCCGCGTACACGCTCAAGAGTTAGGTCATCCTATTGTTTGCGATGAATTATATGGGGACGGCAAGCCAATATTCATCTCATCGCTTAAGAAGAATTTCAAATTATCAAAATCGGAATTTGAAGAGCGGCCAATTCTCAGCAGGTTGGGATTGCATGCAGCGCTATTGTCTTTTACAGATGAAGACGGGAGGAAATATTCGTTAGAAGCCGAATTACCAAAAGATATGCGAGCACTTATTCAGCAGTTGAGGAAATGGAACGCTTAAACATTTCGTGTTTCGGGTTTCGCGTTTTGCGTTTTGCGTTTCGCGTTCTTTAACTCGAGACTTGCAGGCTAATTGGAGAGACTCAAATTTGCGCAGCAGGAGAGCCGCCCATTACTAATGGACTTTCGAACTAACAAACGCGAAACGCGAAACGCAAAACGCGAAACGCGAAACGCTAAACTTCAAACCTCAAACATCAAACCAATACGTTATTCATTTTTATAAACTTTTCCGTCCTTCATCACAAACTTCACCTTCCCCATAACTTGAATATCCTTTGACGGATCTCCGTCAACCGCCACAATATCAGCAAGCTTTCCTTTTTCGATTGAACCTAACTGAGCGCTCATACCAAGCAGTTCTGCTGCGTTCATAGTAGCGCATTTGATGGCTTCGAGCGCAGGCATGCCACCTTCATTCATATATACAAATTCTAGCCAGTTCTTACCGTGCGCATATACGGCAGCGTCGGTACCGAATGCGATTTTCACTCCGGCTTTGTAAGCTTTCGCGAACGTTGCCTGCAACTGTGATCCGATGCTGATTGCTTTCGGAACAATTACGGGTTGATAATAACCGGGGATTTTTGCAGAGTCGGCAACGGATCTTCCTGCTGTTATTGTTGGCACGTACCAGGTTCCATGTTTTTTAAACAGTTCAATGCATTCATCATCCATGAGTGTTCCGTGTTCAATGGATGAAACACCCCCGCGAATTGCCCGTTTGATTCCTTCTGCGCCGTGTGCGTGCGCGGCAACCGTGAATCCATAATCCTTTGCAGTTTCTACAATGGCCCTGATCTCTTCTTCAGTGAATTGCGGACCACTTCCATCTTTTGCCACGCTTAGCACACCGCCCGTTGCGGTAATCTTAATAAGATCTGACCCTTCCTTGTATCGTTGCCTTACGGCTTTCCTGCATTCATCAACTCCGTTTGCAACGGCCATCAAGGGACCGGGATCGCCCATTAGGTCTGCACGATAACCATTGGTGGGATCACCGTGTCCGCCTGTAGATGCAATTATTTTTCCTGCTGTAAAGATTCTCGGGCCTTTTGTCAATCCTTTATTGATTGCGTTTCGGAGTGAGATGTTTACTCCTGATCCACCCAGATCACGTACAGTGGTAAACCCAGTCATCAAGGTGCGTTCCGCGTATACGGCAGATTGAAAAGCAATGTCTGCAGGATTCATGGTGAATTGTTGCAGAAAACGATTTGGATTTGTTTCACCTTCAAGGTGGACATGCATATCCATCAACCCAGGCATTACAGTTCGATCTTTTAAATCGATTACTTTATCGCTTCCACTTCCTGTTGCATATCCTTTCTGCACATCAACAATCTTATTGCCATCAATGATGATAGACATTTCTTTTTGGATGGTGCTTGTTTTTACATCAATCAATTGGCCACAGTGAAGAATGGTTCTTTGGCCGTGCAGCATTGATGTTGCGAGAAGACTTAAAATTATTACGAAGAGTCTCATAGCAGTTAGTTCTTTTTAAACACTAATTACACGAATTCAGGCGAATTACACGAATTAGGGCGAATTACACGAATTAGTTTGGAGAAAAAAAACATTAGCACCGGGAAAACCACTTTTTTTAGGAACCAGGCCATTTGTACGTTTGAAACAAGATGGCAGAAATATATCTAAAAGAGGAATCGTTCAAGATAATTGGACTTTGCATGAAAGTTCATCGGGAATTGGGACCTGGTTTTAAGGAAATTGTTTACATGGACGCCTTGGAATTAGAGTTTCAGGCAAACAACATACCTTATGCGAGGGAGAAGGTTTTCAGGGCAAACTATTTGGGAATTCCATTGCGAAAATTTTCCGTCGATTTCTTAGTTTATGATTGCATTGTTTTAGAAGGCAAAGCAGCCTCAATGATAATTAAAAGGTTTATAACAATCATGTTGAATTATTTAGCTGTCACCAACCTAAAACTCGGGATAATCGCCAATTTCGGAGAGAGTTCATTTAAATTTAAGAGGGTACTTAGATAATCCAATTCGTGTTTCCTAATTCGTGTAATTCGTGTTTCTTAATTCGTGTATAAATAACGAAGCCTCGAATTTTCGAGGCTTCTATTTAGTTAAGTCGTTTCTAAATTTGGTTGGGGCGTGTACCTCAAATAAGGTTTCACCACCTTAACTCCCTTAGGAAATTTCTTGATGGCATCTTCCGTGGAAACTGCCGGAACTACAATAACATCTTCTCCGTGCTTCCAGTCTGCTGGCGTAGCAACACTGTGATTAGCGGTAAGCTGCAATGAATCTACTACGCGCAACACCTCGTTGAAGTTCCTGCCAGTGGAAGCGGGATAAGTAATCATCAATTTGATTTTCTTATCGGGTCCAATCACAAACAAAGAACGCACAGTGAAAGTTTCCGATGCATTGGGATGAATCATTCCATACAGATTGGAAACTGTGCGATCCTCATCAGCAATGATCGGGAAGTTTACTTCGCACTTCTGTGTTTCATTAATATCTTTTATCCAACCCATGTGTTTCTCAAGAGGGTCAACACTAACTGCCAAAACTTTTACATTGCGCTTAGCAAATTCTTCTTGAAGAAGCGCCGTCTTTCCAAGTTCTGTTGTACAAACCGGAGTATAGTCAGCAGGGTGAGAGAAAAGAATACCCCAGCCATTTCCGAGGAATTCATAAAAATCAATGTCGCCCGCAGAAGTCTTTGCGGTAAAATTGGGAGCAATGTCACCTAATCTTAAACTCATAATTATAAAATTTTAAGGTTGGAGAATTTTTGGGGACGGGCAACGAATTTAAACAAAATAATTACACGAATTCCTTTATCGGCCTGCTTCGCAGCGTGGACACGGATTTTCGCTAATTACACTAATTCACACGAATTATTTTATATAGTGTCAAAGGCAGCCCTTGCTCTATATAGGTTTATTATACACTTTCAAAATCGTGAATCACAAAACAGCCACATTGTGGTGGCATCCTGCATCCTGCATCCGGCATCTTGCATCCGGCATCGCATCACCGTAAATCTCTACTGTGATCATTCGGGAAATCCTTTCCACTCCAAATTTTCTTTGCACTCCATTCAGTTGGTGGCCCGGCCCAAAACTCATCCGTTTCCGGTAAACCTAACGGAAGAAAAATGGTTGTACATAAATAGGGACTTCCTTGATTATTATATGTGTCCGCAATTTGCGGCTGTGATCCGTAAAGCCCAATCGTTAACCAACCATCGTGATAAGTTGATGGGCTCTCCAGCGTTTTCTTAATCACAGCGGTCAATGCGCATCTTACTTGTGCCGGAGATAAATCCGCAGGCAGTTTTTTTCTCCACGCCATATCTGCCAGATGATGAAATGCGGCGCCTCGATAAATAATTGATCTGCCCGTGGCTGGAAAACTTCCATCGCTATTGATCAGTCGCTCTTGAATTACTGCATATCGGTCATCTCTTGCCTTAAATTTTTCAGACAAATTTTTGTACGTGCCCACTTTCGCATTAATGATTTCTGTTACGGCTGCGAGGTAAGGATGAATCACATAACTGTTGTAATAATCGAAAGCAAATGAAGGCCCATCAGTATACATACCGTCTCCAACATACCACTGCTCCATTTGTCGCACTGCAAATTCCACTCTCATTGCATCCCATTCATATCCATGATCACATAGAAATGCTTCTATCAAAGCAGAAAACAATAACCAATTTGAAAATGATGGCCTGAAGCGTCTTGTAGTTTTCAATGATTCAACAAACAACCGCTGGTTATCCGCGCCCAGATGTTCCCAAATCCATGGTGCTCTAAGCAAGCCGAATGCAAGAAATGACGCATCTACCAATTGTTGTGGGTTAACATCAAAGCGCATAAAATCTTTGGACGTGGAGTCCAGCGCATGCTGCATCGCCTTTATTGTCCACGATCGATATTGATCACGAAGCAAAACTTCTTCGGCTGAGCCGCCTTCCAACTGTAACCAGGGAGCGACGCCGCAAAGTGTTCGGGAAAACACTTCCAGGTAAGCAACTTTCTTTCTGTTCTCGGGATTGTCAGACCTGATGCTCACAATTTGAGGCATGTTTACGCGTAAGCTATCGTTCGCCAAATTATACAGCACAGGCTTGATCATCTTATCCATTTGCGCAAGCCAAAACGAACGATCGGTCTTTCCAGATTCGATTTGTTGCGTTACCGGTTGCGACTTTCCTTTCTTCTTTTGTGCAAGTGCTGTAACGTCAAAAGCGATGAAAAAAATAAATAGCAATAAAAAAATGCGCAAACACATTTCAGTTTGTTTAATCATTCTGAAGAAACTGTTGTAGTTCGTTCACCATTGAACTACTACCTATATACAATGGAGTACGCTGATGAAGATCACTGCATTTTACTTCGAGAATTCGCCCCGTTTCGTCAATTGCTTTTCCTCCTGCTTGCTCATAAATAAATGCCCATGGATTGCATTCGTAAACCAAACGCAATTTGCCATTGGGATATGAATTGGAAGAAGGATTGAGAAAAATTCCACCCTGCAATAAATTCCGGTGAAGGTCAGCAACCATGCTGCCTACATGTCGCTGCCCATAGAAGCCTTCCTTTTCCCGATTCTTATCCAGGCAATGCTCCAAATATTTTTGAACACCAGCAGAATAATTGTATAGGTTGGCATAATTGACTGAAACAATTTTGCCGTTAGTGGGACATTTGATATTAGGATGACTTAGAAAAAATTCACCAATAGATGGATCAAGTGTGAATCCATTTACACCTCTTCCTGTTGCAAACACGAACAAAGTTGATGATCCGTATATAACGTAGCCCGCCGTTACCATTCTGTTTCCGTCGATGATAAAATCCTCGCGGGTGCAAGGCTGACCTGTTGGGCTCCTTCTTAAATAAATGGCGAAAATGGTGCCGATTGAAATTGAGTATTCGATATTACTGCTGCCGTCAAGCGGATCAAAAGCCACAATGTATTTGCTGTTCACACTCATCTTGTCGTCGAAGATGATTGGCTCCTCCACTTCTTCGCTGATAATGCCTGCGCAGCTAATACCTCTTCTTAATACGTGAATCAGTTGATCGTTTGCAAACATATCCAGCTTCTTCACCTGTTCCCCCTGCACATTCACCGCACCTGTTTCACCGAGTATGTCCACGAGTCCCGCTTTGTTAACTTCGATATTGATCAACTTCGCAGCAAGGGCAATATCCCTCAACAGACTACTCAATTCACCGGTTGCTGCCGGAAAGTTGCGCACTTCAGAAAATCTGAATTCATCCAGCGTCAGCACGGTCCGGTTGATGTTCATAATATGCCCTAGTTCAGATTCTTAAAATATTTGTGAGGTAATATAAATGTTTTTATTCGTGAACCAGTTTTCTTTCGAGGTCCTCCAAAGAAACGCCCTTTGTCTCAGGCATTTTCGTCAATACCCAAACCAGTTGCATCACCATCATGAATGCGAGGAATGCAAAGATTGGCCATGGATTATCTTTTAAGATTCCATTATTTTCATCCAGGAAAAACGGGGTGATAAGAGTGATGATGGCAGCGAAAACCCAATGCGTGCTGGCACCAAACGATTGTCCCCTTGCTCTTACTTTGTTGGGAAAAATTTCTGAAATGAAAACCCAAATCACCGCGCCTTGTCCAATCGCATGAGAAGCGATAAATACAAGTAAAAAGAAAAGCAGGAACTCAGGATTTGCAGAAGTCTTGAACGCATAGGCTACAAGTGAGAGACTGATAATGTAACCTATCGAACCTATGATCAATAATGTTTTTCGTCCCACCTTATCAATA
>Ga0207691_10002741_pt1 | contig 17182 bp, 27 predicted proteins | sample KBSM13metaG_FD_184327 | JGI IMG/M metagenome (GOLD analysis project Ga0207691, IMG submission 184327) | Miscanthus rhizosphere microbial communities from Kellogg Biological Station, Michigan, USA - KBS M1-3 metaG (SPAdes) (version 2) | ecosystem: Host-associated > Plants > Roots > Rhizosphere >... | reverse complement strand
ATAAGCATAAAAAAAGCCCCTGAAAAAGGGGCTTTTTTTATGCAATATGGATATGTGAGGAATGCGGAAATGCGGATATGTAATGCATTTGCCAATTTTACTCCCACATCCCCCGAATTATCCAAATTAACCACACTATTTTTTTGGTGAAACCAAAAAAATCCATACTTTTGCATCCCCATTGAAAAGTGGGCTATATAACATGTCGCAGCGAATCAGAATAAAATTGCAGTCTTACGATCACAACCTGGTAGATAAATCTGCCGAAAAGATCGTGAAAACAGTACGAGGCACTGGTGCCGTAGTAACCGGCCCTATTCCTTTGCCAACACGTAAGAAAATTTTCACTGTCCTTCGTTCACCACACGTGAACAAGAAGGCACGTGAGCAGTTCGAGCTTTGTACGCACAAGCGTTTGCTCGACATTTATACCTCTTCTTCCCGCACGGTTGACGCGCTGAGCAAGCTCGATCTTCCAAGTGGTGTAGAAGTAGAGATCAAAGCCTGACGGTAGAGATCACCAGTTCTTTTATTATTCATCTCCCAATTTTTCCGCAGCGCGGAAAAAAGTAGGAGCGCTGAAATTTATTTTAATCCCACATAGTGGGAGCTAAATATGAACAAGCCCTTCGAGGTTTGTTTACTACCGGTACTTCTTCATAACGCAATCGCGTAATGGCAAAAGAAAAGGTCGGTGGCAAACTAGGATTGAAGTTAGCGGTGTACCGCACTGTCCTCTTAACCGGGGAGGGGCAAAAATATAATCAAATGAAAGGTATTATCGGAAAGAAAATCGGGATGACCAGCATCTTCAGTCCAGATGGAAAGCAGACTCCCTGCACCATCATTGAAGCAGGTCCCTGTACTGTGACCCAGGTTAAATCTACTGAAACCGACGGGTATAGCGCGCTCCAGTTAGCCTTTGGCGATAAGTCTGAAAAGCATGCCAACGAATCAGAAAAAGGCCATCTCGCAAAAACGGGTTCTAATCCCAAAAGATTCATCAAAGAATTTCGTGATTACTCCATAGAAAAAAATGCCGGTGAAACAATTACCGTAGACATATTCACTGAAGGTGAAAATGTTGACGTTGTAGGAACTTCAAAAGGTAAAGGTTTCCAGGGTGTTGTAAAACGCCATGGATTCAGTGGTGTTGGTGAGCAGTCTCACGGTCAGCATGATCGTCAGCGTGCTCCGGGTTCTATTGGTAACTCATCTGATGCATCGCGTGTATTCAAAGGCATGCGCATGGCAGGTCGTATGGGTGGTGACAGGGTGAAGGTGAAAAGCCTCAAAGTGATCAAAATATTCCCTGAAAAGAATTATATCCTCGTTAATGGTTCTATTCCCGGCCATAACGGTTCCATAGTATACATTCAGAAATAACAAAACGGATTACGATGCAAGCAGACGTATTAAATATAAAAGGTGAGAAAACAGGCAGGACGATTGAACTTCCTGATGACATCTTCGGAGTTGAACCTAACGAGCATGTGGTATACCTTGCTGTAAAGCAATACCTGGCTGCACAGCACCAGGGAACACACAAGGTGAAGACAAGAGCTGAAGTGCAGGGTGCAAGCAAGAAACTCCATCGCCAGAAAGGTACCGGCGGATCAAGGAAAGGTAATATCCGTAACCCATTGTATAAAGGTGGTGGTACCGTTTTCGGACCTAAGCCCCACGCTTATGATTTTAAGCTGAACCGTAAGGTGAAAGATATCGCCAAGATCAGCGCACTGAGTGCTAAAGCAAAAGACAACAGCATTTTTGTAGTGGAAGATGTGAATTTTTCTGCTCCTAAAACCAGCGAATTTGCAACTATCCTCAGCAACCTGAAAGTGGATGATAAAAAATCCATTTTTGTACTTCCTGAATATAACGATGCCGTATACCTGAGTACAAGGAATATTCCAAATGTACTTACCACCTTACTGTCTGACCTGAATACTTATGACATGGTTCATGCCGATGTACTTGTATTCACTGAAAGTGCAGCTAAGATCTTTGCAGAAGAAGACATTGAGGTTACCGCATAATATCGACATAATTATTTAAAGAGGTTAACATGAAACTCAACGAAATACTGATTAAACCGATACTCTCTGAAAAGGCAAACGCCCTTCAGGAAAAAAACAGGATTTTCTCTTTCCGTGTTGCACGCCAGGCAAATAAACTGGAGATCAAAACGGCCATTGAAAATTTCTATGGAGTAAACGTTGAAGACGTCAGGACAGTGGTTGTTCCAGGAAAGAACAAAAGCCGTTTTACCAAAACCGGTTATGTAAAAGGCAAAAAGCCTGCTTTCAAAAAAGCTTACGTAGTTGTAGCTGAAGGCGAAACCATTGACCTGTATTCTAATATCTGATTTTAAAAAAGAATGGCTGGCAAGGCCGCAAACATTGCATAACATATGGCACTTAAAAAATACAAACCAATTACAGCAGGAACCCGGTGGAGAATCGGTAATGCTTATGCGGAGATCACTACAGACGTTCCTGAGAAAAGCCTGGTAGAGAAAAAATCAAAAACCGGCGGACGTAACTTCCAGGGAAGACGTGCTATGAGGTATATCGGCGGAGGCAGCAAGAAAATGTACCGCAAGATCGACTTCAAACGTGACAAGAAAAATATTCCTTCCAACGTGGCTACGATCGAATACGATCCTAACCGTACAGCTTTCATCGCATTGCTGAATTTCGTTGACGGAGAAAAAAGATATATCCTGGCTCCCCAGGGTTTGCAGGTAGGCATGACCGTTATCAGTGGTGATGATGCAGTTCCTGAAATAGGAAATGCGCTCATGCTGAAAAACATGCCGCTTGGTACCAATGTGCACAACATTGAATTGCAACCCGGACAGGGCGGCAAGTTATCAAGGAGTGCAGGTGCATCAGCACAGCTCACCAACAAGGAAGAAAAATACGCTGTATTGAAAATGCCTTCTGGTGAATTGAGAAAAGTACTGATCCATTGTTATGCTACGGTAGGTGTTGTGTCTAATTCTGACCATAACCTCCAGAGCATGGGTAAGGCAGGTAGAAACAGGTGGAAAGGTATTCGTCCGCGTACACGTGGTGTTGCGATGAACCCTGTAGATCACCCGATGGGTGGTGGTGAAGGTAAATCTTCAGGTGGTCATCCAAGGAGCAGGACCGGCAAGTATGCAAAAGGTCTGAAGACAAGGGTAAAAGGAAAGGGTAGTGATAAATTGATTTTGCAGCGCAAGGACGGTAAAAAACTTGCCAAATAGATAATCACATTACCACATTATCACACTATCACATTATTTAAGATATGGCTCGTTCAATAAAAAAAGGTCCTTACGTAAGTGTTAAACTGGAGAACAAAGTTTTATCCATGAATGAAGGAAAGGCCAAAAGGTCTGTACTGAAAACATGGAGCAGAAGAAGCACTATCACTCCTGATTTTGTTGGCCACACTTTCGCTGTTCACAACGGGAATAAATTCATCCCTGTTTATGTAACAGAATTCATGGTGGGTCACAAACTTGGAGAGTTTGCTCCAACCAGGAACTTTAAAGGACACAGTAGCAAGAAAATAGCATAATAGTAAAGGGTTGTGAGTTGCGGGTAGTGAGTTGCCCCTGACGATAATAAATTGAATTAATTACAATGGAAGCTGTAGCAAAACTGAAAAATTATCCAACGTCGCCACGCAAAATGCGTTTGCTGGCTGATGAGATCCGCGGCATGAATGTTGAAAAGGCTGTTGCCTTACTCGAGCATCATCCTCAGCATAGTGCAACACCTCTTCGTAAACTCGTGCTGTCTGCAGTGAGTAACTGGAAGCAAAAGAATGAAGGAAGTGATGTTGGCGGACTGGTAGTGAAGATCATCTATGTAGACGGAGCGAGGTCCATCAAGCGTATGCTTCCTGCACCTCAGGGACGTGCTTACAGGATGCGCAAGCGCAGTAATCACGTAACCGTGATCGTAGACCACAAACTATAAATAACACTAACAAATTCTATACATGGGTCAGAAAACGAATCCAATTGGTAACAGGTTAGGTATCATCCGCGGATGGGAGAGTAACTGGTACGGTAATAAGAAAGATTATTCCGTGAAACTCATCGAGGATCATAAGATCCGCACTTACCTGACTGCCCGTATCAACAAAGGTGGCATTGCCAAGATCGTTATCGAGAGGACATTGAATAAACTTATTGTCACCATTCACACATCCAAGCCGGGTATCATTATCGGTAAAGGTGGAAATGAGGTTGACCGTATAAAGGAAGAGCTGAAAAAGCTTACCGGTAAAGAAGATGTTCAGATCAACATCCTGGAGATCCGTCGCCCGGAACTTGATGCGAACATTGTTGGCGATACAATTGCCAAGCAGATTGAAAACCGTATCAATTACAAGCGTGCCATTAAAATGGCGATTGCTTCATCTCTCCGCATGGGAGCAGAAGGAATTAAAGTTAAAGTGAGCGGTCGTCTGGGTGGTTCTGAAATTGCCCGTTCAGAAGAAATTAAATCTGGTCGTGTGCCTCTGCATACATTCCGGATGGACATTGATTATGCTTCAGTATTCGCGCTTACTGTTTATGGTAAGATCGGTATCAAAGTATGGATCTGTAAAGGTGAAGTATTGACCAAGCGTGACCTGAACCCGAATTTTGTAGGCGGTAAGAGTGACGTGAGCGACAGAAGAGGTGGAGAAAGACATGGTGATACAAGAGATAGGGGAGACCGCAGGGATAACCGCGATAACAGAGGCGGTGGCGGTGGAAGAAGAGATAATAAAAGATAGTTGTGGGTTGTGAGTTGAGAGTTGTGTGTTGAAAAAAAATTAACGAATTAAGATCATAATAAAAAGATCATGTTACAACCGAAAAGAACAAAGCACAGGAAGGCGCAGAAAGGCAGGATCAGGGAAGTAGCCAAAAGGGGTACCACAATATCTTTCGGATCATTTGGTCTGAAGGCAATGGAACCTATCTGGCTCACTAACCGTCAGATCGAAGCTGCCCGCCAGGCAATGACCCGTGCCATGAAACGTGAAGGTAATGTGTGGATCAGGATATTCCCGGACAAGCCAATCACCCGTAAACCAGCGGAAGTAAGGATGGGTAAAGGTAAAGGTAACCCTGAGTATTGGGCGGCCGTAGTTGAACCAGGAAGGATTTTGTTTGAAGCTGATGGTGTTACTGCTGCTGTGGCAAAAGAAGCCATGGAACTTGCTGCCGCCAAGCTTCCGATCAAAACCAAGTTTGTTACCCGCCGTGATTTTGGGGGTTAATACATTATCTAAAGAAAAAATACCGGCAAATGTCAAAAAGTATTGATTTCGTAAAGAGCCTGGCAACATTGAATGAGCAGGATTTGAAAGCAAGGATTCAGGAAGATGAACAGCGGATGAAGAAACTTCAGTTCGCCCATGGCATCTCCCCATTGGAAAACCCGATGAGCCTTCGCACACTGAGAAGGGAAATCGCCAGGTTGAAAACTGAACTGAAGAAAAGAGTGAACGCATAAGTTGTCTCTGACAACCGCATCAAATAAATGGCTGGAAAGCCGGAAAACGCTAAAAGAGCAAAAAATGTCTGAAGAAAGAAAAATACGCAAAACTAAGACCGGGGTGGTCAGCAGCAACAAAATGACAAAAACCATTACCGTTGCTGTAGAGCGGAAAGTAAAACATCCCATCTATGGTAAGTTCGTAAAAAAGACGACCAAATTCCACGCTCATGATGAGAAGAGTGAGGCCACTCCAGGTGATGTAGTAAAGATCATGGAGACTCGCCCGATGAGCAAGACTAAGCGTTGGAGACTGGTGGAAATCATCGAGAAAGCGAAATAATTTTCCGGTAGTCCCAGAAAACTAATTGTTATAACTGTTCCGCATAACCGGAACACAAAGCAAAATAAAATGATTCAGCAGGAAAGCAGGCTCAATGTAGCTGATAACAGTGGCGCAAAAGAAGTACTCTGTATCCGTGTACTCGGAAACAGCGGACAGGATTACGCCAAGATCGGTGATAAAATCGTGGTTACTGTAAAAGATGCCATCCCGGCGGGTGGTATTAAAAAAGGAACTGTAACCAAAGCGGTTATCGTTCGCACAAAAAATAAACTGCGCCGTAAAGACGGAAGTTATATCCGCTTCGACGATAACGCAGTGGTATTACTGAACCAGAGTGATGAGCCTCGCGGAACAAGGATTTTCGGACCAGTGGCCAGGGAACTGAGGGATGCAGGTTATATGAAGATCATTTCCCTTGCCCCAGAAGTGTTATAAATTATCATTATCCATTCCTGAAAAGGAATAAAACAATAGTCAAACATGAGCAACAGATTCAAAGCCAAGTTCAATATCAAAAAAGGTGATTCCGTAGTGGTTATCACCGGTGATGATAAGGATCTGAAAAAACCGCGCAAGGTTCTGGAAGTATTCCCGGAAGACGCGAGAGTATTGGTTGAAGGTGTAAATATTATTACGCGTCATACCAAACCCTCAGCCCAGAACACAAAAGGCGGATTGGTAAAAAAAGAAGCCTCCGTTCATATCAGCAATGTTATGTTATGGGATGCAAAAAAATCCGAGCCGTCTAAAGTGAAGCGTACCAGGGAAAGCGGAAAATTAGTTCGTGTTTCAAAAAAATCAGGGGAGGTCATTAAATAATGAGCACTACAACATACACACCGAGATTGCACAAAAAGTATCACGCAGACGTGATACCAGCGTTGCAGAAAAAGTTTAACTACAAGAGCATTATGCAAACGCCCAGGCTTACCAAAATTTGCCTTAACCGTGGCGTAAATGGAGCTGTTGCAGATAAAAAACTGATTGACATCTCTGTAGATGAACTCACGACCATTACCGGTCAAAAAGCCGTATCGACCATTTCTAAAAAGGATATCTCAAACTTCAAACTGCGTAAGGGAATGCCAATTGGTGCCCGCGTAACGTTGAGGGGAGTGAAGATGTATGAGTTCCTTGACAGGTTGATCGCTGCCACACTTCCACGTGTACGTGACTTCAAAGGTGTCAACGAAAAATCATTCGATGGCCGTGGAAACTATACACTGGGTGTTACCGAGCAGATCATTTTCCCGGAAATCGATATCGATAAAGTGAACAAGATCACAGGTCTTGATATCACCTTCGTGACAACGGCTAAGACCAATGAAGAAGCATATGAATTGCTGAAAGAATTGGGTATGCCTTTCCGTGACATGAGAAAAGAAAAGACTAATTAATAAATAAAATAGCAATGGCTAAAACATCAGTAAAGGCCAGAGAGGTCAAGAGGAAGAAAATGGTGGAGAAATTCGCCGAGAAACGCGCCGCTTTGAAAGCTGCGGGTGACTGGCAGGGGCTCGATGAGCTTCCTAAGAACTCCTCCAAAGTTCGCCTCCATAACAGGTGCCAGTTGACTGGTCGCCCAAGAGGTTACATGCGTTATTTCGGCATGTCCAGGGTAACTTTTCGCGATATGGCACTTGCCGGTAAAATTCCGGGTGTTAAAAAGGCAAGCTGGTAATCGGCCATGCTTCTAAAGAATTATTTGCAAAACGACAATTGAAAAAAGAATATGATTACAGATCCCATAGCAGATTTCCTGACAAGAATCCGTAATGCGCAGATGGCTGGCCACAGAATCGTGGAGATACCTGCTTCCAACCTGAAGAAACGCATGACTGAGATCTTGTACCACCAGGGTTATATCCTGAAGTATAAGTTCGAAGAGGATACCAAACAGGGTGTGATCAAGATCGCATTGAAATATGATGCAGCTACCAAAGAACCAGCAATCAAAACGCTGGAAAGAGTTAGCCGTCCGGGCCTTAGGCAATATGCCAGCCCTGCAGAATTCAAGCGTGTGAAGAATGGTCTTGGTGTGGCTATCCTGTCAACTTCAAAAGGAGTGATGACAGACAAAGATGCCAAATCACAAAATGTAGGCGGAGAAGTACTTTGCTATATATATTAATGGTCCCGCAGGAGTATCGATGAAACGAACTCATGCAGTCCATTGATCCTGAACAGAATTTTATCATTGCCTGGTACATTAAGCGCGGCCTATACTGCGGCTGACCGGCCAGGTGGAAAACAATAACATATGTCTCGTATAGGAAAAAATCCGGTGGTCATTCCAAATGGCGTAACGGTAACAATTGGATCAGATAACTCAGTAACTGTGAAAGGACCTAAAGGTGAATTGAAAGAAAACATCGACAGGGATATCACTATGGAAGTGGCTGAGGGAAAAGTGAGTTTCAATCGCCCGACAGATCAGATCCGTCACCGAGCCATGCATGGTTTATATCGTGCACTGGTTGGTAATATGGTAAAAGGTGTTACTGAAGGTTACAAAAAAGAACTTGAACTGGTGGGTGTGGGTTATAAAGCTGCTAACCAGGGTAATCTTCTTGATCTGGCCCTTGGATTTTCTCATAACATCGTATTTGAGATTCCAAAAGAATTGAAAGTAGTTACCTCACAGGAAAAAGGTGAAAACCCCAAGATCGTCCTGGAAGGAATCGACAAGCAATTGCTTGGTCAGGTTGCTGCAAAGATCCGCGGACTCCGTAAGCCTGAACCATACAAAGGAAAAGGTGTGAAATATAAAGGTGAATTTATCCGCAGGAAAGCAGGTAAAGCAGCCGGCAAATAGTTGTGAGTTTTGAGTTGTGAGTTGACAGTTAAAAAGACTTTATAATTCCTGGCAGAATCAGGAGCGAAAAATAAACAAAATGGACACAAAAGTTCTGAGAAGACAAAAGATCAAGTACAGGGTTCGCCGTAAAATTTCCGGTGTTAGTCAGAAACCCAGGCTGAATGTTTTCAGGAGCAATAAGGACATCTATGTTCAGCTAATTGATGATGTGAATGGCGTAACGCTGGCATCAGCATCAAGCAGGGAAAAAGATATCGTTGCACAAAAACATCCTAAAACGGAAAAAAGCAAACTCGTTGGTCTGTCACTGGCGAAAAAAGCTACCGCATTAGGCATCACTGATTGTGTTTTCGATCGTGGTGGATACCTCTACCATGGCCGTGTGAAGGCAGTTGCAGATGGAGCGCGTGAAGGCGGACTTAAATTCTGATTTATTACATTGAACTTCTAATTGACGAAATACATGTCTAAAATAAACTTGAACAAAGTAAAAGCGGGAGACCTGGAACTAAAGGAAAAAGTGGTTGCCATCAATCGTGTGGTGAAAACTACCAAAGGTGGACGTGCCTTCAGCTTTTCTGCACTCGTTGTTGTTGGAAATGAAAATGGTGTTGTCGGTCACGGACTTGGTAAAGCCAAGGAAGTACAGGAAGCTATCACCAAAGGAATCGAAGACGCAAAGAAAAACCTGATCAAGGTTCCTGTTATGAAAGGTACTATTCCTCACGATCAACTGGCTAAAGAAGGTGCTGCAAAAGTACTGATAAAGCCAGCCGCACATGGTACCGGTGTAATTGCCGGAGGTAGCATGCGCGCTGTTCTGGAAAGTGCTGGTGTAACAGACGTACTGGCAAAATCACTTGGTTCAGCTAATCCGCATAACGTGGTGAAGGCTACATTTAAGGCCCTGGCTATGCTGAGGGAACCAATTTCCGTATCAAAAGTGAGAAGCCTTTCTCTGAAGAAAGTTTTTAATGGATAACCCTCTTAACAACTAAGAGAAAGTAATAGAAAATAGTATGAAAAAGATCCGAATAACACAGGTTAAAAGTGTGATCGACAGGCCTGATCGTCAGAAAAAAACGATGGAAGCTTTAGGTCTGCGTAAACTTAATGCTACTGTTGATGTGGAAGCCACAGCCCAGATCCTGGGAATGGTGCGTAAAGTAACCCACCTCATTAAGGTAGAAGAAATCTAAATTATTCCTCATCCCTGGAGGTTTATCATTTATTGCGAGCGGCACAGGGAGTCGCGCTGAGTAAAATTGAACAAATGAAACTGCACAATTTAAAGCCTGCAGAAGGCTCTACAAAGAAAGTAAAGCGTATTGGTCGCGGTGAGGCTTCTGGCCACGGTGGCACATCTACAAAAGGTAATAAGGGTCAACAGGCCCGCACAGGTTATAAGCGTAAACTCGGACACGAAGGTGGACAGATGCCTATCCAGAGAAGGATCCCCAAGCGTGGTTTCAAAAACAATAACCGTGTAGAATACAAAGTCTTCAATCTCGGTCAGATCGAACAGATCATCGAAAAATACGGTATCACCGAATTCACTTCTGAAAATCTTTTCATTAACGGTCTGGTAAACAGGACGGATAAAGTAAAAGTTCTGGGTAATGGTGAACTCAAAACCAAACTCGGATTTAAGATTAATGCTATCAGTGAAAAAGCCAAAGCAGCTATAGAAGCTGGTGGTGGAACAGTCGAGATAGTCAATTAATTTCCCGATATTTGCAAACACCTAAAAAGGTGTTGCATTTTTTTCTACCGAATCTAAAAATTACAACTCTGTGAAGAAATTCTTACAGACGATCAGGAATATCTGGAGCATCGAAGAATTGCGTGGTAAGATCCTTGTGACGTTGCTGCTTATCCTGGTATACCGTTTTGGTTCTCATGTTGTGCTGCCAGGTATCGATCCAAATAAACTTAATCTCGATAGTGCAAAAGAAGGTCTGCTTGGACTTTTTGATACATTCGCGGGTGGATCATTTTCCAACGCTTCTATTTTTGCACTCGGTATCATGCCGTATATCTCTGCCTCTATCTTTATGCAATTGATGACCATCCTGGTTCCTCAGATGCAGAAACTTCAGAAAGAAGGTGATAGCGGAAGAAAGAAAATTAACCAGTGGACACGTTTCCTCACTGCCGGTGTTACCATGCTTCAGGCTGCTGCTTATGTAGCTTACCTGCGCAATGTTAACCGTGATGCATTGATCGATACTTACCAGGGTTTTTTCTGGTTGTCAACTGTGATCATCCTTACCGCTGGTACATTATTCGTAATGTGGCTGGGCGAAAAAATCCAGGACAAAGGTCTCGGTAACGGTACATCAATTATCATCATGGTGGGTATCCTTGCCCGTTTGCCTCAATCGTTCCTCGGTGAACTTGGTGCAAAACAAACCCGTGGTGGTGGTGGATTATTGATATTCCTTGTGGAGATTGCATTCCTTATTGCAATCATTATGGGTCTTATCATCCTTGTTCAGGGTGTAAGAAAAATTCCGATAAATTATGCCAAGCAGATAGTTGGCAATCGACAGTTTACCGGTGCAAGACAATTCCTTCCTTTGAAGGTGAATGCGTCAGGTGTAATGCCGATCATTTTTGCACAGGCGATCATGTTCCTTCCAACGCTTTTCTCATTTACCAATTTTGAAACCGGTAAAGGTGTAGCAAGGATTTTCAATGACCACAGCAATTTCTGGTATATGGTGATCTATGCCGTTATGGTAATAGGATTCACTTTCCTTTATACAGCTTTGATCTTTAATCCCAAGCAGATGGCTGATAACCTGAAGCAGAGCAACGGGTTCATTCCCGGAGTTAAGCCAGGACAACCAACGGCAGATTATATCGGCCAGGTGATGGACAGGATAACCCTTCCGGGTGCATTCTTCCTCGCAGTGATCGGTATTCTTCCTGGTATCGCTCAACGACTTGGAGTTACTCAAAGCTTTTCAACTTTCTTTGGAGGAACTTCATTATTGATCATGGTAGGTGTTATCCTGGATACACTTCAGCAAATTGAAACACATTTGTTGATGAGACAGTATGATGGCCTTATGAAAGGTGGAAGGATCCAGGGAAGACAGACGGCTACTACTTCTCCTATCTAAGATGATACATTTAAAATCAATCACCGAGATAGAAATTATCCGGGAAAGCAGTTTATTAGTGAGTGCCACCTTAGCAGAGGTGGCAACGTTTTTAAAGCCAGGTATCACTAGTCTGCAAATAGATGCATTGGCCGAAACGTTTATACGTGATAATAAAGCGGTCCCCTCTTTCAAAAATTACAAAGGTTATCCTTTTGCTACCTGCATTTCTGTTAACGACGCAGTGGTCCATGGCTTTCCGAATAAGTCAATTCTTAAGGAAGGAGACATAGTATCGGTAGATGTAGGAGTTTATAAAAATGGATTCCACGGAGATAGTGCCTATACTTTTGCCATTGGAAAAATTCCCGAAGACGTACAGAAACTTATGGCAGCTACCCGCACATCTTTGTATATGGGAATTGAAAAAGCCATTGCAGGAAACAGGGTAGGAGATATTGCTTTTGCCGTTCAGGACTATGCTGAAAAGCAAAGAGGTTACGGTGTGGTGCGTGAATTGGTAGGACATGGATTAGGAAAGCAATTACACGAAGATCCACAGGTGCCAAATTTTGGAAAAAAAGGCACCGGTACCAAACTTAAAGAAGGAATGGTGATCGCGATAGAACCCATGATCAACCTTGGTACAAAAGATGTTTTTTATGATGATGACGGATGGACTGTCAGGACAAAAGACGGAAAACCATCTGCCCACTATGAACATAATGTATGCATTAAAAAGAATGCTGCAGATGTATTATCCAGTTTTGACAATATCATCATCAGGGAAAAATCAAATCCTGAATTGTTCAGCGACTACTGAGTCCGCGGATTAAATTCCTGATAAATCACAAGATGGACAATGCCTTCTCTTTGAACGAAAAATTATTACCGGCAGCTGTCATTTTTGATATGGACGGCACTCTTGTTGCCACCACCGAGGCAGACTTTCTTGCCTGGCAAAGAATTTTTATTGAATCAGGACATCAGCTTTCTTTCGAAGATTATTTTCCATTACTGGGAAAAAAAAGCCATGACGTTGTTTATCAGGAATTGAAACTAACTGGAGCCAACGCAGAAGATGCACTCCAAAGAAAGATGAAATATTTTGCGGAGATCGTTGAGGAAAAAGGTATTGCACTAATGCCGAATGCCGAGATTTTTTTGCAGGAATTGAAATCACTTAACATTCCACTTGCATTAGCCACCAGTTCAAGAAAAACGAAAATGGAAATGGTATTGGAAGAAGTGGGATTACTTTCTTATTTTGATGTTTTGGTGAGTGGCGAAGCTGTTGAACATGGCAAACCGAAACCAGATATTTTTTTCCTTGCTGCAAACAAACTTGGCCTTGATCCTAAAGACTGTCTTGTACTGGAAGATGCGGTTAATGGCGTTAAAGCAGCAAAATCTGCGGGCATGAAATGTATAGCAGTAACCCATACTCACCCGGCTGGTGATCTTGGCATGGCCGATATGATCGTACACGACTTTTCAGAACTTTCTTTTCCTGTTATTTCTTCCCTGTTCAGATAATTGAAGAACTAAATTGTTCTTCGGGTTTATTACCTTCCCATCATAATAACCATCCATGCGATTAATTATTTTTTTATTGCTGATTATTCCGCAATTCATTCTTGCGCAATCACCGCAAACATTGTCTGTAAGAAAATACCGTGAACAGAATGAGCATGCCATCATAACAGAATACATGAGTTTTCTTTCCATTCCCAATCTTGCTGCAGATACTGTTAATATGAAAAAAAATGCCAGCATGATCATGGAAATGATGAAGAAAAGAGGAATTAAAAACGTTCAATTATTGCAGGCAAAAACTCCCGGTGTTGCTCCGGCAGTGTATGGTGAATCACTGGTGCCTGGTGCAAAAGAAACCATTGTATTTTATGCCCATTACGACGGGCAACCCACTGACCCTTCAAAATGGTACACTGGATTATCGCCATTCCAACCACAACTTACTAACGGGCCACTTTATAATAAGGCCGCATTTATTCCACTTCCTGCTGCTAACACTGCATTTGATCCCCAATGGAGAATCTATGCACGAGGCGCTTCAGATGACAAAGCCGGAGTGATCAGTATCCTAAATGCATTTGCAGCTATTAATGCAACTGGCCAGAAGCCATCTGTAAATATTAAATTTTTCTTTGAAGGTGAGGAAGAAGCCGGATCTGACCATTTGGCTGAAATTTTTGACGCCAATAAAACATTGCTGGCATCTGATCTATGGATCATTTGCGATGGTCCGGTTCACCAGTCCGGCAAAAAAGAAGTAGTCTTTGGCGTTAGGGGCGATACTCACGTAGAGATCACTGTTTTTGCTTCTAAAAGGCCTTTGCACAGTGGCCATTATGGTAACTGGGCACCTAATCCCGCAATGGAACTCAGTCAACTTCTTGCTTCCATGAAAAAAGAAGATGGCGAAGTTATTATTAAAGGATTCTATGATGATGTTAAGCCATTAACCGAGCAGGAGAAAAAAGCAATAGCTGCAATCCCGCCAGTAGAAGATCAAATGAAAAAAGAACTCGGCTTCATTGAAGAAGAAAGAAAAGGAATGGGAATTGCCGAGTCTACCAACTGGCCATCACTTAATATAAATGGATTGCAATCTGCTAACGTTGGTAAATTAAGTGCCAATGTAATTCCAACAACGGCAATCGCTTCAATTGATCTTCGGTTAGTCGTGGGGAACGACTGGCAGAAGCAACAACAGAAAGTCGCTGATCATATTATTTCCAAAGGCTATTATATTGTGGAAAACGAACCAACAGATGAAGAAAGATCAAAGTATTCAAAAATCGCAAAATTGTCCAGGTCTGGTGGTTACAATGCACAGAAAACACCAATGGATCTTCCCATCGCCCAACGGGTGATTGCCGCAGTGCAGTCTACCACCACTGAGCCTTTAGTTTTGTTACCCACCGCAGGAGGTAGTTTGCCCTTGTTTATTTTCGATAAACACCTCGGTGCAAAAACTATAACTGTTCCGGTTGCAAATCATGATAATAACCAGCACGCCGAAAATGAAAATATCAGGATAAAAAATCTTTGGGACGGTATGGAAACAATGGCTGCTCTGATGTTGATGAAATAACAGTTTAACAAGTTTAGGAATCACATGAAATTAATTGTCATTGGTGGAGGAGCTGCGGGTTTTTTCTGTGCAATCAATGCTGCGCGGATGAATCCGAAGGCCGAAGTTGTTATCCTGGAGAAAACGGTAAAACTTCTGTCTAAAGTGAAAGTGAGTGGGGGAGGAAGATGTAATGTGACACATGCCTGTTTTGATATTTCGGATATGGCTAACCGTTATCCAAGGGGAAAGAATTTTGTAAAAAAATCATTTCACGGTTTTTTCACCACTGACACCATCCAATGGTTTTCTGAACGGGGAGTACAATTAAAAACCGAGGCCGATGGTAGAATGTTTCCTGTGACCGATAATTCACAGTCGATTATTGACTGCCTGTTAAATGAAGCTAAAAAATTTAATGTTGAGATTCGGATGCAGGTGTCAGTTGAGAAAATAGAAAAATCCGGAACCGGATTTACACTTCAAACAAAGTCAAGTGGTCGTGACGAAATATTATCTGCGGATTGTGTCTGTATTGCTTCTGGTGGATCATCAAAAGATCTTTCATACAATTGGTTAAGATCGTTGGGTCACAAAATAAGCAAACCGGTACCTTCCTTATTTACATTTAATATTCCGGATCATCCTATAATTAAATTAATGGGAGTCAGCGTTGAAGATGCAGAAGTGAAAATAAACGGGACCAAAGAAAAACAACGAGGCCCGGTTTTGATCACACACTGGGGTCTGAGCGGACCTGCAGTATTAAAACTTTCAGCCTGGGGCGCTGTTGAACTGGCAGAAAGAAATTATGATTTTTTGATCACTGTCAATTGGGTGCCCCCTTATCATGAAAGCGGTCTTCGGGAGTTTTTAATAAATCACCGCGAACAATTTGCTTCATCACAAATGAAAAATAAAAATCCATTTGGTCTGCCACAACGCCTCTGGGATTTTTTTCTGGAGTTGTCAGGAGTATTGAATGATACCAGGTGGGGCAACCTTAGTTCAGTATCAATGAATAAACTCGTAAAGAATTTGAGTTCTTTTGAATGCAGGGTTAGTGGTAAAACTACATTCAAAGAAGAATTTGTCACCGCTGGTGGCGTTAGTCTTACAGAGATAGAACATGCTACAATGATGAGCCGTGTTGTTCCGGGCCTCTATTTTGCAGGAGAAGTTATGGACGTTGATGGTATAACCGGTGGCTATAATTTTCAACATGCATGGACTAGCGGTTACCTGGCAGCGAAAGCAATTGCAATCAATGCTGGTCAATGATTCAGATGAATTTGATACGTTAAATTTTTTTGTAATCTCTGGTTTTCACTATCTTTAGCTATGATTATTTGTTAATCATCCCTTTCCCCGGAGGAATTTTTTTCTGTCCGTAGGTTTATTTTAATACCATCCACAACGGCAGTGCTTGTTTTTTTGATTTTTGATAAGTTAAATTGGTCCGTATACCTGTTTTGACATCTGTTACTATGAATTGCTAAAGTTCTGACTGGTTATTCACCTAACCCGTGAGATTAAGTGCTATTGTGCCTCGTATAGAAATCTTCTATTATCATAACTTAAAACATCAGTATGAAAAAGCTAATCTTCATGGTACTAGTAATGTTGTCGACACAGATCATGGCCCAGGACACTTCAAAACCAACGACTGACCCAGCAGCAACCACCACAACAACAACAACAACTGCACCGCCACCAGCAACAACAACAGCAAGTGATGCAGCTGAGCCAAGCCGCAGGTTCGGAATTTATGGCGGCGTAAATTTTGCCACTATCAATGGTGACAGTGACGCTGACTCAAAAACGGGTTACCAATTTGGTATTATGTTTCGAGTAATAAATAGAAATATCTTTTCCCTTTGGCTTGAACCAGGATACACTTCTGTAGGCGCTGAAACCAAATCTTCTGGCACAACTGGAGCTGGAAAAATTGATCTGGGATATATCATGATTCCAATTGTAGCAAGACTTCAAACAGATATAGGTCTATATGGAGACATTGGTGTCCAAACACAGTTTTTAGTTAATGCAAAAGGTAAAGTTGGGGGTAGTAGCATAGATATCAAAGATGATGTTAATGGATTTGACTGGGGTGGACTGATAGGCGCAGGTTTCGAGTTCAGAAAAAGGCTTGGAATAAGTGTCAGGTACTACGCCGGATTTTCAAATATTAACGACGACAGTAATAATGATAGTAAAGACCACCTTGGTGTATTTTCGATATTAGCACACGTACGTCTTTAAAGTCTGGATGCAAGTAATTTGAACATAGGTTAATAGAGGATTTACTTAAAATTATTTCTCTAT
>Ga0207691_10002738_pt1 | contig 17202 bp, 11 predicted proteins | sample KBSM13metaG_FD_184327 | JGI IMG/M metagenome (GOLD analysis project Ga0207691, IMG submission 184327) | Miscanthus rhizosphere microbial communities from Kellogg Biological Station, Michigan, USA - KBS M1-3 metaG (SPAdes) (version 2) | ecosystem: Host-associated > Plants > Roots > Rhizosphere >... | reverse complement strand
CCGCGGCAAGGGTCTCGGCGCCGCATGGACATTCCTCGATCGCTTCACCACGCGCAACTGGGCCATCGGCGCGATCGCGGTATCGCTGGTGCTGGCGGCGGGCGGCTTCGCGGTCTCCCAGCACCTCCAGATCGGCGACCTCGACCCGGGGGCGCCGGAACTGCGGCCGAACTCGCGCTACAACCAGGACAACGCCTATATCACCGCGCATTACGCGTTGTCGTCGGACCAGTTCGCGCTGATCGTCAAGACGCCGAAGGAAGGGTGCCTCAAGTACGAGACGCTGGTCGACGCCGACCGGCTGGCTTGGGCGCTGCGGCAGGTGCCGGGCGTGCAGACGACGGTCTCGCTGGCCGACGCGGCGCGGCAGATCACCGCCGGCTCGTTCGAGGGCAATCCGAAGTGGCTGACGCTGAACCGCAACCAGGACGTGCTCAATTACGCGGCGCAACAGGCCTCGGTCAACAACCCCGACCTGTTCAACACCGAGTGCTCGGTGATGCCGGTCATCGCCTACCTGGCCGACCACAAGGCCGAGACGCTCACCAAAGTCGTGGATGCCGCCGCGGCCTTCGCGCAGGCGCACGACGACAAGGACCGGACCTTCCTGCTGGCCGCCGGCAGTGCCGGCATCGAGGCGGCGACCAACATCGTCGTCGAGCAGGCGAACCGCACGATGCTGCTCTACGTCTACGCGGCGGTGATCGTGCTGTGCCTGATCACGTTCCGGAGCTGGCGCGCCGTCGTGGTGGCGGTGGTTCCGCTCGCCGTCACGTCGATCCTGTGCGAGGCGTTGATGGTCGCGCTGGGGATCGGCGTCAAGGTCGCGACGCTGCCGGTGATCGCGCTCGGCGTGGGCATCGGCGTCGACTACGCGCTGTACCTGTTGTCGGTCCAACTGGCGCAGCAGCGCGCCGGGCTTCCGCTGACGGAGGCCTACAAGAACGCCGTCCAGTTCACCGGCAAGGTGGTGGCGCTCGTCGGCGTCACGCTGGCGGCCGGCGTGATCACCTGGGCGTTCTCGCCGATCAAGTTCCAGGCCGACATGGGCATCCTGCTCACCTTCATGTTCCTCTGGAACATGCTCGGCGCGCTGGTGCTGATCCCCGCGCTCTCCTATTTCCTGCTGCCGACGTCGATCGTCCGGCGGCGCAACGATTGAACGAGAAGACGAGGCGATGATGGCCGCGACCGGCTACACGATGGCGACGCTCGCGCAGTTCACGGGCCGGGAAATCGGCGTTTCCGGCTGGATGAGCGTCGACCAGCATCGCATCGACGAATTCGCCGACTGCACGGGCGATCGGCAGTGGATTCATGTCGACGTCGACCGCGCACGCCGTGAGAGCCCGTATGGCGGGACGATCGCGCACGGCTACCTGACGCTGTCGCTCGCGGCGTCGCTTTCCATCGACGCGGGCGTGATCCCGTCCGACGCGGCTGCCGCGCTGAACTACGGCCTCGACAAGGTGCGCTTCATCGCACCGGTGAAGGCGGGGGCGCGCGTGCGCAACCGCGTCGTCCTGGTCGCCGTGGACGACAAAGGGGAGGGCCGTCGCCTCCTCACGCTGCGCAACACGATCGAGATCGACGGCGAGGAGAGGCCCGCTCTGATCGCCGAGTCGCTCGCCATGCTGATGGCCGGCCCGGCGGCGTAACAGGACGGCATACGACGATGGCGACGAAGTCAGCTCCAGCCCGCCGCAGCGCGAAAGCGCCGCGAACATCCTCGCCGCCGCGAGCGCGACGCAGGGCTCCGCAGGACATGCTCGCCGAGCATGCGGCACATCACACGCTGGCCGCGAATCCGCTCATCGGCATCCGCCGCAAGGACGTGCTCGGGACCGCGGCGGTACTGCTCCGGCAGGTCGCCTGGGAGCCACGGACGCTGACGCGGCAGTACGGGAGGTTCGTCGCGGACTACGCGCGCGTCGTCGCCGGTCGCTCGTCGCTCGCGCCGGCGAAGGACGACCGTCGCTTCGCCGACGCCGCCTGGTCCGACAGCGCGGTGTTCCGGCGGCTGGTGCAGACTTACGTCGCGCTCTGCACGTCGCTCGATCGCTGCGTGGACGAGTCGAAGCTGGACGCGGCCACCGCCGAGCGCGCGCGTTTCGTCGTCTCGCTGTTCGAGGACGCGATCGCGCCCACCAACTTTCTCGCGAGCAATCCGGCAGCGCTGCGGAAGCTCGTCGATTCGAAGGGCACCAGCGCCATGCGCGGCCTCGCGAACTTCGTCGAGGACCTCGCGAGCGGCACATGGCTGCCGCGGCAGGTCGACGCGCGCCCGTTCGCGCTCGGCAAGAACGTGGCGACGACGCCGGGCGCAGTCGTCTTCCGCAACGAACTGCTGGAGGTGATCCAATACGCCGCGGCGACGCCCGAGGTGCACGCGCGGCCGCTCCTGATCGTGCCTCCGCAGATCAACAAGTACTACGTGTTCGATCTCGCGCCCGGCCGCAGCATCGTTCAGTGGGCGCTCGAGGGCGGCGCCCCGACTTTCATCGTAAGTTGGCGCAACCCGACACGCGACCAGGCGGATTGCGGACTCGATGCCTACGTCGAGGCGCTGGAGCAGGCCATCGACGCGGTCCGGGAGATCGCCGACTCACGCGACGTGAATCTCTTCGGCGCGTGCTCGGGCGGCATGACGCTGTCCGCGCTGCTCGGCTATCTTGCCGCTGCCCGCGAACGGAAGGTGCATTCCGCGACGCTGGCAGTGTGCGTGCTCGACACGGCGGCCGTGCGCGGCACGACGGCGGGTCTGTTCGTGACGCCCAAGACGATCGCTGCCGCGAAAGCGGCTTCCCGCAAGCGCGGCGTGGTCCTGGGGACGGACCTCGCGCGGATGTTCGCGTGGATGCGACCCAACGATCTCGTCTGGAATTACGTCGTCAACAACTATCTGCTGGGCAACGAGCCGCCCGCGCACGACATCTTGTTCTGGAACAACGACTCGACGCGGTTGCCGGCGCGGCTGCACGCCGACTTCCTCGACCTGTTCGAGTCCAACCCTTTTCCGCAGGCCGGCAAGTTGCGCGTCCGCGGCAGGAAGGTCGACTTAGGCGAGGTCGGGATCGACACCTATGTCGTCGGCGGGCTCACCGACCACATCACGACGTGGCAGGGGGTCTACCGGACGGCGCAACTGTTCGGCAAGGCGCGCAGCACGTTCGTCCTTGCCAACGGAGGCCACATCCAGAGCCTCGTCAATCCGCCGGGGAACAAGCGGTCGTGGTTCGCCGCGGGCCCGGCGCGCGCGGCAACTCCCCCGGCGTGGCTCGCGCGGCGCGAGAAGACGGAAGGCTCCTGGTGGCCGCACTGGCGCACGTGGATCCGCGCCCGTTCCGGCACGCTGAAGCCGGCACCGGCCGCGCTTGGCAGCAAGCGGCATCCTGTGCTCGCCGCCGCGCCGGGCACTTACGTGGCCGAGAAATGACGGCGACTCCCATACGCCGCCGAAGCGCACAAGCGCATCACGCCATGCACATCGACCATGCCCGCATCGAAGACCGGCGCATTCGCTACGCGGTCCGCGAAGGCGACCCCGCGCGCCCGCCGCTACTGATCCTGAACGGACTGGGCGCAAACATCGAGCTCGCGCAGCCGTTCATCGACGCGCTGTCCGGACCCGCGGTGGTGATCTTCGACGTCCCGGGCGTAGGGGGCTCGCCGACGCCGCCCTTGCCGTACCGGCCTTCGAGCGTCGCGCGGATCGCCGCGGGCCTGCTCGATCATCTCGGGCATCGCCATGCCGACGTGCTCGGCGTTTCGTGGGGCGGCGCGATCGCGCAGCAGTTCGCGTTCCGGCATCCGACGCGCTGCCGCCGGCTGGTGCTCGCCGCGACGGCGACGGGCGCGCTGATGGTGCCCGGGCATCCGCGGGCGCTGCTCAGGCTCGTGACGCCGCGGCGCTACGAGGACGGCGCGCATGCGCATAGGATCGCCGGTGACGTGTATGGGGGCGCCTTCCGGCGCGACCCCTCGCTCGTGGCGAAGACGCTGCGCCACATCCGTTTTTCGAGCCGCGGCGGGTATTACCTCCAGCTCGCGGCCACCTTCGGCTGGACCAGCCTGCCGTGGCTGTTCAAGCTGCGCCAGCCGACGCTCGTGATGACCGGCGCCGACGACCCGCTGATCCCGACGATCAACGCCCGCATCATGCAGTGGCTGATCCCCGATGCGCGACTCGCGATCCTCGATTGCGGTCACCTGTTCCTCGTCACCCTTCCCGCGGAATCGGCGCGCATCGTCGACGCCTTCCTGGCGGCGCCTGACGCGCGCGGTCGCAGGGCAACGAATTCCAACGCTTCCCCCTCCGGGAGACTCCAATGAACGCACTCGCCATCGCACGCACGCCGTCGGCGCACGACGCGCCGCTGTCGATCGGAAGCATCCTCCACCGCGGTCTTGCGATCGCGCCCGCCCAGGAGATCGTCTACGGCGATCGCCTGCGCTACACGTACGCGACGCTCGGCGAGCGCGTGCAGCGCCTCGCATCGGCGCTCGACGCGCTGGGCGTCAAGCCCGGATCCACCGTCGCAGTCATGGACTGGGACAGCCACCGCTATCTCGAATGCTTCTTCGCGGTGCCGATGATGGGCGCGATCCTCCACACGGTGAACGTGCGGATCTCCGCCGAACAGGTGCTGTATACGATCAACCATGCGGCCGACGACGTGATCCTCGTCAACGCCGAGTTCCTGCCGCTCCTGGAAACGATCCACGCGAAAATCCGCCCCGGCGTCAAGTTCGTGCTCCTCAACGACGGGCATGCAACGCCGCAGTCCGACGTGCCTTTCGCGTTCGAATACGAGGCGATGCTCGCGGGCGCCGCGCCGGCATTCCGGTTTCCGGCGCTGGACGAGGACACCCGCGCGACGACGTTCTATACGACCGGGACCACCGGTTTGCCCAAGGGCGTCTACTACAGCCATCGCCAGCTGGTGCTGCATACGATGGCCGCGATGGCCGCGCTTGGCAACGCGCCGCACGCGACGTTCGACGGGCGCGACGTGTACATGCCCATCACGCCGATGTTCCACGTTCACGCCTGGGGGCTTCCCTATGTCGCTACGATGCTGGGCGTGAAGCAGGTTTACCCCGGCCGCTACGTGCCGGACGTCCTGCTGGGGCTGATCGCCCGCGAGGGCGTGACGTTCTCGCACTGCGTGCCGACGATCCTGCAGATGATGCTGGGCAGTCCGGCGGCGGCCGGCACGGACCTCGGCAAATGGAAGGCGCTCATCGGCGGCTCATCGTTACCGGTTCCGCTCGCTCGTGCCGCCCTCGAGCGTGGCATCGACGTGATCGCCGGCTACGGAATGTCGGAGACCTGCCCGATCCTCACGCTGTCGCACCTTCTCCCGAGGATGCTGGATCAGCCGGCCGAAGAGAGCGCGCCCTACCGTTGCAGGGCCGGACGTCCCATTCCGTTCGTCCAGTTACGGATCGTCGACGCGCAGATGAACGACGTCGCGCACGACGGCGCGAGCCAGGGCGAGATCGTCGTCCGCACGCCGTGGCTGACGCAAGGGTACCTGGGCGAGCCCGAGAAGTCGGAAGACCTGTGGCACGGCGGTTGGCTGCACACGGGTGACGTCGGCGTGATCGACGCGGACGGCTACGTGAAGATCGTCGATCGCATCAAGGACGTTGTGAAAACCGGCGGCGAGTGGGTGTCGTCGCTCGACCTCGAGGACATCATCCTGCGCGTCCCCGGCGTTGGCGAAGTAGCGGTGGTGGGGGTGCCCGACGAACGCTGGGGTGAGCGTCCCGTGGCGCTGGTGGTCGTCAAGCCGGGTCAGGGCGCGGCGCCCACGGAGGAGTCGATCCGAAGCCATTGCGACGGCTACGCGCAGCGCGGCGTGATATCGAAGTACGCGGTGCCCAATCGGGTGCATTTCGTCGACGCCATCCCGAAGACCAGCGTGGGCAAGCTCGACAAGAAGGTGATCCGAGCAAAACTGCAAGCAGAGGCGGTGGCGAGATAGCCCCACTGCCGCACCGGAGGACAAGATGAGCCAATACCGAGCGCCGCTCGCCGAAATGCACTTCGTCATGACCGAGCTTGCGGGGCTCGACGACGTTGCGCAATTGCCGGGCTTCGAGGACGCGACGCCCGATACCGTCGGCGCGATCCTCGAGGAGGCCGACAAGTTCGCGACCGAAGTGCTCGACCCGCTGAACCGCGCGGGCGACCGCGAAGGCGCACGGCTTGGCGCCGACGGCCGCGTGACGACCCCGGCGGGATTTCGTGACGCCTATCGCAGGTTCTGCGAGCTCGGCTGGAACGGCCTGTCGAAAAGCACGGACTTCGGCGGACAGGGAATGCCGCAACTCGTCGCGGCCGCGATCGACGAGATGTGGAACGCGGCCAACATGGCCTTCGAGCTGTGCCCAATGCTGACAGGCGGGGCGATCGAGGCGATCGAGCACAACGGCTCGGATCACCTGAAACGCACCTATCTGCCGAAGATGGTGTCTGGCGAGTGGACCGGCACGATGAACCTGACGGAGCCGCAGGCCGGGTCCGACCTGGCCGCGGTCCGCGCGAAAGCGGTGCGCCAGGCCGACGGCAGCTATCGGATTTCCGGCAACAAGATCTTCATCACGTACGGCGATCACGACTACACCGACAACATCATCCACCTCGTCCTCGCACGCACGCCGGACGCGCCGCCGGGCACCAGGGGCATCTCGCTCTTCGTCGTGCCCAAGTTCCTCGTGAACGCCGACGGCAGTCTCGGTGCGCACAACGACGTTCGCTGCGTGTCGCTCGAGCACAAGCTCGGCATCCACGCGAGCCCGACGGCGGTGCTCGCCTTCGGCGACCGGGACGGCGCTGTCGGCCACATCGTCGGCGAGGAGAATCGCGGCCTCGAATACATGTTCGTGATGATGAACCTCGCCCGCTTCGGCGTCGGCATGCAGGGTGTCGGCATCGCGGACCGCGCCTATCAGCGTGCGCGCGACTATGCGCGCGAGCGGGTGCAGGGACGCATCGCCGGTGCGCCGCGCGACGCGGCTGCGGGCGGCATCATCGGCCACCCCGACGTCCGGCGGATGCTGATGACGATGCGAGCGAACACCGAAGCCGCACGGGCGGTCGGCTATGTCACGGCAGCGTCGCTCGACCGCGCGTACCGGCATCCGGATGCCGGCGTGCGCGCGCGCGAGCTGGCGTTCGCCGAGCTGATGATCCCGATCGTCAAGGGGTGGAGCACGGAGCTCGCACAGCAGACCGCGTATCTCGGCGTGCAGGTGCACGGCGGCATGGGCTTCATCGAGGAATCCGGCGCCGCGCAGTATGTTCGCGACGCGCGCATCACCACGATCTACGAAGGCACGACCGGCATCCAGGCGAACGACCTGATCGGCCGCAAGATCGCCCGCGACGGCGGAAAGACGCTGCTGGCGGCGATCGAATCGCTGCGCGGCGTGCAGCAGAATCTCGTGGGTGCTGCCTCGGACGACCTCGTTGTCATCGGCACGCGTCTCGGCGCCGGCGTCGATGCGCTGGAGAGCGCCGGGCGCTGGATCATCGCGCGCTGGGGCGACGATTCGCGCTCGGTGCTCGCCGGAGCAGGACCGTTCCTGGAGCTGGCCGGCACCGTATGCGGCGGCGCGCAGCTCGGCCGCGCCGCGCTCGTCGCCGCAGCAAAGCTCGCCGCCGGCAAAGGGGATGCGGAGTTCATGCGCGCCAAGATCGCGACCGCGCGCCATTTTGCCGACCATAGCCTGACGAAGGCGCCCGGACTGTGCGACACCGTCGTCGCGGGTGCCGCGAGCGTGTTCGCGCTAGGCGAAGCGCAATTCTGACGGGGCGCACGTCATGACGATGTCCGACAACGTCACGCCGACGATCCTGATCGTCCCTGGACTCCGCGACCACGTGCCGGCGCATTGGCAGACGCTGCTCGAGCGGCGCCTGCCGGAATCGAGATCCGTGCCGAGGATGGAGCGCGACAAGCTGTCGTGCGCCGCGTGGATCGCCATGCTCGACCAGTCGCTGGCGGCGATCGACGGCCCCGTCATCCTCGTTGCCCACAGCGCAGGCGTGATGATCGTCGTGCATTGGGCCCAACAGCACAAGCGGCCGATCGCGGGCGCGCTCCTTGCGGCACCGCCCGACTTCGAGACGCCGCTGCCCGACGGCTATCCGACGCAGGACGTCCTGCGCGACAACGGGTGGCTGCCGACGCCGCGGCGGCGGTTGCCGTTTCCGAGCATCGTCGCCGGGAGCGCCAACGATCCGCTGGGACGCTACGAACGCATCGAGGCGCTGGCGCAGGCATGGGGCAGCAAGCTCGTCAACCTGGGCAGCGTCGGTCACCTCAACCCGGCGTCGGGGTACGGCGAGTGGCCGCAGGCCGAGGAATTCATTCGCGAGCTCGCGGGTGCCCCGCATGAGTAACGCCTCGTCCGCGTTGACTCTCGCCGATGGCGGGTGGCGCGGAAGCGCAAGCCGGCTTTGGCCGGGACTTCTGCTCAGTGTCGTCATTGCCATCGCGTCAACGTTCATCGCCGATCACCGTGGAGGGCCCACGCTGCTCTATGCGCTCCTGCTCGGCATGGCGCTCAACCCCGTGGCCGCCGAAGGGAGAGCCAAGCCCGGCGTCGACTTCGCGGCGCGGCGCATCCTGCGTTTCGGCGTGGCGCTGCTGGGCGCACGCATCACCATCGATCAGATCGGCGGCCTCGGCTGGTACAACGGGGGGCTGATCCTGGCGGGCCTGGTCTCCACCATCGTCGTCGGGTCGGCGCTGGCGCGCATGCTCGGGCTCTCGCGCCGCATGGGCATCCTGACCGGCGGCGCCACGGCGATCTGCGGCGCTTCGGCGGCGATCGCGATCGCCGCGGTCCTGCCGCGAAACGAAACGTCGGAGCGCGAGCTGATCTTCACGATCGCCGGCGTCACGGCGCTGTCCACGATCGCGATGATTCTCTATCCGCTGGTCGTCGGCTGGGCGGGCCTCGATCCGCATCAGGCCGGAATCTTCCTGGGCGGGACCATCCACGACGTCGCGCAGGTGGTCGGCGCCGGCTACAGCATCTCGCCCGACGTCGGCGACTACGCGGTGCTGACGAAGATGCTGCGCGTGGCGCTGCTGCTGCCGGTAGTCATGACGATTTCGCTCGTCGTCCGCCACCGTTTCGGTCGCGACGACGTCGATCGCGGCAGCGACCCGCTGCTGCCCCCCTTCCTGCTTGCCTTCATCGCCTTTGTGGTCGTCGGCAGCCTGGGGTGGATTCCCAAGCCCATCGGCGCTGCGTTGAGCGAGATCTCGCGCGCCTGCCTGGTCATTGCAATTGCCGCCGTCGGTCTCAAGACGTCGCTCGTCGAGATGAAGCAGGTCGGCGCCCGCGCGATCGTTCTTCTCGGCCTCGAAACCGCCTTCCTTGCGATCGCTGTTCTCGTCGCGCTGGCGGTGCAAAGGCTTTGAGTGGCACCGAATGCAGGACAGGTCTCGCAATAGAAGCGAACGGGTTGACGGGCTCCGCGATCAGGAGAAGCGCGGCGAGAAGCCCCGCGGCCGCCCACTGCACGCGCATGCGACGCGGGCCGCGGAAGTGAGCCGGGACAACCAGGCTATTGTGCTCGGCCGCGTCCTGAAGGAGCGTATGCCGCACACTCTGCGCCCACTCTTGATCGACACGAAACCTTCGATGTCGACCAGAACATCCACCCCCAGGCTCCGACCTGGACCCGAATGGCGCCCCTTACGCTGGTTTGTTTTCGCGGGCTGACGCTCGCTCCGATTCGGGACCCTGCACCAGAGAGTGGGTCAGCGAGCGCCATCCGGAATTGCAGTCGTCCCGATTTCAGCAGACATGCAGACAAGGTATCCTTCCGCCGGCGCTGTTGCCCGCGAATAGAAATGGACGTCATACATGAGGCACTACTTGCAATCGATCTCGACGGCACTCCTGGCGTTGGCGATGCTTGGCGTTGGAGCACACGCTACGGCGGAGCCCGGACCCGCGATCATGGAGCGCTTTGCCAATGTCAACGGTATCAGGCTGCATTACCTCGTGGCTGGGCGCGGCGATCCGGTCATTCTGCTTCACGGCTACGCCCAGAACAGTCACATGTGGCGCCCACTGATGCAGGAACTGGGGAAGACCCACCTGGTCGTCGCGCCGGACCTGCGTGGTTTCGGCGACTCGACGAAGGCCGAATGCTGTTACGACAAGAAGTCCATGGCGCAGGACGTGCATGCGCTCGCGCAATCGCTGGGCATTCGGAAAGCAGGCGTGGCCGGACACGACATCGGCTTGATGGTGGCCTATGCGTACGCCGCCCAGTATCCAGCGGAGGTCAGCCGCCTGGCGCTGATGGATGCCTTCATTCCCGGGGTTGGCGACACGACCGGCCTCTTTCTCTTGAAGGATCTATGGCACTTCCATTTCTATGGGAAGACCCCTCTTGCGCTGGTGAACGGCCGCGAGCGAATCTACTTCGAGCATTTCTGGAACGATTTCGCGGCCGATGGAACAAAGTCCGTCTCCGAGGCCGATCGCCGCTTTTATGCGGCAAAGTATGCGCAGCCCGGAGCGATGAAGTCGGGGATGGAGGTCTTCCGAAATTTCGATCAGGACGCCAAGGACAACGCTGTTTTTGCCGCGACCAAGCTCACGATGCCTGTGCTGGTGCTGGGCGGTGAGAAATCCGGCGGTGACTTCCTTATTGCCCAGGGAAAACTGGTTGCGGTCGACGTCGAGGGCGTGCTTGTGACCGGTTCGGGGCACTGGCTGATTGACGAAGCGCCACGGCAGGTCATCCCCAAGCTCGTGGAGTTCTTCAATCGCTAGACAATGGAGCTGCACGAATGGCTGGCCGCTCGGCCGCCACGCGGATGCGCGACGGCGCAGGAACTGCAACTGCGCCGCCGCAGGCAGCAGCGCAAGCGCGCCGCGTGGAACTGTACTGTTTGTTATTCGCTCGGCCGCAGCGCGTTCGCCGCAGCGAGCGCGCCAATCTTTTTGCCCATGGCCGTTCCCACTTCTGTCGAGTTGCGGTAATGCACGCCGTCGTAGATGCGAGCGCTGGCGACTTCCGACATGAAGTCGTCGACGCTGGTCCAACTGCGGACGACACCCGGCGCGGTCGGGCTCGTGGTGCTCAGCTTCGGCATCGGTCCGGTACCGATCTCCGCTATCACTACGCCCCCGACCGCTCCCGACACGATGCAGTGTGCGCAGGGGTACTCCGGGTGCATCGGCGTGTCGATGAACGGCAGCCAACCCGCGTCTCGCTCGGTCGCATCGTTGCCGTCGATGTCTCCGTTGCGGATCGCGGTGACGGGGCGCCACAGGTTGTAGGCGTACTTGGCATCGAACACCGCGATCAGCGCATCGTCGATCGCCTGAGCGGCCACCGCCAGGAGCCGCGCGTTCTGCGTGACCTCCCGGCCGGGCAGGTCGGCCACCGAACGGACGACCGGAAAGTAAATCGTCGGTGCGGTGGCTTCCCAGAACCGGGCAATTTCGGTCTGTGCCGGGGTTCGCGTCGTGCTGTTCTTCGCGCCGAGCGCCTTGATCTCGTTGTAGTCGCGCGCCCATAGCTCGCTCGTGAGCGCGGGGGGCGGGCCCGGCCGAAATTGGTCGCACGAGATCATCACCCATGGCTTGCGCAGCGGCCACTGCGAAGCAGCGGGTATGGTCGTGGGAACGTAGGCACCGGCGGTCGTGACCGGCCGATACTGTTCGGGCGCTGCCACGCTGTCGCCCGCACGCCATGCGAACACAGCCGCAGCAGCCTGTTCGCCCACGGCGATCCCCGCGGTCTTCGACGGGCCGTCGGCGACTGCGGCGAGCGCGCTGGCGTAGGCTTTATCGATCGCGACCTGTTGCGAGGGGACCAGTCGGGTCAGCACGGCGCGGTTCGCCGCCGCGACTGCCGCCCCCACCGACGCCTCCGACACGGTCGCCGGGGCAATGCGATCAGGGGGATACCGCTTCGTGATGGCATTGACGGCCTCGTACACGGCGGTCTGCACCATTGCGAGCGTTCGGTTGGCCGGGGGCGGCCCCAGTCCTGCGGCGAACGTGATATCGGCCGCGGTCACGTTCCAGTCTGTGACCACGTCGGCCATCGCGATTGGCCTCCCTAGCGATGACACCAGCCCGACCAGAAGCACCATCCAGCGGATTCTCGTCATGGCGTTCTCTCCTCATAGACGAACAGTGGCGGTGAGATTGCGGTATAGGCCGAATCGCCGGGCAGCGCAATGAGCGCAGGACGGCGGCGGCGGGCGCGCGCCCCAGGTGCTCTGGATTGCCGCTGCGATAGCGGTAAAGTTGTGACGTTCGCGAGATGTTCACCGCATCGCCCCAGATGTCGTAGGTGAATTTGCGTTTGCCGACGATCCCGGACATAACGGCCCCGTGTGCACGCCGACGCGAAGCTCCAGGATCACGTAATCACGATTGGCGCGAGACCATGGCACGCACTCACGTCATGTACACGACAAGAACCGAGGGCGCGACCGTGACGAGCGGGCTGGCCGCCCACATGCTGCGCTATTATCCTTGCGTACACTCTCCCGTGGCGCCGGATCATTTCACGATCTGAACAGACAAGGCGGGGCCCGGGTGCGCCAGGATTTTCACTGCCCGCGATGAATCAATCGAATCGGCGCCGCCTGTGCGTCTTTCTCGGCACCCTTGCCGTGACCTTGGCGGCAAGCTTGAGCTACACATGGCTTCGCCCGGCGGAATACCGTGCCTCTGCCCGTCTGGAGATTACGCCAGCCGCGGTAGCCGCAAACTTGGGGCCTGTTGCCGGCTCCGCGCCCGAGTCACCCAGGCCGTTTCTGACGGAGACGCAGGTTCTGACGAGCCGCCCGGTGCTGGAGCTGGCTGCGATGCGACTCGAGCGCGCGGGCCGGCGGTATCCTGCGGTCGGTCCTGATGTCGTGGCCGACATGCAGTTGCACCTGGAGGCGGTGCCGGTTGCCAGCACGAACGTGGTCGAGCTGCTTGCCACGGGACCGCGTCCCGAGGTGCTGGCGCCCATGGTCAACACCGTCATCGAAGCGTACGCCATCCACCTCGCGGAGGCATACCGCGATTCGTCTGCCGAATCGCGCGCGCAAGCTAACGAAGAAGTGAAGAAGCTGGAAGAAAGCGTGACGGCCAAGCGGCGCGAGGTCGAGGCGTTTCGCTTGCGGTACGACATCGTCTCGTTGGAACGCGGGGAAAATCAAATACTGGCGCAAACGCGCGATCTCAGCACTTCCTTGAGCGCTGCTAACGAGCGTGTCGCCAAGGCGGACGGCAGGTTGCGCGCCCTCAGGGAGTCGGCGGCCGCCGGCAAAACGGTGGTGCGATCCAAAGATGATCCGACGCTGGCGAACCTCGAGCAGCGTGCCTCGGCTCTGCGCGAACAACTCCAGGATCTCGAACGCGACTTCACGCCGAGCTATCTGGCCAAGGATCCAAAGGCCGTCGCGCTCTATGCGCGCCTCGCGGAAATCGAGCGGCAGATCGTGGGCCAGCGCGACGTGGGCCAGCGCGACGCGCTCGCTGAAGCCCAGGAAGAGCTCGCGGGCGCGCAAGCCGCGGCCGCACGCCTTCAGAACCAGATCACGACCGGCCGCAAGGAAGTGGGACAGTTCACGGCGCGCTTCAACGAGTACAAGTCGCAGCAGGAGCAACTCAACGCCATCGAGACGGCGTATCAGGATGCGACGAAGCGTCTGGCGACGCTGACCGCAACCGAGCGCACGCGCATGCCGGCGATCAAGTTGCTGGAAGCCGCCGCGACACCGCGCGAACCGTGGCGGCCGCTCTACTGGCGCGACACGGCGCTCTGTCTTGGCGCTTCACTCGCGCTTGCACTGCTGGCGATGTGGCTGGTGGAGCTTTTCAATCGATCGGAGCCGCAGCCCACGATGCTCCTCGTTCAGCCCCGGGCCGCCGCATTGCCGTACGCCGGAACGGCGCGTGCGCTGCGCGATCAAGGCGCGGCCGCGATGGCCCTGGAAGGGACGTCGCCAGCATTGCTCCCGGGGCGGCCGGCGTTCCCGCGCGAACTGGATCAGGATGAGGCGGCGGCGCTCGCGGCGACTTCCGCCGATGATGGCCAACTCGTCGTGCTCCTTCTCCTCTGCGGGATCAGTCTGGACGAGGCGCTCGCCTTGCGCCGGAGCGACGTCGATCTCGCGCAGGGGGTGATCCACGTGGGCGGGGACTCGGGGCGCGACGTTGCCCTCACGGGACCCCTGCGCGCATTGCTGGGCCCGCGAGCGACTGCGGCTTCGCAGGAATTGCTTTTGGGTCATCCCGATCATCCAGCCACGACCGACACGGTGAAGGCGCAGATACTCTCTGCCGCCCACGACGCCGGTATTGCAGATGTGATCGATGTCACTTCGGACAGCCTGCGGCATACTTACGTGGCGTTTCTCGTTCGTCAGGGCATCAGGTTCGCGGACCTCACACAGATTGTCGGTCACCTTCCCGCGGAGGTGCTGGGTGCGTACAGCACGCTCTCACCGCCCGGATCCCGGCTTCCGCGAGACGCAATCAACGTCGTGTATCCCACGTCACCACGCCAATCGATTGGATAGGCCTTTGCCCGAAACTTCTTCGGCATGTGCAAGCGTAGCCGAGTGCTCCAGGAAACCGGGGACTCGCGCTTCTGCTAGAGATAACGAACGGCGATCATCGTCGTCGCGCGCACGCCGCCCCGAGTGATGAATGTCTAAAACGCCCGACGCCAAGCTTTACCAACTGATGACCGATCGGGTTCAGGATTACGCGATATTCCTGCTCGATACCGACGGCGTGGTCATAAGCTGGAACGTGGGCGCTGCCTTGATCAAGCAGTACCGTGCGAGCGAGATCATCGGCAGGCACTTCAGCATTTTCTACACGCCCGTCGATATTGCCCGCAACTGGCCTGCGCAGGAACTCGAAAGGGCGCTGATGGACGGCCGCTTCGAAGACGAGGGCTGGCGCGTGCGAAAAGACGGTACGCGGTTCTGGGCCAACGTCATCATCACCGCTCTCAGGGACGACCACGGGACGCTTCTCGGTTACTCGAAAATCACCCGCGATCTCTCGGAGCGAAAGAGGGAGGAAGAAACGCTGCGCCAAAGCGAGGAGCGATTCAGGCTGCTTGTCGATGGCGTGCACGACTACGCAATTTACATGCTCAGCCCCGATGGCATCGTGAGCAGCTGGAACTCGGGCGCACATCGCATCAAGGGCTATGGAGCCTCCGAAGTCATCGGCAGCCACTTCTCGAAGTTCTATTCCGCGGACGATATCAAGGAAGGCAAGCCGTGGATCGAGCTCGCGATCGCGCGGGAAACCGGACGCGCTGAGGACGAAGGCTGGAGAGTCCGCAAGGATGGCTCAAGATTCTGGGCGCGCGTCGTCGTGACGGCGCTTCGCAACCCGGACGGCACGCTTCGTGGCTTTGCCAAGGTTACGCAGGATCTGACCTACCGGCGGCAGGCAGAAGCGCTGGCGACATCGGCGGGCAAGCTCAACGAGTTCATTGCCGTCCTTGCGCACGAGCTCCGCAATCCCCTTGCGCCGATTAGAAATGCGGTTGGCCTGCAGCGGCTCGCCAAGCCAGGCGATCCGATACATGAGAGGGCGCGAGAGATCATCGATCGGCAGAGCGGCCAGCTGGCTCGCATCGTGGAGGATCTCCTCGACATCAACCGCGTGACCCGGGGCACTTTCTCCATCGACCGGAAGCCAATGGACGTTGCCTCGGTGATCGAGCGGGCCGTGGAAACCTCGCGTCCGACCATAGAAGATGCGCGTCACACATTGAGAGTGACCATGGCGCCGTTTCCGCTTCAGATCAACGGAGACGAGGTGCGCCTCGGTCAGGCGCTCACGAACTTGCTGAACAACGCCGCACGCTACACCGACCCGGGCGGAAGCATTGACGTGGAAGTCGCTGCGGTCGAGAGCGACGGAAGCCCCAAGGTGCGGATAGAGGTACGCGATACGGGCCGCGGCATCGCGCCTGAATTGCTTCATTCGATATTCGGGATGTTCGTGCAGGGAAGGGATGCACTGCACCGACCCGCATCCGGGCTCGGGGTAGGATTGGCGCTCGCACGATCGATCGTCGAGCTTCATCATGGGACCCTGGAAGCAAAAAGCGAAGGATCGGGAAAAGGCGCGCAATTCGTCATTTGCCTGCCCATGATTGCCAACCGTCCCGGCGTCGACTCGCGGGGGGCAAAGAAATCGGGCGATGAGCCTGCGCATCACGACGAGGGCAGGGGAGCCCAACGCATCATGGTGGTCGATGACAACGCAGATGCGGCCGCCATGCTGGCTTCGTTGCTGCACAACCATGGTCACGATGTTCGAGTGGCCGTCGATGGACGGAATGCCCTGGAAATGGCACGCGAGTTCGCTCCGCACGTCGTTCTGCTGGACATCGGCATGCCGGGAATGAATGGGCTCGAGGTGGCTCGACGCCTTCGCCAGCAGAACCAGGAGCCGCGTCCTCTGATCGCCGCGGTGACCGGATGGAGTGGTCCGACTGAAGCCGAGCGCTCCCTGGAAGCCGGCTTCGACGTACACCTCGTCAAGCCGGTGGAGGAGGCGGATCTGCTCAAGCTGCTGGACATGGGCTTGCGACCGTTCGCCGGGCCGGGCGGCAAGACCGTAAGTGCATGACGTCCTGACCGCGATTTGATCTGGCCGGCGGTGCCCGATCGCAACTCGCTCGATAATTCACCGACTTGATGAAAACGATTTGCCCGCTCATTCGCTGCAAACAATGAAGCGTGCACCGACGAGCTTTCCGCCTTCGGTTCCTGGGCTCCATCGTTGCCATCCGAGCCGATGCCAGCCGCCGTCCAAATGAAAGCCTTCGTGGACTGCGTCCTGACGCATTCGCCCAAACGCCGACACGCCGGGGTTAGCGAATCGATGTCTCTGTCGTCATATTGGACCCCCGCAACGGCGAGACGAGCGTGATGACATCAGCGAGGAATTGCGTTGTGCTTGCAGCGCTATGCCTGATGGCCGCGTGCGCGACGACGCAATCGAGGGCCCCGCCAAGCGGGACCACCGGCAGGACGTCGTATCAGACGACGTCGTGTCCAAAACCGAACATTGCGGGCTTCCCCGACCTCGACTTCCCGTCAGGTGTTCAGTGCGGCTATCTCACGGTGCCCGAGAACCGGGCCAAGCCCGACGGGCGCCGTATCCGCATCTTCG
>Ga0207691_10002736_pt1 | contig 17207 bp, 16 predicted proteins | sample KBSM13metaG_FD_184327 | JGI IMG/M metagenome (GOLD analysis project Ga0207691, IMG submission 184327) | Miscanthus rhizosphere microbial communities from Kellogg Biological Station, Michigan, USA - KBS M1-3 metaG (SPAdes) (version 2) | ecosystem: Host-associated > Plants > Roots > Rhizosphere >... | reverse complement strand
AAGGGCCGTGAGGTGCGCGTCGGTCTCGAGGACCTGGACCGCATCTGCGGGACGAAGGGCGAGTGACGACGCGGCGTGCGTCGCGCGCCGCGCTCGCGCTCGCGGCGCTGACGATCGCGGCGCCGCTCGGCGCACAGGAGCCCTCCAGCACGCCGCCCGGCGTCGTCGCCCCGACCGCGACGCCGGACTCGCTCACGCCGTTCGAGCGACCGGTCGGCGCGTCGATGCGCACCGGCGCGACGACCTACCGGCTCTCGCTGATCCGTGCCGCGGGCTCCACGCCGCTGGGCGAGCGAACGGTGGAGGTGACGGAGTCGCAGCTCGGCGGCGCTCCGACGTGGCTGGTCGCCGAGCGCCGGACCGGTAGCGCGGTTCCCACGACGGACTCACTGTGGCTGGCGCGGACCGAGCTCACGCCGCTGCGCTGGGTCGGCACGATCGATCGCACGCAGCTCGCGGCGTCGTTCGCGCACGACTCGATCTTCGGCGCCCTGCAGAACTACGCGGGTCGTTCCTCGTTCACGGCGCCGCTGCTGCCCGGAGTGTTCGTGACGCCGGGGATGACGGAACGGATCGTCGAGATGCTGCCCCTTCGCACCGGCTATCACGTCGCGGCGTCGTTGATTCTGGTGGACATGGGCACCCCGCGCGCGCTGCCCGCGGAGCTCGCCGTCGAGCGGGAGGAGCGCGTCAGGACCTCGGCCGGTGACGCGGACTGCTGGGTCGTGCTACTCCGCGCAGGGGTCATGGAGGAGCGGATGTGGGTGGACAAAGGGCGGAAGATGGTCGTGCGCACCGAGCAGGTCACCACGGCGGGAAAGGTGGTCTCCGAGCTGCTGTGAGTTGGTTGGTTGGATGATGAGATCGTGGGACACGGCCTCGGGAGGCAGGAGCTTCCCGAGGCCGTCTCTCACCAACCCACGATCCAACCAACCAACTCACGTGCGCGCGCTCCCTCGCTCCGGCCTGCATCACGACGATGATGCCTGTCCGACGCCATGCCCTATTCTGGCCCCATGTCAGCGGCCAGGCAGTCATTCGGCGAGCTAGGAGAGCGGATCGCGGAGCGATGGCTCAGGGAGCGCGGGTGGCGCGTCGTTCAGCGCCGGTTCCGCTCCGGGCATCGCGACATCGATCTCGTCGTCGAGCGGGATGGGGTGGTGGCGTTCGTCGAGGTCAAGGCTCGGCGCGGGGACCGGTTCGGCGGCCCCGTCGAAGCGGTCAACTGGCGGAAGCAGAAGGAGTTGGGACGCTCGGCGCGCGTCTGGGTCTCCCGCCATGGCCGGTCGGACGATGCGTACCGGTTCGATGTGGTGGGGGTGTTGGTCGAGGGCCAGCGCGTCAGAATCCGCCACGTCGAGGACGCATTTCCGCTCCACCTTTCGGCTTGATTTCGGGTCCCGGTCTTCGTACTTTGTTCGGGTATCGGGTGACCCGCTTTTCCGGTACGCTTATGTCCGCGTGGCCAGAGGAATCCACGACAAACGAGAGGATGTTGACGAAATGGCTGTGTCCACGATTGCAGACGACAAGAAGAAGGCGCTGAACCTCGCGATCGCGCAGATCGAGAAGAGCTGTGGCAAGGGCTCGATCATGCGCATGGACGAGAAGGAAAAGGTACGGGTCGAGGCAGTGCCCACCGGTGCGATCAATCTGGACGCCGCCATCGGCGTCGGCGGGATCCCGCGTGGCCGAGTCACGGAGATCTACGGGCCGGAGTCGAGCGGCAAGACGACGCTCTGTCTCCACGTCGTCGCGAACGCGCAGAAGATGGGCGGTGTGGCCGCCTTCATCGACGCCGAGCACGCGCTCGACACCGAGTATGCGCGGAAGCTGGGTGTCGACGTCGAGTCGCTGCTGATCTCGCAGCCCGACACCGGCGAGCAGGCGCTGGAGATCTGCGAGATCCTCGTGCGCTCCGGCGCGGTGGACATCGTGGTCATCGACTCCGTCGCCGCGCTCGTGCCCAAGGCCGAGATCGAAGGCGACATGGGCGACAGTCACGTCGGCCTTCAGGCGCGCCTCATGAGCCAGGCGCTCCGCAAGCTGACCGGCGCGATCGCGCGCTCCAAGACCATCGTCATCTTCATCAATCAGCTGCGCGAGAAGATCGGCGTCATGTTCGGCAACCCCGAGACGACGACGGGTGGCAAGGCGCTCAAGTTCTACGCGTCGCTTCGCCTCGACATCCGCCGCATCGGGCCGGTGAAGGAGAAGGAGGACGTCGTCGGGTCGCACGTCCGCGTGAAGGTGGTGAAGAACAAGGTCGCCCCGCCGTTCAAGCAGGCGGAGTTCGACATCATGTACGCCGAGGGGATCAGCCACACGTCGCTCCTCGTCGACATCGGCTCCGAGGCGAACATCATCGAGAAGTCGGGCGCCTGGTACAGCTACAAGGGGCAGAAGATCGGTCAGGGCCGCGAGAACGCGAAGATGTACCTGAAGGACAACCCGGCGATCATGGCCGAGATCGAGGAGCAGGTGAAGGGCGTCCTCGGCATCGGTGCGGACCAAGCCGGTGCTCCGGAAGGCGACGAAGCCGAATAAACGCCGAGTGATCGAGCGTGCTCGAGCCGTTCGGCTCTGGCACCGCAAATGCGAGAAGTTTTGGTCCCGCGTCGAGCGGGCAGACCGGCAGAACGAGGCCGGGGAGTCGCTCTCTGGAAGCGATGGGGCCCGGAATCCCCACCGTGACAGGGAACGCTCCCCGGCCTTCTTCTTTTCCCCGCAGGCACTTGCGCTCGGTCGGCGCCGATTCGTCGGACGGCGACGGCACGCGGACGGAGTGAGTCAGCGGCCGCTCCGCCGCCGTCCGCGCCGGTCGGCAATCGCTTCCGACTGTTGCGTCCCACCGCCACCGTTGCCGAGCGCCACCACACCGGAGGCATCATGCCCGTGATCAGCGGCATCGTTCCCGCGCCTCGGCCGGCCGGGCGCTTCGTCGTGCTCGTGGACGGCCGTGAGACGGCCGTTCTGACCCTCGAGGCCATCGACCGCCTTGGCTTGGCCGTGGGGCGCTCTGTGGCTGGCCTGGAGCCCCAGATCGAGCTCGAGACCAAGCGGCTCCAGGCGTACGACCGCGCCGTGAACATGCTGGCCTTCCGGGCGCGCTCCTCGACCGAGCTTGCCCGCGCGCTCCAGCGGAAGGGGCAGGAAAAGCCGCACGTCGACTGGGCGATTGCACGGCTGCAGGAGCAGGGGCTGCTCGACGACGCGGCGTTCGCGCGCTCGTTCGCCCGAGGGAAGGTGGTGGACGGGAAACAGTCGCGCCGTCGAGTCCAGCAGGATCTCGCGCGAAAGGGAGTGTCGCGGTCGCTATCGGACGAGGCGATCGACACGGTGTTCGAGGAGGAAGCGGTCGATCAGCGCGCGATCGTCGAAGAGGCGGCCCGAAAGAAGCTGCGGTCGTTGGCCGGGCTCGAGCCCGCGGTGCAGCGGCGTCGATTGTACGGCTTTCTCGCCAGGCGCGGATACGAGATCGAAGATATCCGAAGGGTGCTCGCCGCCATCGGATCGACGCTCGGCACTGACGATGGTGCGGAAGCGGCGGACGCCGACGACTAGCGCGCCGCGCTTTCGTTTCCAGGCGCGCCGACGAGTCCGATCGGCACCCAGCCACGCAGCGAGTTCACGAACCAGAGCCGGTCGGCCCGCTTCGCGTCGTCCAGGCTGACGATGCGCTCCTCGATCCGTCCCAGGTCGAGCAGCTCTCCGCGGAGGGTGCCGGCCAACAGCCCGCAATCGACGGGCGGCGTGAGCAGCCGGCCCTCGAGCTCGACGACGAGATTGCCGCGTGTCAGCTCCGTGACCTCCAGCTCCCCGTTCCAGAGCACGACGTCGAACATCCCGGGCGCCGCCGCGAGCGCGGAGTCGTAGCGCTCGCGGTCGACGCACTTGTGATACAGCCGCACGTCGCGGCGATCCACCGGCGAGGACGCGAAGGCGACGGGTGCGATGCCTGACTGATGCGCTGCGGGATCGAGCCGCCGCGTGAGGGCGCGCAGCGCTCCATCGGGCTCGAGCTCGAGCCGCGCGCGCACGACGTCGGCGTGCTCGCCGTGCGCGATCGCCTCGTGCAGCACGCGCAGCGCGGCGGCGCGGTCGAGCGGGATGCCGAAGTAGTCGGCGGACGCGGCGAGGCGTGCGAGATGGCGCTCGAGACGGACGGTAACGGCGCGCTCGACACGGATCGTCTCGAAGAGCGCCGGCTGCACGCTCGGACGGGTGAAGGCCGCGAGCTTGTCCCTGACCTCGCGCAGCTCGCCGAACGCCGTCGAATCGGCGGTGATGCCGCCGCCGGCATTGAGGCGGAGGACATCGCTGCCGGAGGTGGTCCACGCCGTTCTGATCGCGACGTTGAACGTGGCGTCGCCGCCGGGACGCAGCATGCCGACGGCGCCACAGTAGATCTCGCGCGGCGCCTCTTCGAGCTCACGGATGATCGACGTCGCGCGGATCTTCGGTGCGCCGGTCACGGATGCCGGTGGAAAGAGGGCGCGGAACACGTCGGAGAGCGTCACGTCGCGCGAAAGTTCGGCATCGACGGTGGACGTCAGCTGCCACACCGAGGGATACCGTTCCGCCTCGCAGAGCGCGTCGATTCGCACCGAGCCGACCTTCGCGATTTGTCCCAGGTCGTTCCGGACCACGTCGACGATCATGACGTTCTCGGCGCGCTCCTTCTCCGAAGCCAGCAGCGTGTCTCGCGCCGTGATGTCCGCGGCGGGATGCACGCCCCGTGGCGCCGTCCCTTTCATCGGCCGCGAGCGGACGCGATCGCCGCGGCGCTCGAAGAAGAGCTCGGGTGAGGCGCTGAGGATCCGCGCGTCACCGATGTCGAGCAGACAGGAGTACGCGCCGCCCTGCGCACGCCGCATCCGCTCGTAGAGCGCGCGCGGAGACGCGCGCCGCGGCGCGGTGAACGGGACGGTGAGATTCACCTGATAGACATCGCCCGCATCGATGTACTCGTGGATGCGTCCGACCGCTTGCGCGTACCGCTCGTCCGGTACCGTGGTCTCGGGTGCCAGCTCCGCCGACTCGCCGCGTCGATCGTCCGCGCGCCGGGCGCCGTCGGGTCCTTCGCCGCTCGGCGCGATGAATTCGGCGAACCAGGCGAGCGGAAGCGATGTGGAGCGTGGCGTCTCGAACGCGGGATCGAACGCCGCGGCGGCCTCGAAGGAGACGAACCCGACGACCCACCGGCCGGTGCGCGCCGCGCGATCCGCCGCGTCGAGCACGGCGCCGACGTGATCGATCGTGTCGGCACGCCAGACGTTGCGCGGCTCCGCGAAGCAGAGGCGCGATCGGGCGCCATCCTGCTCCGAGGAGAAATCGACGATGGCGTACGGAGAGGACGAGCCGGTCACGCCGCAATGTCACGTCGTGCGAGGAAGCGCGGCAACTCCCCGGTTCGGCTCGCGGAGGTATATCTTCCGTCTATGCTCGCCTCAGAGATTCGCCGCCGGTTCCTCGACTATTTCGCGCGCCAGCAGCACGTCATCCGCCCGAGCTCCTCGCTCGTTCCGGCGGACGACCCGACGTTGCTGTTCGTGAACGCGGGAATGGTCCAGTTCAAGAAGGTGTTCCTCGGCATGGAGGAGGCCCCCGACGGCAAGCGTCGGGCGACCACGTCGCAGAAGTGCGTGCGCGCCGGCGGAAAGCACAACGACCTCGAGCAGGTCGGGCACACCGCACGGCACCACACCTTCTTCGAGATGCTGGGCAACTTCTCGTTCGGCGACTACTTCAAGCGCGATGCGATTCGCTTCGCCTGGGAGCTGGTCACCGGCGAGCTCGCGATCGATCCGTCGCTCCTCCGCGTCACCGTACACCATTCGGACGACGAGGCGTTCGCCCTGTGGCAGGAGATCGCCGGCCTTCCGGCATCACGGATCTACCGTCTCGGCGACAAGGACAACTTCTGGCAGATGGCGGACACGGGTCCGTGTGGACCGTGCACCGAGATCTACGTGGACCTCGCGCGGCTCGCTCGGGATTACCGCTTTCCATCCGATGCGTCGGGCGAATGGACCGACCTCGCGCGCGACGAGTTCTCGCACGACGCGTTCGTCGAGGGCGCCGAAGCGGGACGGTTCCTCGAGATCTGGAACCTCGTGTTCATGCAGTTCGATCGGCAGCCCGACGGCACGCTCAACCCGCTGCCCAAGCCTTCGGTGGACACGGGCGCTGGGCTCGAGCGCATCGCCGCGGCGAAGCAGGGTGTGACGAACAACTTCCACACCGATCTGTTCGCGCCGCTCATCCGCGCGGTGGAAGACACGGTTGGGTTCACGTACTGGGGACGCGAGAGCGACGAGCATCGGACCGGCGTGAAGATCGCCGGCGGCGCCGGCGGCGGCGACGTCGTGCCCAACGCGGTGGATCCCGCGTCGTTCCGCGTACTGGCGGACCATGCGCGCGCGGTGGCGTTCCTGCTCGCCGACGGCGTGTTCCCGTCGAACGAGGGGCGCGGCTACGTGCTGCGACGCATCCTGCGGCGGGCCGTCCGGCATGCCTACCTGCTCGGCCGGCGCGAGCCGACGCTCGTGCACGTCGTGCAGACCGTGATCGACACGATGGGCGACATCTATCCCGAGCTGCGGCAGCGCGCCCAGCATCTCGTGCAGACGACACGCGTCGAGGAGCAGGCGTTCCTCGCGACGATCGAGGGAGGGCTGGCACGGTTCGAACAGCTCGCGCCCGCGGAGTCGACGGACAAGGGGACGATCAGCGGAGAGGACGCGTTCCGGCTGTACGACACCTTCGGCTTCCCGATCGACCTGACCGAGCTGATGGCGCAGGAGCGCGGCTACACCGTGGATCTCGCCGGGTTCGAGCAGTCGCTGTCCGAGCAGCGGACGCGCTCGAAGGACGAGCGGAAGGCGCGGAAGCTCGGCGTCGAGGCCGATGCGCTCGGCGAGCTCTCGAGCTGGGAGCGTGCCGACTCGGCGCGTGCGGAGTCGTCGTTCGTCGGCTACGACACGGTCGACGTCGAGACGGAGGTCGTCGCGCTGCGCCGGATGGACGACGGCCGCATCGCGGTGCTGCTGAAGGAGTCACCGTTCTACGCCGAGTCGGGCGGCCAGATCTCCGACGAGGGGGAGATCGTCGGCGAGGGCTGGCGGATCGACGTGGACGGCGTGCGCAAGATCGAGGGGCGCTCCGCGGCGATGGGCCGGTTGACCGGAGAGTTCCACTGGGGACGGGTGACGGCGCGAGTGCCGAGCGAGCGCCGCAAGGACACGGAGCGCAACCACACGGCGACGCACCTGCTGCACGCCGCGCTTCGCCGCACGCTGGGCGAATCCGTGCATCAGGCCGGGTCGCTCGTCGCGCCCGACCGGCTGCGGTTCGACTTCACGCATCACGGCCCCGTGCCGGCGGAGAAGCTCGCTGAAGTCGAGGCGATGGTGAATCGCGAGATCTGGCGCGCGCGGCCGGTGGTCTGGACCGAGATGCCGTATCCCGAAGCGCGTGCGCGGGGCGCGATGGCACTGTTCGGCGAGAAGTACGGCGACGTCGTGCGTGTGGTGGACGTGCCCGAGGTGTCGATGGAGCTGTGCGGCGGCACGCACGTGCGCAACACGTCGGAGATCGGCCTGTTCCGCATCATCGCGGAGACCGGTGTCGCCAGCGGCGTTCGTCGCATCGAAGCGCTGACGGGACCGGGGGCGTTCACGTTGATGCGCGAGCGCGAGCGTGTACTGGCGCGCGCGGCGGAAACGCTGCGGACGCCGATCGACGCCGTGGAGCGGCGGATACAGCAGCTCGCCGAGGAGCGGCGTGCGCTCGAGAAGAAGCTCGAGGACGCGCTGCGGGGCGGCGGGGACGAGCTGCAGAAGCTCATCGCGGCGGCCAAGCCGCTCGGGAGCAACGGAGCGCGGCTCGTGCTGGGCGAGGTGCGTGTCGACGACGCGAAGGCGCTGCAGGGGATGGGCGATGCCTTGCGCGAACAGCTGCCGAGCGGCGTCGGACTGCTGGCGGCCCGCCTGGGCGACGGCAAGGGATCGCTGCTCGCCGTCGTGACGGACGATCTCCGCGCGAAGGGGCTGCGGGCCGATGCCATCGTGCGCGACGTCGCCGCGGTCGCCGGCGGCCGCGGCGGAGGCAAGCCGCACATGGCGCAGGCAGGAATCCCGGACGCGGATCGGATCGAAGCGGCACTGAGCGAAGCGCCGAGGCTCGTCGCGGCGTTGCTCGCAAGCGCATGATCCTCGCGGCGTGGCTCGATCGGCGCCGACCGGTTCCACCGGCGGCGCTTCGAGCCCGGATCGACGCGGCGCTGGGAGCGGACCTGCACGCGGAAGCCGGCGACGTGGCCGACACGCTGTTGGCCGCGGGTGAAAGGCTCGTCCGATCGCTGCTGGACGAGGACGCGACGTCGCGCGGCTCCGCGGTCGATCTGCTCGCCGCGGACGCGTTGGTGACGTACGCGTTCGAGGCGGCGAGCGCGCGACCCGCCGACCTCTCGAAGCGTGCGGCGGCGGCGATGGCGCGCATCGCCGCGCTGGGGACCGCGCTCGAGCGTCGTCCTCCCGCGTGAGCGCTTCCGCTCGATGATCGACGTTCACTCGCACCTCCTTCCGGGGGTGGACGACGGCTCGCGCTCGTTCGAGCAGTCTGTCGACGTCCTGAAGCGATTCGCCGAGGACGGCGTCGAGTGCGTGGTGCTGACGCCGCACCTGAACGCGTCGCGGTTGGCCGACGCGCCGTACGAGCTGCATCTCGAGCTCCTCGCCGAGCTGCGGCGGCGCGCTCCGACGGCGCCGGAGCTGCGGCTCGGTTGGGAGATCATGCTCGACGAGCCGGGCCGCGACCTTCGCGCGCGGCGTCTCTCGCTCGGTGACTCGAGCGCCGTGCTCGTCGAGTTTCCGTTATCCGGGGTGCCGGAGCAGGGCGGGGACGAGCTCGCCCGCATCCGCTCCGCCGGCGTCGTACCGGTGCTCGCGCACCCCGAGCGCTACTGGGGATGCACGGCCGCGAAGGTCTATCGATGGCGGCAGGCCGGCGCCGTCATCCAGATGGACACGGCGGGGCTGCTCGGCAAGGGCCGTATCGCGAAGATCTCCCGCCAGCTCCTCGAGCTGGGACTGGTGGATCTTTTCGCGAGCGACAATCACGGCGACACGCGCACGCTGGCCACGGCGCGGGACTGGCTGCTCGAGGTTTCGACGCCCGAGCACGCGTTGCTTCTCACGCGTGCGAATGCGCGACGACTGCTCGACGGAGAGCCGATGCATCCCGTGCCGCCACTGCCGGAGACGACGGGCGTCTTCGCGCGCTTTCGCGACCTGTTTCTCGGCCGCTGATCGCGGCCGCGTTCCCACTCTCACACCTCACGAGATGTCCTCACCGTTCGCCGATGCCCTTCGCGACCTCGCCGCCACGGCGGAGCGAGTCGCGACGGAGCTGGGTCCCGATCTCGATCTCGCGCACCGCATGGTGCAGGAGACGGTGCAGCGTGGGGGCACGCTGTTCTTCTGCGGCAATGGCGGCAGCGCGGCGGACGCGCAGCACATGGCGACGGAGTACGTCGTGCGGTACATGCGGAACCGGCGTGCCTATCCGGCGATCGCGCTCACGACGGATACCTCGCTGCTCACCGCCGCCGGCAACGACATCGGATTCGATCAGGTGTTCGCGCGACAGGTCGAGGCACTCGCGCGACCCGGCGATCTGCTGATCATCCACTCGACGAGCGGCAATTCGCCGAACGTGCTGCGAGCCGCGGAAGCGGCGAAGGCGCGGCGCGTCCCGGTGCTGGCGTTCAGCGCGCGCGACGGCGGCGGACTACGCGCGCTGGCCGATCACAGTGTCGTGATCCCCACGACGCGAACGGATCGCGCGCAGGAGCTCCACCTGTGCATCGAGCACATCATCTGCGATCTGGTGGAACAGACGCTTTGAACCGCCTGCCCGTCGAGCGCGTTCATCGCCGCGCCGCGGACCGCCCGCGACTCAGGCGGGCAGGGTCTCCCAGCGCTGGAAGCAACGCCAGTCGTACTCGCGCGCGGCCCGCGTCTGATCCCAGAATCCGAAGCAGTCCTTCCAGCCGAGCTCGCGCGCGCGCCACGCGCAGCACCACGTGAACGCGAAGCGATGCGTGGCGTCATCGGCCTTGACGGTCAGCTCGCCGACGAAGTCCGAGCAGCCCGACCGCGCCGCGAGCTCGATGCGCTCGATCCGAAGGTCGGGGTGCGCGTGGAAGAGCTGAGTCAGCACCCGCTCGACCTTCACGCGTGGCGCGTAGCCCCTGAGCTCGAGCCGAGTCGCGGAGCCTCCCTGCAGATACTCGAGGACCTCGCGCTTGAGATCCGGGTGTGCGGCAGCGGCTTCGAGATACGGGAGCAGCTCGGGCATCGGCGAAGGGGCTCGAGGTGAGCCCTTAATATCGCTACAAACGTTTCCAATGTGAAGCTGTAGGTTGTGAGCCGGTGAATGGGTGATTCGGTGAACCGCACGTCCGCCCCGCCATTTCATCGTTTCACGTCAAGCTCCAGTCCGCCGCCAGTGTCTTCTCTGCTCCACCCCACCTCCAGCGTGCTGGACATCGCCGCGAAGCTCGAGGCCGCTGGCTTCGAGGCGTGGTGCGTCGGAGGCGCGATCCGCGACGCCTTGCTCGGCGGTGCGCCGCTCGACTGGGATCTGGCGACGCGCGCCACGCCGGAGCAGGTGCGAGCGATCTTCGGTCGCCGGCGCACCATCCCGGTCGGGATCGACTTCGGCACGGTGAGCGTGCTCGACGACGAGGGCGTACATCACGAGATCACGACCTTCCGGCGCGACGTGCAGACGGATGGGCGCCACGCGGTGGTCGAGTTCGGCGCGAGTCTGGAGGAGGACCTGGCACGCCGCGACTTCACGATCAACGCCATCGCCTATCGCCCGAAGACAGACGAGCTGCGCGATCCCTTCGGCGGGCGTGCCGACATCCAGCGTGGGATCGTGCGGGCGGTCGGGGACGCCGAGGAGCGGATGCGCGAGGATCGACTGCGCGCCCTCCGGGCCATCCGCTTCGCCAGCCGCTACGGCTTCGCGATCGAGCCCGCAACGCTGGCCGCGATCAGAAGCTCCGCGCCGCACCTCACCCGACTCTCCCACGAGCGCGTGCAGCAGGAGCTCGTGAAGACGATGGAGCAGGTGCGGCACCCGTCGCACGCGCTGCGAGTGTGGCGCGACGTCGGAGCGTTGGGGGTACTGGTCCCGGCACTGGCCGGCCTCGACGACGTGGCTCTCTCCACGCTCGACGAGCTGCCGCGCGCCGAAGAGGGTGCGATGTTCCGGCCGCAGCGAACGCCGAACCGGGTGGCGGCGCTGTTCCTCGACGTTCCGGCCGCCGAGGTGCGCCGCACGCTCTCGGCGCTCCGGTTCTCGAAGCACGACACGAGGTGGGTGGGCGCGATCGTCGAGCGCTGGCAGATGGTGGGAGCGGAGATCGGCGCGGCGCTGCGTGCCGGCCCCCCTTCGGACTCACAGGTGCGTCGATGGCTCGCGCGCGTGGGCCGTCTGCACGCCGGCGCGTTCCTGCGTGTGGCGCTCGCGCGCTGGACGACCATGGCGCGCGTCGGCGAGCCGACGCCGGACGCGGCCGCGGTGCGGTCCCTGCACAGGTCGATGTGCCGGAGCCTGTTGCGCGATCCGATCGAGCTGGCCGACCTGCACCTGACGGGGAACGACCTTCGCCGCGCGGGCATTCCTGCCGGTCCGGTCTACGCTAAGATTCTCAACGCGCTGCTGGAGCGAGTGCTGGAAGAGCCGGCTCGCAACACGCCGGATGCGCTGCTTGCCGAGGTGCCCGCCATCGTGGCGGCGCTCGCTGGCGGCGGTGGGACCGTGGTTCAACCAGAGAGTGAGCCGTAGACGCGTATGTTCTTTCGTGGCAAGCAGCCCGAGGCATCCATCTGGCGCAGGTTCAGAGCTACCACGGATGGCTTCACGTTCACGGAAGCGGACGGCGTCTACACGGCGCACATCGTCGCGAACGCCGAGCGCGTGGTCGATCTGATGTGGACGATGGCCGAGCTGCTCAGTCCAGCTGTCGACCTGTTCATCGACGATCTGCGCAGCGGACGGAAGTGGAAGGGCGAAGCGCTTCCGCTTCCCGACGTGCGAGACACGATCGCGCGGCTCAAGCTGCTCCTGGCGCGCTTCGGCGGCGTCGAGCTGAGCGTATTCACCCCCGAAGACCAGCTGTCGTTGAACCCGCATCTCGAGCTGTACATCTACTCCCGCTCCGACCGGTGGCTGTACCTGCTCGAGGGCCGAGGGCTCGAGGAGCAGGCGAGAGTCCGGCCCAAGAGCTGGAAGATCAATCGCCAGTCGTTCCCGGCGGCGCCGGACCTGGTGAACGCGGTGGCCACCGCGGCCGAGCGACTGGCGCTGCAACGCGTGTGAACGGCACGACGAGCAGTACCTCACGCCGGACGGTCGATTGACCGACGGCAAGCTCCTCTATGCGATCGCGGCCGCGGGCGCGAACCTGCTGGGCGCGCTGGCGGTCACCTGGCGGTCGCGCTGGAGCACCCAGGCGCTCGACGCGATGCTGGCGTTCGCGGCGGGATTCATGATCGCCGTGGCGCTGATCGACCTCTTCCCCGAGGCGTTGGCGCGGGGAGGCCACAGCGCGGCGATCGTGGCGCTGGCGGGCTACCTGGCGGTTCACGTGACGCAGCACGTGATCGGCACGCACTTCCACTTCGGCGAGGAGACGCACAAGGTGTCGGAGGCGGTGAGCGTGGCCGCGCTCATCGGTCTGCTGCTGCACACGTTCGTGGACGGGGTCGCGGTCGCGAGCGGTCTGGACGTCGGTGGCGCGGTCGGTGCGCTGGTGTTCATCGCCGTGATTCTCCACAAGGTGCCCGAAGGTCTGGCCATCTCGAGCCTGTTCCTCGCCGCGGGACAGGGACGCCGGCGCGCGCTGCTCGCCGCGGGCGCGCTCGGCGTGGCGACCATCGCCGGCGTCGCGTTGACGTCGGAGGTCGCCGCGCTGCGCGATCACGGGATGGCGCTCGCGGCGGGAGTGACGCTCTACGTCGGCATGAGCAATCTCGTGCCGGAGTTCCGCGCGCGCGGCGGATGGCGGCTCTCGGTTGCCTTCCTCGCCGGGACCGGTGTGTACTTCGCGGCGCGAGTACTGGCGGGAGGGTGAGCATGTCGGAGCGCCGAAACCAACGAGGACGATCGGGCGGTCCATCGCTGTTCGCGGCGGCGGCACCTCCGCAGCCGCTGGCGGCGCGGATGCGCCCGCGAACGCTCGAGGAGTTCGTCGGCCAGCAGCACCTGCTCGCGGCGGGGATGCCGCTGCGCGAGAGCATCGAGCGGGGCAACGTCTCATCGATGGTGTTCTGGGGACCGCCGGGCACGGGGAAGACGACGCTCGCGCGGCTCGTCGCCCGATACACCGACCGCGAGTTCGTCGCCTTCTCCGCCGTCACGGAGGGCGTGCCGCGCGTCCGGGAGATCGTGCGCGAGGCGGAGGACCGGCGCGACGCGGGGCGGGGGACGATCCTGTTCGCCGACGAGATCCATCGCTTCAACAAGGCGCAGCAGGACGCCTTCCTGCCGCACGTGGAGGCGGGCACGATCACGTTGATCGGCGCGACGACGGAGAACCCCAGCTTCGAGATCGTCGGTGCCCTGCTGTCGCGCGTCCGGGTCTTCGTGCTGCGCCCTCTCGCGCCCGCGGACGTCGAGGGGCTCGTTCGGCGAGCGCTGGGAGACGCGGAGCGCGGGCTCGGCACGCTCGGACTGACGGCGGACGACGACGCGATCGAGCTGCTGGCGGCGGAGTCGGACGGCGACGCGCGACGCGCGCTCACGGTCCTCGAGGCCGCGGCGGACCACGTCGGCACGGGCGGCCATCTGACCGTCGACGTCGTGCGCCAGGCGGCGCAGCTGCGCTTCTCGCACTACGACAAGGGCGGCGAGGAGACGTACAACATCCTCAGCGCGTTCCACAAATCGCTGCGCGGCAGCGACCCGCAGGCGGCGCTCTTCTGGATGGCGCGCATGCTCGAGGGTGGGCAGGATCCGATGGTGATCTTCCGGCGCGCCATCGCGATGGCGGCGGAGGACATCGGACTCGCGGATCCCGAGGCGCTGAAGCTGGCCGTGGCGGCGCGCGACGCCTTCCACATGCTCGGGGCGCCCGAGGGCTATCTTCCGATGTCGCAGATGGTGATCTATCTCGCGACCGCGCCCAAGTCGAACAGCAGCAAGGTGGCGCTCGACGCGGCGATGGCCGCCGCGCAGGAGAATCCCGCCGCCCAGGTCCCGCTCCACGTCCGGAACGCCCCGACGAAGCTCATGAAGGAACTGGGCTATCACGAGGGGTATCAGTACGCGCATGCCGTTCCGGAGGCATACATCCCGCAAGAATACCTACCGGAGGCATTGGCTGGATCGGCGTTCTACACACCGGGACCGTTCGGCTTCGAGAAGGAGATCGCGAAGCGGCTCGCCTGGTGGGAGGAGCTTCGCACGAGAGCGCAGGGAGAACCGCCACGCGCGGCCGGCCAGGAACCGTCAACGGAGGAGTGACCATGCGTCGTGTGATGTGGGGTGCGGTAACGGCCGCGATCGCGGCGACGGCGGGATGCAGTGCGCTCGGGAAGCAGGCGTTCAAGGAGCCGGTCGTCCACCTGCAGGATGTGCGCGTCAACGGCGTCGGCCTCACCGGCGGCAACCTCGACGTGCGACTCAGCGTGTACAACCCGAACGGCTACCGGCTCGATGCCACGCGGATGTCGTACAACGTCATCGTCGGTGACAGCGTGCGATTCGCCACCGGCACGGTGGACAACCGGTTCACGGTGAACAGCAACGACTCGTCGGTGGTGACGATCCCGGTGAACTTCACCTATACGGGGATCGGTGCGGCCGGCCGGCAACTGCTCAACACCGGTGGCGTGAACTATCGCGTCGCCGGCGACGTCGTCATCGGCACCGTGGTAGGGAACTTCACCGTTCCGTACAGCTCCACCGGGCGGTTCAACGCGCTCGGCGGAACGACCCGTCAATAAGAGGCCAAACCCATCGCACGCGATCTGATCACCGTCGCGCCGCCCGTCGAGCGCGCGCTCCTCGTGGGGGCGCCGCTCAAGCGGGCCGGCGCGCGCAAGTCGCTCGACGAGCATCTGCGCGAGCTCGAGCGACTCGCCGACACCGCCGGTGCGGTCGTCGTCGGCGAGCTGACGCAGCAGCTCGACCGGCCGCACCCCGGCACCTATCTCGGCAAGGGCAAGCTGGACGAGCTCAAGTCGATGGTGCGCGACAGGGACGCGTCGCTGATCATCTTCGACGACGAGCTGACGCCGAGCCAGGGCAACACCGTCGAGCAGACGATCGGCACACGCGTCGTGGACCGCGCGGAGCTGATCCTCGACATTTTCGCCACGCGGGCGCGGTCGAGCGAGGCGAAGATGCAGGTGGAGCTCGCGCAGCTCGAGTACACGCTGCCGCGACTGACGCGGATGTGGACCCACCTCGAGAAGTTCCGCGGCGGCATCGGGATGCGCGGTCCCGGCGAGACACAGCTCGAGACGGATCGCCGACTGATCAATCACCGAATCAAGCTCCTGAAGGAGCGGCTGGTGCACGTGCAGCAGAATCGTGCCGTGCAGCGGCAGTCGCGCACGGGGTCGTTCAAGGCGTCTCTCGTGGGCTACACGAACGCGGGCAAGTCGTCGATCCTGCGCGGCATGACGGGGAGCGCCGACGTGCACGTCGAGGACCGGCTCTTCGCGACGCTCGATCCTCTCACGCGCGAGGTCGACCTCGGCGAGAACGCGCGCGTCCTGCTGACGGATACCGTCGGCTTCATCCGAAAGCTCCCGCACCATCTCGTCGCCTCGTTCCGCGCCACGCTCGAGGAGACACGCGACGCCGACCTGCTGCTGCACGTCGTCGACGCGAGCCATCCGCTCTGGGAGGAGCAGCGGCTGGTAGTCGATCAGGTGCTGCTCGACCTCGGCCTGCACGAACAGCCGGTGTTGCTGGTGTTCAACAAGACCGATCTCCTGGACGAGGAGGCGCTGCTCCAGCTGCAGGAGCGCGTGCTCGGCCTCGTACCGAGCGCGATCTTCGTGAACACGACATCGGACGAGGCGCTCGACCCGCTCCGGCGCGCGCTGCGACACGCCGTGCGCGCGAGACGGCCCGTGGCGGAAGTGTGGCTCTCGTCGGGCGACGGCCGAATGCTCGCCGAGATCCACGCGCACGGCGAGGTGCTGGAGCAGCGCACGGAGGGCGACCAGCTCGTCGTGCGGGCGCGGCTTCCCGAGCGGCTGCGCGGACGGCTCGAGCAGGCGGGGGCCCGCATCAAGGCGGCGACGTAGGGCGCGCGCGAGCGCCGGTTTTCCGCGCTACGTCGCCCCGTTAGCTTGTGCCCGTGCACCTCCCCACACTCCGACTCCGACGCGCCATCCTGCACGCCGTGACGGCGGTCGCACTCGCGAGCGTGCACGCGCAGGCCCAGGGTACCGCGACCGTGCCTCCATCGGATCCGGCATACCTGGACTTCGATCGGCTGAGTGACCTGGGCTATCTCGACTCGACCATTATCGGCCAGCGACCGTACTCCCGGCGCGAGATCGGCCGCATCCTTCGCGTGGCGCGCGACCGCTCGACGCAGCTCGGCGAGCGCGGCCAGAGTCTCCTCGTCACCGATCAGGAGCTCCTGATCGGCGACGGCATCCTCCGTCGCCTCGAGACGCGCTTCTCGCGCGAGATCGCGGAGGATCCGTCCACGGACGCGCTGCTGGCACTCGACGACGCCCGAATGGTGGTGCACTACACCGACGCGCCCAGCCGACCGTTCGTCGGCACCTTCGGCACGCCGCTCGAAGCGACGATGGGCACGCTGCTCCCCCGGAGGCTGGGACTGGCCTACGTTCCCGGCTGGACGTTGGGGGTGGAGTCCGGACAACGACTGGAGGCGACGAGCTGGCTCGCCTTTCAGCTGCGGGAGCGCGCGGAGTACGCCTGGGCCAAGGACACGGCACTGGAGAAGGGCACGGCGGAGATCCTGCTCGGCACGATGCGAGCGCGGTATCGCAACGTCGCCCTCGACGTGGGCCGGCAAGAGCTCGCGTGGGCGCAGTCGATCGACGAGGGTCTGTTCATCGCCGCGGACGCTCCGGCGCTCGATCAGATCTCGATCTCGTCCGACGAGCCGTTCGTGATGCCGGGCGTGCTGCGATGGCTCG
>Ga0207691_10002734_pt1 | contig 17228 bp, 19 predicted proteins | sample KBSM13metaG_FD_184327 | JGI IMG/M metagenome (GOLD analysis project Ga0207691, IMG submission 184327) | Miscanthus rhizosphere microbial communities from Kellogg Biological Station, Michigan, USA - KBS M1-3 metaG (SPAdes) (version 2) | ecosystem: Host-associated > Plants > Roots > Rhizosphere >... | reverse complement strand
TCAACGGCACCGACGCCGTCGCCAAGGCGGCGCCGGACGTTTACACGCTGTGCATCTGCGGGATCGGTCCGATCACGGTCTCGCCGGCTACGGAGAAGCTGCCTTACGACCCGCTCAAGGACCTCGCCCCGATCAGCCTGATCAACACCAATCCGCTGGTCCTCGTGGTCAATCCGCAGGTCAAGGCCGGCACCGCTGGTGAGCTCGCCGCGCTCAGCAAGAGTGTGCCCGATGGCCTCAGCTACGGCACGGTCGGCGCCGGCGGCCTCATGCAGTTCGCAGCGGAAATATTTCGGGTGAAGACCGGCTCCAAGTTCACCTCCGTGCCCTATCGCGGCGGCGCCCTGGCGACCGCGGCGGTGGTCACCGGCGAGGTTCAGCTCGCATTTTCGAATATGTCGGATGCGATGGGCCAGCTGGCCGCGGGCACGGTGCGCCCGCTCGCCATCACCACGGCCAAGCGCAGCCCGCATATGCCTGAGATCCCCACACTGATGGAGCTGGGACTGGTGGACTACCCGGTCGAGTCGTGGAACGCGCTGTTCGCGCCCGCGGGCACGCCGCAGCCCGTCATCGCCCGGTTGGCCGAGGTGATGGCGCAGATGGCGAAGGACCCGGAGATCCAGAGGCGGATGTCCGATTTCGGCTCGATTGCCGTTGCCAACACGCCCGCCGAGTTCACCCAGATGTTGCGTGAGGAAACCGATCAGTGGGCCAAGGCGCTCAGCGCCATCGGCCTCAAGCGCTGACGGCCGGCGCCCGCGCCGCCCGCGGCAAACCGAGATGATCGCGCAGCGTCGGGCCCGAATAGTCCCGCCTGAACAGGCCACGGCGCTGCAACTCCGGCACGACCAGGTTGACGAAGTCATCGAACGCGCCGGGAAAGTAGGCGGGCATGACGACGAACCCGTCCGCCATCCCGCCCGTGAACCATTCTTCGAGTTTGTCGGCGATGCGCTGGGGCGTGCCGTAGATCACCCAATGGCCGCGCGCGGCGGCAGTGACATTGTAGAGGTCGCGCAGCGTCATCTTTTCGCGGCGGGCCATGTCCAGCAACGTCTTTGAAAACGCCTGACCACGGTCGGTCTTTTCCGGAAACTCGGGGACCGGGCCGTCGAGCGGATAGCCTGAAATATCGTGCCCCAGCCGTTGCGACACCAAGGCCATCGCATTGGTTGGCGTCAGCCAGCTTTGCAGGCGAGCGAGCTGCTCTTTGGCTTGCTCGTCGCTCTCGCCGATGATGGGCATCACGCCCGGCAGGATCGGAACATCCATCGGCGCGCGTCCGTTCTTCACCACCCGCTGCTTCAGGCTGTCGTAGGCGGCCTTGGCCGAGGCGGGATCGCCGTTGACCACGGAGAACACCAGGTCGGCCGAGCGTGCCGAAAGCTCCTGCCCGGGCGGCGAGCCTCCGGCCTGGATGATCACGGGCTGGCCTTGCGGGCAACGCTCGATGTTGAGCGGGCCCTTCACGCTGAAGAAGCGGCCCTTGTGGTCGAGCGGGCGCACCTTGGAGTTGTCGAGGAAGGTGCCGGTAGCCCTGTCGGCAACAATGGCGCCGTCGTCCCAGGTGTCCCAAAGTCCGCGCACGACGTCCACGAACTCGGTCGCGATCTCGTAACGCAGGTCGTGCTCGTTGAGGCGCTCCTTGCCGAAGTTCAAGGCGGCGGCATTGTGCGTGCTCGTCACCACGTTCCAGGCGGCTCGCCCGCCGCAGAGATGGTCGAGCGACGCGAAGGCGCGGGCGACCTGGAACGGTTCGCTGAAGCTGGTCGAGACGGTCGCGCCAAGCCCGATGTGCTGCGTGACCATGCCGAGCGCGGCGAGCAGCGTCATCGGCTCGAAGCGGTTGATGAAGGACGGGTGATCCCCGGGGTCCATCACGACCGCGTCGGAGATGAAGAACAGGTCGAACTTCCCACGTTCGGCGATGCTGGCAATCGATTTCATCACCGGCAGGCTGCAGCTGGTGGTGAATGCGCCGTCATAGCGCCATCCGGCCGAGTGATTGCCGGTGCCGAGTACGAACACCCCGAGGTGCATCTGGCGCTTGGATGCGGACATGCCGGGCAATCTCCTTTTTGTACGGCTTTTGACGTTGCGGCTGCGCGTTCGAAGCGCGGATCACTGCTCCAGGCGGATGCTCTTCTCACGCACGATGGTCGACCACTTCTGTAATTCCGATTGGACCTTCCTGGCGAGAACGTCCTGGCTGCCGCCGACTGCTTCCACGCCGAGCTTCTGCAGTGCCTCCTTCACGCGTGGCGATGCGAGAACGGCGTTGGTCCTGGCGTTCAGAAGATCGATGATCGGCTTGGGTGTCCCGGCCGGAGCGAACAGACCGAACCAGACCGTCGTATCGTAGCCGGGCAGGCCCGCTTCCGAAATCGTGGGCTGATCGGGCAGGACGGGAGAGCGGTCGGGCCCGGCCACGCCCAATACCCGGATGGTTCCACCCTGAAGATAGCCGAGCGATGTGGAGACGCCGTCGAACATGTAGTTGAGCCGTCCGGCGATGAGGTCCGTCATTGCGGGAGCGGAGCCGCGATAAGGCACGTGGTTGGCCTGAATTTTCGCCATGGAGTTGAACAGCTCGGCGCCGAGATGATTGATGCTGCCGGTGCCGTAGGAGCCGAAGCTGAGCTCGCCCGCGCGGCTGCGTCCCAATGCGATCAGGTCGCTGACGTTCTTTACCGGCAGCGAAGGAGGAACGATCAGCAGGAGCGGCGACGTCGTGAGCAAAACGACCGGGACGAAATCGCGAACCGGATCGTAGTTGATCCGCGAATATACGTTGGAGTTCGTGCCGTGGGTGCTGCCGGTTCCGACCAGCAGGGTGTAGCCGTCGGGCGGCGCCTGCGCCACGGCGGTTGCGCCGAGCATGCCGCCGGCACCGCCGCGATTTTCGATGATGACCGATTGTCCGAGCTCTTCGCCCAGCTTCGGTGCAATGATGCGGGCGGCCACATCGACGCCGCCGCCGGCGGTGAACGGCACGATGATCTTCACCGTCTGATTGGGATAGTCCTGCGCCGCGGCAGGCGGAGCGATGAGGATGCCGAGCGGGAAAATGCTCAGGGCAAGAAAACAAATCCAGGTCCGGCGAAGACTCATCATCTTCATGCTGCCTGTGTGACGTTCACTTTGAAACGGCGATCGACCAGCTTCGCGATCTTGGCTTAGCTCCTGACCAAAGACAAACGTGTTTTGCGCCGGGTGCCTCGTCCATCCCTGGGACGAAAGCGCCGGACCTGCAACCGGACACAGCTGATGTGCACCAGATCGCCGCAGCGCATCGACGTCGCCTGGCGATTTGCGCGAGTGTGGCGCATTTGACGTTCCTATCAGTATGTGCCGCGGGTACTTCATAGGAACGTCAAATGCAAAGCCACACGCACTAATAGACTTGCTAGTGTCCCTTTGTTTCCGACGTTCGTAAAAGTGCGTCCTGCGAGATGATACGAACGTCGGAAACGGGACACTAGCGCTCCGGCATGTGACCGCCGGGGCAGGGGATTCCACCGGCTTTTCCGTGGAAATTGCCTCGCCCCGGTTCTCGCAGTACGGTCTTTCGATTCGTGCGGGGCGCGTCCGAATTTCGCTGGAGCATAAGGCCATGCGCGCGATCCTCGCTGCCTCCTTGCTGATGGCGTCCCTGGTCCATGGCGGAGCGGTCGCGGCGGAGTGCCCTCCCGGCGCGCTGGGGGTCGCTCGCACCATCGTGGTCGACCCGCGCGAGCATGCGCGCATCGGCGCGATGCAATATAACGAGACGCTGCCGCTCAACGACAGGGAAGTCGTTCTGACCTTCGACGACGGGCCGGTGCCGCGTCATACCGGCAGCGTTCTCGAGACGCTGGCATCCGAATGCACCAAGGCGACCTTCTTCATGGTCGGACAGATGGCCAACGCCTATCCCGCCATGGTGCGCCGCGTCCACGACGAAGGACACACGATCGCGAATCACAGCCAGACTCATCCCTTCACCTTCAGCCGGATGTCGGTCCCGCAGGCGGCGGCGCAGATCGAAGGCGGGTTTGCCTCGCTGCGCGCGGCGCTCGGCGATCCCGATGCGGTTGCTCCGTTCTTCCGCATTCCCGGCCTGTTGCGGCAGGACTCGGTCGAGCAGTATCTCGCCGCGCACGGCGTCATGACCTGGAGCGTCGACGTCGTGGCCGACGACTGGACGCATATCAACGCCGCCGAGATCGCGCGCCGCGCCGTCAGCCGGCTGGAGGCGCGCGGCAAGGGGGTTCTGCTTCTGCACGACATCCACGCGGCCACCGCCGCAGCCTTGCCGGTGATCCTCCAGGAGCTCAAGGCGCGCGGCTTCAAGATCGCTCACGTGGTGCCGGCGGCGCCGGACCGGCCGAAGACCGCGACCACGCCCGAGCAATGGGCGGCGCACGCGGCGCCGGCGCACGGACTTTGGCCGCGCGTGGTCGTCACCGATATGGCGACGTCCGCGCCGGCATTGACGGTGCCGAGCCCGGCGAGCTTCGGCGTTGCCGATCCTTCCGGCCTGGCGGTCGCGGTGTCCTTGGTGCCAGGCTTCGACCAAGCGCCGCCGCACCCGGGTGAGGTGCCGCCGCCGCCGGTCGCACCGTGGCCGCGCCCGAACTATTCGGCGCCGACCGCGGCGGGCTCGTTCGCGGTTCCCGCGGCGCAGAACTTTCAGTACGCGCATGTGTTCGCTGGCCCGCGCCGGGACACGACCGGCGGCGCGGAGCGGAAACGGGTGGCGTCTTCGCCGGCGAATGGGGTCAGGGCGAAGGCTTCCAACCGGCCGGCCCCGCGCGTCACGTCCCCGTTCGGGGGATCTCGCACCGCGTCGCCGCCGCGGCTGTTCGGTCACCAGTTGTAGGGCGCGCGCACGCCGCGATCGCTCGCGACCGTCATAGCCATGGCCGCAAGGCAAAATCGGAAAGGGGGCCGCTGACGGCATCGGCCTGTCAGCGGCCCAAGTCCAAGGGAGGAACGCCGGCGAGCTTGCCTCAGCGCGCTCATGCACGCTCACGCGATCTTGCGGTGTTCTTTTCGATCTTGCGCAGATACGTCAGGAGATCGGGCGGTTGTATTTCTCGGCCGTCATTTCCTCGTAGCGATGGATGACGCGGCTGCCGTCCGGCCGGCATGCAGACGAGCTGACGGGCCTGTCCCCATCCACTGCTACGTTGCGGTGTGAGGAGGGGTTCTTGTAACCTCGCCCCATGAACGCGCCCGCGCTGATCGTAATCGACATGCTGAATGACTTTCTTCGAGCATGGGCACCGTCCTCGAGGCAGAGGCTTGTTCAATCCACCAACGCGCTCGTCGGCATCTTGCGAGGCCGCAGCCGGCCCATAGTGTGGGTTCGTCAGGAGTTCCAGCCGGACCTGCGAGACGCATTCCCGGAAATGAGGGCGAAGGGAATACGCATCACAATACAAGGAACAGAAGGATCCCAGATTGTTTCGGACTTGGCGGTCGCTCCGTCCGATCCGGTCGTTATTAAGAAACGATACAGTGCGTTTTATGGCACCACTCTCGACGGCATCCTCACCGGTCTCAACCCGGATGGGCTCATACTGGCGGGAATCAACACTCATGCCTGTATCCGCATGGCGGCGATCGACGCTTATCAGCGAGATTGGGAGGTGATCCTTGCGGCAGACTGCGTTGATTCCTATGACCGCGAACATCACGACATTTCGTTGCGATATATGAACGGGAAAATCGCGTCGGTCATGAGCAACGAAGAAATCCGAAGAATGCTTGCCCCAACAGATTGAGCTAATGCCCCAGGACGGAACGGTCAGCGGCAGGACGCAACCGTAGCGGCGGCGGCCAACCCGTCAGGGCGTATGGAGTACGATATTGAAGCCCTCGCCGGGTCCCGGAGGAACGAAATAGCTGGTGAATAGATCGTAATTCTCTTCGCTGACCTAGTATGGGTGCTCGCCGTCCGCGTTTCGTCGGCGAAGCCTCTCCTTGCAGATCGTGTCCGGAACATCCAGGACATGGAGCTCGTGTGCGACGTCGGCGTCAGTGATCAATGATCGCATCCAGTTACGCCAGTTCACCGTGTTCGCTGGGAAATCGAGAACGACCGAGAGATTATGCCGCAGGATGTTGACGACGTGCGGACCCATCGCAGCCCGCAGTCGCGCCGATAGGCGCGCGAAATCCTCGATCGTCCTGTTCTCGGTCGGAAACAGGAGCGACATCCAATGATCCATCGTGATCAGCAGGGTGGCGGGGCGTTCCGCGAGCCGACGTGCGAGCGTCGACTTCCCGGCCGCGATCTTTCCGCACAGAAGATATAACGTTGTCATGCGAAGTGGTTTCCCTGGCCAGGGCGGTCCGCTTCGTGGGCAATTACTGTTTTTGACTCAAAAGAGAAGTCCACGCGATTCTCAAACTGCTCAAAGACCGATCGAGCGGTGCACTCTCGGCGGCCAGGTCACGGCCGGATCACCAGGGTCAGGCGGTTGCGCCGTGCCGCATGTCCGCCGTCAGCCTTGAAGCGAAATGGCGAGGTCACGGCCCGAGCCGCGAGCCCAGTTGCTGCGCCGTCTCCACGATCCAGTCATGGTATTGCGCCAGCGGCGCGGCCCAGGTCGCCCCGCCGCAGCGACCGGCCGTGATGATCCCGACCAGCAGCGGCGCGCCGCCGCGCACGGCGAAAGCCGGTCCGCCGGAATCGCCCTTGCAGCCTCCGAGCGTGCGGTGTTCGCCGATCGCCGCCCGATCGATTAGCTCCATCATATTATTGTAGAGGCGGTTGACGGTGAGGGTCGTCATGCGCGCGGTGCCGAACGTCCAGCGATCGTCCTCGGCGGCCAGTCCGTAGCCTACGATGATGAGGCGGTCGCCGACGGCAGCCGGCCGCGCGGCGAGCAGCGTCGGCGGCAACGCCGGCGCTGGCTTGATCATCTTGAGCAGCGCAAGATCCGGCGTGCCCCGCTCACCGGCTTTGAATTGCGGATGTTGCGCGACGGTCTTCACGTCGGTCCATCCGGTTCCGGGCCCCGCGACTCTGATCTGGGTGGCGGCGTTGACGCAGTGCGCGGCAGTCAGCAGGAGGTCTTGGCCCAGGACGGCTCCGCTGCAGCCGCCGCGTGAGCTCCAGATCATCACCGCGGGCCGGATGATCGGCGACTCCGCCGGCTGCGCGTCACCGACGATGGCGCCGGCGGACGTGCTGAGCGAGACCGCGCACGCGATGGCGGCAAGGGTGCATCTCATGCCTGCGCTGTCCTCCGCGTTGCGGCGGCGCGGCGTCGCCCAAGCCGCACGACGAAATGAATCTCGTCCAACCTAAAGGCAAAAAAGAGAAAAGTCCCGCACAGCCGGGCCTGACTTGGCCTGCCACCCGGAAGGGTAGCGCCCCACCTGCCACGAGCGCCCCTGCGGAGACGTGCAATAATCCGGGCACTGTGTGCCTTACCTCACATCGGCCCCTAAGAGAGAGGGTACATCGGAGAAAGCGCGTGTTTGCGCTCTTGAGAGGGAGTACCTCCGATGACGTTGGCCGAGCTCTATGCGCAGAATGCGAGGCAGTGCACGAATGCTGCCGAACGAGCCGACAATCCGGTTCACCGGGTGACGTTGCTGAGGGTCGCCTGTGACTGGTGGCAGGAAGCGGCGGCAACGACGCAACCGGCTGTCGCTGAGCAACGACAGGACATGCTTGACCGCTGACGGCATCGAGGCGTTTGCCCGGCACGACGAAGCGAGCAAACGCAAACGATCTTGAGCATCCGGGCGCTCAAGCACGCGGTAGCGCCAGCGCGTAATTGGCAGCTTCCGCAACGGTGCGGAGGACGCTTTCGTCCTTTATGGGCAGCTGCTGGGTGAGCTTCTGGGCGAGGTGCGCGGCAACCGATGACATGCCCGCATATTTAGGTGGTGAAGGCCGGGAGTCGAGCGCGTACCCCCTGACCCCAATCCGCCAGCACTTCAGGACCGGGCGTTCTAATCGTGGGCGGCGGCGATGACCGCCGGGTCATGACGGGCAAGGATCGGGTCGCCGCTTGACCGCGCGACAGTGGCAAGGAGCGCGATGCCCACCGCGGCTACACCGAGGGCAAGCGTCAGACGTTCGAGCAGTTGTTTGGTGTCGAACCGCATGGATCCCTCCATCCTTGTGGGGTGGAGATTAAGCCCGGCGGTGAGAAACGCTGTGACGGCCATCACGCGAATGGCGATTGCTGCGTGTCGCAGGGGACCGAAAAAAGGACGGATCAGGGGAAGCGCAGCACCAAAGCCCCGCGAAGGAGATCGCTTGTCCATCGATGCGCGTGAAGCAGCGCGGCTGCTTCAATCCACCTCACAGATCGCCTTGCGACGTGACCGCCGCGCTCAGATGCCGAAGAGCTCCTTGAGTGTCCGTCCGGTCGAGGCGATCGACTGCGCGTTGGCGCGCTCCTCGTCCTTGTTCTTGGGCGTGGAGAAGCCGTGGCCGGTGCCGCTGTAAACCTCCAGCTGGAAGGGAACCTTGGCGCCGCGCAGTTCCTGCACCACCTTGTCGACCACCGGGAGCGGGAAGCCCTGGTCCTCGGCGCCGTGCAGGATCAGATACATGCCCTTGGCGTTCCTCGCCCAGCCGGCGTGATGGTCGCGGAACGAGCCGTGGATCGAGACGTTGGCGACGAGTGGCGCGCCGGTCGAGCCGAACTCGACGCCGACCCCGCCGCCGAAGCAGTAGCCGATGAGCGCGACCTTCGCCGGGTCGACCATCGGGTTCTTGAGGAGCGCATCGTATCCCGCCTGCGTCCGTGCGCGCATCAGCGGGCGGTCGTCGCTGTAGATCGCGATCTGGGCCTGCATTTCAGGGACATCCTTCGGCAGCACGCCCTGGCCATAGCCGAAAATGTCGGCCGCGAACGACACGTAGCCAAGCTTCGCCCACAGCTCGGTGAGCGCCTGCGTCTTCGGCGTCATGCCCTCGCGCGCATGGACCACCAGCACGGCGGGGCGCTTGCCGCTGACCTTGTCGTCGTAGGCCATATAGGCCTTGAGCTTGGTGTCGCCGTGGCTGTACTCGACCCACTGGCTCTTCATCTCGGCCTGCGCCGGGCCGGCGGCGAACGCAAAAGCGGCGGTCAGGATGGTCGGGAGCATGCTGAGTTTCGGCATTGAATCCTCCCTGAGGTTGGGCTGTCTTGAAAAGACTTGCCCAGCGGAAAGGCGAAGTCCAGATGCCTTCTGGCTGTACCGAGTGATCGCGGATTTGTCTCCTATGAGCAATGCATGATGACAGCACGCGGCGCCGGTGCGGGTGTGTGCCGAATCCCTGGTAAACGGACGTACGGCGCTGGAGGCAGGAGCAGAGCACTCCCGCGATAGGCAATGACCAGGCGGAGCTAGCGAACCAGTCGCTTCGCGATCAATTTCAGATCGCTGTCAAATTCCAGATGATATTTTTGTGCGTCGCTGCAGCGGCAGCCTTCCACTTCGAATTTACGTTGGTCGTGAACAAAAGTTATTACTCCGCCCCAACAACCCTGCGCAGCGACCAGAGGTGCAATCCGCTCCTCGTCGGAGGGTGCGCGGTCGGCCCAAGCGAAGGCGCTGTTCAACAGAGCAAGCGTACCAAAAGCGAGGGTAAGACGCATGGACCACCAACCCAAGTCGGGCAATTCGGTGTCGATACAACGTCTGCACCTCGCGCGTGTTCCAGGTTTTAGTCCGTTCAAAACGTCCGCACGGTTTACGCTTTTCGCCTCCGGCTGATAACTTCTCGTTGGCCGGGTCGTTTCAAACCCCACCTTACAGGTGTAAAATCTGTCTTGATGCCGCGCTCGCTATCGGAGCCATGGACGCATGATAAGGGATTGGCTGCGCAGCTCCATGGGCGTCTTCGGCTGCTTCGGAATCTGTGTTGGGCTTTTTTGCTTGGCCGTTTGGATCATGTGGCAAATCATGGAGTCGATGGGTCCCGGTTAGGCCCGGAGTTTCAGGAAACGCAATTGGGCCAGGGAGGGCCGGCATGGTCGCGGAATTCAGAGGGGCGCCACCGCATGACCTGGGCACCGCGGAATTGGCGATGGCCAGGGGTGTGGACAAGGACATAGAAGTCACGCTGCACCTGCTCGACGATTGGCATCGTCCAACGGATCAAATCGTGCGCGTCCGGATGGCGCCTGCTACGGCGCGCACGCTTGCAGATCGGCTATGGGCCGTCGCGGAAACGATGGACATCCAATAGCTCGGCGCGCTTGAACGACGTTGCAAATTTGCCGGGACCTCGGATGCGTTCGTGCACCTCGTCCTCCTCCATGCGGGGCATGCTGGCCCAGCTCCGCGCTATCGTTTTGCGCAGACGATCGTCACCCGCAGGGTTGTCGAATTGGGGTTGGCGCCACAGCGTGCACCGTTCGTAAGAGGGACCAGCGGATAGTTGGTAAAGGTGCCGGTGCAATATGCGCTGATCATGATTTCGTCGGTCTGGCACGATGCAGTCGATGATTGGGGAGCCACGACCCTCAGCGTCGTACCGGCAACGCCCGGATCGCCCTTTGGTCCTGGAGGCCCGGGATCGCCCTTGTCGCCTTTGGACTCTTTTGGGGCGTCGGAGCAGCCCGCAAGGGCGAGCGCGCCTGCCAACGTGACAGGGATCCACCATCCACGCATATGTTACCTCCGCCGGTTGCCATGCCCGCTCCGGGGAAACGGGGCTGGGAGGTCGAATCGAAGGGTCAGCGCTCGCATCCTAACGCACCGGCATCGGTTAACGCGTGGAGGAAGAAAAAGCGTCCGGGTGATGCGGGCAGGCACAGGCCGGGCGGAACGGCAGCTTGGCTCTTCTTCCAAGCTCCACGGGGCTGCGTCGGCGATTTATGGGCCATCAAAACTGGCACGCCCAGGAAGAATGTGCGACCCTTAGATCACTAAGCAAGAACCGAGGAGGAGGCAATTCCCGGACTTGCCCTTGCACGCTGCATACGACGCTACGTTCTGTTTGCGATCGTGGCGCTGTGGTTTGTCATCATCGCGGGTGAGGCGCTTATTGCTGCTGCGCTCGTCATTACCTGGATATCCATGATCTCTCGGGAGCCCGTAAATGACCAAGCCGGGACCCTCCCAGCCCAGTCCTGATCATCATCCTGCGGTTCGTCACTCTGCAACCCGCGGTGATGAGAAGGATGCCTACAGCTTCCATCTCGTGGAGGGAGCCGACTACACATTGGAGGACGGGAAAAGCGTGGTGCTCACCCAGATCGGATTGGAAAGAATGGTGGAAGCTCATGCCGCCGGGCGCGATGTCATCATCGGGGTTGATGGCGTCGTGATCTTTCGACTTCCAGCCTGGTGGGGTGACTGACATGCCCACCCCGGATGAGGGCTCAGGGTGTCCCTCCACCGTGACATGTATGGCCGAGCCACCGTCTGACCTTCGATCTGTTTAGCTTCCAAGACTTTTGATGTGCGCGATAATTGCCTCGACGCTTTGCTCGGGCGTCAACCTTGTCACGTCGAGCGTCAGAGTCCCAGGCAACCTTGGATCGAGCACGGCGTGGTGGCGACTCTTGTGGATCGCGTCGGCGGGATCGGTGCATTTGAGCATGGGTGCGCGATCGGCCGATTGGATACGACGTACAAGTTCATCCTCGTTGCACACCAAGCGGACGGGGATGAGCCGGGCGCCGCGGCGTGCCGCTGTTGATTGGATGCCTCGCAACACGTCTTCGTCGTAGCGCTCGCCTTCGATGCCATCGTGCGTGAATACGAAGTTCGCGCGAGGCTTTGCCAGCGTCGCGATTGTTTCGAGCACGGCCTCGCGTACTTTGGCGGTCTGGCTCCAGACCGCATCCGGCAAAGGCGACACACCGTCCGCATCGATGAGGCCGAAAATCGGGTTATTGATCCAGTGATTGTCGACGACCTTGGCGCCGACGGAGCGGGCAAATGCTCGTGCAATCGTCAGCTTGCCGGTGCCGGCAAAGCCCAACAGATAAAGGAAAATATTGTCCATCGATGCGATCGACTGCGGTCAAGATCGGGTGGGGCTCGCCCTCAGTTCCACTGTAAGGAACATCGGAACGCTCGCCAATCATCGACGTTAACATAGGAGATTCCAAGGGAGCGAAACTCCCGAAGCGGGGCGATGCACCCGCGACACAAGCTCCCAATCCAGATAGGCAATACCCGAATCTAACTGTGCGGAGTTGCAGTTGATGGGGGGCCTAGGAGCCTCCTTTTCGCTGCTTAGATTAAAATGCAAGCAACGCGCGACTTTTATCAGAAGCGAGCTTCGGAGTTGACGACGCTCGCTGAGCGAGCGAAGTCTAAAGATCACAGGTCGGATCTGTTGGCCTTGGCGCAAGCTTGGCGCGATCTAGCATGTGGTTGGGAAGTCGACCAAGCCCCGCCTCGACCGGGGGTTTTGTTTTGCGGCAAGAAAAAAACCCCGCCGAAGTGGGGCTAAGAGACACCGGCGTCCCATTAAAGAAAGCGCCTGGTGCCCCCTCGTACCGCGGCCGAGGCCGTCGTTCCGGGTGTTGATCGACATGGACAATATCAAGCTTCCATCCGTCACCACGCACGAAAAGATGCCGCCGCTGGTGCCGATGTTGAGTCGACCGGTATCCGATGAGCTTCGCAAGATACTGGCCGCACAGCCGATCCCGCAGTCCGAGATCGATGGCTTGCCGGGATTGTTGATCGCGATGGTGCTCCTGGCGGAAGGCCAGACGAAGCCGGCGATGCCGTCGGTCGGCGGCGTTATCGTGGATCGTGCCAAGGAGTTGAATCGTCCGATCACGGCATTGCTGGCGCGTCATGAGGTCGAGGCGCTGCAGAAGCCCGTCGATCTCGTCGCGCTGAACAAGGCCATCGATGAAAACGTCATCGCTTTCATGCTCGAGGCCAGGCAGCGGTTCGGCCCGATTGGCGGGTATTGCGAAACCCTCTACCGCGAGCGCAAGGGCGAGGAACTCTACATGTTCGTGAAAAGCCTCGCCGAGCGCGGCGTTCCCGAAATGGGAATGTTCCTCGAAGGCGATGCGGCGCGTGAGATGTTCGTCGCACGCCTACCCGTCGCGCTCGCGTCCCATGCTTCGAGCCCGCCGACGTTTTGCCTGCTGCCGATCGGCGTGCTGACCGGTCCGGGCGGACTGCTGTCGGCGTTCAGCAAGCGCGGGATGCGGATCTCCGCACTGGCTTGAACCAGGCGGCCAGATCAAGCCGGGTCATTCCATCACTGTCGCTACCGACACGGTAGCACGCGCCTGGCTCAATAGCTTTGACTACGAACGTGGCTCTTGGCGCTGCCAGGCACTTACCCCATCGGTCACACGTTCATAAAAGTCGGCCAAGCCCACCACACTCTCAATTTTGGCTAGCTGCATATCTTGCCGGACAGTATCTCGGACACGGGCGAAAGCGATGGTGACATCCCGGCTTTGTAGCTGCTTGATGAATGTGATCAATTCATCGCAAGCGCTAACGTCGATAAAGTTGACTGAGCCCATGTCTAAAAGCACGTGCTTTATCGGAGGGCGAATCTCGGCGAGCGAGCTTCTCAAGCCTGCTTCCATTTGGCCGACGCTCGCAAAGAATAAGTCGCCGCCAACGCGCCAAATCAGCAAACCAGGAAAGGTACCGGCCTCCGGGTGGCGCCGAACGTCGCGATAGGCCTCGGTACCTGGAAGCTGGCCGAGCACCGCTCCTTGTGGGTGGCTCGTTACATAGATCAATACAAGCAGGGATAGAACGACTCCCAAAGCGATGCCGTGCATCACGCCCAGGGTAAGCTCGGCACCAATGACAATCACAGCATTCATAAACGACCAGCGGCTCCGGACGAAGAGCTCGCGTAAGTAATGCGGCTTCGTGAGATGCAGCATCGCTGCGATAACAATCGCGGCAAGCGTCGGCTCTGGCATGTTTCGGAAAAGGGGCGTCAAGAAGATCAGCGTGAGGAGGCAAAAAACTGCCGCGACGAGATTAGCGACTTGGCTGCGAGCGTCCGCGGCAATAGCCACGGAGGTCTTCGACAGGCTGCCTACCACCAGAAATCCGCCGAACAGGCCGCTGGCGATATTGGCTGGCCCAAGCGCGACCAATTCCTGATTTGGATCGATGTCACCTCCGCTCTCGATCGCTGCGGCCTTTGCTGCGCCGAGTGACTCCGCATAGCCGACCAGCACGATGGCGAGCGCACCCGGGGCGAGCGCCTGCAATATAGCTATGTCGAAACTCGGGACGACTAGGTGGGGCAGCCCGGACGGGACATGCCCGGCAACATGAACGCCCGCCGCCTCGCCGCCAAGTAGGCCGATGCTGGCGGTGGCGACGATCATCACAATCAGCGCAGCGGGGACGCGCGGTGCGAAGGGTCGCAACAGCTGCATCGCAGCGAGGCTAAGCAGTCCGGTGAGTACCGGCGCGAACGAAGCATCCGACAGATGCTGGAGTACATTCCAGACTTTGGTGAAAAAGTTGCCTGAGACGCCCTCTATGCCGATCAGATGCGGCACCTGGCCTATGATGGTGACGTAGACCAGTCCTTCGATGAAGCCCCGCATCACCGGCGTAGAAACAAAGGCGGCCACCCAGCCCATGCGCATGGCGCCGAATAAAAGGAAGAAGAAACCGATCAGGATGGCTAGGGTGGAGGTTAGCGCATTATATGCAGCGCCCTGAACTGCGACGGCGCCAACGGTAAGCGCGGAGATGAGGCCCGTGGCCGTATCAGGTCCGACAACCAGCTGACGTGAAGTGCCGAGGAGCGCATAGGCTATTAACGCCGGAACTATCGTGTAGAGACCCATGATCGGCGGGACACCGACGATACCGGCATAGGCCATGCCCTCAGGTACCATGACGGCCCAGAGCGCAAGACCGGCGAAAACATCCGATACCAGCCACTCGCGTCGATAGGCGGGTATCCAACTAAGGATCGGCAACGACCGGTGGACGAGGGACGCAACCTTAGCTGAGATCGGCATCGTCAGCCCGTGTTCACGGTTACCAAGTGAGCCTCGGACGAGCTGAAGCTATCACATTCGCGGCGACGCCCGTCGTGCATCCCAGCAAAATTGTCGGCCGATGTTGCAGATGGGTCAAAACGCGAAGAACTCGCATCGAGCACATGTAGTCTGCTCATCACCCGATAGCGGCCATTCAGCGGACATCGCCGGGCGGCACCGCAACAAAATCCATCTCTATTCGATCACCTCGTCGGCGCGGCCGAGCAGCGTCGGTGGCACGGTGAGGCCGAGCGCCTTAGCGGTCCTCAGATTGATCGCTAGGAACATCTTGGTCGGGAACTCCACCGGCAGGTCACCCGGTGCAGCTCCGCGCAGGATTTTGTCTACAAAGTAGGCGCCGCGATAAAAGCACCAGCGCAAATCGACCCCATAGCTGATCAGTCCGCCAGCCAGGACGTGCTCGCGATATCCGTAGACGGTCGGCAGCCGTTTCGCCAATGCCGCCGTGGCGATGTTTTGACTGCTGCTCAGGAGCATTGAGGTCTGAAGAACGATGACCACATCAACGCGCTCGCCGGCCAGCGCTTGCAATGCGCCATTGATATCCTCAGGTACGTTTGCATCTGCCGAGACGGCCTTGGCCCCCACAGTCCGCGCTAATGACTCCAGCTCCTGCGCCTGCGGCGGCGCCTTGGGATCAGTCGAATTGGTGAGCAGGCCGATCGTTCTCACGCCGGGCAGTATCTCGCGGGCAAATTCTATTTGTTTTGCCGGCAATCCCTCCACGTATGGCTCTATCCCCGTTACATTGCCGCCCGGCCGCGCTTCGCTGGCGATCAACCCGAGATGAACCGCATCGGCGAGCGCCGGCGACACGATCGGAATGGTTGATGTGGCCTTCCTCGCCGCGAACGCAGCGATAATCGCGGAAGCCAAAATGACATCGGGTTTCAGCCGGACGACCTCGTCGGTCAGCGCCGGCAACCGGTCGCCATAACCGTCGGCGAAACGATAGACCATGTCAAAGTTGCGACCTTCGATGTAACCAAGGTCCCGCATGCCGCGCAGAAAATTGTCTACAAAACCGGCGGAGAATTGAGCCGTGCCCCCTGACAGCCACGCGATGAGCGGCCGTTTGGACGCGACTTCGGCACGCGCGCCAAGCGGCCACGCGGCTGCTGCGCCGCCGAGTAGCGTGATGACTTCGCGGCGTCTCATGCTCTCCCTCAGGCCGAGGAGCGCACCCTACCACATCGTTTGAAGGCTGAGTTGTGCATCATAGCACAATTGCACCGTTAATGACCGGTTCGGGTCAAGAGCGGAAAGGCACGCAGCGAGCAAATTCCGTCCGGATTACCCCCAAGAGCGGACATCGTTGATCAGTTCTGGCACTTCGGATTTGTGCCAGTTGCGGACACGCTGCGCCCATGCGCCCTAGGCGGCAATGGGGTGGTTAGGGGACCTCTGGTTATTCGTCACACCGACAAAACGGCACGCAGTTTGTGCCCAACCTCATTTACGCGTACGGCGGCTCAAGCTATTCTGAAGAACCTGGGATGGAGATTTTATAGCATGGCGAAGCTCGTCTTCGGATTGAACCAGTCCTTGGACGGCTACGTCGACCACGACCACCAGGAATTTGCGCCGCCTGGTCCCTCGCTCTTTCGTCACTTCACCGAGCAAGTGCGCGACCTGACCGGCAGCGTGTACGGTCGCCGCATGTACGAGGTGATGCGTTATTGGGACGAAGACCGTCCTGAGTGGGACGCGGAGCAACGCGACTTCGCGGCGGCCTGGCGGAGCCAACCGAAGTGGGTGGTGTCGCGCTCGTTGAAGTCAGTCGGCCCCAACGCCACACTTGTCGAGGATGATGTCGAGGCGGTGATACGCGGGCTGAAGGCTCAGCTCGTTGGGGAGATTCAAGTTGGCGGACCAGACCTGGCGCGAAGCTTGACCGACCTTGGTCTTATTGATGAGTATCGACTCTACTTCCGCCCCGTCGTCCTTGGTCGCGGCAAGCCATTCTTCGCTGGCCCCCGGCCGCCGCTCCGCCTTTTGGCCAGCGATTTAATCGGCGAGGACGCGGTCAGGTTGACGTACGTTACTGCCTAATCACGCAACTCGCCCGAAGGATCGCGCCGACATGGGTTACCCGCGCGCCTCGATCTTGTCCTGCGTTTTGGTCTCGAAATCGCTGACGTCATGGCGCTCGCGCAATTGTTCTTCAGGCGGCCCGCTGGCGCGGTTGACCATTCGCCCGCGCTTGACGGCCGGGCGCTTCCCGATTTCCTTCGTCCAGCGCGTCAGGTT
>Ga0207691_10002732_pt1 | contig 17233 bp, 16 predicted proteins | sample KBSM13metaG_FD_184327 | JGI IMG/M metagenome (GOLD analysis project Ga0207691, IMG submission 184327) | Miscanthus rhizosphere microbial communities from Kellogg Biological Station, Michigan, USA - KBS M1-3 metaG (SPAdes) (version 2) | ecosystem: Host-associated > Plants > Roots > Rhizosphere >... | reverse complement strand
ATATGCAGCAGCTTTGCGAGCTCGATATCACTCACCGGCACGCCCTGTGCATGCAACGTCTCCAGTATCATCTCGCGGCTTGGCACCGGTTCTTCGTAGTTGCTGCTCTCGCGTGTAAGAAATGGATCCTCGCGCCGCTTGGCGCTGCGAGTCGCCACAGGCTTGTCCGCGCGACGCAATTTCACGGAAACAGCACCGCTGCGTTCAACGCGCGATTGAGGGCGCGCTCGTGAGCGGGATTTTCGCGTTTTCATTGACAAAGCAGCCTTTAGTGATTAAATTTCCCCGCCTTGCATGCCCAGGTGGCGGAATTGGTAGACGCACATGGTTCAGGTCCATGCGGTGGCGACACTGTGGGGGTTCGAGTCCCTTCCTGGGCACCACGACTTCAGGAACGAGGATTGAGTTCTAGCGGCTTGACGCGTTAACGCCCGGTCCGAAGCCGCACAAACACCAACGCGCTATCATAATCCGGCTACTTGAACGGGTGTCGCCGCACGATCGTCTCCACGCGTTCTGCACCGGTGGAAATCATATCGATGGGCACTTCGCAGACCGCGGCGATACGCTCGAGATAGTGGCGAGCGGCCCCCGGCAAGTCCTCGTAGCGCGTCAATCCCACCGTGCTTTCGGACCACCCCGCAAGCTCCTCGTAAACCGGCTCACATTCTGCGAGCGCTTCCGCCCCTGAAGGCAGCAGGTCGCATCGCTTGCCAGCACTGCGGTAGCCGACGCCGAGCTGCAGGGTTTTAAGTCCGTCGAGCACATCGAGCTTCGTAACGCACAGACCGGAAATGCCATTGATCTGGATCGAGCGCTTCAGTGCCGCGGCGTCGAACCAGCCGCAGCGCCGCGGGCGTCCGGTGACCGATCCGAACTCATTTCCGCGCTGCGCCAGATGCTTGCCGATGTCATCCTGGAGCTCGGTTGGGAAAGGTCCGGAACCCACACGCGTCGTATAAGCCTTCGTGATGCCGAGCACGTAGTGGAGAAGATGCGGCCCCACACCCGCGCCCGCGCATGCAGCACCCGCGACGCAATTGCTCGATGTGACGTACGGGTAGGTGCCATGATCGACGTCGAGGAGCGTGCCCTGCGCACCTTCGAACAAAAGATTGAGGCCTGCCTTTTGCGCGTCATAGAGCAGCCGCGGAACATCGGCGAGCATCGGCCGTATACGCGCAGCAAGCGCCAGGGCGTCGTCACGCGTTTTCTGAAAGTCGACAACCGGCGCCTTGAAATAATTTTTGAGCACGAAATTGTGATAATCGAGCACGTCGCCAAGCTTCGCCGCAAAGCGCTCCGGGTGCATCAGGTCATCCAGACGTATCGCGCGGCGCGCAACTTTATCCTCATACGCCGGCCCGATGCCGCGCCCGGTCGTTCCAATCTTAGCGCTGCCCTTGGCTGCCTCTCTCGCATGATCGATAGCAATGTGGTGCGGCAGAATCAGCGGGCAGGCGGAGCTGATACGCAGGCGTCGCATCACGTCGATTCCGGCGCCTTCGAGTTCGTCGATCTCTTTGAGCAGCGCGTCCGGAGACAACACAACACCGTTACCGATGTAGCAAGCCACGCCTTCGCGCAGGATGCCTGAAGGAATCAGCCGCAGTATTGTTTTGCGGCCACCGATGACCAGCGTATGTCCCGCGTTGTGCCCGCCCTGAAAACGAACGACACCCTGCGCATGATCGGTAAGCCAGTCGACGATTTTGCCTTTGCCCTCGTCACCCCACTGACTGCCGATCACTACTACGTTTTTTGCCATCGGACTCTCTGTGCGATTTGCTCGTGCGCTATCACGCCGCATGCCCTGCGCGGCTCATACTTTCCATGCCGCATGCCCTGCCCGGCTCATACTTTCCACGCCGCATTCCTGCCCGGCTCATACTTTCTCGACCACCCACTTGCCGTTGCGCAGCACAAGCTTGCGATTGCACCCGAGTTCGTCGCGCGATTTTTCGTGGCCGGGCAGATCGACAATGACGATATCACTCGCCTTGCGCAACACGGCAATCCGGCGCTGTAAAGCGGCATCGCGCGGAAGGTACGGGGCGAGCACTGCATCGCGCGGCTCAGCAGTGCCGCCCATGTTTGCGATCTCACGCAGGTCCATCGTAAATCCGGTCGCAGGCCGCGCACGGCCGAAGGCACTGCCGACCTGATCATAACGGCCACCGAGCGCGAGCGCATTCGCCCACCCTTCCGCGTAGACAGCAAACACAACCCCGCTGTGGTAATGCAGCCCGCGCAGTTCACCGAGATCAAAGCAGATTTCCACGCTCGTTTCCTGTAAAGACGTGGCGATTGACCGCAGCTGGGCAAGCGCCTGTCTTATCTCCGGATAGTCTGGCAACACCTGCTTCGCACGCGTCAGTACGTCGACGCCGCCCGTGAGCTCCGGCAGTGCCTGCAACGCGCCGCCAAGCGTGGCATCGAGCTTGCGCACAAGCCTGCCAAGTGCCGGCACATCCTTTGCCTGTACCGCGCGAAACAGGTCCGACTCGACATCGGCGCCCGCCCCGGACTTTGCCACCAGTGTGCGAAAGACCGCGACATGACCGACATCAATCTGCAGCTTCGCGATGCCGGTAACGCGCAGCGCATCGAGCATGAGATGCTGCACTTCGAGGTCGCTTTCGATGCCAGCATGCCCATAAATCTCGGCGCCGATCTGCAACGGCTCGCGCGTACGATTGAGCCCTGCCGGCAGCGTGTGCAAGACGCTTCCCGCATAACATAAACGGTTGACGCCCTTGCGGTTCATGAGATGCGCGTCGATGCGCGCCACCTGCGGCGTCATATCGGCGCGCAGTCCCAGCATGCGGCCGGATAGCTGGTCGACAAGCTTGAATGTGCGCAGATCCAGGTCGTGGCCAGTGCCGGTCAGCAGCGATTCGACATATTCGAGCATCGGCGGCACGACGAGCTGATAGCCATGTGTCGCAAACAGATCGAGCATGACACGCCGGAGCGCCTCCATGCGCCGCGCCGGCTCGGGCAGAATGTCCTCGATATATTCAGGCAACAACCACTTACGCATGGCTACTCAAAACGATAAGCAAAACACTGCGAAGCATACACGCGAACCCAGGCGCGTCCTAGACGCGCGCTGACACGACGCACGCATAACGATGGGACAGCGAACAGCAATCGCCCGGGATTCAGCGCAGAACGAATAACAACAGCAGGCCGGCGATCATCGATGTCAAACCGATGAAACGCACCTGGCCGTCGGTCATCTGAATCAGACGGCGAAATGTGTCACGCCATAAAACCGGCGCGAGAAACGGCAGCACGCCTTCGATGATCAGCACGAGCGCAAGCGCCGTCAGCAAGGAGATCCCCACGTCCTTCCTCCAGCCTGTTTACTTGGACGGCTTGCTGTTCTTGAGGTACTTCAGAAACTCCGAGCTCGGGTCGAGCACCAGAACATCGCTCTTGTTTCTGAAGCTCTGGCGATATGCATCAAGACTGCGGTAGAACGCATAGAACTCGGGGTTTTGCTCGTACGCTCGCGCGTAGATGGCCGCGGCCTTCGCATCGCCTTCGCCCTTCAGGCGCTGCGCATCGCGATAAGCCTGCGCGAGTATCACTTCGCGCTGCTTGTCGGCGTCGGCACGAATTTTTTCCGATTCCGCGGCGCCCGTCGAACGCAGCGTATTGGCAGCACGCGTGCGTTCGGCGCGCATACGGCCATAGACCGATTCGCTCACTTCGTCGGGAAGATCCACGCGCTTCAACCGCACGTCGAGCACCTTCACACCGATTTTTTGCGCGTCCTCATTGGCCTTGCGCCGCATGAGCTCCATGATTCTCTCGCGCTCGCCGGAAACCACGTCGTGCACCGTGCGGCTGCCGAACTCGGCGCGCAGACTGTCGTTGATGGTTTGCAGCAGCCGTGTCTGGGCACGCGATTCATCTCCGCTTACGCTGATGTAGTACAGCTGGACATCGGAAATCTGCCACTTCACGAATAGATCGACGAGAACGTTCTTCTTTTCCGAGGTCAGGAATCGTTCCGGCTCTGCGCTGTCGATCGTCAGCACGCGTATGTCGAAGAACCGCACGTTGTCGATGAGCGGCATCTTTACTGCAAGACCAGGCTCTTTCTTTACGCTCACGATCTCGCCAAAGCGAAACACGATCGCATTCTGGCGCTGGTCGACGATAAAGAGCGACAAGGACATTATTATCAGCAGCACTACGACCGCGATCAGAACGATGCCGATGCTGGGTTTCATCAGCGCGGCTCCCGCTCGCGTGAGCGCAGCGCATCGCGCGATCGCGATGCTGACGGAAGCTGCTCAGACCCCGGACTTGGATCGGCTGGCTTAGTCATCGCATCGATTGGCGGTGTTGTACCAGTCATTTGCATGAGTTTGTCGAGAGGCAAGTACAACAGGTTATTGCCGCCGGCTTTCTGATCAACCAGTACTTTGCTGGTGTTCGACATGATTTCCTGCATCGCATCCAGATACAGGCGGTCGCGTGTTACCGCGGGCGCCTTGTTATATTCGGCGACGATCGAGCGGAAGCGGCTGGCATCGCCCTCGGCGCGCTCGATAACGCGCTGCTTGTAGCCTTCGGCCTCCTGCGTAAGTCGGGCCGCACCGCCGTTCGCTTTCGGAATAACGTCATTGAAGTACGCTTCACCCTCGTTTTTCTGCCGTTCGCTGTCCTGGCCCGCCTTCACTGCATCGTCAAACGCAGCCTGCACTTCTTTAGGCGGCTGGGCGTTCTGCATCGTGACTTTGCTGATCAGAATACCTGTCTCATAGCGGTCGAGAATTTCCTGCGCGAGCTTTTGCGAATTGTCGGTGATTTGTGCACGCCCTTTGTAAAGGACGGCATCCATCGTGTTCTTGCCCACTACCTCGCGAATCGCAGTCTCCGCAGCCTGCATCACACTTTCATCCGGCGATCGATTCTTGAACAAGTAGAGCTGAACATCTTTCAACACGTATTGCACGGCAAATTGAATGTCGATGATGTTGGCATCATCGGTAAGCATCAGCGATTCCTTCGGCACCTTGCTCTTGCCGCCGTTGCGCGAACCGATCTCAACGGTGCGAACCTGCGACAGGTTCACGACTTCGGCAGACTCAACGGGATAGGGCAGATGCCAGCGCGGGCCGGGCTGGGTTTCTTCGACGAACTTGCCGAACCGCAAGACGATGCCGCGCTGACTGGCGTCGACGATGTAGAAGCCGCTCGCCAGCCACAGTAAGACTACGAGCGCTGCAAGCAGACCTGCACCTCCGCCAAAGCGCGCCAGGCCCGGGCCGGCGGGCTGATTGCCGTTGCCGCCGCCTTTGCGTCCGAACAGAGCCGCAATCTTCTGATTGAAGTTGCGCATCATCTCGTCGAGATCGGGCGGACCCTGGTTGCCGCCTCGCCGTCCCCACTGCGGATCGTTGATTGACATAGCGATGCGCGCGAACCACGATCTGCGCTTCGGCGCATCGATCCCTGGAGCGTGGAGCGTCGCGGGGAGTTCGCAGCCCGCACGTTCGTCACCCCCCGGCGCCGCGCCGTGAGCATCAACGCCTGCTGCGCTAGCGCCGCCGATATCGCGCGCGCTGCGGGTACGTGCGCCGAGATAGCTACGGAAAGTATGCCAATACGTAATCATGTTCCCCGGGGTCCGTGTGTTGCTGCCGCGCGACGCTCAACTGAGTGTCGGCTTGCGACGGCGGCATATTCTTCGAGTGCCGCTCGCGTCAAATCCAGCCCTGTGCCGGTTTGAGCGCTGATCCAAAGGCTGACGATTTTACCATACTCATCACGCTCGATTCGCGGTGCATAGCCGTTGAGATCAATCTTGTTATATACGAGTATCTGTGGAATGTGATCAGCACCGATTTCCGCCAGAACTGCATTCACGGCGGCGATATGAGCATCGCGCGTCGCGCTCGCCGAATCGACTACATGCAGCAGAACATCCGCCTGTATCGCCTCCTCGAGAGTTGCTCGGAACGCGGCCACCAGCGTATGCGGAAGCTGGCGTATGAAACCAACGGTATCGGACAACAGCACCGGTTCGCCATTCGGTAGATGCACGCGCCGCGTCGTTGTATCCAGCGTCGCGAACAACTGGTCCGCGGCGTATGCACCCGCCCGCGCGAGAACATTGAACAATGTACTTTTGCCGGCATTCGTGTACCCGACCAGAGAAACCGACATCATGTCCGAGCGCTGACGCGCACGGCGCTGCACGTCGCGCTGGCGCGACAGACGGGCGAGCCGGTCCTTGAGCAGTTTTACGCGCTTGCCGAGCAAACGGCGGTCTGTCTCGAGCTGCGTCTCGCCGGGGCCGCGCAAGCCAATGCCGCCCTTCTGCCGCTCCAAGTGGGTCCACCCGCGCACGAGCCGAGTCGCCAGGCGTTCGAGTTGTGCAAGCTCGACCTGCAGCTTGCCCTCATGGCTTTGCGCGCGCTGGGCGAAAATGTCGAGGATCAGACTGACGCGGTCAATGACCCGGCATTCCAGGCGCTTTTCAAGGTTGCGTTCCTGCGCCGGCGACAGCTCATGGTTGAACACGACCAGATCCGCGTGAGTCTCCTGCACCGCGCCCGAGATTTCAGCAACTTTTCCGGTGCCTGCAAAAAAAGCCGGGTCGGGACGCGAACGCCGCCCGCGCATGATTGCCGCCACGCGAATACCCGCGCTGCTCGCCAACTGCGCAAGCTCGTCGGTCGACTCGGCATACGCTTCATCGCCGAGGTCTAGACTAACGAGCACGGCCTGGGAACTGCTCCCCGGACGTTCGATCATTCAGAAGGAAGGAACTGCGGAAATCAGCTGTCGGCTGAATGGTCGAGTGTCAGATTGACCGCGCGCGCGGGCACGACGGTGGAGATGGCGTGCTTGTAGACCATCTGCGTGACTGTGTTTTTCAGCAAAACCACGTACTGGTCGAACGATTCGACCTGACCCTGCAGCTTGATGCCATTGACGAGGTAAATCGAAACCGGCACATGCTCCTTGCGCAGCGCGTTCAGGAACGGGTCTTGTAACAGCTGCCCTTTCGTACTCATTATTGCTCCGTTGTTGTTAGTTTTGGCGCCGCCACTGTACTGTATTTCTATGGTCGACGCCATAGGGCACCCGCCTACCGGCGGGCACGTCTTATGTCATATGGATTAAGGCCTTGGCGGAACTCGATTTTAAGCGGTGTCCCCAGCAATTGGAACGCGTCGCGGAAAAAACGTTCGAGGTAGCGGCGATAATTATCTGAAACCCGGTTGAGGCCCGTGCCATGGATAATGATGCGCGGCGGATTGCTCCCGCCCTGGTGCGCATAACGCATTTTCGGCCGGAATATACCGCCGCGCGGCGGCGCCTGGCGCGCGATCGCAGCTTCGAGCGCGCGCGTCAGCTTCGGTGTTGGCATCTTGATCATAGCAGCCTGATATGCGCGCTCCACCGCTTCGATAAGCGATTTAATTCCGGTCGCCGCGAGCGCTGAAATGTAGTGGACCGGCGCAAACTCGATGAAATTGAGCGTGCGGCCCAGCGTGCGCTTCGCCGTTTCGCGCTGCTCCGGGGTCAAGCCATCCCATTTGTTGACGGCGATCACCAACGCGCGTCCGGCATCGACGATATAGCCAGCGATATGCGCGTCCTGATCGACGATGCCCTCGCGCGCGTCGAGCACAAGCACAACGACATTCGCGTCTTCGACTGCCTGCAGTGTCTTGATTACCGAAAACTTTTCGACGACATCGGTGACATTGCCGCGTCTGCGCACGCCGGCAGTGTCGATCAGGGTATAGCGGCGGCCGGCGCGTTCGAAATCGATGTAGATACTGTCGCGCGTAGTTCCCGGCTCGTCGAATACCACGACCCGATCTTCGCCGAGCAGCGAATTAACCAGCGTTGACTTGCCCACGTTCGGCCGTCCGACGATTGCGATGCGCGGACATTTCTGCGGCGCCTCGTCGTCGGTGGGCTCATCATGGTCCGGGAATTCGGCAGTAATGAGATCGGCGAGATCGCTGACCCCTTCTCCATGCGCTGCCGATATCGTGAGCGGCTCGCCGAGTCCAAGCTCATGGAACTCAGCACCGACGGTCGCTGGCTGCATGCCTTCTGCTTTGTTCACAACGAGCCAGATCCTGCGGCCGGTCTTGCGTAACTGATCCGCGATCGCGCTATCCTGCGTTGTCAGCCCCGCGCGCCCATCGACGAGAAAGACAACGGCGTCGGCCTCATCGATTGCAAGCAGCGTCTGCTGTGCCATTGCATGGACCACACCGGTATCGACTACCGGCTCGAGGCCACCCGTGTCAACAACGAGGTACGACTTATGCCCCACGCGGCCGCGTGCGTAATGGCGATCACGCGTAAGCCCGGGGATATCCGCGACAATCGCATCACGGCTGCGCGTCAGGCGATTAAACAGCGTTGACTTGCCGACATTCGGGCGGCCCACAATTACGACGGTAGGCGTCATTCGCGGCAGACGAGCGCAGAATGCACTACGCGCGCCCGCCGGCGCTTCTGGACATGTGCGCGTTGCGCGACTCGTCACGGCATGGTTTCATCCGCATTACGCTGCCGACTGTATCACTGTATGCCAATTGCATACACACCACCTTTGACAGTCTGCACCAGAATACCATTGTCGATTGCTACGGGCTGGGCGACGATGGCGCTGCCATCCGTCGGCACCCGCGCCACGAATGACCCGTCTTCGCGCGACATGAAATGCACGTAGCCCTGAAAATCACCGACGGCGACGAATCTGCCGGTAACCACCGGCCCGCTTACATAGCGGCCGTATAACTTGTCCTGCTTCCACAGGCTCGCGCCGTTATTCTTCTCGTAGGCGACGATCGCGCTTTTGTCGTCGGCAACATAGATATTTGAGCTATCGATGGTCATGCCCGAAACGCTCGATACGTCGCGCGCCCAGACAGGTGTGCCCTTCAGCAAATCGAAGCAGGCGAGCCGTCCCTGAAAAGCGACCGCACAAATCTGTTGGCCGTCGATAACCGGAGGACTCGATACGTCTGCTACGCGCTCGAGCTCCGTGGCCCCTTTCGGCAATGCGACTGCTGCTTCCCAGCCCACATTGCCCGCATTCAGTGTGAGCGCGACCAGGCGGCCACCGGGAAATCCGGCGAACACCCCGCCTCGGTGCAATACAATGCCGACGTGCGTCCGCACGGTCAACGCGGGCAACGTTCGTTGGTAAAGCCATTTCCGCGCGCCGTTCGCAGCGTCCAGCCCGAATATGCGTCCATCGCCCGTGCGCACGACGACGATGCCTTGCTCAATTTGCGGCGCACTCAGCACTTCGCTCGTGAGCTGCGCTTTCCAGACCTGTTTGCCGGCGCTGTCGAGTGCGAGAACCTCGCCCTTCGCTGTGCCCACCAGGATGATGCGTCCATCACCGCCAACACCACCCGACAACGCAGCCTTGGTTTCAAGGCGCGCAAGTACTTTGCCGCTCGCGGTATCAAACTGAATGATCTGGCCCGATGCGCCGGCCGCGTAAACAGATTTTGAATCGACAAGTGGCGTGAACGCATATCGGCCGGCGGTGCCGACGTTGCCCTGCCACAGAATCTTCGCGCTCGCCGTTGGCTTCAATACGACGAGCTCCGCCGGCTTCTGCGCCGGTCCGCTCCCGAACCAGCGATCGAAATAATCGCCCGGCGCGCTGCACGCCGCCAACGCCACTGCCAGAAGCGCCGCCAGCAGGCCGACGTGCACAGGTACGACTCGTGTCATTTTGCGCTGCCCAGCGCGTCGAGCTTGACCTGAATGAGCGCGCGATAAGTGCTTTTCGGCTCGCTTTTATCGAGCGCCAGCTGGTATGCGGCACGCGCGTCGGCGGGCTTGTTCTGCGCAACGAGTACGTCGCCCTTGAGATCGGCATAGAGCGCGGTCAAGCTATCGACATGCGGCGCGTCGAGAACTTTGAGCGCTTCGTCGTACTTCTTTTCGTCGAGCAGCACGGCCGCAAGACGCAGCCGCGCGATATCACGCGTTTCCGCGTCGCGGCCATTCTCTGTGACCCACTGCAGGCGCGTTCGCGCGGCCGTCTTGTCGCCACTGTCGAACGCTGCCTTGGCCGCAGCGAGCGCAGCGAATGAGGCGTAGGTGGTGCGTGGATATTTGTCGATGATGACGGCTGCGATGTCCTGCGTTTTCTTAGCGTCGTTACCGGCGGCCGCGGTCTGCATCTGCAGGTAAAGCGTGCCCGCCTCGAGCGCTTGACGGTTCTGATAATAGCGCCAGCCCTGGATGCCGGTAAGCGTCAGTAACGCCGCGACGACGAGTAAAGTCACGAGATTGCGATACTGGTTCCACCACGCCTTGAATTCGTCTATCTGTTCCTGCTCTTCGAGATCGTATACCGCCATGTCACCCCCGCCCTTTTCTTATCATGTCTGCCGCCGCCTGGATCGTGCAGCTAATCTGTTCCGCCTGTTCGCGCAACGGCTTTACAGTCACGCGGCTTGCCGCAACCTCATCATCGCCAATAATGACAGCGTAATGCGCGCCGCTCGCATCGGCTTTTTTCATCTGCGACTTGAAGCTTGCGCCACTGCAATCGAGCGTGATGGCCAGATCCCGGTCGCGCAGAGATTCGGCCGCCGCAAACGCTACAGACGCCGCTGCGCTGCCTTGGTGCACTACATAAGCATCCGCGCGACACCGATCATCAGCTGGCGTTCCTTCCAGCAATAACAGGGTGCGTTCAACACCAATCCCGAAGCCGCAACCCGGGATTGGTTTACCGCCCAACTGCTCGAACAGCCCGTCGTAGCGTCCTCCGGAACAGATGGCGCTTTGCGCGCCCAACCGGGCGCTCACCCATTCGAAAACCGTGAGATTGTAATAGTCGAGGCCGCGCACGAGACGTGGATTAACGGTGAATGCAATTTGCGCAGCGCGTAAGCCTGCCTGCACCGATTCGAAATTCGCGACCGTGCCGGAGCCGACGGCATCGATCAATTTGGGCGCCGCCTCTATCATCTCCTGCAGCGCGGGATTTTTGCTGTCGAGTATGCGCAGCGGATTCGAATGCAAGCGCCGCCGCGCATCGTCATCGAGCATTGCCTCGTGCGATTGAAAATATGCGATCAACTTCTCGCGAAACGCGCGCCGCTCATTAGCACTGCCGATGGTGTTGATCTGCAGCTGCACGTCATCGGCTATCCCGAGCCGCTGCCATAAGCGCCGCGCCATCACGAGCAGCTCGACATCGACGTCGGGGCCCGGCAGTCCGAGCACTTCAGCGCCGAAAGTATGATACTGACGGTAGCGGCCTTTCTGCGGGCGCTCGTGACGGAATAACGGCCCGCTGTACCACAGCCGCTGTGGACCGTTATAAAGCAGATTGTGCTCGAGCGCCGCGCGCACCGTCGGCGCGGTTCCCTCCGGACGCAGCGACAATTGATCGCCGTTCATGGCGTCGACAAACGAATACATCTCTTTCTCGACGATGTCAGTCACCTCGCCGACGCCGCGCACAAATAATTCGGTGCGTTCGACGATCGGCGTGCGGATATTCTGATAGCCGTACTGGCGAAACACCTCGCGCACCGTGTCTTCAAAGAATTCCCAGCGCGGGGATTCCTGCGGCAGGATGTCATTCATCCCGCGGACGGCTAGTACTTTATTCGACATTGAAATGAAACGGCGCGGGAGTCAGTGTGCCGGGGTTACTTCGCGTGCCACCTCGGATTGGCTCGACGGGTAATGGCTTCGTACATAGCGCTCGATCAGCGCCTGGAATTCGCCCGCGATGTTGTCGCCCTTGAGCGTTACCGCTTTGACGCCGTCAATGTATACCGGCGCTACCGGATTTTCCCCGGACCCCGGCAAACTGATGCCGATATTCGCATGCTTGCTCTCGCCAGGACCGTTGACGACGCAACCCATCACTGCTACGTGCATGTCAGCGACGCCGGGATGTTCCTTGCGCCACAATGGCATCTGCTCGCGCAGATAAATCTGAATGCGATCGGCGAGCTCCTGAAAAAAGGTGCTCGTAGTGCGTCCGCACCCCGGACATGCGATGACGAGCGGCGTAAACGACCGGAGCCCCATCGTTTGCAAAATCTCCTGCGCCACGATCACTTCACGTGTGCGATCCCCGCCCGGTTCAGGCGTGAGCGATACCCGTATCGTGTCGCCGATACCCTCCTGCAAAAGCACGCCCATCGCGGCCGTCGATGCCACTATGCCTTTCGAGCCCATTCCTGCTTCAGTGAGCCCGAGATGCAGCGCGTAATCACACCGCGAGGCAAGATCGCGGTAGACAGCAATCAAGTCCTGAACACCGCTCACCTTGCAGGACAACACGATTTTATCGGCGCTCAGTCCGAGCTCCTGTGCGAGCTGTGCGCTTTCGAGCGCCGACGTTACCAGCGCTTTACGTGTGACGATCGCGGCGTCTTCCGGCTCCGCGCGCCGTGCATTGTCGTCCATCATGCGCGCGATCAACTCAGGGTCGAGACTTCCCCAGTTGACGCCGATGCGTACAGGTTTGCCAAAACGGCAGGCGAACTCAATCATCGTTGCGAACTGCTCATTGCGCTTGGAACCGCGGCCGACATTGCCCGGGTTAATACGCAATTTCGCCAGCGCCTCTGCACACGCCGGATGTTGGGTGAGCAGCCGATGACCGTTGAAATGAAAATCACCGACAATCGGCACCTCAATGCCCTTTGCCGCCAACCTGTCACGAATATCGGGCACGGCCGCCGCCGCTTCGGCTGTATTTACCGTAACGCGTACCAACTCCGAGCCGGCGCGCGCTAATGCGGCGACCTGATCGACGGTGGCAGCGATGTCTGCGGTGTCGGTATTCGTCATCGACTGGACGACGATCGGCGCGCCTCCGCCAATGGTCACCGTACCCACGCTTACCGGACGCGTGACATGCCGCGCATGAACTCCGTACATACTGGCTTACTTCAAGGTGAGCCGCGCCACGTCATCGCTGATATAGCGCGTGAGGTCGACGGGTTGATCGTTGTCAAAAAGTTGAATGCCATTGGCTTTGCCGATGATCACTCTGAACGGCGGTATTCCATCCACCACCCGCTCAGTGCCCGCAGCATGCAGGCGCGCGACGATCGTGCGCCCCGTCGAGTCGCGGACTTGGACCCAAGCCTCGTGCGGAAATCTGAATTTCAGTACGCGCTTAGTCACGATACTCGGCGCGGGGGACTCTGCGGGTGCCGCGACTGCTGCATCGGACACTTGTACGCTTGGAGTCGCCGCAGCCTCAGATGCTGCCCCGGTTGAAGGGGCGTCGCTCGACACAGGCTTTTCCTGTTCCATTGGGACTGGCGTGGCGGGTTCTGTAACCGGCGTCTTGTCCGCGACGGTGGCAGGAGCAGTTCCCTCAACGCCGTAGAACTCAAAGAGCGCCACCGCAGCAACTACGGCGAGCAACACCAGTCCGCTAGCGTACCTCCGGTACCTGCGCCACTCCACCGGCCGCCCCGCCGAAAATCGAATAGGCGCAGATGGCGCCGCCAACCCGCTACCTCTCACTGGACCCGTGCCGGATCGCTCGACATCTTGCAATAAATCCCGCGGGTCGAGATTGACCAGGCGCGCGTAGTTGCGGATGAAGCCGCGCACGAACACCGGGCCGGGCAGATGCGCGTGGTCGTCGCTCTCGAGCGCTTCGACCTGTGCCGGCGCAAGCTTCAGATGACGTGCAACATCCGCAATACTCAGACCGGACCGGTTACGCGCCGCCCGCAGCGCGTGCCCCGGCGGCGGCAAGTCATGGCCCCGTTCCGCCGGAAAGGCGGCATCGCTCATTCGTACTGTCCAGCCTGCAACGCACGTGTTTCACGCGCGTCCGGAAAGTTTTTGCGCAATTGGAAACCATAACTCGCCTCGGCGTTGCGGTCGCCGAGGCTGCGCTCTACACGCAGCGCCAGCCACAGCAACTCCGGCGTAGCCTCAGCGTCACCACGCTGGAGACGGGTGAGGAACGCCTTCGCTTCAGGGTAGTTCTTGCGCTTGTACGCCATATCCGCCATCTGCATCAGCGCCTGTGGCTGCGAGGGCCGCACTTTCAGAGCCTTCTGAAAGTAGTCGTCGGCCGCGGCCAGATCTCCGGTCTGACGCGCGCAAATGCCGGCATTCACCCAGGACTTGTCGGGCGTCGCATAGAGCGGATTACGTAAAGCGATAAGAAAATACTTCAGCGATTCCTGCTCGCGGTTGCGCTGGCAGAGAAACCAGCCATAGTTGTTGTTCGTGTCGGAGTCGCCCGAGCTTATACGCAGCGCGCGCTGGAAACTTCCTTCTGCGGCTTTGTCATCGCGCAATTCCATGTAGACAAGCCCCAGCACGTTTAGCGCGGGGACATAATTTCCGTCCGCCTTCAGTGCCTCCGCGCCTTCCTGAAGGGCAACGCCGTAATTGCCCAATCCGTAATAACCCGCAGCGAGCTCTGTATGCAGTCGAGCACGCGTCTCAGCGTCGGTGTCAGTAACGCTCTTCGGTGCATAGCTCGCGGTATCCGGCGCGTTACTCGCACAGCCAGCGACGAGAACGAAAAGCGCGAGCGCAGTCAGTGGTCTCATAGGGGCCTCATAGGGCAGCCACAGCGCGGCGTTCGCGCCGGCGGGTTTTATCCTGCACTTGTCCGGCGAGCTGGCCGCACGCCGCGTCGATATCGTCGCCGCGCGTCTTGCGCACCGTGGCAACAAACTGCGCCTGCATCAGCACATCGCGAAATCTCGCTACCGTCGCCGCGTCGGAGCGCTCGTATCCCGACAGGGGAAACGGATTGAATGGAATCAGATTGATTTTGCATGGCACATGTTTCAGCAGCTTTACGAGCTCCCGGGCGTGCGCCGCGCTGTCGTTTACACCTGACAGCAGAACATATTCGAACGTGATGAAATCGCGCGGCGCCTTGTCCAAATAACGCAGACACGCCGCCAGCAATTCCTTGAGCGGGTACTTCTTGTTGATGGGTACCAATTCGTTGCGCAGCGCATCGTTGGGCGCGTGCAATGACACTGCAAGCGCTACCGGGCAAGCGTCGCGCAGGCGATCCATCGCGGGGACGAGCCCCGATGTACTTAGCGTCACGCGCCGGCGTGACAATCCGTATGCATCGTCGTCGAGCATGAGGCGCAGCGCCGCCACGACGTTGTGAAAGTTGGCGAGCGGCTCGCCCATGCCCATCATGACTACATTGGTGATCGGGCGCTCGGCTTCCATGCCGCGCCCCAGCGCCCGGTTGGCGAGCCATAACTGGCCGATGATTTCCGCGACCGACAAATTGCGATTGAAGCCCTGCCGTCCGGTAGAGCAGAACGAACATTCGAGCGCGCAGCCTCCCTGTGATGAGATACACAGTGTGCCGCGATTGCGTTCAGGGATGAAGACAGTCTCGATCGCATTGCCGGTGCCTACGTCGAGCAGCCACTTGCGTGTGCCGTCGCCAGCGGTGGTATCGCGCACGATGTGCGGTGCGGCGATCTGCGCGGTTTGCTTTATTCGCTCGCGCAGCGCCTTCGGGATATCGGTCATGACGTCGAGATTCTCGGCGCCCGACTTGTGTATCCAGCGCATGAGTTGCCGCGCGCGAAACGGCTTTTCGCCCATTTCAGCGCAATATTGCGCGAACCCGGCAGGTTCAAGTTCGAGCAGATTGACGGCCATGTCGTCAGCGTCAGCGCGAGTAGATATTCAGCGATGGGAAAAAGTAAGCGATCTCGGTCTGCGCCGTGTCTACACCATCCGATCCATGGACGGCGTTCGCATCTATGCTTTGAGCAAAATCGGCGCGTATCGTTCCTTTAGCCGCCTTCTTGGGATCAGTGGCGCCCATGAGATCGCGATTCTTCTGAATGGCATCTTCGCCTTCGAGCACCTGCACCATGACTGGCCCGGAAATCATGAAGTCCACGAGATCTTTGAAAAACGGACGCGACCGGTGCACCGCATAGAATCCTTCGGCGTCCCTGCGCGATAGCCTGACCATGCGGGCAGCCGTGATGCGCAGGCCAGCCGCTTCGAATCGCGCCAGTATCTGGCCGATCACATTATTAGCGACTGCATCCGGTTTGATAATTGAAAGTGTGCGTTCCGCTGCCATGCGCTGCCCTTTGAATGGTAAGACTAACTTGCAAGAATACCATGTTAAACGCCTGTTATAAAGGCGTTTTCTCGACTCAGCGTGGTGCGGAGGTCAATCTGCTTGCCAGACCGGCGCAATGGCCCGCTCGCCACTGCGGGCGTGAAACGCAGCGTCGATTCCGATACCCGGCACGAAAACGAGCGCATTTCCGCTGAACAAAAGCGGCAACCGGTCGCGTTCGTGTGAGGGGATCCGCGCTTCCTGCAAAAGATTCTTAAGGCTGCGACGCGGCCGCCGCGCGTCCGGCTGCAGTCGTTCGCCGCCGCGGCGCAGGCGAACCGTAACCGGGTCGCTGTCGAGCTTGTCGATGCTGATACCGCCGGCGCGGCATCTCTTCATGACGAGGGTGCCGCCGAGTTCGCGTATTCGCAGCGATGCCTCTCCGCGCCAGATGCGCGAAAAGTCAGGAGCCGCGGGTGATGTTTTCCGCACCAGTCGAATTTCGTCTCCGCTGCGGAGCAACTCATGAGCGCCGAGATCGATGCAAAAGCGCAAAGCGCGCGACTGCCGCAACTGGCGCACACATTCCGTCAGCCGCTTCGAGCTCGGCATGAGCATGCCGCGCGCAGCAAGAAAATAGCGGATAACGTTCTTGGCACGCGCGAGCGGCAGCGCGCGCAGTGCCTCGAGCTTCATTCCCTGAGCAGAAAACTGTGCGTCGTTCGTCGCGAGCTCATCGAGCAGCCGTGCGGCCTCCGCCGCATGCTGACTGGCGCGCACCAGGGTCGTCCGATAGGCAGGATAACGCCGCGCAATCACAGGCAGCACCTCGAGACGCACGAAGTTGCGATCGAACGCAATATTGGCGTTGCTGTCATCTTCGATCCACTTGAGCTTGCGACGGCGCGCGTACGCCTCGATCTCACTGCGCGGTACCTCAAGCAAAGGACGGAGCATCACAGCGCTGCGCCCGGACGGCACGCTGGGTCCACTCGGCGACGCCCACTGACTCGCGACATCTGCGGCTGATGATTGGGCGTCCAGGGCGCGCACGAGCGGCATTGCGCTCAAGCCTTTGACGCCGCTCCCACGCAGAAGCTGCAGCAACACTGTTTCCGCCTGGTCGTCCATATTGTGAGCAAGCGCAATGAA
>Ga0207691_10002731_pt1 | contig 17234 bp, 12 predicted proteins | sample KBSM13metaG_FD_184327 | JGI IMG/M metagenome (GOLD analysis project Ga0207691, IMG submission 184327) | Miscanthus rhizosphere microbial communities from Kellogg Biological Station, Michigan, USA - KBS M1-3 metaG (SPAdes) (version 2) | ecosystem: Host-associated > Plants > Roots > Rhizosphere >... | reverse complement strand
CATTGATTCGTTGCGTGTTCCTAATGTCCTCCAGCGGATTCGCGCCAAGCAACACCAGGTCGGCGATCTTTCCTACCTCGATCGTTCCCAGCGTTTTCTCCAGGCCAAGAAACTTCGCCGGATTAAGTGTGGCGGAACGCAAAGCTTCGACTGGGGTCAAGCCGGCGATTACCAGCAGCGCCAGTTCTTCATGCAGGCTGAAACCGGGAAAACAAAATGGATTGCCAGTATCTGTTCCAGCCAGGATTGGCACACCGGCTTTTCGCATCGTTCTGACGATCTCGAGATCTTTCTGGAAAGCTTGCTTCGCGCGCGCATTATCACCGTCAGCCCGATTAGCTATGCGCATGGACCACCTTTGCTGCAATTGTCGTGGGATATATTTGAGGCGCCCATCCCGACGAAAGTTTGCGTCTCCGAGATATGCACTGCTGCGCAGGAGGGTTAGCGTAGGGCACTGCCAAGTCTGGTTTTTAGTAAAGCGCGCGAACAATTCGGCCGCTTTCTTTTCATCGTAAGTTTCCAGCGCCGTTGCCTGAACCCGACCGCGTGCTTCTGGCGAATCTGATTTCACCAGTTTGTCTCTTAACTCCTTCTCTTTGTCAGAACATTCGATCAGAATTCCAGTCAGGTGCTCAATGCTTTTCTGTCCCGCCTCCGAAGCTTCTCCCGGAGCCACCGAGAATGGAACGTGACCGACAAAAGTGATGCCTTGCTGCTTCGCTTCATCCGCAATACCGAAGTAGGCATCGCGCGGCAAAAGCGCATAGACTTTCACAAAGTCTGCGCCCCACTCCTTAACTTTTCTGACGGCCTTGCGCCCCTCCTCCTCGTTACTCACCGAAATGGAATTCGGCCAGATGGGTTCCGGTCCATCGATGATCGGACTGGCAACAACCATGCGAGGGCCTGGCAGCGAGCCCTTGGCAATCTGATCACGCCAGCGCAGTAGATCAGAATTTCCAAACATCTGCCGCACGCCTGTCACGCCATTGGCTATAAACAGCGTGAACGTGTCTCTCACGTACCAATGCACGTGCATGTCCCACAGACCGGGAATCAGGAATTGGCCGGTGGAGTCAATCACTTTCGCATCGGTCGGTAGAGAAGTACCGGCGCTTGGTCCAATTGCCGAGATGCGATCACCAGTAATCACGACAGTCATGTCGCGTTTGAGTTCTCCACTGGTAACATCGACGATATTGACGTGAGTGAAGGCTGTCGGCGCTAGAGCGCGATCGGGACTTGCCTGCGCGAGTAATAAGACGGTGGTGATTAGTACTGCACTCAGGATTAGCAGTAAAACGATGCGAAGCTTCATTGTCTGAACCAGGCAGCTCGAGCCTTCGACATTAGAGATCACCGCATTTCACGTCGCCCTTACCCGAACCAATACGAGCAAGAGACTCACGGCAATCATACATAACAAACAATCCAATCATCTTAATTAACCTTCAGATTTCTCCACAGGCATCGTGCTTGCAGTGAATTGATCGCTCCCGATAAATAAGGGATTGGCGAAATCCCTTGAACTATTAACAGACAGGGGTGTACGTAAAATCATGGCACAGACATCACAAGCAAAAGCGCAAACAATGCGGGCCGTGGCTCTCGATAAGTTTGGCGGTCCCGAGGCACTAAAAATACAAAACTTACCCATCCCCGAAATCGAAGCAGAGGAGGTTCTGATTCGGGTCGAAGCTGCCGGCGTTGGGGCGTGGGATCCGTTTGAGCGTGAAGGTCGATTTGTCGAGATACTGGGAACCAAACCGACATTTCCATATGTGATTGGCACTGATGGAGCAGGCACGATCGCAGCAGTCGGCAAGGACGTAAAGAACTTCAAAGAAGGCGACCGTGTGTACGCCGCAGAACTAGGGAATCCGAAAGGAGGCTTCTACGCTCAGTACGCTGCGGTTAAGGCTGATAATGCTTCTCTAATTCCCGGACACCTGACTATTGAACAAGCCGCGGTATTGCCAACTGATGCGTTGACCGCGCTAACGGGATTGGAAAAAGTAATTGGTCTGAAATCAGGCGAGTCGTTAATGGTAGTTGGCGCGAGCGGTGGCATTGGACATCTGGCAATACAACTCGCTAAGCGTCTGGGTGCCAAAGTGTTCGCCATCGCTTCCGGTGACGACGGTTTACAGCTTGCCAAACAACTCGGAGCTGATATGGCAGTCGATGGACGTGGCGATAATGTCCTGAAGGCAGCCAGAACATTCGCCTCGAACGGACTCGATGCTGCACTTGTTACGGCGGGAGGCGAGGAAACTGATGAAGCCTTGTTAGCGATTCGCCAGGGCGGGCGAATCGCCTATCCTCATGGCGTAACACCAGAGCCTTCTGTTCCCGACGGTGTCGCAATTGAGGCGTACGATGGAGAGACTACCCCGGCACTCATCAAAAGACTCAACGCCCTGATCGATTCTGGTCCATTTGAAGTTCACGTGGATAGAACGTTTCGACTGGAAGAAGCCAGCAAGGCGCACGAGGCGCTCACTGAACACCATTTAGGCAAGCTTGCGTTGCGAATTGAGTGAAGATGTAGAGCGTTCGGGGCAGTAGCCCGACCGACTGTCAAGGAGGGCTCAGCGTTGGTTAGGGAGCCCTCCTGGACAGTCGGGCTACTGCCACGTGCCCATGAACTAGTTGACGACATCGAAGTCGACCCACTGTGACGCAACCTGATCTCTTCCTTTTTCGAGTAGGTCGGTAACTACAATCTGGATCACATATCCACCTGGTGTCATTCCGGATTTCATTTGCACTACTCCGGCACCGAGCAACCGTTTTGGATCAGTTTCATCCACTGGCGAGAATGCGACTTCGTTACCTGTGAAGATTAACTTGCCATCGCGATAGAGTTTGAGCTGTGTTTTTAGTTGGGCTTTGCCGGTCTTCTTATCGACGCGGGCGTTGTAAATATTGAAGGCATAAATTAACGCCAAATCACCTTTGAAGAGTCGAACGGCAGGGTTTGCATCTGGATCAGCTTCGAGGTTAGCGCCCTCGAGTTTTTCTGCTGCTGATGGACCGGACGAACCCTTCAAATACTTGGCCAGCGGGACACCACTCAACAGAATTCCCGAGACAGTTAGTTTGTTCTTTTTAAGGTCTGGCACTTCGACAAATTGCATTGCCGAACCGATGCGTTGGGTGGCCTCGTCGCGTATCGCCAATCGCAGTTGATAGGCGCCAGGCTCCTTAATCGGTAGTGCCACTGTGTAAACAAAACCGTTCTTATTGATCCGTTCAAGATCACTGGCCGGGACAGTAATGCTCACTGGATAACCGAACTGATCCAGAACTCTTCCGTTGTCGCCGAAGGTGACCGCCGCAATATTGAACGAAGCCTTGCGCGAACCGTCAGGTTCTGTTGCGAAGGTTAGATCGCTCGCTTTAACGTGAAGAAATGATTGGAGCAGAGATCCGTTTGTATTGGTGTTGGCGAATATGGATGTGAGTTTGACTTGAATCTCCGAAGAGGTGAATGGTGAAGTCAATGCATCTTCCAATTGTTGTTTGGGGGTAAGTTTTGGTTGGGCGAGTTCGTCAGTGCGTCCATAGAAGCTATTCCTGGTTCGTACGGAATAACTTCCTTCACGCTTGATCCGCAGACTGATGTGATGAAACTTCGACTGACCATTAACTGTGGCAAACGTAGTATCGTCTGGCCGGTATCCAATCAGGTAGTAGCCTTGCTGGTCGTCGAGTATTTGCTTGATACCCAAGTTGAGGTCGTTATTGTTGCGAATGGCAAGACCACCCGTTGCGACGGAAAGATACGCCAGGCCTAGCTGCGTCTCAGTGAAAGCCTTCGTCCTCTCCGCGAGCTGTGCTGCAACCTGGTCGCTGTTTAAGTTTGAGGTTGAGTCTCCGGCTGCAAGGCCAAGAGTCTGTAACCCGCGGGCATCGATCGTGTAGAGAACAACTGCGGCTCGATTCGCAAAGTCACTCAACTCGCGAAGAACCTCAGTGATTCGATCGTTGTCGAACTTGTCTTCGCGAGGCACCTTGAATCCATCGGAGAAAAGAACAACCGACTTTCGACCCGGAAGTGGTTGGAGACCCTTGATCACATAATGCAGCGCACCCAGTGTTCCCACGGTGAACATGTCTCTTCTCAGCTGGCGGAGGTGCTTTTCTGCGTCCATGGTCTCCCTTATTACGGTGCTTTGGTGCGGAGTCTCGCGATTCAGAGTCCCCGCATCACTCATGAAAGATACTGACATCTCACCGCGTCCGATGAAATTCCATTTGACCTTTTCCACGGCTGCATAGAGTTGACGCCTGTCAGTTGTAAAAGATTGCAGCGCACCAATCCCGCCTGAGGTACGAATAATCGCGACCAGATCATCAGGTTGTAGCTGCTCATCGAGGAACTTTTGAAGAGACTTCCGCACATGAACAGAGCTCTCGAAAGAAAGGCCGAGATCGTCCACGACTAACGCAATCGTCCTTCGCACCTGTTCCGGACGCAGGTGGCGTGGAGCGAGTGGAGGTGCAGCGGCCCCGTTCCGATTGTTCGTCGGCTGGGTTATCGGTCGGGAGTTGGTTGACTCGAGATTAATGTAAGAGAGGTTGGTTATGCTGCGTAAGTTTCCATCCTCCGACAGCTCGATTTCTTCGGGTTTTAGATCAATTACTCGTTTACCCTTCTTGTCTGTGACAACGGCGTCTATTTGCACGAGGTTGGTGGTTATCTTGACTACGTCCTGCGCGTCGATGGTTCGAGGCTCTTGAACCGGCGGAGCATTGGGAGGCTGTGGCTGCTGAGGATTAGCGGTCTGCTGACCCGCCACGACTCGCATGAGTTGGCCGACCAACAAGAGTAATACCAACGTTCGTGGTGCTTGTAGTGTTGTCATGGTAGCTAAAGCTTCGTTACTCGAAACGATTCCCCGGTAAGAACGCAGGATGAAGGAAGCTGCGAAAATAATCAAACACAACAAAACTGAAGAATGCTCATCTCGCCTGAAAAAAAAGATGTTGCGATGTGGCCCATGAATAGTGTAGCTTCGTTTTTGGCCGAGTTTTGCAAGGCCCATCCCACAGGGTTAATCAAAGATTTCCGCCAGAAGTTCTCCACTGAGATTTCCTTCCTTAGTTTTATCGACACTTCTGATGAAAAGGTAGCTTGTTCGCTCAGCTGAGAGTCAACAAAGTAAGTCAACTGGCATTCGCCGGCGCTCACCTCATTGAAGCCAGCTCCCGCTCGACATTGATCGACCGTATTTAAAACCGTCTTTCGGCGTTCTTTTCGATATACATCCACAAAAGTGTCGTCGGCCTCCAGGAGATGCTATGGGATTTTTTGACAGAATTACCAAATCCTTTCGAGGAAAAAATTCGGAAGCTTCGACGCACGTTGAAGAAACTTCCTTCACCAGCCGTACGCTGTATCCGCCTCCTAAGTCTTCAATAGGCGTCGCGCTGGCTGATCACCGTTCCGAGTGGACTCCTGAGGTAAGCACCACGGCAGTTGCAGTTGCTGAAAGGTCAAACCTGTCCGCAACCGCAGTTGGCCTTTTAGAACCTCCCGAAATCGATGACGCGCCAGAAATGCCAGCAGAATTTGGTGCCGGCGGAAATGATCTGTCGTTGTTCGGATCTGATCTCGACACGGATTTGGACGACGCCTTCGCATCGCTTCTGACACAAGAAACCCTGTCCGAAAGCGACGCTGTGGCTCCAGAGATCGTGGCTGAGGATCAGAGCGCAGTTGAAACACTTTTCGCTGACATTGCAGCCAACTACGCACGCCCGGTCAAGAACTTCATCTTTGAATTGAAGCGAGGAACCGCAACTAAAGATTGGACAGAGATCTGCCGACCAGCCATGAATGGCATCACGCGCGCCGCCGAGGGAATGGGTCTTAAGCAGGCGGCCCAGCGCATGGTGGATTTTGAGGCCGCACTTTCGCTTGCTCAGAACAGCGAGGAGAGACTGCTGAAGGGAGACGTACGCGATCTCATACTCTGGTGCTATGAAGACTTGATCAAGGTCATGCCGGAAGCGTTCCTGATCGGCGAAGAGGAGCAGCAGCGCGAAGGCATTATCATCGACTCGCTCCTCAAGCAGATACCGGATGTCGGCCGCGTCACGATCGACAAACTCTACCGCGCCGGCCTTACTTCACTCGATACCCTTTACCTTGCGAAGAGAGATGACCTCGCGGTTGCGACTGGCATACCTGCGTCGTTGAGTGAGCGGATCTGCGAGAAGTTTCAGGCCTACCGAACCAGGCTGGAAAACAGTCCTCGCGATCTCAATGGCGGACGTGATCGCCTGGCCCTGATGCTTGCCGAGTTACGAAGGCACCATGAAGGGTTTCAGAATGCTTCCGCAAACGAATGGTCTAACCCGGCCCTTGCAGCAGAGAAGCGAGATTGTCGTCAGCAACGCCAATCATGTGTTCTCTGGATCAATGTCTTGTTGGCTGAAGTTGGCGAACTGGACTTGATTAACGAACTAGAGAAACTTTCATTCGAGCGTCGCATTGAACGACTCGAAGAATACCTGGCCAGCCCGCCAGCCTCGATGTAGCGATCCAAAGACAATCTACTACTCCAGAAAGATGAGAGAAATCATGCCAGACTACTCAAGAGAGGAAGTCCTGAATAAGTGCAGCAAAGGTGAGAGCCTTGAGCGCGCCGATCTGCGGGACGTAGTACTCAATCAGGCAAACCTCGAAAACGCTAACCTGCGGCGCGCTGACCTGGAAGGCGTAAACTTCGAAGAAAGCAATCTCAAGAACGCTAACTTGGCCAACGCCAACTTGCGCGATGCATACATGGCGCACGCAAATCTGGAAGGCGCCAATTTGCAAAAGGCCGACCTTGAAGGCGCCAAATTGGATCGGGCCAACCTGCAAAACGCCGACCTGAGCCGTGCCAATCTCGAAGGCGTTTCGCTCGAAGGGGCCAACCTTAGCGGTGCACGTCTGAACTACGCGCAACTCGAGCTGGCGAACCTTGGCGGCGCGATACTTGAGCATGTCCAACTGGCGAACGCGGATCTGTCTGACGCTTATCTCGGCGGTGCGAAACTTTTCAAAGCGAATCTGCGAGATGCGCAGGTCAAGAGCGCTAACTTCGAAGAAGCGGACCTCACTGAAGCGGATTTGCGCGACGCAAACCTGAAAGGCTCCAACCTCGTCGGAGCCACGATGACGGGTGCAAAGCTGAATGGCTTGGAAGTCGATATCGAGCAACTTAGCGGCGTGGTGGCTGAGTGGGTCGACTTTTCCCAGGCAGGAGACGGTGAGACGAAATGCCCGGGCGAGTCACTAGCTCAACAGTATGAGCAGATGATGAATGGTTCGGCTCCAGTGGCAGCAGCGTCATCGTCAGATTCGAGTAAGCGCTTTTTTGGTAAGGGTGACGTGCTACGTAACGCCACGCTTGAATTCGGCGAGAAGTCCGTGGTGGAGATCGAAAGCCGTTTTGAGAATTGCTCGATTGCTCTCGGCACCGGGGCAGTTCTTACGCTGGGGAAACACGGAGTCCTGCAAGGCTGTCAAGTTGTAGGGTTCGGCGAGATAGTGATCGATGGTGAGTTCAAAGAAAACGGAAAGGCACCAGGCTTTGTAGGACCGAAGCGACTGGTTGTGGGCAAACACGGTGTCGTGAGCGGCTCAGTGCAGCAGCCACCTGAGTCGACGGAATTCGGTTTTGAAAAAGGCTGCGTCTTACGGTTGAAGATACAAAAGTAGAACTAAACTAAACCCAAAGGATGAGATTCATGTCAGAAAAAACGGTCAAACAAACAATCGTCGAAAATGGCACGGAGTTCGAAGGCGTTGTGCGTTCTCAGTGCGACATTGTGGTCAGCGGACAAATTAAGGGTGACGTCACCGCCCCAACCCTAACGCTTAAACCTGAAGGCAGTGTTCGTGGCAAAGTAAAAGTGACAACTCTGAAGTCTGAAGGCTCACTCGGTGGCGAGATAGAAGCCGAGAGTGTCGAACTGTCTGGCAGCGTAAGCGATGACACTGTGATCAAAGCGGCCTCGCTCGAAGTCAAACTTAACCAGTCTGCGGGGAGCAAACTGCGTGTGAGCTTTGGCAATTGCGACCTTCAAGTTGGTGAGCCAACTGCTAAAGCTAAGCCAGAAACGCACGGCAAGAAAGAACAAGCTGGTCCGGAACTCGCTCGCGTCAATTAAGCAAGCATCTTGAGGCAAACGACATCATGTCGTTACCGCGATTGACCGTTTTGGAGCTATCCATTTAGTTGGGCGAAGTTTTCTTAGCAAACTATTTTAGAACCGAGCCCTGGTTCATCAAGACCAGGGCATTCGGTTTCCCGCCTGGAATTCCGCCGAATAGGATTCGTCGGTCCCTCCACAACTCAATCCCACCACTAGCACGCTGCGTTTCGCAGTTGAATTTCATGTCGAGGAGAACTCTGATATGAGACCTTTCAAACGTTTCAAAAACTGGCTGGTTGTTGTCTATTACGCTTGCCTGGCTTTTAGCGAGGAATATCAAAACAAGAACGATCGACAAGAGGCCAATGAACCACAAGCAAATCAAGTTACACTCGACGAGGCCCTTGCGGAGTTAGAACCGAACATCACTGCACAGCAATCAGAAGACAGCGAGGTTTTAGCCCAGCAGCAACAAGCCGCGCTTGAAATGCTCGACACGATCGCACAGGGTACGTCGGAGAAAGCTGCGCCTGTCGGTGATAGTAAGACTCCAGCTCCGGCCGCTGAACCTAAGACGAGTAAAGTGGTCCCGCCCAAACCTGTCGCAGTTTCATCTGCTCCAGTTATAGCGAGCAAACCAAATGCACAACCAACTCCACCAGTCATTTCACCAAGCGTCACACAGCAGGGAACCAACGGCGCTGCAGCTGAGCCGCAACAGACAACTGGTAAGTATCAACCGGGAGCGGTTAATGAGCAGACTGCTCAAAGACTCGCGCGACTGCTTGTCTCAGAAATTAAGCTCTACCATAAGAGCAAGACTGAAGGTGAAGATGTGGGCGACGTGAATATCTACGACATGCTAAAGGAGCCGATCGATAAATCGCGTCAGCATTACAAACAACGGATGGGAAAAACCGCGATCGAAACGATGCCCGACTACTTTCATGGAGAACTAGTACGTTCTCTTTGCGGTGGCGACGCATCCCGCCTTGGCCCAAATTATCAGCCTTTGAACAAAACTGCTTAAGTTCATCGACTCAATGCTGCAACAGCGACGAAAAGTAGGTTAGCACCTCATCTGCAAGTCGTTCGTGCCCCTTCCCGTCTATTCGTTCAAGCGAAACGTTCTTGTAGCCGTGCGAATTCGCTAAGCTCATAGCCTTTTGTATCTGTGTGTGGATCGGATTACCCGGCTGACAGATCTCATCTTTTGTCCCGATGAAGTTCCGAATCGGAAGACTGACTCGCTCCGGAGCGGCCGATATCTTTGGTTCCTCAACCCATCTACCAAGGTAGTTCGGACAAACCAACGCCGCACCCCGCACAACTTCGGGATGATTAAAGAGAATTCCCCATACGGTGTGGCCACCGGCTTCGAAACCGGTAATGAAATACTTTTCTTCACCGCCATACAGCTTCACTACATCCTGCATAATCGCGCTAATCCCATCCATATCGAACTTGAATTCGCCTCCGTTCTGAATCCGGCTCCATACGTCAGCGGTGTACTTGTAGGTTGGGACACTTCGATATCCAGCACCTCCATTGGTCACAACTAACGGGGTAACAAGTATGAACGGTCGAGTTTTTCGTGCTTGAGCAAAGGCATCGGCGGCGTTTTGAAATTCTCGGTCTGCGCTTTCGATAACCACTACTACGGGCCACTTCTTCGTCGCGGTCCAACCTTCCGGTAGCGAGAGATAGTATTGAATCGGGTGACTGGAGGCAGTTTTCAGTTGGAGTGGTTCAGCCGCGCGAACAAACGTCAAAGACGGCCAGCTCAATACCAGGCACCACAGGACGCGTTTGAGCACTTTGGAACTATTGGGTTTTTGCATGAGACTTTTCTTAGACTGAGCTTATTAAAGTTTCGTAGGTGTTTGTTCGTGTGATGCGCGTGGACGGCTTTTCCCGGAGCGTAACTTCTGCTGGACAGCGTGCGCTCAGGGATCACGTTCTCCTATCAGGTTTGCCGTTTGTGGGATCAGAAGAGCGGTGAGTCCCGAGTTTGTAAGCTGGAGTTGAGGTACCACGGACTGCCTTTGTGGGATTTTTGCAAGCAACTCCGAAGCATATCGGACGAACTCACCGTCGTTCATCCAAAGCTCCGTCAATAGCTTGCTTCAATCGGTTTCCACTTTGGCCGGACGAGTAACCGCTCCAGTGACTCAGGATTCGTCCTTCCGCATCAAGCACCAACGTTTGCGGGATTGCAGGCTTACCATCCATCAGCAATCTCACGGTGTCTCGATCGGCCCAACCCACTCGAAAACCGAAGCCAACCTCGCGGACGAATCTGTTTACCTTGTCAGCGGCAGTTTGCCGGTCTTCACCTGTCAACCCGACGAATTCAACATTCCGCCCGGCGTAAGCCTTCCGCACTTTCTCGTATTCAGGAACCTCTCGACGACAGGGACCACACCACGAAGCCCAAATATTTATTACCACGACTTTGCCCTGAAAGTCTGATAGTCGAAACGTCGAGTTGTCGAGCCCTTTGATTTCGCGCTCACGAAAACTCTCGGGTACTGACATCAACGGGCCGGCAGTGGAGGTGGTAGACGTTGACTCAGGTTCAGGCGTCAATGGTGGTTGAATTGGAGCGGACGGAGCGGTTCGCGGTGTGATAATTCGTCTTCCGGACTGGGGGAAGACCGTAACTGACAAGGCGAGAGCGAGGGAAAACAAAGCAGGTAGTTTTCTCATGACGGTTGAACTTCTTCACTCGAGGATAGGACCGGTCGCGTTGCTAAGAATAACGCCAAACCGGATCGCTTGAACAGGCTCCTTGGCTCCTGTGTATCAACGTCGAGAACTGAAGTGGGGACTTAGTCAGTACCGTAACGCCGTAGGGTCGGCTACAAGTCAGCGATGATGCGGGTATCGTGAGAAAGGAGCCGACGCAACCGCGTTACGGTACTGACTGTCTCGACTCTGACGCACTCATACAGTTTCTTAAGTAAAGATCTAACTTAGACGTACAGGAACACAGACTGAAGTCTGTACTACTTAGATCTGATCGAAACGTCCTGTGCTATCACCCAACGTGTCTTGATGCGCTCCCATTCGATCAAGTAATGAAAGATAGAGGTTTGTGATCGGAGTTCCAGTCTTAGCAGTCTGGTGCTGGCCCGGTTTCAAACTGCCGCCGCCATGGCCAGCGAGCAACACCGGCAATGCTTCGTGAGTGTGACTGTTGCCGTCTGCGATACCGCTACCGTAAACAATCATCGAGTGATCCAATAGATTGCCATCGCCCTCGGGTGTCGACTTGAGTTTTTGCAAGAGATAAGCAAACAACTCGATGTGAAGCGTATTAATGCGAACAATCTTTTCGATCCATTCCTGATTGTTGCGGTGATGAGTCAGCGGGTGGTGTGGATCACTGATTCCAATTTCAGGATAGACTCGATTGCTACCTTCGCGACCGAGCACTAGCGTGACTATTCGCGTGAGATCTGACTGAAACGCGAGTACCTGCAAGTCACACATCAGCTTTGCATACTCTGGAAACTCGAAAGGGATACCCGACGGCTTGTCGATTGTCGGAGTTACGCGACGAGTATCTTTCTCTGCAATCTCGATTCGTTGTTCCACTTCCCGAACGGAAAAAAGGTACTCATCCATCTTCCGTTTATCAGCGGGTCCCAGTGTTTTGACCAGATTCTGCGTGTCGTTTCTTACGAAATCCAGAATGCTTTTTCGATACTTAACGCGTCTGGCTCTCGTTTGAGGATCAAGACTAAGATCTTCAGCTGAACCAAACAGTCGCTCGAACGCCGCACGAGGATTCACTTCAGGCGGCATAGGAGTTTGCGGTGTACGCCACGAAAGGCTATTGGTGTAGGCGCAGCTGTACCCGGAATCGCAATCGCCGACGGTACGTGAGTCTTCACAGCCAAGTTCAATAGAAGTGAATCGAGTAACACCGGTAAATTTGCCGGCAGCCACCTGGTCCACAGAAACGCCGCCTCGAATGTCAGCGCCGGCCGTCTTGCGACAATGAACGCCAGTCAGAAAAGATGCACCCGCGCGAGCATGATCGCCAGGTCCGTCGCCAAGGGCATTGCCAGTGTTTGAGTCGAGGTTCGACAGTATCTGAATGTCACTACGAAGCGCTTCCAGCGGCTTAAGGATCCTCGTGAACTCGTACTCTCTGCCTAAAGTCTTTGGCGTCCAGTCTTTCATGACGATGCCGTTAGGCACGTAAGCAAAAGCCATTCGGACCGGAGTTAGTGATTCCAATGCATGACCGCGAGCGAAAGCAGGAACCATTGCGTCGAGAAACGGAATGGCAACCATGGTTCCCATACCGCGCAAAAACGTTCGCCTCGCCAACCGCTTCCGGCTAATTATCATTTAGAAGTGGCTCCTCTTCGTTTCTGAAAGGGTTCGCTATTCACGATTCCTAGTATCACACTCGAGAAACGGTAATTGTCAGCGGCTACATTCTTCACGATTGCTTTGACTGCTCCGTCGTCGCTAGGCTCGAGCCCTCGACCCAACGCATAGATAAATAACTTACGCGTCAATGTGTCTGCAAAAGCCTGCGGGTCTGACTTTAGAATTGTCTTCAATCCCTGCGGGCCACTGAATGATCTGCCATCCGGCAAGATACCAGACGCGTTAATTATGAACTCTCCGTCCTTGCCACGCCATCCACCAATCGCGTCGAAGTTCTCAAGGCCAAACCCCAATGGGTCCATGCGCGAATGACATGAGGCGCAAATTGCATTTTTCCGGTGGAGTTCCAACTGTTCGCGCATCGAAGACGTCTTCCCAAGTTTTGCTTCGTCAAGATTGGGAACATCGGGAGGCGGAGGGGGCGGTGGACTGCCAACAAGATTTTCGAGCACCCACTTTCCACGCAACACCGGTGATGTGCGATTCGCATAAGAAGAAATAGTCAACACACTCGCCTGGCAAAGCAACCCCCCTCGATGCGCATCCTGAGCAAACATCACTTTACGAAATTCGGGTCCCTGGACATTAGGCACATTGTAGAAGCGAGCGAGACGTTCGTTAAGGTAGGAGTAATCAGCATCGATGAACTCAAGAATACTGCGGTCCTCGCGCATGATATTCCCAAAGAATAGATCAGTCTCGCGGGTCATCGACAAACGCAGGTACTCATCGAAGTCAGGGAATCTCTTGCTGTCAGGCTTTACAGATTCCAGCTTGCGAACCTGCAGCCACTGACCGCCAAAGTTATCAACCAGCGCCTTGGCTTTAGGATCAACGAGCATGCGCTTCACTTGTGCTGCAAGCGCCGCAGGTGAGGCGAGCTTTCCACGATCTGCGGCCGCAAGTAAGTCCGCATCCGGCATACTACTCCAGAGAAAATAGGAAAGGCGTGACGCTAACTCGTATTGCGTAAGTTTCGGCGTAGCGGCTGTTCTGCCTCTCTCGAACCGGAAAAGAAACTGGGGTGAAACAAGCATCGCCTGAATCGCTACTGAAAGCCCCTCTTGAAACGATCCTGTTTCTGTTCGTGCTTCATCAAAGAGTCGGATGAGTGGCGTAATCTCACTCGTACTCACTTGGCGACGATAGGCGCGATGCGCAAGATTCTCGAGAATCAAACCGGCACACCGCTTGTTATGGTGTCCATTCAAGTGGTGGCAGACATATATCTTGTTTTGACTCTCCGCTGACGGCCCCGTAGTTGCAGCATATGGTCCACCAAGTTCGAGGTAGCCAACGCGGGCACCATTAGCCGGGACCTTCTCCGACTGTCTTTTCTCAAACTCTTTTCGCCGGTCTTCGATTTCTTTAGGAGTTAGATCCGGAGGCGGTTTGAAAGGTCGCCGTGCTGGCACAGGTCGCGTTGAAGGATTCGGACCGTTGTAACTTGCCGGCAGTCCTTCGTAGAGATGTGGAATGCTGACTGCCAACCAGTGATCGCCGGCGGTTAGTTTTGCTCTGAACTCCTGCTTGATCGACCATAGTTGTTGCGGCTCACTCGGCAGCGCAAACGATGCCAGACTTGCAGGATCGACCTGCACCAACTGTGTCTGGATGCCATCAATCCAGAGCGCAAGTTGGAAGGGCGCGGAGCCTGGCGGCCGCTCACCTGCCAGGGTAGCTCGAATTACGTATTCAGCATCCACCGGAAAGCGATGCGTCGTGTGAACCGCGTTCGGCAAACTCAGACCACTCAAATCGTAGTCGGTTAAAGGCGTGGGTTGTGGTGTTTGGTTCCGCTGACCAGACCGTAAAGGTACAAGCGTGGGCTTTACAGGCTCGACTCCGAAAACCGCTGTGCGGGAAATCTTTTCGGCGGCGGCCAAATACTTTTCCATTAACACGGGTGAAAGCGACAAAACATCACCGATGTTGTCGAAACCATAACCTGAGTCGTCTTGAGGAAAGCTCTCTGAGAGATGAAGGTCTACGCCCAACAGATCCCGAACAGTATTGTCGTACTCGATGCGGTTGAGCCGTCGAACTGTTACGCGTACTGGTTCGTCCGACGATTGGTTTGTCGGCGCTGACTTCGGTTGCTGACCTAGTTGGCCTGAGAGCCAATCGGTCACGGCCGCAAGCTCTTCCGGCTTTGGTCGAGGCATTTTCGGCGGCGGCATTTCGCCCGCCTTAAGCTTGTCGAGAATCAGTTTCATCGTCGCACGTTCCCTCGTCAGGGAAGCGGTGCTTTTGAACGCGCTCAGGTTGAGATTAGCGGTCTGCAAATCTTCATCGTGACAAGCAAAACAGTTGCTCACAAAGAATGGCTGAACAACTTTTTCGAAGGTTGTGTCTGGCTTAGGTGGGTCCTGATCCGTCGCACTTGCGCTTCGCACATGCCGTTCGATAATGAGCGAGCCGGCGAGCAAGCTTAAGACCAACAACATCCTGGTGAGATTTGTTCGCGTCACAATGTGTTTTTGGGTGCCAGACTAGTTTTGACCGAGCCTTGAACTAAGTGAACAATATAGTTTATTAAGGGCTGTTTTCGAAAGCGGAATTCAGCCGCAAATGAATGCCGATGACCGTTGCAGTAGCCCAGTGCAGTAGCCTGGTGCTGTAGCCTGGTGCAGTAGCCCGACTGTCAAGGAGGGCTCATTGGTGTGATTGCACCCGGCACCGAGCTCCCCTTGACGGTCGGGCTACTGCACCGGCTACTGACAAGCTAAAGCTTATCGGACATCAGGCTATGGTAAAGTCACGCTCATGAAAATAGACCGCAGAAACTTCCTCGTCACATCTTCTTCCGCGTTGGTTTTGGCGAAGAGTACCTTGTCGTTTGCAGCGCAGCCGACCCCAGCCACCGAATCTGAAGCGCCACTTACTTCAGCCGAAAAGGAACTCAAAGTTTACACGACGGCCGAGAACACGGATCAGCGTCTATCCGCAACCGGCACCGTGAAGTTCAAGCCGATGCCTCAGCCGCTCGAGACGCAAATATGTGTCTTCGTCGATCCCGCCAAGAGATTTCAGACGGTGCTCGGAATTGGCGGCGCACTGACGGACTCTTCAGCTGAGACATTTGCAAAACTGCCGGCCGCCAGGCAACGTGAAATTCTTGATGCCTACTTTGACCCTGACAAGGGCATCGGCTACACGCTGGCGAGAACCAACATTCACAGTTGCGATTTCTCGAGTGGGAGTTATATCTACGTCGATGAAGGCGACAAAGCGTTGAAGTCTTTTAGCATTGCTCACGACAAACAGTTTCGCATTCCATTTATCAAACAGGCGTTAGCAACTGCCGGTGGGAAGCTGAGTATCTTCGGAAGTCCATGGAGTCCACCTGCCTTCATGAAAACTACCAACAACATGCTTCACGGTGGAAAGTTAAAGCCGGAGTTTTATCAGTCATGGGCGACCTATTTCACAAAGTTCATTAAGGCTTATCAGCAAGAGGGAATTCCCATTTGGGGCATTACGATTCAGAACGAACCAATGGCTACGCAGACATGGGAGTCTTGTATCTATTCAGCCGAAGAAGAGCGCGACTTTTTGAAGAACTTCCTCGGGCCAACGATGAAGAAAGAAGGACTGGGAGACAAGAAGATAATTGCGTGGGACCACAATCGTGACCTCGTATACCAAAGAGCTAAGACAATACTCTCGGATCCAAATGCCGCGAAGTATGTTTGGGGGATCGGGTTTCACTGGTATGAACCGTGGAGCGGTGGTGAGCCGATGTTCGACAACATCAAGCTCGTTCACGAGACGTTCCCCGAAAAGAATCTAATCTTTACTGAAGGATGCGCCGATTCCTACGATGCCGCCAAAGTGAAAGACTGGAGGCTTGGCGAATTGTATGGACGTTCCATGATTAACGACTTCAACGGCGGTGCGGTTGGCTGGACTGATTGGAACGTATTATTAGACGAGACTGGCGGACCAAATCACGTCGGAAACTTTTGCTTTGCTCCGGTTCACGCCGATACCAAGACCGGCGAGATCACCTACACAAATTCCTACTACTACATTGGACACTTCTCGAAGTTTGTTCGACCCGGCGCAAGGCGAGTTGCAAGTTCGCCGAGCAGAAGTCAGCTATTAAGTACAGCGTTCGTCAACACCGACGGCAAGCTGTCAGTTGTTGTAATGAACAAGAGCGACAAGGCGGTCAACTATTTCCTTTGGCTGGATGGTCAGGCTGCAGAAGTGAACACGCCGCCGCATTCGATCCAGACGCTCGTGCTCTGATGTCCGATAAACGTCTGTCTTGTCGATGTCCAACCTAGCTCCGCAGTATTGTGTCTCTGTTGTCCTCTGCGTCTCTGTGATCTCCGCGTTAACTTTTGCTCGGCCTATATAGAACGCAGAGATCGCAGAGACGCAGGGGGTACAGAGATAGAGAAGCTCCTTATGCCAACTAGTCACAAACTAACAGCATTCCTGCTTTTCGTAATCGCCCTCTTTCCCGCACTTTCTAAGGGCCAAGCCTCAACCCGCACGCTTCTTTTCGACGGAAACTGGAGCTTTCATCTCGGCGGCGCTCAAGGCGCTGAGTCCCCTGGGTTCGACGACTCGCAGTGGCGCAAGCTCGATCTCCCACACGACTGGAGTATCGAAGACTTGCCGAACACCAGTTCTCCCTTCAATCCTAACGCGATTAGTCA
>Ga0207691_10002729_pt1 | contig 17250 bp, 17 predicted proteins | sample KBSM13metaG_FD_184327 | JGI IMG/M metagenome (GOLD analysis project Ga0207691, IMG submission 184327) | Miscanthus rhizosphere microbial communities from Kellogg Biological Station, Michigan, USA - KBS M1-3 metaG (SPAdes) (version 2) | ecosystem: Host-associated > Plants > Roots > Rhizosphere >... | reverse complement strand
CGGCGCGCTCCGCGTTCGCTCGCCGGAAGGCAAGCTGTTTCTGATCGGCACCGGCTTTAACGATGCGACTCGGAAGAATCCGCCGCCGGTTGGCGCCATCATCACATACACGTATCGCGGTCTCACGAAAACGGGGGTGCCGCGCTTTGCGAGTTATCTGCGGGTTCGCGAAGAATTCTGAGATTGAAAGGGAATCGGCGAACTAGCCGATTGTGCGGCTGTGATTGAAACAGCATGCGGCGCCCGGCTAAAGAATCGGGCGACCGCCGGGCGCCCCTACCGGCGCGAAGCCGTTTCGTACCAGTCCGCATGGAGTGACCATTCCGCGCAATTCAAGCACGCCGTCCAGCGCCATTGATGACTGCAACCTGGGCAGCGGCCGCGGGTGGTGAAAGTGTTCCAGCACGTTCCGCAGCCTCCCTCGAAATATTCAGGATAGCCGCAGCTTGCGCAAAACCAGCGGTGTGCCGGTTTGGGCTGCCACTTGCAGAGCGGACAGCGAATCCGGCTAAAGTCCACGCTCGTCGCTTGTCTGTCAGTTTGACGCCCAACTAAGCCGCTGGGCTTTTGACCCTCAACTAAAAACAGGAACGCCGGTGGGGTCTGCTTGAGGTCAATGCCGATAGTGCGCTCCACAAACTGATTCATAATTTTGCGCTGGCCACCGAGTGAAAGCCAGGAAAGATTCCTCGGCCTCCAAAGTGAAACCTACGCCCATGGCCAATTGCCTATCCCTCGATATGCGGGGCGCAGCGTGCTGCGCCCTACAACGATCCGCTGATCGTCGGGCCGGCCGGTGTCGGGCGACCGCCGGTCGCCCCTACGGATTGCGGCATTTTACGAAATTAACCATTTTCATGGTCATGACGACTTCGCGCTTCTGGTTGAGAACCTCGATCCATGTGCGGACGATGCCGCGGTCGGGGCGCGATTCTGAGCGGCGCGCCTCCATCACCGTCGCCCGTACGGAGAGTTGGTCGCCGGGAAAAACCGGTTTGTTCCAGCGCAACTCGTCGCCCCCCGGCGAGCCGAGATTGGCGACATGGGATAAATAGTTCTCCGTGTAGATGCGCATCATCAGTGCCGCGGTTTGCCAGCCGCTGGCGATCAGACCTCCGTAAATGCTCTTTCGCGCCGCTTCCTTATCAACGTGATACGAGAGCGGCACATAGCGCTTGCCGAATTCGATCACGTCCCTTTCCTCGACGATGATAGAGCCGAATTCGTGGACGCTGCCAGGAAGGTAATCCTCGAAGTATCGGTCATCCGGGGGATGGTCGAAAGTCATTTTTTGTCGAGGCCTACCCTCGCTGCTTAACCGTTCGGTATTGACCGAGAATGCGCAGGGCTTTCGCGCCGGGATCGTTGTCCTGAAGAACATCGCCGATGATTGCCACCGAATCCGCGCCGGCTTGCCAAACCTCTTGTACATTGGCCTCTGTGATGCCGCCGATGGCAACGATGGGAAGTGTCACCGCACCGCGAATTTGCTGCAGCATTTCGGGACCGCGCGCTTCATAGCCGGTCGCTTTCGTCCGCGTACCGAACATCGGACCGAAGCCGATATAATCGGCGCCAGCGCGCTCGGCTGCGCGAGCCTGATCGAAATCGTGAGTGGAGATGCCGATGATCTTTTGTCCCATCAGCTTTCGGCCAGCACTCAGTGGCAGATCATCCTGCCCAAGATGAACACCGTCGGCGCCGCAAGCCAGAGCAATATCGACACGATCGTTAATGATCAGTTGGCAGCCATGCGCTCGGGTCACTGCGCGAGCCTGCTTTGCGAGCTCGAGAAAATCGACCGGCGGCAGCGATTTGACGCGCAATTGTAAAATGCTCACGCCGGCTTCGAGAAGCGCGGCCAGAACTCGCTGGGCGGGACGACCGCGGGTCTGCTCGGGATCGAGTATGGCATAGAGCGGCGGCAGCTTCAGGGCCATGGCTCAGGAGGCTTCTTTCTTAAGCTCGATACGCAGGTCGGTAATTTTCTTTCGTAGCGTATTTCTATTGATGCCGAGAATCTGCGCGGCGCGAATCTGATTGCCTTTGGTTTTTTTAAGCGTGAGCTCGATGAGCGGCCGCTCGACCCGGTCAATGACCAACGAGTAGAGATTATCTATGTCGACGCCTTCTGTGCGGCGGAAATAGTCATCGAGTTTGTGGCGAATAATCTCTTCGAGCGACAATTGGTCGACTTCCAGAGTCGTCGCGGGCTTGTTTTGCAGAGCGAAATCTTTGGGAAACAAAATCGGACCGGAAGACAAAACCGCGGCACGGATCAGCGTATTTTCCAGCTCCCGTACATTCCCCGGCCAACTGTGCGCTTCGAGCAGCCGCTGTGCTTCAGGCGAGACACCCGAGATCTGGATGCTCATTTCGCGGTTGATCTTGTCGATGAAATAGCCGATCAAAAGCGGAATATCTCCACGTCGTTCACGCAGCGGCGGCAGATAAATCGGAATCACTTTTAAGCGAAAATAAAGATCTTCACGAAAGCGTTTTTCTTTGACCGCTTTCTCAAGATCCTGGTTGGTGGCGGCAAGGATACGCACGTCGGCCTTAAAAATGTCTCTGCCGCCCAACCGACTGTATTCGTGATCTTGCAGTACGCGCAGCAACTTGGTTTGGAGATCGAGCGGGATATCGCCGACTTCGTCGAAAAACAGCGTGCCCCCCTCGGCGAGTTCGAATTTTCCCAGCCGGCGATCGAGAGCGCCGGTGAAAGCGCCTTTCTCATGACCGAAGAGCTCGCTTTCGAGTAAGTCGCGCGGGATCGCCGCACAGTTTATGGCAACAAAAGGTTGATTCCAGCGCGGCGAATTGTAGTGGATTGTTTTCGCCACGAGCTCTTTGCCCGTGCCGCTTTCGCCCAGAATTAAAATGGTCGCCTGGGTGTCGACAACCTGGCCTATGGTTTTGTAGACCCCCTGCATGCTTGCGCTCGTGCCAATAATGTTGACGCCGGGCTCGAAGCGCTTCTTGACCTCTTCCTTGAGCTCGCGAAAGTCTCGGCTGAGCTTGCGGCTATCGATAGCGCGCTTGACCAACACCAACATTTCTTCCAGGTCGAACGGTTTGGTGATGTAGTCGAAAGCGCCGTTTTTCATGGCGCCGATGGCATTACGCATGGTGTTTTGCGCGGTCATCACAATGATTGCCGTATCGACACCGAGCTCTTTAATCTCTTTGAGGAGATCCAAGCCATCGATGTCCGGTAGTTTGATATCCATCAGTGAGACATCGAAGTGTGTGTCCGTCAGAAGCCGCTGCGCAAGCCCGCCATTGACTGCTAATTGAACCCAGTAGCCTTCGGCTTCGAGAGCTTTCTGCAATACGAACCGCAGCGACTCTTCGTCTTCAACGATGAGAATTTTTCCTTGATCCATCTTGCTCAGTCCGCCACCACCAGCGAAACTTTGAAAGTGCTGCCTTTTCCCGCAACGCTTTCCACGCGAATTGTGCCGCCATGCTCGCGCATGATGCGATCGCAGGTCGCGAGACCCAGACCCGTACCGTTGACTTTGGTCGTAAAGAACGGTGAAAAAATATGCGCCAGGTGCGCTTCAGCGATGCCCTGTCCATCGTCGGCGAAGTCGACCCAGATCAAACGATTGGCCGAGGTGCCCGGCTCGCGAATGTGATAATCGGTTTCCAATCGTGTCGTGAGGGTGAGCACGCCGCCCGCATCCATCGCTTGAAAAGCGTTTTTCACTAGATTGAGAAAGACTTGCGTCAGTTGCGCTCGGTCTCCCCGGATGGGCGGCAAGCTCGGATCGAAGCGCTTACGGACGTGCAGCTCTTTGCCGGTGAGGGCCTGGTTCTCGAGCAGCAAGACGTCCTCTAAGATCTCGTGAATATTGATGGCCGCAAACTTGATTTGTGAAGGACGAGAAAGATCCAGGAGCTGTTCGATCAATTGATTCACGCGGTCGACCTCGCGAATCATGATATCGGTAAAATCATGGATCGAAGCGTCGCCGTCCGCCGAACGGCGCAGCAGTTGCGCGGCGCCTTTGATGCCGCCGAGGGGGTTACGAATCTCATGGGCTAACCCGGCGGCCAGAGTTCCCATCAACGCGAGTCGGTCGGCACGTTTGAGATCCTCTTCCAGTTCTTTCCGACGCTTGATGTCGCGCAGCAGCAGAATCGTGCCAATGAATTGGCCTTGCCGGTCTCGCAACGGTGATACGGTCACACCGACGGGCAGCTTGCGGCCCCACCGGCTGACCAAATCACCTTCGGCGCCCACCCGCTTGTGGGGCGGTGCGTGGGTGGTTTTGACGAGATCGAGCAACCATGGCTCGCGTTTGAAGATCTTCGCAAACGACTGATCGACGGCGGTCCCGGAAGATATCTCGGTCAGCATTTCCGATGCTTCATTGAAGAAAATAATTTTGCTCTGGGTATCGAGCGCGATTACGCCATCGTCCAAGTTGGCCAGGATCTGTTCCCACGATATCTGCGTGGGAGATTGCCGTTTGGCCGCAGCACCTTTTTTCATGATCTAGGTCGAATTTTAAAACCGGAATCATAGCAAATAGCGGCTAGCGCGCAATGGCGCGAAAAGCCGGGACTTGCATTGGCAATATTCCACATGCTATTAATTTTCTTACACTTTAGGAGTCAGACTCAAAGTGGGCTATGCCCGCTTTTTTTGTTTCTGGAGCCAGTGGATGGATGCGACCACCGCCCGTATTTGGGAACTCGCGACGCCCTTGGCGCACGCGCGCGGAATGGAAATAATCGACGTTGAGTTCAGGCGTGAAGGGGGTCGGGGCGGCCGCACATTGCGGCTCTTTCTGGACAAAGAGGGCGGCGCGATCTTGGACGAGCTCAGCCAGGTCAGCCGGGAACTGAGTGAAATCTTGGATGGCGAGGACATCATCGATGAGGCTTATACCCTGGAAGTCTCTTCACCGGGAATTAACCGTCCACTCAAGCGACCCGAGCACTTTGCGCAGTTTATCGGCAAAAGGATTCGCGTGCGCACACGGGATATGATCAACGGCAGAAGATCTTTTTTGGGCCGCTTACTGGATGTTTCAACCGTTAACATCGCGCTGGACCAAGACGGGACTCGGTGCGAAATTCCATTTGAGCAAATCGAAAAATCGAATTACGAGCACGACTGGAGCGCGCCATATGCAGCAGGATCTAAATAGAGTCATCGAGCAGGTGAGCAAGGAAAAGGGGATCGAGAAAGCGATTCTCATCAGCGCCCTCGAAAACGCCATGGTTTCCGCGGCGAAGAAAAAATTCGGCCATCAGCGGAAAATCGAGGCGCAGTTCAACCCCGAGATCGGCGAAGTCGAGCTGTTCGAGGCCAAAACGGTTGTCGCGGATCTGCAGGACGAGGCCACCGAGATCACCTTGGCCGACGCTCAAGAGAATCTCGATCCCGATGCGCAGGTTGGCGATGAGCTCTTGTGCAAGCTTGATTCGAGCTTGTTCGGACGAATTGCCGCGCAAGCGGCCAAGCAGAACATCGTGCAGCGCTTGCGCGACGCCGAGCGTGAGATCATCTACAACGAGTTCAAGGGCCGTGAAGGGCAACTCGTGAACGGCATCGTGCAGCGCTTCGAGAAACGCAACATTATTGTTAATCTCGGGCGTACCGACGCCATTCTTCCGGAAAAGGAACAAGTGCCGCGCGAACGCTACCGCCAGGGCGACCGCATTCGCGCATATATCGTCAGCGTAGAAATTACCAGCCGGGGCCCACAAATCGTTTTGTCACGGACTCATCCGGGCATGCTGATCCAGCTTTTTGCTCAAGAAGTACCGGAAATCTATGAGGGGATCGTCGAGGTCAAAGGCGCGGCGCGGGAACCCGGGGGCCGCGCCAAAATCGCTGTGGCTTCTAATGATCTCGATGTCGATCCGGTGGGCGCTTGTGTCGGCATGAAAGGCACCCGCGTGCAATCGGTCGTGCAAGAGCTGCGCGGCGAAAAGATCGATATCGTGCACTGGATACCGGATCACGCGGAATATGTCTGCCGGGCCCTGGCGCCGGCCAAGGTTTCAAAAATTCTGATCGACGACGAGGATCATACGATGGAAGTGATCGTGCCCGATGATCAGCTCTCGCTTGCGATCGGTAAAAAGGGGCAGAACGTGCGTCTTGCCTCTCGATTGACAGGATGGCGCATCGATGTTCGGAGCGAAGCGGAAGCCGAGGAGGAAACACGCAGGGCGCGCCAGTCGATCGGCGCTATTCCGGGCATCGGGGATTTTGCGTCTGAGTTGCTTTATCAGGAGGGTTTCAAGTCGGCTGAAGATATCGCCGACAGCGATCTCGCGGAGATTCTTGACGTCGAGGGGATCAGCAAAGAAAAGGCCGAGGCGTTGCACAACTCGGCGCGGCAGTACGTGACCGAAAAGCGAGCCCGCGAAGCAGAAGCAGCAGCGGCCGCCGCAGCAAGCGTTACAGCAGGGGAGCCCGCCGAGCCGCAATCCGAATAGATGGGCAAAAAGCACCATCGGCCGCAGCGTACGTGTATCGGCTGCGGAATGCGCGACCTTCAAGAGCGGTTGATCCGTATAGCTTTGGCTGATCAGAATAGTTTGGTTCTTGACGCAACTCGCGGGCGCGGTGGGTATTTACACCGAAACGAAAAGTGCTGGCGGGCTTTTATCGCTCGGAAAAGCCATTATCGTGCTTTTCACGGCGACGTGAGTCGCGCAGCCAAAGAACAATTGATTCAGGAATTGCAGTGTCGAAATCGGGAGTGAGAGAAATGGGCAAGACGAGAGTGCATCTGTTGGCCAAAGAGTTGGGCGTTGAGACAAAGGATCTCATCGCGCAGTTGGATCGTTTGGGTTTACGCGGGCGAAAGGCTCAAAGTGCCCTGGAAGACGACGAAGTGGCCCGGGTGCGGAGCGCGTTGGCTGCTCAGGAGCGACCCCAGGTCCATGTCGGCGAGGAAAAAGTCGTCGCTGACCGGATGGTAAAAACCGAGGACGAAACGCACCGCAGCGCCGAGGCGCGCGAGACTGTCGTGGAGCGCCGCGTGCGCGCTAACGTGATTCGTCGGCGTGTGAACCGAACCGAAATTGCCCCTGCCGAAGCTCCGTCGCCTGCGCCGGAGCCGCCCCATGTCGAAGCTTCGCCCGAACTCGAGCCGGCGGTTCCGAGCATCGAAGAAATTCCCGTTGAGGAGTTTCCGCAAGTCGAAGCCGATGAGGGAATTAGCGCAGCGCCAGAGACGCCGCCTGAAGAGCCGTCGGTTGCGCCGGAGACGGCGCAGCCCAGTGGCGCGGAGCCGATTTTTCAGCCACAGCCGGAGAAGCCGCAAGTCAACGGCCAAACTCAGCAACCCGCGACGCAAGAGGCACCGCGTGGCGCGCGCATTCTTGGGCGCATCGATCTCAAGCAAACGATGCGCATCGAACCGGCACCCACTCCGGTGCGGCGTCCGCCGGGCGCTGTTCCCGGACAGCCGGGCGCGCGCGTAGCGGAGGGCGAAAAGCCACAAGCCGGTGCGGGCGAGACAACCGCCACGGATGACAAACCGAAGGCCGGGCGGCACAAACGCAGGGTCGTCAAGAAGCAGGATGTGCTGGAGTTACGAGAAAAGGAGCTGCGTGGCGGCGGTCGTATCCCGAAAAAACGACGCGCGTTGCCGGGAAAGGAAATCAGAAAGACCGAGATCACCGTGCCGCGCGCGAGCAAAAGGGTCGTGAAGATATCGGAAGTGATCACGGTGGGCGACCTGTCGCGAGAAATGGGCGTTAAAGCCGGGGAGGTCATTAAGAAGTTGATGGCGATGGGCATGATGGCGACGATTAACCAGGTGCTCGACGCCGATACCGCGACTCTGATCGCCTCCGAGTTTGATCATCAAGTGGAAAACGTCGCTTTCGACGTGGATACGGCTCTCGAGCTCGAGCATCAAGTTGAAGAGGAGGCGCAATTGGTGTCGCGTCCTCCCGTGGTGACGATTATGGGACACGTCGATCACGGCAAAACGTCTTTGCTCGACGCAATTCGAAGCACCAACGTGACGGCACAGGAACATGGCGGCATCACCCAACACATCGGCGCCTATCACGTTCAAGTAGACGGCCGGAGCGTGACCTTCCTGGATACGCCTGGCCACGAGGCTTTTACCGCGATGCGGGCGCGCGGCGCGAAAGTGACCGACATCGTCGTCTTGGTCGTAGCGGCAGACGATGGAGTCATGCCCCAGACTGTGGAAGCGATCAACCACGCGCGGGCCGCCGAAGTGCCGATCATCGTCGCGGTGAACAAGATGGACCGACCGGATGCTAATATCGAAAAAGTGAAGCGCGGGCTTGCGGAATACGGTCTGGCTTCGGAAGACTGGGGCGGCGATACGGTGTTCGCTCCGGTATCGGCAAAAACGCACGAAGGCATTCCGCATCTGCTGGAAATGCTCTTACTGCAAGCCGATATTCTGGAGCTCACAGCCAATCCCGAGAAACTAGCGCGCGGCACAATTGTCGAAGCCAAGCTCGACCGCGGCCGGGGTCCGGTGGCCACGGTTCTGGTTCAAGAAGGAACTTTGCACGGCGGCGACGCCTTTGTTTGCGGCGTGTACTACGGCAAAGTGCGCGCCATGATCGATGATCATGGCCGAAAGGTCGAGTCTGCGCCGCCTGCATTCCCCGTCGAGATTCTCGGCCTGCAGGGCGTGCCGCAGGCGGGTGATTCGTTTGTGGCAGTCGCCGATGAAGCCAAAGCCCGTCAAGTCGCCGAATATCGGCATAGCAAGCAGCGCGAAACCGAACTGGTGAAATCGAGCAAGGTTTCGCTGGAAGAATTGTACGATCAAATTAAAACCGGCGATGTGAAAGAGCTCCGGGTCGTGCTCAAAGCGGACGTGCAGGGCTCAGTGGAAGCGCTCACCGATGCTTTGACCCGCATGTCGACGGATGAGGTCAAATTGAGAGTGATCCACGGTTCAGTCGGGGGAATTACCGAGAGCGATATTTTGCTCGCCGCCGCATCCAACGCGATTGTCATCGGCTTTAATGTCCGTCCCGAATCGAAGGGCGCGGCGTTGGCGGCGAAAGAGGGCGTCGACGTGAGGCTCTACACGATCATCTATGAGGCTGTTGCCGACGTGCGCGCGGCGATGGAAGGTATGCTCGAGCCGACGTATCGAGAGCAGACGCAGGCGCGGGTGGATGTGCGTCAGATCTTCAATATCGCGGGGGTCGGGACCATCGCCGGTTGCTACGTCACCGAAGGCAAAATCGCACGCGGCAACTCGGTGCGCTTGCTGCGCGATCAAGTGGTCGTTCATGAGAGCAAACTCGCGAGCCTTAAGCGCTTCAAAGATGACGTGCGCGAAGTTGCCGCAGGTTACGAGTGCGGGCTCTCATTGGAAGGTTTCCAGGACCTCAAGCAGGGTGACGTCATCGAAGCTTACGAGCGCATTCCGGTGGTGCGGCGCATCAACCCGATGCCTCAGGGCCGCGAGGCGCCGCGCGTGAGCGGAGTATAATTTAGACTTAATCTCGACCGAATCCTGTTACGTCCATGGTTGTGGGAGTCCTTAAGCTCAAGCTGATGATTCCTGAGAACCACTCGCTCAAGGGCAAACGCGGCGTGCTCAAAAGCATTCAGAGCCGCGTTGGCCGTCAATTCAATGTCGCAGTGACCGAGTGCGGCGATCAGGAGCTCTGGCAGAGCGCAATTTTGGGATTCGCTGCCGCGGGTACGACGCAGCCGGGAGTCGAGAAGACCTTGGCGAGCGTTGTCGATTTTGTCGATTCCCTCGGGCTCGCCGAGCTGAGCGATTCCGCCATGGAGTGTTTCCATTGCTGAGCTCGACGGATACTCAATGTGAGGAGAATTTGTTGTAGCGCATGGAATTTCAACGTTCGGATCGGGTTGGCGACTTGTTGCTGAGAGTCTTGGCGGAGCTCCTCGCTCGAGAAATTCGTGATCCTCGGGTGCGATCGATAAACTTAACCGGCGTTAAGCTGAGCAAAGACTTACGCCACGCGCGGATCTTTTTCAGTGTTTTCGGCGCGGAGGCCGATAAAAACGACGCCCTCGCAGGTCTCCAGCGTGCCACTGGCTTCATTCGGTCAAAGCTCGGCAAAGAACTGAGCCTTCGGTTCGTGCCGTCGATTGAATTTAGCTACGATGATACCGAGGCTGAAGCCCAGCGCATCGAATCACTGCTCCGAGCGGCTAAGCCTTAGTTCATTCATTTCCTACCCGGCTTTCGCGTTCATTCAACAGGTTAATTCTTGCCCATGCCTATGAGCCGAAGCGGAATTTTGCTGATCGATAAGCCCGAAGGCCCATCCTCCGCACAAATCGTCTCCCGCGTTAAAAACATGCTGGCGGCCAAAAAAGTGGGGCACCTCGGCACACTCGATCCCTTCGCATCGGGTCTTCTCTTGATCGGCGTCAACGAGGGAACAAAAATCGCTGAGATTTTTCTCAGCGGAACCAAGCGCTACCACGGCATTATGGTTCTGGGCGTTGAAACGGACACGCAGGACGGCACCGGCAAAGTGCTCAAGGAGTTGCCAGTGCCGGCCATCATGGAAAAAGATTTGCAAGTGGTAGAAAAGGATTTTACCGGAGCGCTTCAGCAAGTGCCGCCGATGTTCTCGGCACTTAAAAGAGACGGCGTGCGCCTATATCGATTGGCGCGCCAAGGCAAGGAAGTTCCACGTGACCCGCGTCCGATTTGGATCCATGAGCTGCGCATTGAGAAGATGAACGAACGAGAACTAAAATTCGCAGTGACTTGCTCCCGCGGAACTTACGTACGGACGCTAGCGGCAGACATGGGTCGCCGGCTGGGTTGCGGCGCCTATCTCAAAACGCTTCGGCGCGTTGGCTGCGATCATCTCGATGTCGCTCGCGCAATACGCGTCGAGGATCTGGTCAAAATCGGATCCGCAACAGAGATTCCGCTCGTTTCGCTAGAGACCGCCTTGAATCACCTGCGCGCAGTCGTCTGGCAGAGCCGGCTGGTGTCGCGTTTGCGTTTGGGACAGCAAGAAGTCTTGGGGCAAATCGGTCCGCGGCAAGGTTGTGAAGAGTTCGTCGCGATTCTCGAGCCGCGCGGCGCGCTGGCGGCATTGGCTAAATGGGTGGACGATATGCCCGGCGGACGCTGGCGTCTTTTCCGCGTGTTTCGTTCCTAGCGCGAATATTGACATCGCCGCGGCTCATCGATAGGCTTCTGTTGTGGGAACGCGTTGCCGCTCTGGCGCGCATTTTTTTTCGCGACGACCGGATTGTCCCGCTCGCTCCACGTGAACCCCGCGAGATGCAAGATCTAAACGAAAGGAAACATTGGCTAATCCATGAGCTCCTCGACAGGTAGGGTCCCGAGCAATTCGCATATTCAAAAGTGGGTAAAGGACATGGCTGCCATGTGCCAGCCGGATGATATTTATTGGTGCGATGGATCGGAAGAACAGAAGGACAATTTGACTTCCGTCGCGCTCAAGTCCGGCGATCTCATTGCTTTGAATCAAGAAAAATTACCAGGCTGCTATCTTCATCGGAGCGCGCTCAACGACGTCGCGCGCACCGAGAACCTGACTTACGTGTGCACTGAACAGCGCGAGGACGCAGGGCCCAACAATAACTGGATGGCACCCGCTGAGTCGTACGATAAACTGGCAAAGATTTTTTCCGGCGCGATGCGCGGGCGCACCCTTTACGTCATTCCCTTCCTGATGGGTCCAGCAAGCTCTTCGTTCAGCAAAGTAGGTATCCAGATCACCGATAGCGTTTACGTCGTCCTCAATATGCGTTTAATGACGCGTATGGGGCAAATCGCTTTGGATCACCTGGGTGATTCAGATGATTTCACGCGCTGTCTCCATTCCAAAGCCGATCTCGACATCGAGCGGCGCTTTATTTGCCATTATCCCCAAGACAATACGATCTGGAGCGTGGGCTCGGGTTACGGCGGCAACGCTTTGTTGGCCAAGAAATGCCTCGCTCTACGGATTGCGAGCAAGCTCGGCCAGAAAGAGGGCTGGCTCGCCGAGCATATGCTGGTTGTGGGCGTGGAAGATCCCGAAGGCGAGGTCCATTACATTTGCGGCGCATTTCCGAGCGCCTGCGGCAAAACCAACCTTGCGATGCTGGTGCCGCCACCAAGCATGAAGGGCTGGAAAATTCATACCATCGGGGACGATATTGCATGGCTCCGGGTTGGTCCTGACGGCCGGCTCTGGGCGATTAATCCTGAAGCGGGCTTTTTCGGCGTAGCTCCGGGAACGGGGTCCAAGACGAACCCCAATGCCATGACCACCGTCCAGCATGACACGATTTTCACCAATGTGGCGCTGCGCCCGGACGGAACCGTATGGTGGGAAGGGCACGATGATCCAGCACCGAGCAGCGCCGAGGATTGGCGCGGCAAGCCTTGGACTCCGAACAGCGGTCATCCGGCGGCGCATCCCAATTCGCGCTTCACAGCCTCAATTAAGCAGTGTCCGACCTATTCTTCAGAGTGGGACAAGCCGCAGGGTGTGCCTATCAGCGCGATTCTCTTCGGCGCGCGGCGTAACAAACTCGTGCCGCTCGTTTATCAATCGTTTAACTGGCAGCACGGCACTTTTTTGGGCGCCACTCTGGCTTCCGAAACCACCGCGGCCGCAACCGGCGCTGTTGGCGTGGTGCGGCGCGATCCGATGGCGATGTTACCATTCTGCGGTTACAACATGGGCGACTACTGGGCGCACTGGCTGTCGATGGCGCAACGGGCGAGACATTCGCCGAAGATTTTCCGCGTCAATTGGTTTCAGCGCAACGAGCAGGGAAAGTTTATCTGGCCGGGATTCGGCGAAAATTTGCGTGTGCTGCGCTGGGTCGTTGAACGCTGTAAAGGCGGCGGCGAAGCCGAAGAAACGCCGATCGGTTACGTACCGAAAGTTTCGGCTTTGAACGGCGGCGATTTGAAGATCTCCAAATCCGATCTCAATCAGTTAGTCGCCGTCGACCGCGAAGGTTGGAAAAACAATCTGAGAAGCCAGGGCGAATATTTCGATAATTTCGGCGACCATCTGCCGGCAGGAATCAAAGAAGAGCATAGAGCGCTGGCGAATCGGCTCAAAGGTTAACTGTCCATGGCACGCGGCCATCACGATATCGGCGGACTTCCGGGCGCCGGCCCAATTGACCAGAGCGAGCATACGCTTTCGGATTGGGAAATCCTCGCGGACGCCGTCAATCAGGCGTTGGGAGCCAGAGGCGTGAAGCGCACGGACGAAATGCGGCGGGCGCGAGAAGAAATGGATTCCGCTGCCTACCGCGACATGACCTACTACGAACGGTGGATTGCCAGCATCGAGGCCATCCTCATCGAGAAAAAGATTCTCACCAAAGAGGAAATTGACCGAAAGCTCTCTCAGTTCGAAAGCAAATGGGGTGAGCCGTGAACTCGGCAACCCAATTCAAACCAGGCGACCGGGTCACGGTTAAATTCCAAGACCGTCCCGGGCACCTACGCACACCGTGGTACATTCGCGGGAAAAGCGGCTGGATCGAGCAAGTGCATGGTGAATTTAGAAACCCCGAGTCGTTAGCATTCGGCCACGATGGATTGCCGAAGAAGACTCTCTATTTGGTTGCCTTCAATCAGAGCGACGTCTGGGGTAGGACTGCGGCGCCGAAAGACAAGCTGCTGGTCGACATCTATGAGCATTGGTTGGAGTCCTCCGCACAGGAGCGAGAGGAGGTGAGCCATGAGTGATGCTGGGAACGCGGAGCATGGGCATGACCACCCGAAGCACGAGTTGAGTCATTACGCCAAACGGATCTACGCGATTCGCGACCTATTGATCGAAAAAGGCGTCATCACCGAAAAGGACATTCAGTGTCAGATTGAATATCAGGAGGCGCGTTCGCCGGCGAACGGCGCCAATCTCGTGGCGCGTGCATGGGGGGATGCCGCTTTCAAAGGCCGGTTGATTGCGGATCCCAAATCGGCGTGCGCCGAAATGGGCATCGATGCGACGGCGATCAACGAATTTGTCGTGCTGGAAAACACCGAAAGTGTGCGTCATATGGTGGTCTGTACGCTGTGTTCCTGTTATCCGCGACCGATCTTGGGGAGACCGCCCGACTGGTACAAGAGTTTCAATTACAGACAGCGGGCGGTGGTTGACCCACGCAGTGTCATGCGCGAGTTCGGCCTCAATCTCCCCGACGACGTCGAAGTCCGAGTGCATGACAGCACAGCAGATATCCGGTATTTGATCCTGCCTCTTCGTCCAAAGGGGACCGAAAACTGGTCTGAAGCCGATCTTGCCAAGCTCGTGACGCGCGACAGCATGATCGGTGTCATGGATCCTCTGGACGCAATTCCCGAATAGCGCCAGTAGTTCCACTAGAAAATCATCCGCCTCCAGACCGCTTTAGCCCGGACGGCAGTTGAGTGTACATAAGCAATTTTTATATTGCTTTTTTGACGCCCTCCTCGTACCATTTAGCCTGATTTTTTGGCTAGACGCGAATAATAACTCAAGTCAGTTCCCTATCAATTTGAGACATCTTTACGACAACGCATGAAGTTCGCAGATGCCCTCCGCTGCATCGCCCAAGATCTCGACCGTAGGGGCCTCAAAACATTCGATATTCGTCTGATTCGAAACGAATACATCGTAGAGTGCGGATATCAGGATCCACCGGGCCCGACTCCGGTTACAGTTCATTACGCCGCCCAGGACCTCAATGAAATCGACCTCGTAGGTGAGAACAAGCGGGGCGAGGCAGCGCCCGCCAAGGAATTTCTCAATCACGCGCAAATCTTTCGAACCATTGGCGGCTATTTGGATAGAAACGAAGCGCGGCTCATCCGGATTACCAATAACGATGGCCAGGGGAAGGATGCAAATTTCAAAGTCGAGTACGTCACGCGCGAGGGGGAGCACATTGTCGAGGACCGTGCCGGCTCAGCGCTGTACGACATGTGCGTTGCCATGTATAAGCAGAGAGGCAAATTAACGGGCACCGGCGGTAGGAGGTCTCGTTGGCGCTGATGCATCTCCTCGCTGGTTAAACCGCAATCGCTGCTAAGAGATGAATACAAGCTTTGATTACTACTCTTTGCTCGGTGTCGAGCGTGGCGCCACGGCCGACGAAATTAAGCGAGCCTACCGAAAGGCGGTATTCCGTTATCACCCTGACCGAAATCCCGGCGATAGCGAAGCGGCCGAAAAATTCAAGCATGTTTTGGATGGATACGAGATCCTGTCTGATAAAAAAAAGCGTTCAGTCTACGACGAGGTTACCCGGCCGGCGGAAAACGAACAGACCGTAGAGGAAGAAAACGGTCAGGCGGAAAGCGATAAGTTCGATGATAATTTCGGTCAACACTTTCAATTCAATCAGCGCTACCAGCAAGCGGTCGAACCGGAGCCAAAATGCCCGTCTTGCTCGGTCATCGGCACTGAGCATATCGTTTCGCGCAAAGGCGGCGCCGCAGCTGCGCGCGGGAAACAATTTATTCTCGCGCCTTTCAATGTGATTTTTTGCAAAGCTTGCGGCCATGTTTATGGCGTGACTCCAAGCACCACCTAATCTTACCACCAATCCGGAGTTCCCTGATCTAGTGCATGATGCCGCCGCCCTCCACGACGAGCAGTTGACCCGTTACAAAGTCGCTGTCGGAACTCGCCAAAAACAGAGCCGTCCCAACGATATCGGCGGGCGTTTCAATGCGTCGGAAAGCACGTTTTTCTGTGCTGCCTTCCCGCCTTTTGAGGACTTCGTCGGAGACTGACTCTTCGCTCATCGTTGAACCTGGCGTCATACAGTTGACGTTGATGCCCCACTCGCCGAGTTGGCGCGCCATGACCCGGGTCAGCGCCACAACGCCGCCTTTGGCGGTGGTATAATGCGGCATGTTGCCCGAGCCGCTAAAGAAAGTGCCCGAAGCGATATTGATGATCTTGCCGCTCTTTTGCTGCTTCATGATCGGGATCACCGCTTTGCTGCACAGGAAAACGCCTTTCAGATTAACCTCGATCACCCGATCCCATTCATCGATAGCCAGTTCTTCGACGGGCCCTTTCCACAGTTTCTGGGTGACATAAATAGCGGCATTGTTGAGCAAGATATCAATCCGGCCAAATCGTTTCACGGTTTCCTGCATCAAAGCTTCGACATCCGAAAAACTGCGAACGTCGGTGCGGCGCGCCCAGGCGGGGGCGCCGCTGTCGAGCAGTGCTTTGGCAGCCGCATCTCCGGCGGCGCCGTCGATATCAGCAATAACGACGTGAGCGCCTTCTTCAGTGAACCGCCGCGCGTACGCCTTGCCGATGCCATGGGCAGCGCCGGTAATGATCGCAACTTTGTCTTTGAGTCGCATCGCACCTCCGCAGGCGGACCATCAATGATTTTTCAGGTGAAGCTGGGTGTTTTGTTCTCAAATAAGGTTTCCAGACCCGCCGCAGGGAACCGCAGCCCGACGTAGAATGCGCCGAACAAACCATAAACTGCGCTGGCTTCATCGAAGCGCATTTCATAGATGAGTTTTTTAAAGACGAGGGGGTCATCGGCGAAAAGATCGACACCCCATTCCCAATCGTCGAAACCAATGGAGCCGGAGATGATTTGCGTCACCCGCCCCGCATAGTGACGGCCGATCATGCCGTGCTCACGCATCATGCGTTGGCGCTCGTGAATCGGCTCGCCGTACCAGTTCTTCGTCTCGCCGCGAAATTTATTCATCGGATAAAAACAGAGATAACGGCGCCGAGGTATTTCCGGCCAAAGCCGCGGCGCCGCGGCTTCGCGCTGCTGGACGAGCTCGGATTCGACTTCCCGGTTCCATTCTGCCGTACTCGGCTGCAATCCTTTCGTGGTTAGCTCGGAATAGAGCTTGATCGAGGCTTCATACAAACCCAATTCGATGACCGAGATATAAGAGGTGGTCGGCTCGAGGTATGTATTGAGCTCAGATCCGGCGACGGTCAATTCCGCATGATTGAGATTGTCGAGAGTCCTGCGGAAATGCACCAGCATCAAATCGCCTTTGTGGCCAAGCAACGAGAACAGTGCCGTGGGTTCCTGATGATTCGCTTCCATCGCGGCGAAGGTGGTTGTCGCTCGGCTCAAGACGTGCTTGCGATCGGCGCTGCCGAGATCGCGCCAAGCGGTCCAGCGGACACGGAACATCTGATGCAGGATAAAGGCGCCCTCGAGGGTGAGCGGCGCGGCGGGCAGTCTGGCGTTCACGCTAATAGCCGCAAGAGAATCAATGCTAATTGGCTGTGAATCACGTCGGTATAGGGGAC
>Ga0207691_10002726_pt1 | contig 17257 bp, 13 predicted proteins | sample KBSM13metaG_FD_184327 | JGI IMG/M metagenome (GOLD analysis project Ga0207691, IMG submission 184327) | Miscanthus rhizosphere microbial communities from Kellogg Biological Station, Michigan, USA - KBS M1-3 metaG (SPAdes) (version 2) | ecosystem: Host-associated > Plants > Roots > Rhizosphere >... | reverse complement strand
GTCCTGGTGATCGGGGACGTTGTCCGGGTGGCCGAAGCCAACCGGGGCTGTGCCGGTGCCACGGCAGAGCTCGACCGTCTTGCTGCATCACTGATGGAGGCGTAAGGATTCCCATGAGCGCATTGAACGCCGTCGCCGCAGCCCTCCCGGAGCCCGGCGCACCACTGTCCCCCTTGAACCCCGCCCTAGCCTCCGCACTGACCGCCGGCGGCCCCGCCGGCTCATCCGCGCCGGAACCCGCCGAGGACGCGACCGACCGGGACCTCCCCCTGGACGGCTTCCGGATCGGCGTCACCTCGCACCGCCGTTCGCAGGACCTTATTGAGGCCCTGGAACGCCGCGGTGCCGAGGTGCTTCACGCCCCGGCACTGAAAATCGCCCCGGTCCGGGAGGACCAGAGCCTGATCGATGACACCCGGGCGATCATCGCCGCCCGGCCCGATCTTTGCATCGCGACCACCGCCTACGGCATGCGCCGCTGGTGCGAGGCCGCGGACACGTTTGGCATTGGCGACCAGTTGCTGGAGACCCTCTCCGCCACCCGGATGTTCGTCCGCGGGCCCAAAGCCCGCGGCGCCGTGCGCGCCGCCGGGCTCGCCGACGTCGGAATCAGCAGCGACGAAACCACGTCCACGCTCGTGGACATGCTCCTGGCCGAGGGTGTGCGCGGCAAGACAGTCGCGGTGCAGCTGCACGGCTACACCGATGTCCGCCAGCTCGAGCGCCTGCGCATGTCCGGGGCCACCGTCCTGACGGTCACCCCGTACCGGTGGGTCAAGCCCGACGGCGCCGACCGGCTGCCCAAGCTGATCGAAGCCGCGTGCAGCGGCAACCTCGATGTCCTGACGTTCACCAGCGCGCCCGCCGTGGACGCCATGTGGAGCACGGCGCACGAGATGGGCGTCTACAAACAGCTCGTGGAGAGCCTGAAGACCACCGTGGCGACCGCCGTCGTCGGGCCCATCACCGCGCAGCCGCTGCTCGATGCCGGGCTGCACCCGCTGATCCCGGAACGGTTCCGGATGGGCGCCCTGATCCGGCTGGTCTGCGAGCACCTGGCACTCAACCACGTCCGCCGGCTCGACACCGTTTCCGGCAGGGTGGAGCTGCGCGGCCGCTCGCTGCGCATCAACGGCGAGCCGGTCGAGATGGCGCCCGCACCGCTGTTGCTGCTGCGCGCGCTCATCGGCGCCGGCGGGGCAGTGCTCTCCCGCGAGGCGCTCTCGGACCTGCTGGAGCTGCGCGGTTCCGTGCATGCCCTGGACATGACCGTCAGCCGGCTGCGGTCCGCGCTGCCGGACACCCGGCTGGTGGAAACCGTGGTGAAACGCGGCTACCGGATCCGGGTCTAAACCAACGCGGGGTGCCGGCCTTCGCGACGGTGTGACCCACGGCATTACCGGCCGGTAAATACTGGCGAACGGGCAGGGCAGAAGCGGCAACACCCGGGAAACACCCCGGAAAAATCGGACGCCTACGCTGGGGTTCATCAAGCACACCGGCCACACGATGGCCACCCAGCGAAAGGGCCAGCACATGTCCGCTCCGGCAATGTCTCCCATCTCCACTTCCTCCCTGACAGGCGCTTCGGCTGCCGCCACCACGGCCGCCCGGCCCAGGATCGTCATCGCCGGCGCCGGCCGGGCCGCCCAGGCGCTCGTCCGGCAGCTCACCCGGACCCCGTTCGCCGGCGCCATCACGGTCCTCAGCAACCGGGACGACGCCCCCGAGGAATTGCTGGAGCTCGCCGTCCTGCCCCAGGTATCCGTCCGCTTCGGCCAGCCGGCCAGCTATATCGACGCGGAAAACCGCCGCGTGACCACCGCCGACGGCATGGAGTTCGACTACGACGAGCTCGTCATCGCCACCGGTTCCGCCCCCGCCGAGGCACCGGTGGAAGGTGCCGCCCGCTGCCTGAGCTATTCCACGATCGACGACGCCGCCGGGCTGGGCGAGGCCGTCAAGGACGTCACCCGGGTCCTGGGCCGCCGCCCCCTGGGCATCCTGGTCGGCACGGGTTCGGCCGCCGGCCAGGCCGAGGCCGTGCTCCGGTCCCGCGGCGTCCGCCCGGTCCGCACCACCGTGCGTCCCGCCGCCGTCGTTCCCACCGCCGCCGGGTCCGCCCTGCCGGCGTCGGGCATCGTCTTCGAGGACGGCTCCAGCATGAACGGTGACCTCGTGATCCTCGCCGAGGAGCGCATCGCCCGCGACGAGCTGGCCGCCACGGCCGGGCTCGCCACCGCTGCCGGCGGCGGGATCGTCATCGGCCAGGACTTCCGCACCTCCGTGCCGGGCATCTGGGCGATCGGTGACGCGGCAGCCTACGACGGCGTCCGGCTGGGGCTGCTCGTGGCCTCCGGTTCCGCGGCGTCGGTGTGCGCTTCCCAGTTGCTTCAGGCCACCATGGGCCGGCCCCTGGCGGCCGCCGCCTGACGTGCCGGGGAGGCCCGGCCGGGGGCATCCGCCGGGCACATTCCTATGGCAAGATGGTTCCCTGATAAGCCGCGCACCACGCGGCGCCGCCAGGGCCCGCAGGCCCACAAGGCCCGGGAAGGGACCGCCGCGTCCCAGGCCCGCCACGAAAGGGACCACCATGAGCCAAGAAGCCGCCACCGGGGGAACGCCCAACATCGCCTCCTACATCGACCACACCCTGCTCAAGCCGGAGGCCAGCGAGGCGGAGATCCTCAAGGTCTGCGCCGAGGCGGCGGAGTACCACTTCAAGTCGGTGTGCGTGAACCCGGTCTGGGTCAAGACCGTCAAGAAAGCGCTCAAGGGATCCGGCGTCCTGACGTGCTCCGTGGTGGGATTCCCGCTGGGCGCCACGCCGAGCGACGTCAAGGCCTTCGAGGCCCGCGGCGCGGTCCTGGACGGTGCCGAAGAAGTGGACATGGTCATCAACATCGCCGCTGCCCGTGCCAATGACAAGGGCGCGCTGGTGGATGACATCGCCGCCGTCGCGGCCGCCGTGCACGAGGGCGGAGCGATCCTGAAGGTCATCATCGAAACGGCGCTGCTGGGCGATGACCAGAAAGTGCTCGCCTGCGAGGCCGCGGTGGAAGCCGGGGCGGACTTCGTGAAGACCTCCACGGGTTTCAACGGCGGCGGGGCCACTGCCGAGGACGTCGCTCTCATGCGCCGCACCGTCGGCCCGGACCTGGGTGTCAAGGCCTCCGGCGGCGTGCGTTCCCTGGCCGATGCTCAGGCTATGATTGCTGCAGGTGCAACACGTATTGGCGCCAGCTCCGGTATCGCGATCGTCAAGGGTGAACAGGGTTCGTCCGCGTACTGACCGTGCCGGCACCGCCCACAGTTTTGAGCCCCCCGGGGCCGAGGAGGAACGAATGTCCAGCAACACCACCCCGCAGACCGAGAACAGCCTCGGCTCGACCATCGTCATCTTTGCCGCGATGATGGTCCTGTTCCTCGGTGCGATCTACTCGCTGTCCTTCCTGACGCTGGAAAACACCTGGCCGATGGCCGTCTGCCTGATTCTCTTCGCCGCCGCGTTCTGGATCCCGCAGACCCTGCTGGGCCGCTCGGATTCGGCCGGCGAAAACTAGGCCACTCCTGACCCTTAAAAGACTGAAGCTCCGGTTCATCCGGAGCTTCAGTCTTTTAACCGGTGGCAGTCCTAGCCGGGCACCAGTGCGAACAGGCCCTTGACCAGCCCCGTGCCGAGCGCCAGGGCCGCGGGGAAGTGCGCTTTGGCCACCGCCAGCCCGGCGCCAAACATCCCCACCATGGCGTAGCCGCTCACCGGGATCAGGACGAACCATTCCCGCCGCGAACCCGCCCGGCCCAGCAGCGGGATGGAGAACGCCCCGTTGGCCCTCCAAATGTTCTTCAGCAGCGGCAGTTTCCGCAGGACCTTGGGCGGCTTGATCACCAGTGGCCAGAGCAGCGGCACTCCCCCGGTGGTAATCATGTCCCCCACAATGTGCACCAGCACCCCGGTAAGCATCGAAACCGGCAGCCAGGTCCACTGGTGCGGCGCGAACCACGTCACGAGTCCGGCCATGAGCAGCCCGACGATCCAGTTGCTGATCCAGCCGAATTTCGGGAAGAGCTTCAGTGCCTTCGCGGCGATGTTGATCATGAACATGCACAGCAGGCCGGCCCCGACGGACAGCAGCCCCCACTGGGTCTGCACCTGCCACTGCCCGGCGATCGTGGCCAGCAGCACGAAGAACGCTGCGCCCAGCACCGAATGAGTGCCCTGCCGGTGGCCCCCGCTGGCGTTCTCAATGCCGCGCGCCACCAGGTTGGACAGCGGCGGCAGCGCATGCGCCACCGTGCTGGCGCGGTGGTCCCAGTCGCAGACCAGCGCGGTCCCCGCCGTCGCCATCGCGCCGATCACGATTCCGGTGGGATCCAGGGGGTACCAGCCGAGCGCATACGGGCCGGTCGAGGCAATGGCTACCCACGCCGCGGCTCCCGACGCGGCGTGATGTCCTCCCATCATTCTTTTATTTCACCGCCGGTGTGGCAGAGACAGGGGCGTCGGAGAAGATGTTGCGGATCACGCCGTTGGCCCACTCCAGGATCTCGGCGTCCTGCAGGTCCCGGCCGCCGATCCTGGCGGTCTTGGGCTTCGGAACGAGCACGGCGTCCAGGGCCGGCTTCGCCTGCGCGCCCGGGTACATCCGGGTCAGGCGCATGAGCTTGGACTCGGGCAGCTGCGCCGGGGAGAACTTGATGAAGTTGCCCTGCAGCGCGACGTCGGACAATCCGGCCTCGCGGGCGCCCACCCGGAACCGGGCGACGTCGATCAGGTTGGTGGCCGGCAGCGGCAGTTCGCCGTAGCGGTCCACGAGTTCCGCGAGGACCTCCTCGATCGCCTCGTAGGTGATGGCGCTGGCGAGTTTGCGGTAAGCCTCCAGGCGCAGCCGTTCGCCCGGCACGTAGTCGTGCGGCAGGTGCGCGTTGACCGGCAGTTCGATCTTCATTTCGGCGGCCTTCTCCTCCGCCTCGCCCCGGTATTCGGCCACGGCCTCGCCGACCAGCCGGATGTAGAGGTCGAAGCCGACGCCCTGGATGTGGCCGGACTGCTCGCCGCCGAGCAGGTTGCCGGCGCCGCGGATCTCCAGGTCCTTCATGGCCAGCTGCATGCCGGCGCCGAGCTCATTGTGCGTCGCGACGGCCTTGAGCCGTTCCAGGGCCACCTCGCCCAGCGGTTTTTCCGAGGGGTAGAGGAAGTAGGCGTAGGCGCGTTCCCGGCCGCGGCCCACACGTCCGCGCAGCTGGTGCAGCTGGGAGAGGCCGTACTTGTCCGCGCCGTCCACGATCAGGGTGTTGGCGTTGGAGATGTCCAGGCCGGTCTCGATGATGGTGGTGCAGACCAGGACGTCGAAGCGCTTTTCCCAGAAGTCCACGATGATCTGTTCCAGCCGGCTCTCGGACATCTGCCCGTGCGCCACCTCCACCCGGGCCTCCGGGACCAGTTCGCGGATCTTCGCCGCGGTGCGGTCGATCGTGGACACCCGGTTGTGGACGAAGAACACCTGGCCTTCGCGCATCAGCTCACGGCGGATCGCGGCGGAAGTCTGCTTGTCCGTGTACGGGCCCACGTACGTCAGCACGGGGTGCCGTTCCTCCGGCGGGGTGGCCAGGGTGGAGGTTTCGCGGATGCCGGTCAGGGACATTTCCAGTGTGCGCGGAATCGGGGTGGCGCTCATGGCCAGGACGTCGACGTTGGTGCGCATCTTCTTCAGCGCTTCCTTGTGTTCGACGCCGAAGCGCTGCTCCTCGTCCACGATCACCAGGCCGAGGTCCTTGAAGCCGAAGTCCTTGGACAGCAGCCGGTGCGTGCCGATCACGACGTCCACGGAACCGGCCTTGACGCCGTCGGCGGTTTCCTTGGCCTCCTTGCCGGTCTGGAAGCGGGACAGCGGCTTGACGACGAGGGGGAAGCCGGAAAACCGCTCGGTGAACGTCTCGTAGTGCTGCTGGGCGAGCAGCGTGGTGGGCACCAGCACGGCGACCTGCTTGCCGTCCTGGACCGCCTTGAACGCGGCCCGGACCGCGATCTCTGTCTTGCCGTAGCCGACGTCGCCCGAGATCAGCCGGTCCATCGGGATCTCCCGCTCCATGTCGGCCTTGACCTCGTTGATGGTGGTCAGCTGGTCCGGGGTCTCCACGTACGGGAAGGCCTCCTCCAGTTCCCGCTGCCACGGGGTGTCCGGGCCGAAGGCGTAGCCGCGGGAGGCCATCCGGGCCGAGTACAGCCGGATCAGCTCGCCGGCGATCTCCTTGACCGCCTTGCGGGCCTTGGACTTGGTGCTCGCCCAGTCAGCGCCGCCCATCTTGCTCAGCGCCGGGGTGTCGCCGCCGACGTACCGGGTGACCTGGTCCAGCTGGTCGGTGGGCACGAAGAGCCGGTCGCCCGGAGCCCCGCGCTTGGACGGGGCGTACTCCAGGACCAGGTATTCACGCACGCCCTCGCCGCCACCGGCAACCTTGCGCTGGATCAGTTCCACGAACCGGCCGATGCCGTGCTGTTCGTGCACCACGGAGTCCCCGGCCACGAGCTGCAGCGGATCCACGGCGTTCCGCCGCTTGGACGGCATCCGGCGCATGTCCTTCGTGGAACCGGCAGAGGTCCGGCCCAGCAGGTCAGCCTCGGTCAGCAGCGCCAGCTTGAGCGGATCCAGGACAAAACCGCGGCCGACGGCGGCGGTGGTCACCTCGATCAGCCCGGCCTGCGGATCGGCCTCGAGCGTGTCCACCCGCGCGCACGGGATGTCGTTGTCGTGGAAGAGTTCGGCGAGGCGCTGCGCCGGGCCCGGGCCCTCGGTGACCACGACGATCCGCCACTGGTCCCGGACGCGGGAGCCGATGAAGTCCATCATTTCCGCCACGTCGCCCTGGTAGCCGCGGGGTTCCCGGGCGTGCAGGTTCAGCACGTCGACGTCGGGCAGCAGCTCCTCGTCGCTGGCCAGCGAGGTGATGGACCACCAGGAGACGCCGTGCTCGAGGGCCGCGGTGCGGGTCTCGGTCAGCGAACGGAAGCTGGCCGAGTGCAGCGCAACGGATGCCGCAGAGGTCAAATCGAGCGGCGCCGTGCCGCCGTCGGACGCCGTCGACCAGGCGGCCTCGAGGAATTCCTCGTTCGTGGCGGCGAGGTCGTGGGCCCGGGTGCGGACCTTCTCCGGCTCGATCACCACCGCGATGGAACCCGCCGGGAGCTGGTCCAGGAACGGGACCATGGCGTCCACCAGCACGGGGGCCAGCGATTCCATGCCCTCGACGGCGATGCCGCCGGCGATTTTCTCCAGCATGTCCGCGGCGGCCGGGAGCTGGGACTTCAGGGTGGCGGCGCGGGACATGACGGAGGGTGTGATCAGGATTTCACGGCACGGCGGGGCATGGAGTTCGGTGGGATGGTGCAGGCCGGGCGCGGTCAGCGAGCGCTGGTCGGCGACGGCGAACCAGCGCATCTGGTCCACCTCGTCACCAAAGAACTCGACCCGGATGGGGTGGTCCTCGGTGGGCGGGAAGACGTCCAGCATGCCGCCGCGGACGGCGAATTCGCCGCGGCGGGTCACCATGTCCACCCGGGCGTAGGCGGCGTCGGCCAGGCTCTTGACGACACCGCTGAAGGGGGCCTCCTGGCCGACTTTCAAGGTCACCGGCACCAGTTCCCCGAGGCCGGCGACGATCGGCTGCACGACGGCGCGGACGGGGGCCACCACCACGCGCAGCGCACCGGCGGTGGACGATTCGGGGTGCGCGAGCCGCCGCAGCACCGACAGCCGCCGGCCCACGGTGTCCGAGCGCGGGGAGAGCCGCTCATGCGGCAGCGTCTCCCAGCTGGGGAACTCCGCGATCGTCTCTGCCGGCAGGAAGGCGCGCAGGGCCTCGGTCAGGTCCTCGGCCTCGCGGCCGGTCGCGGTGACGGCCAGGACCACGGGCACTCCCCGGCCAGCCCCTGCAGAGCCGGTTTCGCTTCCCGCCAGGGTCGCGAGTCCGTCCGCCATTTCCGCGAGCAGCGTGGACCGCATTCCGGCCGGGGCGCTGATCTGGTAATCCTCGCTGCGGGCGGCGAACCCGCGGGCGGCCTCGGCCTGGATCCGGGCGTAGTTCCGGTCTTCGGCGAGGACACGGCGCAAACCGGTGAGAGAGGGGCCGTTGAGGCTCATAGCTGTTGCTCCTGATGGGATCACGGGGTGCAGGCAACACGAATAGCCGAAATTCGCGAGAATCCCGGGCCCTCCAAGCCTACCGCGGAGCCTCGGGGCCCGCCGACGGGCCCGGCCGGCGGGACCTGCCCGGGGCGCCGCCGACGGGGCTAGGCTGGCTTCAGGAGCGGGCGGCCCATCCAACGCGGGCCGCGCACCGAATGGCTTGGTAGGCCACCCGCCAACTGCTGGCTGACAAGGAGTCACCATGAACGCCACAACCGCAACCCCCGAACCCGCTGGAACTCCTGCTCCAGCCCCGCAGGCAGCCACCGCGAAGGCCGCATCCCCTAAGACCGTGCTCGTCACCGGGGCCACCGGCTACATCGGCGGCCGGCTTGTCCCCCGGCTCCTGGAAGCCGGGCACAGGGTCAAAGTCGTGGTCCGCACCCCGGCCAAGATCGCCGGCGTGCCCTGGCTGGACGACGTCGAGGTGATCCACAGCAGCCTCGACGACGGGGACGCCCTGCAGGCGGCGCTCGACGGCGTCGACGTCCTGTATTACCTGGTCCATTCCATGGCGGCCGGGGCCGGCTTCGAGGCCAAGGAAAAGACGATGGCCGGGACGGCCGCCCGGGCCGCGGCCGCCGCTGGAGTGGACAGGATCGTCTACCTCGGCGGCCTGCACCCGGCCGGGGCCGAACTGTCCACCCACATGCGCTCCCGCGAGGCGGTGGGGAAGGTGTTCCTGGACAGCCCGGTGGACGCGGTGGTGTTCCAGGCCGGCGTCGTGATCGGCTCGGGCTCGGCGTCGTTCGAAATGATCCGGCATTTGTCCGAGACGCTGCCGCTGATGCCCGCCCCGAGCTGGGTGCGCAACAAGATTGAGGCGATCGCGGTCCGTGACGTCCTGTACTACCTCGTGGCGGCGGCGTCGCTGGAAGGACCCATCAACCGGACCTTCGACATCGGCTGCCGCCAGGTGCTCAGTTACGCCGGAATGATGCAGGAATACGCCGCCGAGGCCCGCCTGCCGCACCGGGTGGTGCTGGCGCTGCCGGTGCCGGCGCCCAAACTGGCCGGTCTGTGGGTGGCGCTGACCACCCCCATCCCGCTCTCCATGTCCCTGCCGCTCGTCGAATCACTCCAGCACGACGCCGTCGCCGCCGAACACGACATCGACGCGTACATCCCTGCGCCTGAGGGCGGCCTGACCCCCTACCGGCGGGCCGTGGCCCTCGCCCTGGGCAAGGAACGCGACGGCCAGGTCGAGACCACGTGGGCCAGCGCCGGCGTCGACGCCGATCCCCTGCCGAGCGACCCGGACTGGTCCGGCCACGCCGTGTACGTGGACGAGCGCAGCTTCCAAAGCGATGTGGACCCCAAATATGTGTGGACCGTCATCGAAGGAATCGGCGGCCGGAACGGCTGGTACTCGCTGCCACTGGCCTGGCAGGTGCGCGGCTGGCTGGACAAGCTCACCGGCGGGGCGGGGCTGCTGCGCGGCCGCCGGCACCCGCACCTGCTGGCCGAGGGCGAGGTGGTGGACTGGTGGCGGGTCGAGCGGATCGACCGTGGCCGGCTGCTGCGGCTGCGGGCCGAAATGCGGGCCCCGGGCCGGGCCTGGCTCGAACTTTCAGTGGAGCCGGAGGGGACGGGCAGCCGCTACCGCCAGCGCGCCATCTTCTTCCCCAAGGGCCTGAGCGGCCGCCTCTACTGGCTCGCAGTGCTGCCGTTCCACAGCGTCATCTTTCCCGCCATGTCGCGGAATATCACCGCCGCCGCCCGGGATCTGGAAAACCTCGAATCGGAGCCAGCCCGCCACACCACGTAGGATGTTGGAGCCCGAAACGTCCACTTCCACATCACGGAGGACCCCCCTATGGCCCTGAGTGCATCCACCACCGTTCCGCACAGCGTCGACCGCGTCACCGCGGTTTTCGTCAATGAAGACTTCCTGCGCCACACGAGCGAACTCGTCGGCGGCACCCTGGAATCCTTCGCCATCGACGGTGACACCGCCGGCGCTTTCAACACCACCACCGTGCGGACCATCCCCACCACCCGGATGCCCGACATTGCCCGGAAATTTGTTGGCGAAAGCCTGAAGGTGACCCAGCTGGAGGCTTGGGAGGCCCCCGCCGCCGACGGCTCCCGGCAGAGCAAGATCTCCCTGAAGGTCTCCGGCGCCCCGCTGGACGTGAAGGCTGTCCAGCGTCTCGTGTCCGACGGCGGCAGCACCCGGATCGAGCTCGAGGGCGACGTGACCTCCTCGGTGCCGTTCCTTGGCGGCAAGATCGCCGACGCCGCAGAACCGATGGTCGGCAAGGCCCTGAACCTGCAGTCCCAGCAGGCCCAGGCCTGGCTCGAAAGCCACTGACCCCGTGGAACTGCCCGCGGTCCTCGCCGTCGTCCTGATCGTCGCCGGCGTCTGGTCCCTGGTTGTCTGGCCGCAGTTCCTGCGCCGGGTCATGAAGGATCCGCGTGCCCGTGACGCCAACGGCAAGGCCACGCGCTTCCTGACCGTCCATGTGGTCCTGGTCAGCATCTCCATGCTGCTGGGGGCCGCGACGGCGGCGATTGGCGTGGCCGGGCTGCTCAGCTAGCATCCGGCACACCGGCGGCGGCAGGCGCGCACGGCGCCTGCCGCCGCCGGCCGCTAGAATCAGCAAAAAGGTGGACCGCTGAAAGGGGACGCCAGTTGCTACCCCGCCGCGTCGCCATCTGGGGCCTGTGCGCCTGCGTTCCGGTCCTCGGCCTGATTGCCTTCTGGCCGGTGCCCGTTGACCGGGGCGCGGCCACTTACCTCATGCGGTGGCTCCGGCAGCTGCACAGCTGGGGCGTCCCTCCCTGGTTCGACTACGGGGTGGTGGAATTTTCCTCGAACGTGATCCTGTTTGTTCCCCTGGGCGCCCTGGTCGCCATCATCCTGGGCCTGCGGCTGTGGTGGGGCGGGGCCGTTGCCGGGTTCATCCTCTCCGTCGTGATCGAACTCGGCCAGATGGCGTTCCTGCCGGCGCGCTTTCCGTCCGTCGCCGACGTCGCCGCGAACACGATCGGCGCCCTGGCCGGCGCGCTCGCGGCCAGGCTGTTCATGGCACGCCGTGAGGCTGTGCGATCCCGACGTCCACCACGTACCCTGTGAACAGGGCCCGACGGGAGGAAAGCGGAACTATGCGGATCTCGGTTATTGGTTGCGGTTACCTGGGCGCGGTCCATGCCGCATGCATGGCAAAGCTGGGTCACGACGTCGTCGGAATCGACGTCGACGAACACAAGGTGGCACAGCTTTCAGCAGGCCACGCCCCCTTTTACGAACCCGTGCTCGACGAACTCCTGTCCCAGCTTGAGGAATCGGGCCGGCTGCGGTTCACCACCGACATGGCGGCCGCCCGCGGCGCCGAGGTCCACTTCATTTGCGTCGGAACGCCGCAGAAACGCGGCGAAAACGGCGCCGACCTGCGCTATGTCGACGCCGCCGTCGCCTCGCTCGCTGGATACGTCTCCCCCGGCGACGTCGTCGCCGGCAAATCCACAGTGCCTGTGGGAACCGCCGCGGGCCTGGCCGCAGTGCTGGCGGACGCAGAGCCCGGCGCCTCGCTGGTCTGGAATCCCGAGTTCCTGCGCGAAGGCCATGCCGTGACAGACACCCTGAACCCGGACCGGTTTGTCTACGGCACGCCGGACGGCAGCGAAGACCATCCCGCGGTGGCCGTCCTGGACAGGGTCTACGAGACTCCCCTCGCGGGCGGGACACCCCGGCTGGTGACGGACTACGCCACGGCGGAACTGGTGAAGACGGCAGCCAACTCGTTCCTGGCGACGAAGATCTCCTTCATCAACGCCATGGCCGAGGTCTGCGAAGCCACCGGTGCCGACGTCACCCGGCTGGCCGATGCGATCGGGCTCGACGAGCGGATCGGGCGGAAGTTCCTGAACGCAGGCATCGGATTCGGCGGCGGGTGCCTGCCCAAGGACATCCGTGCCTTCATGGCCCGCGCCGGCGAGCTGGGGGCGGACCAGGCTCTGACCTTCCTGCGGGAAGTGGATGCGATTAACATGCGGCGCCGGACCCGGGTGGTTGAGCTGACACGCGAACTGTGCGGCGGGTCCCTGTTGGGCCAGCGGGTCGCCGTCCTGGGCGCGGCGTTCAAGCCCGAAAGCGACGACGTCCGGGACTCCCCCGCGTTGAGCGCCGCCGCGCAGCTGCAGCTGCAGGGCGCCGTGGTGACGGTCACCGATCCCCAGGCCCTGCCCAACGCCGCCAAGCGCTTCCCCGAACTCCAGCTGGAACCGGACCTGGAGACGACGCTGCACCGTGCCGATGCCGTGCTGCTGCTGACCGAGTGGCAGGCGTACCGGGAGCTGGATCCGCACGCGGCCAAAGCGCTCGTGTCCGCGCCGCGCATCCTGGACGGCCGCAACGTCCTGGACCCTGCCAAGTGGCGGGCGGCCGGCTGGACCTACAAGGGCCTGGGCCGGCCCTGATGTGTTGCCGTCAGGCCGTCAGCGCCTGGCCAAGGGCGTCCTCCGCGGCCACCCAGGAGAGCATGGCGCATTTGACCCGGGCAGCATAACGGGACACGCCCTCAAACGCCGCGGCGTCGCCCAGCACCTCCGGGTCGGCCGGCACCTTGCCGCGCGAGCGCAGCACCTCGCGGAAGCTGTCAATGACGGTGCTGAGTTCCTCGACCGTCATGCCCTCGGCGAGGTCTGTCAGCACGGACGCCGAGGCCATCGAGATCGAGCAGCCGTCGCCGTCCCAGCGCAGCTCACTGACCTTCCCGCCGGCCACGGACACCCGGACCGTGATTTCGTCGCCGCAGGTTGGATTCAGCTGGTGGGACTGGCCGCAGCTGGCCTCCTTGGGCGCGTCCGCGGCGGCCAGGCCGCTGCCGTGCCGGGCCTTGGCATGTTCGAGGATGATCTGCTGGTAAAGCTGGTCAAGACTCATGGATGTCCGTCCTAGGCTTGGAAGTAGGCACGGACATCGGCGACCGCGTTCAGGAACGCGTCCACATCGTCCGTGGTGTTGTAAAGGTACGTACTGGCGCGCGTCGTCGCCGTCAGCCCGAGCCGGCGGTGCAGGGGCTGGGCACAGTGGTGGCCGACCCGCACGGCGATGCCGCGGCTGTCCAGGAACTGGCCGACGTCGTGCGCGTGGACGCCCGCGACGTCGAATGCCGCCAGGCCAATCCGCTCCTGCCCGGCCGCCGGACCCAGCACCCGGATCCCGGGGATGGACTCCAAGCCGCGCACGAGGCGCTGGCCGAGTTCGGCTTCCCAGGCGTGGATGCGGTCCATTCCGGTTTCGCTGAGGTAATTTACCGCCGCGGCGAGTGCCACGGCCTGCGAAATGCGCTGGGTGCCGGCCTCGAAGCGTTGCGGGCTGGGCAGGAAACCCGCCCGTTCCATCGTGACGGTGGTGATCATGGAGCCGCCGGTCAGGAACGGCGGCATCGCGTTGAGCAGCTCCGAGCGGCCATAGAGGGCGCCGATGCCGGTGGGGGCAAGCATCTTGTGGCCGGAGAACACCGCGAAGTCGACGTCGAGCGCCTTGACGTCCAGGGGCAGGTGCGGCGCGGACTGGCAGGCGTCGAGCACCACGAGGGCCCCCGCGGACCGGGCCAGGGCCACCAGGGCGGCCACCGGGTTGATGGTGCCGAGGACGTTTGACGCGTGCGTGAACGCCAGGACGCGGGTGCGCGGGCCGATGATGCCGGCGGCGGCCTCCAGATCAAGGGCGCCGGCGTCGTCGATCGGGATGAACTTCACGACGGCGCCGGTCCGGGCCGCCAGCTCCTGCCAGGGGATCAGGTTGGCGTGGTGCTCCATCTCCGTGACCACGAGCTCGTCGCCCGGGGCCAGGGCGAACCGGGCCGCTTCGGGTCCGGCGCCCGGCAGGGACGCGTTGAGGAAGGAGTAGGTGAGCAGGTTCAGGCCCTCCGTGGCGTTGGAGGTCCAGATCAGCTCATCCCACTCCGCCCCGACGAAGTCCGCCACCGTTTCCCGGGCGTTTTCGAACGCCTCGGTGGCCTCAACGGCGAGGTGGTGTGCCCCACGGTGGACCGCGGAGTTCCGCTGCTCATAGAATTCCTGCTCGGCCTCAAGCACGCTGAGCGGGTTCTGCGAGGTGGCACCGGAGTCCAGGTAGACAAGCGGCCTGCCGTTGACGTGCTGCTGCAGGATCGGGAAGTCATTGCGGATCCTCAGGACCTCCTCGTTTCCGAGCGCGGCGGCAGAGCGGCGGAGATGGGCTGGGGTGGCAACCATGGCGGAGACTCCTGGATCGGTGTTCAATGCGGCGTACACCGCGCCGGCCTGGCGGCCAGCGTGCAAAATACGTCACACAGATTAAACCTAATTATCCCACGTTCCCGCAGCCCTCCTGTGCGGCCACCGCCCGGACCCGCACACCGCGGAACGCTCACCGCGGAACACGCTCGCGGAACGCGAGAGGAGGTCCCGCCCCGGTAGCCGGATCGAGGGGCCATCGGCTCGCGCGGCGGTGCCCTTCGGCTGCCAAGACCCGGACCCTGACGGGAGCATTGCCCCAGGGCAGCCGCAATTCAACACCCAGCCAGGGGGTGGGCTGGTGCTGCCCGAAAATGGCAAACGGCAAGCGATAGGGCCGCGGCGATGACCGCAGGGGCCGCGGGTGCCCGTCGCCGGGACCCCTTGGCGGGAGCCGTGGGCCGACGGGATCCAGCAGCGGCATCCAAAAGCGACATCCAACAGGCGCCGGAACAGCCGGCAGGCTCTCACTGCTACGGCGCAAGGCCTGCCCGACGCAGGGCTAGCCCGACATGCCAGCGCGTGACGCCAGGGCCGGCGAGGGCTTGCACACCAGACGTCGTCACCCGCCGCTACCCCCTGCGGCGATGCCCGACGGTACCCGTGTCAGGGTCGCGCTTCTCGAAGGCGCGGACCCGCGTGAAGACCGGTTAAGGGAGCCGGCGGCGGCTGGGGGGAGAGCCTCGGTCTCAGAAGGCTCTGACGCCGCCGGCTCCGACCTTGGCGCGCGGCTGCCCGTTGAGGCACCGCACGATTCCAATGAAGGAGTTAGTGGGAAAGATTACGGCCCGATCACCTCTAATGGTGGCAGTGGCTGCATCCGCAAGCAAGGAATTTGAGACCACACTTTCCTCGGGCCATGCTTGCGGTTGCTGACCGCCCTCAAGTCCCTCATTTTGAGACCTTTGTGAGCTGTTCGGGGTGGAGCTGTTCGGGGTGGAGCTGTTCGGGTTGGTGCTGTTCGGGTTGGTGCTGTTCGTGGGACTGGCTTAAGTCAATCGCCCGAACGGGCTCTGCACACGAGTAGCGTTTACCCGACTTCTGAGGCCCTACTCGCCATGGCACTACTTGGAGCTACTCCCGCTGGTCCCGCGGGCCACCCGTGCTGTACGCACGCGACAGCCAGGTCAGGCCACGCCGGGCCGGACCGGTCAGGAGGGCAGCGGGCCGAGGTCCAGGAGGTCCGCCCGCCGGCCCACGCCGAGCTTGGCGAAGATCCGGGACAGGTGCCCCTCCACGGTCCGAAGTGACACACAGAGCGCGGTGGCGATCTCGGCGTTCGTGGCCCCGCCCGACACCAGTTCCAGGACTTCGGTCTCACGGGCAGTCAACGGGGCGCCGTGATCGCTGCGGACGACCTCCAATTGCGACAACATTCCGGCCTCCACCAGGCGGTGATGGACCCGGCGCTGGACCGCGGTAAGCCGCCACCGCTCCGGGTCGTCTGCCAGGATCCGCTCGGCCTGCTGGGCGGCCTCAAGGGCAAGGAGCCCGTGCCCTGCATTGAGCGCGTCGTCGCTGATGCCAATGAGGTCGGACGCATCCGACGCCGACACCGCTCGCGCGTAGGACTCCACCAGCCTGGCCTCCGGGCCGTCGACTGCGCCGCTGCTGAGGGCGAGGGCCTCGGCGCCCGAGGTGTCACCGCCGCGGAGCGCGAGCCGCCTGATATCGGTTTCGACGCCCCGCAGGCTCTCGTGCAGGGCCTCGTCCGCCAGCCGCGCCAAAGCCCCGGCACCGCTCCCTCCGGGCCCTTCTCCGGGTTCAGCAGCCCGGCAGTACGCCTCTGCCAGCAGGTGAAGGGTTTTCGGCTCCCTGTACACCGAGAGCCGGTAGGCGAGCACATGCTGGCTGGCCTCATGGTGGCGTCCGACGGCGCCTGCGGCATAGGCCGCGACGGCGCGCGCAAACGGCAACAGACCTAACGGGTCGGCGATAGTAAGCTCTTCGACACTCAGCCGAAGTTCGGCCAGGCTTTCACGCATCCTGCCCTGGCGCAACCGCGAGTATCCCCGCATGAGGTGCAGCATGCCGCCGCTGTACAGCAGCCGCCCAGGCTCACGGGCCGCGTAATCGTCCAGGACACTTCCGAGCCGGTCCCAGTCGCCGGCCCAGATCAGATTCAGGCAGTGGCGCACCACGAGGTCCTCGTAGACCAAGGGAAGTTCCAGGCTTGCGGTCCGGGCCCCGCCCCATGCCTCGCCGTCCAAACGCAGCCCTGCGCGGAGTTGACCTTGGGCGGTCAAGAGTTCGGCGAGGAGGGAAACTGCCGGGACCCGGATTTCGGGATAGGCGCCGGCCGCGGCGATGAGTTCGCGCAGCACGGTTCCAACTGCCATAAACTTGCCGTCCCATGAGTGACTCAGCAGCTCTGTGGCCAGTCCCCCGGCGGCTGTCACGTCCGGCGGCTGTCCCGCCGGAGCGCGTCCGGAAAGGTCGGTGCACGTCGCGAAATCCGCAGACAGTGAATCCCGGGCCCGCGATTCCAGGAGCCCTGGTTCGATGGGCAGTTCAAAGGCCGGGCGGTGCGTGCCGGCGTCGGGATGCTGTTGCCGGGCCGGCGTTGCGGACCCGAGCCGGGCTGCCAGGAGGGCAGCCAGGTAGGACGGCCGTCCGGAGGGCACCGGCTGTGCGGACTCCAGACACGCCACAGCGGCCTCGGTGTGCCCCGCGATGAAGTGCGAATAGGCCAGCTGGATCCGGGCCTCGGGGAGGAACCGGGCGTCCCGGATGGCGCCAGCCACCCGGGCCGCGGTCGCAGGGTCCAAGTCCGTGTTCGCGGCGACAGCGGCCTGCAGGAGCTGGATCGGAGGGATCTCTACGCCGCAGTCCATGGACCAGCG
>Ga0207691_10002725_pt1 | contig 17259 bp, 13 predicted proteins | sample KBSM13metaG_FD_184327 | JGI IMG/M metagenome (GOLD analysis project Ga0207691, IMG submission 184327) | Miscanthus rhizosphere microbial communities from Kellogg Biological Station, Michigan, USA - KBS M1-3 metaG (SPAdes) (version 2) | ecosystem: Host-associated > Plants > Roots > Rhizosphere >... | reverse complement strand
ACCAAGGTCGCCACTTTCATCGCGAGCCTTCCGAAGACTGTCATTGCAGCGCCGGCGCGCGGCAACCTGCACAACGGCAACAACCTCTATCAAGGCACGTGTGGCGCATGCCACGGCGTCGCGGCCCAGGGAAATCCGGGGCTGAAGTCGCCGCGACTCGCCGGCCTCGACGCCGCATATATAAAGAGACAGTTCGCGCACTTCCGCGACGGCGTGCGCGGCACCGATCCACAGGATGTCACCGGCCGGCAAATGGCCATGATGGCCAAGACCCTTCCGAACGAGCGCGACCTCGACGACGTCATCGCGTTCATTCAACAGCAAGGTCGTGGCAAGTGATTCGTGCGCTGATGTTGGCCATGGCGCTCATGACGGCTGTCGCAGCCGCCCGCTCGACCGGGCCGGCATCAGGCGAGTTCATTCTCTCGTCGACCTGCCCGCCCGGCTTCGAAAAGACCGGCGCCGACGTGTGCGAACTGCGCACGCTCTATCAGTTCTATCCTGTGAAACGCGGCCTCGGCGGCACGCGCACTGCGCTGCCGGCGCACCGGGATGGATTCACGCCGCACCAGATCGACCTCGGCCGCTATCTCTTCTTTGATCCGGTACTGTCGGGTGACGGCACCTTGTCCTGCGCGAGCTGCCATGAGCCCGAGCGTGGTCTTTCCGATGGACGCGCCCGCTCGATTGGCATCCACGGCGCGGATGCGGGGCGTGCGGCACCCACTCTGTGGAATGTGGCATTCCTGAAGCGGTTCTTCTGGGATGCGCGCGCGGACTCGCTCGAAACGCAAGCGGCCGGTCCGCTCTACTCGCCGCGTGAGATGGGCAACACGCCGGCGAAACTCCTCGCGAGTCTGAACGGCAACGCAACCTATCGTCGCTTGTTCAAAGAAGCCTTCTCGAGCGATTCCGGCGCAATCACGGAGCGGCAGGTCGACACGGCGCTCGCCGCTTTCGAGACTTCGCTGGTCTCGCTCAACAGTCGCTACGACCGCTACGTGCACGGTTACGACGCCGCGCTCTCCGGGCGAGAGATCGAGGGCCTGAACGTGTTCCGCTCGTTTGTCGCGCGTTGTTCCGAGTGCCACACGCCGCCGTTGTTCACCAACGAACAGATCGCCGTCATCGGCATGCCCGAGCCTGCCGGCCAGGCGTTCGACGTCGGCGCCGAAGCGACCATGGGCAGCCCGAAGCTCAAGGGCGGATTCAAGGTGCCCACGCTTCGCAACATCGCGCGTACCGCACCCTACTCTCACTCCGGCGCATTCACCGATCTGCGCAGCGCCGTCGAGTTCTACAACAAAGGACGAGGGAACGCCGTGCCCAAGGGCATGCACCTCTATCTGCACTGGCATATCTCGGATCCGAAGCTCACGGACGCCGAAGTTGACCGGATCGTGGATTTTCTGGGCGCCCTGACTGACGAGACTTTCCTGCCGCAGCGGCCTGCGCAGGTCCCGTCTGGCATGACGCTACCCAAGCGAGGAGAACCAAATTGAAGAAACGCATCATTCTGGGATTGTTAGTCGCGGCACTGGTGTTCGGCGCCGGCGCGTTCTTTGGCCGCACCACCAAGAAGGACGTGTTGATCACTTCGTCCACGGCGGGGGCCAGCTACAGCGGTGGTTACGAAGGTGCCAGCAAGAGCGCCAGTGCCATCCGCTCTGTAGCTGGTCCCGCGCCGACCAACGTCGTCGTCGTCAAGGACGGAGAGTCGATCCAGGCGGCGGTCAAGTTGGCGCCGAAGGGAACCATCATCCGCGTGATGCCCGGCACGTATCACGAGACGGTGTACGTCGATAAGGACGACATCCGCATCATCGGCGTCATCGAAGCGGGTCGCCGCGCGGTGCTCGACGGAGAAAAGAAGCTCAACGACGCCATTCTGTACTCGGGCAACAACTTCGTCGCCGAAAACCTCGAGATCCGCAATTACAAGGGTAATGGGATCATGGGCCAGGCCGGGAACAATTTCGAGATCCGCAACAACGTGATCGCGGAGTCGGGCGTGTACGGCATCTTCCCGCAGCTCGGCCAGAACGGCATCGTCGAGCACAATATCGTCTCGGGAATCGCCGACGCGGCTATCTACATCGGCATGAGCGACAACATCCTGGTCGCGTACAACGACGTATTCGACAGTGTTGCCGGCATCGAGATCGAGAACAGCCGCCACGCCATCGTCGAGCACAACTACGTGCACAACAACTCGGGTGGCCTGCTCGCATTCGTCACGCCCGGGTTGCCGATCAAGGACACGGTCGACGTGATCTTGCGCAACAACTTCGTGGTGGGAAACAACCACCCGAATTTCGGCGCCCCTGGCTCGACCGTCGCCGGCATACCGGCCGGCACCGGCATCCTGGTGATGGCGGCCGACGATGTGGTCATCGAGGGCAATGTCATCTCCGACAACAAGGTGTCGGGCATCATCATCACCGATCACGCGCATGCCTCGAATATCACCGTCGACCCGGAATCGGATCCGAACTCGGATCGCGTGAAGATCCTCGAAAACGTGATGCTGAAGAACGGCTACGACACGATCACCGAGGCCAAGGCCCTGATGCTCGCCGAGGGCATGGTGAATGCCAAAAACCTCGACATCGCGCGAGTCGGCCCGAGCCCGGGCAGCTGCATCATCAATCGCCACCAGTACATGACCGTGGGCGTGGGTGACTTCGCCAATTGCGAATTCACCAATACAGCGACCACGGTGAACTATCTACTGCCGCCCGTGCCGCCGCGCGAGATCAAGCCTGGCGAGCGCGGCCGCGTCGTGTACCTCGGCATCTGCACCGGCTGCCACACCTACAACGGCCGCATGATCGGCCCGCCAGTGCAGGTGATCCAGGCGCTGTACATGGGAAACCCGCAGGGCCTCGCCGACTTCATCGCGAAGCCCGTGAAGAAGCGCGACGACTATCCAGAAATGCCTCCGCAGGACTATCTCGATCCCGAGACGCGCCTTGCGGTGGCGAAATACATGCTCGAAGTGACCAATTGAAATTCCGGAGTGACGATCAAATGACTTATCGCAGAAACAAGGTGGCCTACGCTGTTCACATGGTGCTGGCCGGTACGGGGCTCGTGTCCCTGTTGCCAGGAGTCGCGATGGCGGAGGACGCTGTGGCGGAGGAAATCGAAGAAATCGTCGTGACCGCGCAGTTGCGCTCGCAGTCGCTGCAGGACGTGCCGATCGCAATACAGGTCGTGGACCGCCAGCTGATTGAAGATGTCGCGGCGGAAGACATGGGCGACCTGAATGGCTTCGTGCCTGGCCTCGTGGTGTCGGGCGACAGCCCGACGCAGCCCCGCTATCAGATCCGCGGCATCCAGACCGGCGACTTCGGCGTCGGCACCGACCCTGCGGTGGGTGTGTATGTCGACGGCATTTATGCAGCGCGCTCCGGCGCGTCGATGCTCGCCTTCAACGACATCGAACGTATCGAAGTCCTCAAGGGACCCCAGGGCACGCTGTTCGGACGCAATAGCGCCGCCGGCGCGATCGCTATCGTCACCGCGCAACCTTCGCACGTGTTCGATTCGTTGCTGCGGGTGCGCGCCGGCGAGTTCGGCAAGCAGTATTTCGAGGGCATGATCAACACGCCCATCGGCGAGCACTTCGCAGTGCGCGCCAACGGCGTCTTCAACAAGAGCGACGGCTGGATGCAGGACGCGGCCACCGGAGCGGACCTCAACCCTGAAGAAAACTGGGCCGGACGAGTGGCCATGCGCTGGGACCTCTCGGACGCCACCAGCGCGACGCTTTCCTGGGACCATGACGACCTGGATCAGCTCGCCCGTCCCGCGATTGGCGTGGTCGCGGTAGCGTCCGGTCAGACGCAAATGCCCTACCCGCCGGATTCCGATACGTATATCGATCCCCGCCAGGCTCCTATCTACAACGACGTCGTCGGCAACGAGGAGTCGCGCAAGCTCGACCAGGCGAACCTGTTCATCGACCACTCGTTTGGTGCGACGGAGTTCCGCTCCAGCACCTCGTGGCGTCAGTTCGACACCGTGAACCTCGAGGACGAGGACGGCACAAACCAGATCGCCTCGTACTTCGACACGGGGAATATCGAAAGCAACGAGAGCTTCTACCAGGAGTTCAAGTTGTCGGGTACAACCGAGCGACTCGATTGGGTCGCCGGCGTGAGCTACTACAACGAGAAGGCTGACCAGGTCAGCGACACGCACACGTTCACCGACGCCATCGACACGCTCGGTACGAACCTCGGCTATTGGGATGCGCTGGGCCTGCCGTTCCCGCTGTACGGCGGTACGAGCAGCATCACCGACCCGACGTTCGGCGTCTCGATGCTGGGGCTGCCGTGGCGCGAAGCCATGTACAACCACGGCGACTTCGAAGCCATTGCGGCGTTCGGCGACGTGATCTGGCATGTGAACGACAAGACCAACCTGACGTTCGGTCTGCGCTACACGCAGGACACCAAGGAGTTCACGTGGGCGAATGGCCAGCATGAGACGCCGGAGCTCGACCAGGTCGTCGCGACGCTGAATGATGCAGGCTTCTTCGATGCGATCGGAATTCCGGCCGAGGCTTATCGCTTCTCGGACATCGTGTTCACGGTGGATACGCCGGCCGGCGGCGTGACGCAAAAGGATTCCTGGAGCGATGTGAGCCCGCGTCTCGTGCTCGACTACAAGGTCAACCCGAACGTCATGTGGTTCGGCTCGCTTGCCAAGGGATACAAGGCGGGCGGCTACAACAGCGTCGAGGTCGGCTCGAAGTTCGACAACGAAGAGGTCTGGAACGCCGAGACAGGCATCAAGAGCGTGTTCCCGAATGCGGGCGTGGTGCTGAATACCTCGGCGTTCTACTACGTCTACGACAACAAGCAGGCGATTTCGCTGGTCACGCAAGTGCCAGGATCCGACCTCCCGCAGTACCTGATCGACACAAGCGACGAACAGGCGTGGGGCATCGACGTCGATGCGCAATGGAAAGCGACCGACCATTTCACGCTGTCCGGAAACCTCGAGTACCTCGATGCGACCTACAAGGACAAGATGACGCAGGGCACGAATCCTGTGGATCTGTCCGGCGAACCGACGGGCGAGCCTTCCTTGAGCGCCGCGCTGGGCGCGCGTTACGAGTGGGTGCTGGACGGCGCGGGCAACCTGAACCTGTCGGGCCGGTACGCGTATCGCGGCGAATCGCGCTGTAACGCGGACTCCCAGCTTCAGGGAACCTGCCAGGTCTCGCCTAACTTCAAGGTCGGTGAGGCTACGCAGCGTCTTGATGCGAGACTCGGGTGGTACAGCGCCAACGAAAAGTTCGGCCTCGCAGCCTTCGTGACGAACGTGCTGGACGATCAGTACGTGACGGGCGTCAACAACCTCACCACCGACATCTTCGGCACACCGTTCGGGTCGATCTCGGAGCCGCGCATGTGGGGAGTGGAGGCGACGGTCAAGTTCTGAGGTAAGACAGAGCGCGCCCGCGATATGCGGGCGCGCTTTTTTTTTGGAGAAACGATGATGAATGATGCGTCCGACAGGCTGTTCGAGTCTCACGCGGAAACGGCGTTGAAGTTGAGACAATCAACCGCCGCTGAGCGGCGCCGCAAACTTGAACAGCTGCTGGAGGCAATTCTCGAGCGCAAGGATGCGATCCTGGATGCAGCTCATCGAGACCTGCGCAAGCATCCAACGGAAACGAACCTCACCGAGGTGCTTCCGTTGGTCGGTGAGGTGAAGCACGCCATTGCGAAATTGAAGCGCTGGATGAAGCCGCAACGGATCAGCGCGACGCTCGCAACGCTCGGCACCGCATCCCGCGTGGTCTATCAACCCAAGGGTCGATGCCTGATCATCAGCCCCTGGAACTATCCATTGAGCCTGGCGCTGGGGCCGCTGGTCTCTGCCGTGGCCGCGGGCAATACCGTGATCCTCAAGCCCTCGGAGTTCACGCCCCACACGAATCGCGTCGTCAAAGACATCATCGGCGCCGTGTTCCTGCAGGCCGAAGTTGCTGTCGTGGAAGGCGACGCACAGGTCGCCACCCACCTGCTCTCGCGAGCCTTCGACCACATTTTCTTCACCGGATCGCCGGCGGTAGGAAAAAAAGTGATGGCGGCGGCCGCCCACAACCTCACGTCGGTGACACTCGAGCTTGGGGGCAAATCCCCCGTCATCGTGGACGCCAGCGCAGACCTTCGCAGCGCCGCGGAACACATCATCTGGGGGAAGACAGTAAACGCAGGCCAGACCTGCATCGCCCCGGACTATGCGTATGTGCATCGCGATGTCGTCGACAAGTTCGTCGCACTGTGTCGCGATACGATTGCCGCGCGATTTGGCAAAAGCGACGCGGACATAAAGAGCAGCCCCGACTTTCCGCGCATGATCCACCGCCGGCACGCGGAGCGCGTCGCCGCTCTCATCGACGAAGCGGTCAGAGGCGGTAGTCAGATCGCCTGCGGTGGCGCATCCGATGCCGATGCGCGCTATGTCGCCCCTACGCTGCTGCGGGGTGTGCCCGCGGATGCGCGAATTCGCAGGGAGGAGATCTTTGGCCCGGTACTACCAGTCCTCACCTTCGATTCACTCGACACCGTGATCGCGGAGATCAACGCGGCGCCAAAACCCCTGGCCATTTACGCGTGGACCAGGAGTAAGCGCACCGCCGAAGCTCTCCAGACGAACACCACCTCGGGCAGCCTGTGCGTGAACCTATGCCTGCAGCAGTTTGCGCAACACAACCTGCCTTTTGGCGGCGTCAACACTTCCGGCATCGGCAACGCTCATGGCTTCTTTGGCTTCAAGGCGTTCTCGCACGAACGCGCGGTGATGTCGGCCGGGCCGCTGTCGGCACTCAAGCTGCTCTTTCCGCCCTACGACGCGGGCAAGCGTCGCTTGAGCGAACTGCTCATCAAGTACGCGACGTGAAGTCGTTTTCGCAAATCATGCGCTGACCATTCTCCGCAGTTCACGCTCGCCATGCGGTGTGAACGCCACGACGCGCGAATTTGCCACGCGCTTCGCCCATCGCAACGCGAAGCAATGCTGCATCAGCGCCGCTCCTAACGCACCGGCCAAGTGGTGTCGGCGCTCGCCCCAATCGAGGCAGGGACGCCACAACACGCGGCGCGGGTTGGGGAGTGACTCCGCCGATATCCCGCGCGATTCGAACCAGCGTGCTCCCGATGGGGTGAGCGCAAAGTTCCCTGGATCGATGACGAACACACGCTTCGCCACCATGCGCTCGAAGGCCCACACCGCGAGCTCACCAGCGAGATGGTCGTAACAAATGCGCGCCTTGCGCAGCGCCGGCTCACGCGGACTCGACGCCAATCGCACGGCGCCAGTGCGAAACGCGACGCCCATGAGTGATTCGAGGAGCCTCGCCACATCGCGATCCGCAAGCCGGAAGTATCGGTGACGGCCCTGCTTCACCATGCTGATCAAGCGGGCATCAACCAGTTTTGCCAGGTGTGTACTTGTCGTGGCGCGCGTGATGCCGGCGTGGTTCGCAAGCTCAGTGGCCGTAAGCGCGCGGTCCGCCATGAGCACGGTAAGAATCTCGGCACGCGCCTGGTCGCCGATGAGCGAGGCAACGCGTGCAATGTGAGGCCCGTCGCGCATGTGCACATGTTAGCCGGGGGCGGCCTCGATGTCGTTGCCACACTTTGATGGCGATCGAAGCATTTCGCGCTGCCAGGCAACTAGCCTGCCGCCATGGTCATAACCTGCTTCATCCGCTACGAGATCGACGCTGGTCAGCGCAGCGCATTCCGGGAATACGCCGAGAACTGGCTGCGCATCATTCCGCGCTGTGGCGGCCACTTGCTCGGCTACTTCCTCCCATACGAAGGAACGAGCTATGAGGCCTGGGGGCTGATTTCGTTCGAATCACTCGCCGCATACGAGGCATATCGCGCGCGGCTGCGCGCCGATGCTGACGCACGCGCCAACTTTGCCAATGCCGAGTCGAAGCGCTTCATTCTGCGCGAACAGCGCACATTCCTCGAGGCACTGACCCCGTGATCGCCGTCATTTTCGAAGCGCAGCCCCGTGAAGGCCAGCAGGAAGCCTATTTTTCAATCGCAGCGGCGCTCCGCGCGGAGCTCGAAAAGATCGACGGTTTCATTTCCATCGAGCGCTTTCAGAGTCTCAACGAGCCCGGCAAGATCCTCTCTCTTTCTTGGTGGCGCGACGAGGCGTCGGTGACGCTGTGGCGCCGCGTCGAATCGCATCGCGCGGCACAGCGTGCAGGCCGTGAGCGCATTTTCCTCGACTACCGGTTGCGCGTCGCCGAGGTGCTGCGCGACTACAGCATGTCTGACCGCGTTCAGGCGCCTGCGACCTGACTACAGGAATCCGACGTTGGCGTTCGAGAAGTTGCCAATGTTCGGGAGGATCCCGGGTAATTCCGATGGCTCGCATCCGAACCACTGCGCGAGCGTTGCGCCGAACTGATCCACCGCGGTAGTCGGGAGCAACCGTCCCTGCCCTACCTGATCGTCGGTCTCGATGGACACGTGCGGTGCGGTTCCATAGAACCTTCCGCCCTTCACCGCACCGCCCATCACGAAATGATGCGAACCCCAGCCGTGGTCCGAGCCATCGGAGTTCGACGACAAGGTGCGGCCAAAATCAGAGGCGGTGAAGGTGGTGACCTTGTTCGCAACTCCGAGCTCGACGGTGGCGGCATAAAACGCACTCATGGCGCCGTCGAGCCACGTCAAGAGTCTCTGGTGACGCGACATGAGCGAATTGTGAGTGTCGAAACCACCGAGCGACACGAAGAACACCTGGCGTTTCACGCCGAGCGCCGCATTTGCGCCGATCAATCGAGCCACCACTTGCATCTGCCTCGCGAGCCGATTGCCCGTCGGGAAAGCCCTGGTCAGTGTTACGCCGGCGAGTGCTGTATTGACTGAACCTTCGAGATCGATCGAGCGCCGCGTGACCTCGGTGCATTCGCTTTCGAGCACGTGCGTACTGCTTCGCGTGACGATGTTGTTCACAGCGTTGCGTAGCGGCCCGTCGAGCGCCTTGATTCGGATCGCACCACCTGGGCTGATCTGGTACTGAAGCGCATCGCGCCCTGCGACGAACACTGCGTTGCTGCTCGCGGAAATGCAGGTGAGCTGCGCATTCGAAGAATTGCTGGCAAGGGCGATGTCCCCGAGGCGCCCTCCCCAGCCATTGGTCGATCCCTCGCTGCCGTCCGACTGCCAGATGGATGTCTGATCGTTGTGTGAAAAGATCTTCGGCGGCAACGGATTGGCGACCTTGTCGGAGCTCTGGTATTGCGCCAGCGTCGTCGGCTGGATCAACGGCCCCACATTGAGCTGGATCCCCAATTGGCCCGCGTCGAACAATGACTTGAGGCCGACGAGCTGCGGCGCCAAAGCGTATTGGAGCCCGTCGGTGAGCACCGCCCCATCGAGTGGTGTGAGTGCCGTGGCAGCGAGATCCGCGCGCGCCAGCGCGATACCGGCCTCGTCCTCGCCGGCGACGCCGGCGCGGATCTCGTGATACTTCGCGTAGTTAGCGGCGTCGTAGGGCACCACCGTGTTGGCGTAATCGTTGCCGCCGTACAGGAATACGCACACCAAGGCCTTGTAGTCGGTCGCGTCGAAGGCCGCGGCCTCTCCGATGGCCGCAAGGTTGATCGCCAGCGGCGTCGCCACGCCCAGTGCCGAAAGCTGCATGGCTCGATGCAGCACAAGACGTCGGGTCCAGAGATTCATTTCTGCACCAGGTAGCCGGGAGAGATGAGGATGAGGAAACAGGCCGTGGCCAACATGTCGTGCTTCTCGCTGCTGCTGCTCGAGGCATTGATGTTGAAAGTCCGCAGCGCCGCCCGAACGACACCGAGCGTTTGGCTGGTCAGCTGGTTGGCCGTGAGACGCAGGTTGAGCCAGTCGACCACTGCCGGAATATCGTGTGCGATGGGCAGCAACGTCGCGTAGCTTGGCTTGACGTCGCGAATGCCGTTACGGGTCACGCGCTGCATGAAGTTGATGTAACCCGCGGTGCTGGTTTCATTGTGTATCTGGAACTCGGGTGCGACCTTGCCCGCGGTCGCGATGGCGGTGTTCGGTGGCACGTATCCTGGCCGGAAAAAGTTGAACACGGACGGCGACTGCAGCGGGCTCTGACCGAGCATCGTTTCGGGCGCCGACAGATCGTCGATCACGTACTCGCCATTGCTGGAAGCAACCTCCGCGGTACGCGCCCACTGCGCGAAGCGCACGATCGGCTCGCGCATCTTGCCGAAAAGCGTGTCGGCGGCGGTAGGCATGGCGCGTGCTTCCTCATCCGTGAGAATGGCGGTCCACACCGCCTTGAGATCACCGCGCACGCCGGAGCCGTTGTTTCCGAACACCGTGGCGACGCGCTGCACATATTCGGGTGTCGGATTGCTGGTCACCAGCCGCTGGATCATCTGGCGCGCGAAGAACGGGCCGGTGTTGTCGTGATAGAACAAACGGTCGAGCGCGATGTGCAGGGCATCCGCACCGGGGGTGGTGATGGTGATCTTCGTGCCGAGAAAATTCACCTCGACCCTGGAATGATTGTTCGAGTTGAAACGCATGGGGTTGGTGGCGAGATGCGTGCTCGGTATCGCATTTCTTTCCCATGTGACGGGCGTGGACGTGCCGCCATTGGATAGATAGTCCCATTCGTAGCCGGTGAACACGCGCGCGAGATTGGTGACGTCTTCCTGGGTGTAGGTTTCCACTGGCTTGCTGTTGGCATCGAGCTTGTGCGTGCCATCCGGATTCAACTCGTACAGGCCGATCGTGAAGAGCTGCATCACTTCGCGGGCGAAATTCTCATCGGGCTGCCGGCCGCGGGAGTCCTCCCGCAGATTGCCGCGCGTGTTGAGAAAGGCGCCCATCCCGGCATTGAGCGTGAGCGCCTCGAGCAACTGGCGAAAGTTGCCGAACGCATGCGCGGTGAGCACATCCCAATAGGCGGCGATCAAATACGAAGGGTAAATCGCCTCCAGGGAGTTCAAGGACACGACGAACGTTTCCGACAATGCGAGTGCCATGCGTTTGCGCATCTGGTCCGGCCCCGCAAGCAGCTGATTCCAGATCATGTAGTCGCCAAATTTACGCGCGCGATAGCGCTTTTCTGTCGTGATGGCGTTGTGGCCCTGCGAATTGAGCCAGGCGACACCGGTCTCGCCAACCGGTTCGTCGTAGCGCGCTTGCAGCCACGCAAGCCAACCTGTACTCGTGAGGGCGGTGATATCCGCGTCGCTGACGGAAAACTGAGCCTGCAATGCGAAGCGGACGGCCTCAGCTTCGGTTGAAGAAATCGCGTCGCGCGGCGGTGGAGGTGCCGGCCCGGGCGCCGGCGCGGGTGGAATAGGTGTTGGGGGAATTGGCGGTGGGGGCGAATACCCTCCACCAGAAGGCGAGCCATCATCTCCGGCGCCGCAGGCACTCAACGCCAGCGTCGCTGCCCCTGCAATCAGCCCGGACGCACGATCTTCATTCGCAGAAGTTTCGGCAACTGATTGCGCTTCTGCGTCACGTTCGATTTCCTCCACCAGACCTCCGTGTGCAACCTGAGTCTAGTGTTGCGTCGCGGGTCAACGGTATGAGGACTAGGTCTTATGTGAGCGCTGCAGGCCGCGTCCTAAGGCTTCTCAATCGCGAACCAAGGTCAGCGCCGCCCTACGCTTTTCATGCAGCGTGGTGTGCGCGGGAGCCGGCAGCTTCTTGGACTGCTGCAGTAACTCCTGGCAATGCGCCGGCATGCGCTTCAGCAACGCCAGCAATTCATCCCGCGGAACCGGGCGAGAGAACAGAAAACCCTGGAGCGAGATCGCGCGATTCGGCAACAACATGGCGAACTGCTCGAGGTGCTCCACACCTTCGGCAGTGACCTCGAGACCGAGGCCGCGACACAGCGCGATCGTCGCGCGTGAAATGGATGCGGCGCGCGCGCTGCCTTCGATACCGACGATGAGACTCCGATCGAGTTTCACACGAGTCAGCGGGAGCTGCTGCAGCGACGCCAGCGACGAGTACCCGGTACCGAAGTCGTCGAGTGCAATAGCGACTCCGACACTACGCAACTGATCGAGCGTCTTGATGGTATGCGATCCGGTCTGCAGGACGGACTCGGTGAGCTCGAGCTCGACGCAACGTGCAGGCAGTTCAAATTCGTTCAGCAGCTGCTCCAGCTTGCTCACGAATCGATAGTCCATGAATTGTCGCGGCGACACATTGATGGCGACTCGCGCTTCGGGCCACTCTCCACGGTGCCACTGAGCCGCCGTCTGGATGGCCGTGCGCAACACCCAGTCGCTGATTTCGACGATGAGGCCGGACTCTTCGGCCACCGCGAGGAATTCATGCGGGGTACGGTAGCTGCCATCCGGCATGCGCCAGCGAATCAGCGCCTCGACCTGAATCACGTCGAGAGTCTGTAGCTCGACCAGCGGTTGATAGAACAGTTCGAACTCGCCATTCTGAATGGCGCGCCGCAGTCTCTGCTCGATGACGAACTTCGCCGACGCCGTGGCCAGCAGCTCCGGCGTGAAGGTTGCGAGCTGGTTGCGCCCCAGCGCCTTGGCGCGGAACAACGCCGCGTCGGCGGCCCGCAGCAGTGCTTCGGCATCCCGTTCGTGGTCAGGAAACAGGCTGACTCCGACGCTCACGCTCACGATGACTTCGCGATCGTCGACCTGCAGCGGGCTTTCGAACGCGCGAATGATGTTTTCGCCGAAGGTGAGGATCTCCGCGGTCCCGCTGGCGCCCTGGTGGACGATCGTGAATTCATCGCCACCCAGTCTCGCCGCGAATCCGCAGCAGCTCGCGATCGACTCGAGCCGCCGCGCGATCGCGATGAGCACGCGATCTCCATAGGGATGCCCCATGCTGTCGTTGAGCGTTTTGAAATTGTCGATGTCGAGGAAGAAGACGCCTACGCGTTCGCCCGCCAGTCGCGCGCGTTCGAGGGCTGCATTCAGCGCGACGAACAACTGGCGGCGATTGGCGACGCCGGTAAGCGGGTCCTGCTCCGCGAGCTCCTGCAACTGGCGCGTCCGCTCCTCCACTTTGGCTTCAAGACGCTGCTGCGCATCGCGCGTTGCCGCGCGTGCCGCAGCGAGTTGTTCGGCCATTGAATTGAATGCCACTGCCAGTTCGTCGAGCTCGCGAATGCCTCCAGTCGCGACGACACGTGTATCGCCTCCGCGTGCCAGCCGGTTGGTGGCGGCGATCATGCGCCGGACCGGTCGCGCAATAGTGAAGATCGTCGCGAAGCACACGTAGAGCAGAACGAGGAGCACTGCGGCGCTTATCCAGGCGACGAGCGAACCATCGGGCTTTGCAAATGGTGCGGGCGCAGCCAGCGCGGGCGGGACGCTCGCCTCCAGAGGCTGCGACTCGACCGCAAGGTCGGTGGGCAGCAGCGCGGCCAGCTTCCTCGACTCGCGCGCGAAAGAATCAAGCGCGGCTATTCGCTGGGACTCGATGCGCACGAACGCCGTGCGCAAGGGCACGAGCGATACCACGTCGTTCTGTATGCCCTGGTACCAATCCGATCCCTGCGATCGCCGTAGCGAGCTTTGATTGGTGAGCAGCGTCTCCGCCACGGCCTGTTCCGCATTCGCGAGCGAGGCGGTGGATGCATCGCCACCGAATGCGCCGGACATCGCAATGGCGGCCCGGAGTTCGGTCAGTCGCGCGTGAAGATCGAGCAACGGCTGCCGTGCGAGCACGTGGCCGAAAATCTTCAAGGCACTTTCGCTGGATTCCCTGACGCGCGAGTCGATACTCGTGACCGCCTCCGAATACTGCCGCAAGGGCTCGCGACGCTTGCGCGTCGCCTGCACCAGTGCGTCGGCGGTTCTGCGATGCGCATTGACAACACGGGTCAGCGATTGGTTCGACGCCGGCGTATCGCGCACAAACTGATTCAGCACCTGCCCCAGTGAATCGCGTGCGCTCGAATAGCGAGTGGCCGAGGCTCGCGTGTCTGTCTGCACATGTTCGTGAACAGCGCGGTCGAACACGCCCACTGCGACAGACAACTTTGCGGACGTTACGAGTTTTTCTGCCCGGCCCACTGACTCGCGCAAAGTAGTGATCGCTTGCGAGTCATGTGTGCTGCGCACCACCTCCGCATGGTGTTGCTGCTCGAGGATAGAGACGCCGTTTTCGACGATGAGATTGGCGGCGGCCGCAAGCGTCGCCACTGCCGCGAACGCGATGACGAGTCGGGGCGTGATGCCCACGCTGCCGAGCGTGAGCCATCCTTTCAGGCGCACGTAGTGGCGTTTGAAATTATTCCGGTGGTACCTGGACATGGATGTCGGACCGACCCCCTCTCCCTTCTAGACCGATGAGCCCGGCCGCTGCCTGCCGCGCTCCTACTCCCTAGCATCGAGATTCGACCAAGTCGTGGCCTCGTGTGCCTGCCCAGTTCTCACTTTTCTGTAGGGCAATTCCGATGCACTAGGCATAACCGGCAGCTGCCCTAAGGGAGGCCCCGCGTAAGGCTTGGACTACAGGGCATAACATACAGCGCCTACCCAGCGAATCAACTGCGGTGTGGCGGCGCCGCGCCAGGATGGGGGGTCGAAGGCTGGTCAATCCGACTTCGTTTCCTCGATCACGCGAGCGTTCAGCGGCTGAGTCGGGCGGTTGTTATGTGCGTAGCGCACCCTGAACTCGTTCACTTGCGCCTCTGAAGCCTCGACCGGAGTCTTGAGCACGAACCAGCGTACGTTTTCCGAGCAAGGCGGAGTGGTTAGAGAACCCTCGAACGAGTAGTAGCCGTGGTGCGCGGGCAGCAGATCGACCATGTTGATGGTTTTGCCAGCCACGATCGACTCCGTCGCGCCCTTCGCCGGGAAGTGGTCGAAAATCGGTTTCAGGAATTCGTTGGTCTTGCCCACACGGATCAATACGGCAACGACTGCGAGGTCGCCCTTGGCATTTCTGTGCACGATGTGCGCCACCATCGAGGACTCCGCACCGTGCACGCGCTCTTCGGACGGCTCGTGGAAGTGCACTTGCAGCAGGTCGTAATGCTCTTTGCCGACCGTGAAGCCGCCGCTGCCTTTCGCCGCATTGATCTGGAACGAGTGGCCCGTATCCGTCACCACGAGAGCTACATCTTTGTAGTCGAACTTCAGCTCAGGCAGGTCCTTGACTACTGTTTTCTCAATGTCGATCGGCGACTGGTGCTTGCCAACTCCACACATTGCAAATGCAGGGTCTTCGGAATCCCAATGTTCGGGGCCCGTCTCACCGGAGTAGCTCCAATGGTGGCCTTCAGACTTGGCGGGTTCCGCGGCACTGGCGACACCTGTGAACACGGCCATGCCGCAGATGAGCAACCGCGGGAGCAGGCGGGTCGACACAATCTGAATATCAGTCATGGCAAGCTCCAGTGGGAGGTGGGTAGCTAGTGATACCACCAAGGCCGGACTGGCGAATGAATTGTCTGTAATCAGCGCCCCATGCGCCGCTGATAGGCGCGCGTCAGGTGATCCTTCACGTTCTTGTCCTGCGACGCTCCGCCCCCGGTCACCGCGAAGCCGACTTGGATTGACGCGTCTGCCTGCGTGAGCAACGTGATCGTCACATTGGACGATCCCTGATCACCGCGCAGGGTTCCGCTCGCCTTGTCTTCGAACGTAATGCGGACGCCCACGTCGGCTGCCGCGCCACGAGCCGCCTGCCATGACTGCTCGAATCTCTCGCCGATCGATCGGGTCGGAACTGGCGTGGGAGCCGGGGCGGTATAACAAGCCTGCAACATGAAGCCGGCGACTACAGCAATGCCGCCGGCGAGAACCCTGAAGTTAGTCATCATCCCCCTCACTTGATCGTGTAGCCCCGTCCCTCAAGGCAGGCAGCGTACGCGCGGTGATAAGTTTCCATCTTCTTCTGCTTGTCAGCTTCAGCCTGTTGTTGCGCAGCCTGTTGCTGTTGCTGCTGCTGAGCGGCCTGGTCCTGCGCCGCGGCCTCCCCGCGACGCTGGCGGCTGCCGGCGGCTACGGCACCCGCGGCAGCGCCTACTGCGGCGCCCTCGCTCGCGTCATCGTTGGCGACTTCGCCGATGATGGCACCGGCGGCGGCGCCTCGAGCGGCACCTCTCGCGCGTGAACCGTCGCGCCCTGAAGGAGGCGGGGGTGCGGCGGCTGGCGCCGGCGCGGTCGTCGGTGTCGAGGCAAGAACTACCGGATCGACACCAGTGTTCTGTTTTGCCCATGAATTGCACTCGCCCTCGTCTTTCTGCTGCTGCGCGGGCGTCTGATTCTTGGCGGGATAGACGATTGGAGTTCCTGACATCGCGGCGCTGCCGATCAGGCCCGCGAGTGTGGTGGTGATAACGGTTGTTTTGCAGCGACGCATGAGGGCATCTCCGGTGGACCAGGCTGATCGGCGGTAGTGTCACCCTCAAAATTCCATCGCGCCGTAAGACCAAAGGTCTACGCCAGGACAGGCCGCAGATTCACTTCTTTTTCTCAGCGTCCTTCTCAGCGTCCTTCGCAGCTGCCGGATTCTTCGCCTCCTCCAGCGTCTTCGCGCAGACATCCTGTTCACCCTGCATGCGGTCGACGGCGCCTCCCGCGATCACCGTCGCTCCGCCAGTGGCAACTGCCAGCGCACCCGAGGCCACACCCTTCGCGCCCATGCCAATTCTTGGGCTCACCAATGTTCCTTCGAGTCGAATGAGCGGGTTGGTGAACATGCCCGGACTCACGCCGATGCCCTTTCGCGGGCGCGTATTGAAGTCGATCAATAGTTTCTCGGTGTGCAGGTCGATCTTGCCATCGGCGGTAATGGTGACCTTCTCGGTCTGGATGACCACCGGCTTCACCGTGACTTGACCATTGACGATGTCGGCACGCGCGATGGTGCAATCGAGCGTCATGAACGGATCGTCCTTGGCAAAGGGATTGAGCTTCTCCGATAACTGCGACAAAACACCGCCTCCGTAGGCACTGATCAGGCCGCTCTTGGTTTTGCCCGCACCTTGCGTCAACAGCAGCTGCCCGTTCGCGCCCGCGGCCATTTGTCGCGGCGAGCTGCCGTGGATCTTGATGTTCATCGCCAGGCCGAGCGGCGGTACATCTGTGGGCGAGAGGCCTTCGCTCGCCAGACTCGCCCGCACATTGGCAAGGTCGATCTTCAGGTTCAGGTCGGCAGTTCCATTGGCGCCGGGCACAAAGTTGCCCTCGCCCCGCAACGTACCCTCCTGCACACCGGCAGCGCGAAAGTCGAAGATCAACTTTCCATG
>Ga0207691_10002719_pt1 | contig 17278 bp, 17 predicted proteins | sample KBSM13metaG_FD_184327 | JGI IMG/M metagenome (GOLD analysis project Ga0207691, IMG submission 184327) | Miscanthus rhizosphere microbial communities from Kellogg Biological Station, Michigan, USA - KBS M1-3 metaG (SPAdes) (version 2) | ecosystem: Host-associated > Plants > Roots > Rhizosphere >... | reverse complement strand
TGTGCGTGCGGGCCAATTGCGTGGACTCGCCGTAACGAGTATCGCAAGGTCGCGCGCCGCAGCGGACATTCCGACGGTCGCCGAGGCCGCGTCGCTTGCCGACTATCGGGCGAGCACCTGGTATGCGCTGCTTGCGCCCGCGCGAACGCCAGCGCCGATTGTCATGAAGGTGCATAGCGCTGCAATGCGGGCGCTGCGATCCAGCGCAGTGACCGAGCAACTGCTTGCGCAAGGCGCTGAGCCGGTTGCGAGCACGCCGGACCAATTGCGTCTCTTCATGCAGAACGAGATCGACATTTGGACAAAAGTGATACGGCAGGCAAACATCAGACCGAGTACCTGAATATAACCGCAGCAACGGAGCTACGAAGACTTGGGAAGCCGCGGGGTTCTGCAGTAGAACAGCAGCATTGCGTTCAATTTCAAAAAGCGTCACAGCATCGACTCAGTGCCGCTAAGATAAACTACCGCTCTACTCGGGAGGACGCTATGTTTCCATCGATGTTACGCGCATCACTGCTCGCGACAATAGCTGTGGGCGTCTTCGCCGCAGACCGCCCGGGCGAAACCTTTCCGATCAAACCGGTAAGGATCATCGATGGCTTTGCCGCCGGTGGTAACACGGATTTTGTCGGGCGCGTAATCGCATCCAAGCTGCAAGAGCGTTCCGGTCAAACCATACTCGTGGACAATCGTCCCGGCGCTGCCAGCACGATCGCCGGCGAGATTACCGCCCGAGCCGCTGCCGACGGCCACACTCTGTTCATTACGCTCGGTACCATATTGTCATCGAGTCCATATCTGTATCCCAAGCTGCCATACGACATCATGAAAGACTTTGCGTACGTGTCGCTGGTGGGCATGGGTAATTACGTAATGCTAATCCATCCCTCTGTGCAGGTAAAAAGCGTGTCGGACCTTGTCGCCCTGACGAAAACGAAACCCGCTGCTTTCAAGTACGGCTCCGGCGGCGTCGGCAGTCCCGTGCATTTGTCGGTTGAGTTGCTCAAATTACGCACCGGTATGCAGATAGCGCATGTGCCGTATAAAGGCGGCGCGCCTGCGGTCGTCGCTGCGGCGGGCGGCGAGGTGGAAATGACGGTCGTCAGCGTTCCATCGGCTGCTGGCATGGTGAAAACCAGGAAGCTCAATGCGCTCGCGGTCACCGGGCCGACACGCATAGCGGTACTGCCTGACGTTCCAACCATGGCTGAATCCGGAGTGCCGGATTTCCAGGTACTCGATCCCATCGGTCTCGTCACACCTGCGCAGACGCCTGCCGCGACGATCAAAGCAATCAATGCTGTGGTCGGCGAAATTCTGCAGATGGAGGACGTTAAAGCGAGATTTTTAGAGCAGGGCATTGAAGCGAAAGGAAGCTCACCTCAGGAGTTCAGAGTACTCATCGAGAAGGAACAGCAGCGGTGGGGCCGCGTCATCAAGGAAGCGAATATCCCGCCGAATATCTGATTGCAAGCTCCGTTCGTGGCCATAGACAAGTGCACCGCGCAGTTAAGTCGCATCATCAACGGAGCCGCTTTGGCGCAAAAAATTGAATGAGCTGACCGCTGTCCAAGCGACAGCACAGATTGCAAGCGGCCGCATTACATCGGAGAAACTCACGCGCGCCTGCCTCGACCGCATCGCCGATCGCGAGCGCGATGTCCGGGCGTGGGCCTATCTATCTCCCGACCATGCGATAGCCGAGGCACGTGCACGAGATCGCCAGACCTGCCGCGGTTTGTTGCACGGCGTTCCGATTGCCGTGAAAGATGTAATCGACACGGCGGATATGCCGACCGAGCACGGCACGCCCATCTACAAGGGAAATCGTCCGACCTGCGATGCAGTGTGTGTGTCAGCCGCACGCGAGCAGGGCGCCATTGTGCTGGGAAAGGCGGTATCGACCGAACTTGCGAACATTCATCCCGCAGGTACGCGCAATCCGCGCAACCTTGCACATACGCCGGGTGGATCCTCGAGCGGGCCTGCGGCTGCGGTTGCAGATTTGATGGCACCGCTTGGATTTGGAACGCAGACCGGCGGCTCGCTTATCCGGCCGGCATCGTACTGCGGAATCGTCGGTTACAAGCCGACGTTCGACTACATCAGCACTGCGGGCGTGAAGGCTTTGTCGGCCTCGTTGGATACCGTAGGCGTTTATGGCCGTACGGTCCCGGATGTCGCGCTGATCGGGCGCGCGGTCATTGGTTTCGCCGCAGTGGATTTCGACCGCAAGCTGACCGATCGTCCGTGTATCGGCGTATATCGCACACCCCAGTGGTCACTTGCCGAGCCGCCAATGGCAGACGCGTTCACGGACGGCGCCGCCAGACTCTCCCGTGCGGGCGCGAAGGTCATCGAAATAACCGATCCGCCCGCCATGGCCGATATTATTGTCGCCGCTGATGTCATCAACGACTATGAGACCTACCGCTCGCTTGCGTTCGAGCGCATGCATCACGCCGACCTTCTCAGTCCAACCATGGCTGGCAAGCTGCGTAAGGCAGCGAGTGTAACGCGGGAGCGCTATCTTGCCGCGCAGCAGACTGTAAACGAGTGCGGCGCTTTGCTGCGGGAGATCTTTCGCGATGTGGATGTATTGATCGCGCCAAGCGCGACCGGTGAGGCGCCCGCCGGTCTCGGTGCGATCGGACCGAAAGGCAGCCTTGGTCCCGCCGCATTTCAGCAGATGTGGACCATGCTGCATACGCCCGCCATCTCGGTGCCGGTTTTCGAAGGCCCGCGTGGATTACCGATGGGACTTCAGGTCATCGCGCCTTGCGCGCAAGACGAGCGTGCGCTGCTATGTGCCCATTGGATACACGAGGCCCTGACTTAACGCGCACGTGCACTGCGTTTTCGATTTTGACGCTGTTATTTGCATAAATGGCCCCTGACCGTATGAGTGGCACATGCCAGTGGCTTCGCGTGCGCCTTTGCGCGGTGTCGGTATCCATAGGTGTGCTGCTTGCGGTTAACGCTCAAGCGGCGCCAACGACATCGGCTTATCCAACGCGCCCGATCCGGCTGGTTGTACCTTTTCCGCCGGGCAGTCCGAGTGATGTGCTTGGCCGCGTTGTCAGTCAGCAATTCACGCAGGCGCTGGGACGTCCGCTTGTTATTGACAATAGGCCGGGCGCCGCGGGTGTGATCGGCGCGCAGACAGTCGCTAAGGCGGCGCCGGACGGTTACACACTCCTGATGGGAGGCACGGGTGCGCTTGCGATCAATCCGGGCTTGCGCAGCAACATGCCGTACGACCCGTTACGCGATTTCTCCCCGATATCACTGTTTGCGAAAGTCCCCTTCATCCTTGTCGTGAGCCCGTCCATTCCGGCGGCGACCGTGCAAGAGCTGATTGCGATATTGAGAGCCAGGCCGCGGCAGTTCAATTACGCTTCGACGGGCGTGGGCTCGCCGCCGCAGCTTGCGGCCGAGCTGTTCAAGAGCATGACCGCAACCGACATCATTCACATTCCTTATAAAGGAACAGATGCAGCAGCAGTCGATCTCATCTCCGGACAGACGCACCTCATGTTTAGCGGGATCACGGTTTTGTTGCCGCATGTCAAAGCTGGTCGGTTACGCGCGTTAGCCGTTGCAAGCGACACGCAATCGCCGCTGCTGCAACAATTACCGACGCTCATACAGTCAGGGCTGCCCGGCTTCACTGCGGAGACGTGGACGGGCGTACTGGCACCGCACGCTACGCCTGCGGCCATCATCGGGCGCCTTCACAGCGAGATCGTCAACATGGTCGCCAATGCTGATGTAAGGGAGAAACTACTTGCGCAGGGCGCACAGCCGATTGGCAACAAGCCGGACGAGTTTCGCGCATTCATCGCCGCTGAGCTCGCAAAATGGAGCAAGGTCATCAAGGCGATGGGCATCAAAGAAGAGTGACTCTAAGAGGAGCAGACCTTGCAGTCGCTAACTGGCATTCGCGTAGTCGATCTAACCCGCGTCGTCGCAGGTCCGTACTGTACCTATCAGCTCGCGCTCATGGGCGCCGATGTGATCAAGATCGAAGAGGTGGGCAGAGGAGATCCGGTGCGTTGGAGCGGAGCCGGCACTGACTCGTATTTCTGGGACCGGGGCATGGCGACGAATTTTTTGCCGCAAAACGCCAACAAGCGGTCCCTCACTTTAAATCTCAAGAGCGACGCAGGACATGCAATCATAATTGAGCTCGTAAAAAGGGCTGACGTACTCGTCGAGAATTTTCGCGCTGGAGCAATGAAAAAACTCGGGCTCGACTATGAAACGCTGCGTTCAATTAACCCACGGCTCATTTACTGTTCGTTGACCGGCTATGGGCAATTGCCGCCGAAAGGACATCACACTGCGTACGATGGCGTGATCCAGGCGGCAGGCGGAATGATGAGCGTCATTGGCACAAAACAAACGGGACCGCTCAAGGTCGGACCGCCGATCACCGATTACGCGAGCGGGATGGCAGCCGCGTATGCGATTGCATGTGCGCTGCTGCAACGTCAGCGCGATGGTAGCGGACAGTACATCGATGTATCGATGCTCGACACATCGCTTGCGCTGATGAGCTCCTATGTCACGGATTACTTTTGCACCGGAAATCCGCCCGGACCCCGCGGTAATGAGCCGGCGAGCAAGAGTCCTTCCGCCGGCACGTACACTACCAGCGACGGCCGCATCACTCTAGGCGCCAACGAAGAACACCAGTACCAGCGGCTTTGCCGCGCGCTGGGACTCGAGCATTTACTGTCCGATGTGCGATTCACCGATATTCGTCAGCGACGCATGAATAGTTCACCGCTGCGCGATGAATACGCGCGAGTGCTCTTGTCACGAACAGCCGACGAATGGGAGCGCGTGCTGAGCGATGCAGGCGTGCCTGCTGCGAAAATCCGTTCGGTACAGGAAATACTCGAGCATCCGCAGGTCACCGGCAGGGGTGTGCTGCACAAGTTTGAGAACACACTGGGTGTCGACCGGGATGTGACAGTGCTGCTTGCGCCGTTCCAGATGGCGCACGATGGTCCGCAAGCGAAAACGCCTCCGCCGACGGTCGGCGCTCACACGGCGGAAATTTTGCGCGAGCTCGGTTATGACGACACCGCTATTGAACGCCTGCGCGGTGACAAAACCGTTTGAGCGGTATAACGGTCCGATGTCGGTTGCCGTAGAATTGCTTTCTGCTCGTGATCAATTGAGAGAAGAGGAATGGTATGGCAATGACTTATCTCGTAGTACCGGAAGCGCCGATGGAAGAAGCAGTGCAACTCAAGGCCGGCCGCAAGCTTAATGAAAACGGTATTCGCCTTGGCGTGCTCGACAACAGCAAATCAAACGCCGACCATCTGCTTGCGCTTATCGTCGATGGCGTCAAACGCGATTTCAAAGTTAATTCGGTCGTGGTAAAGCGCAAACCGGCATCCAGCCGTCCTGCGACCGCTGCAATGCTCGATGAACTCGCGAATGAAGCTGATCTCGTGATCAGCGCGATGGCAGACTGAGGGTCATGCACGTCGTGGAGTGTCCACGACATGGCGCAACTGACCAAGCGCGGGTTGATCGCTGCAGTAGTGTGTTCCGATTCTTTTATGAAGCTTGGCACGGCGCAGGCAAAAGTGTTCGGCGTTCCGGATTTGCCGCTGTTAAAAATCCAGCATCCGCTTGGCGGCCTCAACATGGATAAAGTGCGCGAGCGGGCAGCCGTCGCACTGCCGCAACTGCTGAAGGTGGTAAAGGAGAAACAGTCTTGAGCTCGCTTTCAACCATGCTCGCGTCGCCCGGCACGATGGTCCAATGCGACGACGATCCCGAAGCGGTTTATGAATTTCTCTGCGAGAAAGGCTGGAACGACGGGCTGCCGGTCATTCCGCCGACACCCGCGCGGGTCGAGCGCATGCTGGCGTACTGTGATCGGGATTTCGACAAGCCGGTGGCGAAAATACCGCCGCGCTTTGGCGCCGCGACGCCGATACGCGTAGCAGCTAACGCAGTTATGGCCGGCTGCAAGCCGGAGTATTTTCCTTTGGTGCTGCTGGCATTGGAAGCCATGGCGGAAGAGCCGTATAACCTTTACGGCACGCAGGCGACCACCCATCCGTGCACGCCAATGCTGATTTTCAACGGGCCGATTGCCCGCGAGATCGGCATCAACGCCGGCCATAATGTGATGGGAAATTATTTTCGCGCCAACGCTGCGATCGGCCGTGCAGTGCGGTTGGCGCTGGTGAATATCGGCGCGGCGATACCCGGCATCGGCGATATGGCGACCGCCGGCACTCCGGCGAAATTTACGTTCTGCGTCGCGGAGAATGAAGCGGCGAGCCCGTGGGAACCACTGCACGTCGAGCTCGGATTTCCGCAGGACGCCAGTACTGTCACAGTAATCGCCGCCGAAGGACCGCATAACATCAACGATCACGAAAGTATCACCGCCGAAGGCATCCTCACGATGACTGCCGGCACGATGACCATCACCGGCTCTAACAATGCCTACTATGCCGGTCAACCGTGCGTCGCATTCGGGCCGGAGCATGCGCAGACTGTTGCGGGTGGCGGCATGAGCAAAGCAGACGTTAAGAAGTGGCTGTTCGAGCGCGCCACATTGCCGATGAGCCGCTTTTCCCAGGAAGGCATCGAGCGCCGCTTCCGCCGCAAGCTCTCGGACCAATATGCGAATGCGCCGCTTGACGCGCCCGTGCGCATGTTTGCAAAGCCTGACGATCTCATCGTCATCGTGACAGGGGGCGCCGGTAAACATTCAGCGTACATCCCGACTTTCGGAAACACCCGAAGTGTGACTCAACCGCTACGGCGGGCGGACGGCGAGCTGGTGAAATCCATTCAGGAATTGAAGCGCGGCTAACGCGGAAATTCTGCGATTGCCTGGTTAGCGCTGGTCCCCGACGGCTTTGCGCTTAGGCCTGCGCTTGCAATGCAGTCTTTGCTTTGATTGCACGCTCGAGCAGCCGCGGGGTTTCCATACGCTGACTGCACGCATCGAACGCGTCGGTCGGACCGGTCCATCGTAGTTGGTCGACATTGTCGAACAGCGACGCATCCGTTCGCAGCGTAGCGAGATCCTTGAACAGAATGGCAAGGTCGCGGCGCTCGCCGAGCACCGCCGGAGGGAAATTTTCGATCGCGCCGTACTGATTCAGTAGTTTCGCAGCACCGACGGCGCCGATGCCTGGAATGCCCGGGTATCCATCCGCGGCGTCTCCCACGAGGGCGAGGAAATCCGGTATCAGCGGAGGATCAACGCCGAATTTCTCGCGCACACCAGCTGCATTGCGTATCTTGTTGCTGCGCCGGTCCATTTGTACTACGCGGTCGACCGTGATGCACTGCGCGAGATCTTTATCCGGTGTCCAGATGCAAACTCTTTCCACGCGCTTGTCTTGCGACGCAATGCGTGCGGCCGAGGCAAGCGCATCGTCGGCCTCGAGCTCGGTCATCGCCCACACTGCGACGCCCATAGCGGTAAGCGCCTCTTCAAGCGGATGGAATTGAGTTAGCAGTGCGGGCTCGATGCCGTCGCTCGTCTTATACCCGGCCCACATCTGATTTCGGAACGACTCGATGACGTGATCGGTTGCGACGCCGATATGCGTCGCGCCCTGCTCGATCATTTGCAGCAGCGTTTGCAGCACGCCAACAACAGCCCCGTAGGGCCGGTCCTTGCCCTTATTGAAGCGGCGGGCGCCGTAGAAGTGACGGAATAATTCGTAAGTGCCGTCGACGACATGAACAATCATGCGTCATTATGCCGCGGCGCCAACGGGTCGATAGGATCTGCCAGGTTCGAACGATTATCGTGGCAGCGGCATGCCGCGACGCTCGCACTGCATGCCAGTCAGGACGGCGGCTGAGCGGGGACCTGTTGCCACGTTTCCGGGCACTGCTTGACGTAAGGGTAATAACCACCGGCGCTCGAACAGTAGTACCACACGCCCTGCGATTGTTGTGCCGGGGCCTGCTCGACGTACGACTGTGGACCTGCTGCCACCGCAGAAGGGTAGTAATACGGCGCCCCATAATACGGATACCCGTAATAGTACGGATAGCCATAATAGTATCCGGGCCCGAACCAGGCCCCGCCGAAATAAACGCCCACGCTGCTGCCACCGTGACCGTGGTGCCCCCCGCCGTGGTGTCCGCCACCATGACCACCGCCGCCATGGCCGCCGCCGCCATGACCACCGGCGGCGAGACCGGCGTTAGACGCGATTGCGGCGCCGGCGCAGAAAATCAGGCTGATCGTAATTTTGCGTAATGTCATATAGGCACCCCTCTGTAGGTGGTGACAGGGATTCGGTTAATATTATGAACCGTAAAAGCTGGCGCGGGCTAAATCAACGGGTCAACTTTGTAACAGTTGGTAAGCCGTTACGCCATCGACGCGTTGGCCTAAGTCTGCGAATACGCGGACTGTACGAACACCCCCAATGCGGGCAAGTAAGTGCTATCAGACCGAACGGCATGCCGATCCGCGGTGCTCTTCAGACCGGGGTCTGAAAGCGGTCGCCTTGGCGCTAACCCCGCTTCACAGGATATAATGCGCGTATGAACGAAGAACTGCCTTCCACAGAACAGCGCCGCGATATGTTGCCTGACGACACGCATCAAGAAGAGTCCCGATCGGCGGATGTCCGCACCGATGATCCGCGCCGTCGCCTGCGCGAACTGCTCGCCATCCCGGAACGTGACCGGACTGATGCGTCATGGGATGAAATTATCGGTCTCGAAATCCAGTTGGCACCGGAGAACCGTGTTCAATCCCAGCAGGGCGATCAGGGCCGACGACAGGACGGCGGGCGCCGCCAGCAGGCGGGGCGAAACAACGGTGACCAGAGCCGGCGCCAGCAGCCGCAGCAACCTCGTAACGGCCCGGGCGGTGGTGGCGGGCGTTTTTTCAAGAAGCGCAAACGCGGTCCCGGCACCTCGGCTTAGAGGTTTACAGCGTCGTCGCGGACCGGGCAGGGTCCAAGCATCGCTTCCTTTCTAGACGATCGTCTATCGCTGGTCCGCTGGCACCGGTCGGCCCTCTAAAGCCGGCGCAGGCGGCAGCCCCGTGACCTCGAGAATCTCCTGCTCGCCGAGCGTCTCACGTGAAAGCAGTGCTTCCACGAGCGCATTGAGCTGGGCGCGATGTACCCGCAGCAGGCGCAGCGCCTCATCGTAACTTTCCTGAATAATGCGGTGGACTTCCGCATCAATGACGCGCGCCGTTTCTTCGCCGAATGGCTTTGCGCCTTCGTAGCCGCCGGCCATGCCTAAGTACTGATTCTGACGTGGCGCGAGCTGCACGAGTCCCAGCGCATCGCTCATACCCCAGCGCGTCACCATGTTGCGCGCAAGGCTCGTTGCCTGCTCGATGTCGTTTTCGGCCCCGGTCGTGCGTGTCCCGTACACGAGTTCTTCGGCGGCGCGTCCACCCAGCATGCCGACAATCTTGCCTCGCAGATACGCTTCAGGATAGTTGTATCGGTCAGTCTGCGGCCGTTGGTAGGTGACGCCGAGCGCCTGGCCGCGGGGCACGATCGTCACGCGGTGCACAGGATCAGCGCCCGGCACGACGAGCCCGAGAATCGCATGGCCGCCTTCGTGATACGCGATGCGTTCGCGATCTTCCTGGCTTAAGAGCAGTGGTCGTTCGGGGCCGAGCACGATCTTCTCCAACGCATCCAGAAAATCCTTGTGGTGCACTTCGTTCTCTTCGCGCCGCGCGGCAAGCAGTGCCGCTTCGTTGACGAGGTTGCGAAGATCCGCGCCGGATAACCCCGGTGTCGCGGCGGCCAGCTGCTCAAGTTTGACGTCGCCGGCTAGCGGCACCTTGCGCGTATGCACTTTCAAAATCGCTTCACGGCCTGCCTTGTCCGGCAGATTTACGACGACGCGGCGGTCGAAGCGGCCAGGTCGCAGCAACGCGCGGTCCAGTACATCCGGTTGATTCGTCGCTGCGAGCACAATGATGCCCTCGCGACCCGAGAAACCATCCATTTCCGTCAGTATCTGGTTGAGCGTTTGCTCCTGTTCGCTCGAGCCGCCGAGCGCGACCTGGCCCCGCGCGCGCCCGATGGAATCGAGCTCGTCGATGAAAATGATGGCCGGCGCGTTCTCGCGCGCCTGCTTGAAGAGATCGCGTACTCTCGCAGCGCCAACGCCTACGATCATCTCGACGAACTCCGCCGCGCTCATCGAAAAGAAGGGCACGCCGGCTTCGCCTGCAACGGCTCGCGCGAGCAACGTTTTGCCGGTGCCGGGCGCGCCGACCAGCAGGACCCCTTTGGGCGCGCTTCCGCCCAGGCGCGTATATTTTTCCGGAGACTTGAGGAAGTCCACGATTTCGACGAGCTCGTTTTCCGCCTCGTCGATACCCGCCACATCGTTGAATGTGACTCTGGTATCCGCCTCCTGGTCGTAGCGTCGCGCCTTACTTCTGCCGATGCCCATCAATGCACCACCGAGCCCGCCGCCTTGTTGCCCCGCGCGCCGATAGAGCCAGAAATAAAAGCCGATGATGAGAATCGCGGGACCGAAACCGAAAAGGAGCGTGCCGAGCGCGTTTCCTTCATGGATTGGCACAGCGCTGATCTCGACGTTATGACCGATCAGAAAACTCTCGAGTCCGGGGTCTACGAACGCTGGCAGCTCAGTGTTGAAGGTGTTTGCCGTGCGCGGCTTGATGTTTGCCTGCGGACGCGACGGGCGACGCCCGACGTCCTTATTGTCGGCAGGCGGCCAGCTTATTGGCGTCGAGAAGCGGCCTTCTATGCTGGAGCCCTTGCTGTAGATGGCGCTGACGTTGCCCTTTGAAACTTCTTCCCTGAAGGCGGTGTACGGAACAGTTACCGGAACATCAGGGCCGGGGAAGACGTACCGGGTCACCAGATAGTTGATGAGGAGGATAGCGAGAAACGCTAGCCACATTCTGCCCGGCGGCATGTTTCGACGCGTGAACTCGGGCGTCTTGGCCGACTGAGTCGTCGAGGCAGTGCCGCGTTCCCGCACGGCCGTATCGCGCTTGCCTTGCGCCGGAGGTGTCAGCCAGCTGATGATATTCCCCGCAAATACGTGTTGAGGACGGGCAGGTGTTTATCGTTGAGTGCCAATGTAGAAGTATGGGCGCACTTGCAGTTCTGCAAGTGTCGTCTCGCGCCAGCGGGCTTTTTGTCGGACAACGTCTTACATGAGCTAGCGCGAATGAAGTTGATTCTCGTGCGGCCGTCCGACACGAAAAACAGCAAACCGCCGCTTTGCCACCTCGCCCAAGACAGCGACGATTGGTCGGTAACAGCCGACGGTCAGTGTTTTATCAAATGCGCACACACGACGACATAAAGCCCGGCGATTTGGTGGCCGTCGTTCGCGGCCATCAGTGTGTCATTAATGCGGTCGGCGGCATTCCCTTCGAGGTTGACTGCGTACACCGAGTGACGATCACCGGTGTTAGCTTCATCTGCGTGCGTTGTGGACATGCTGAGGCTGCAGGCGGCGTGCGCTTCGTGCTCGACCGTCGCGGCAACACGTTACCGCTGCCCTGGCTCAAGAAATTTCCACCTCTCGAAGTTCCCGAAGTCTTCGAACGCGATGAGAAGGTGCGAGATTGAGTTTGGCGCGGGCCTGTTGCATCGCCGTCGATCTTGCATGCCTTAACCACTCATGAAAGCGTGTGAGCGCGGCCTTACGCTGCTCGAGTTGTTGGTTCTTGTCGCGATAGTTTGTATTCTCGCTGCTGTTGCAGTGCCTGCGTACCGCGACTACACAATCCGCGCTAAAGTGAGCGAACTGATCGTCGCCGCAGCTCCGTATAAAGCGTCCGTCGCCGATAAGGCGCAGCGCGAACACACATTGGCGCATGCGGGCGCCGGACTCACGGTAACGCCAACCGGTCGAATAAGCGGCGGTGAAGTCCGCGACGACGGGCGGATCGTAGTAACCGGCAACGATGCATCGGTGGGCGCCGCCGTATCGCTCAACTTCATGCCCTCCCTGTCACCGGGTGGACTCGTGTCGTGGACGTGCGCCACCAATGACTCCACACAGTGGAAATACGTGCCCCCTGATTGCCGCAAGTAAACGCGCACTTAAAAAAACGTCGAAAAAGCTCGCGCGATCCGCGGCGCTTGTACCACGGTCTCATCGATTCGATGCGTGACTGCCATGAAAGATAGAGGCCCCGGCGCTTAACGACGACGCATAAATCGCCGTGCATGCGCGCGCGTGTGTATTATTCGCGGATACCGGAGGACTGAGATCGGATGACCGGCGACGAAGCCAGCGAGCGGAATTCTCACCCGGAAGCGCCGCACCAAAGCATGGCGGTCCTGTTCGCTGACATCACGGACAGCACGAAGCTCTACAACACGCTGGGCGATGCTGCCGCCCGCGTGGTCATCAATGGGTGCCTGTTGGCGGTGGCCGACGTGGCCGAGCGCTACCGGGGGCGCGTCGTCAAGACGATAGGCGATGAAGCGCTTTGTATCTTTCGGCGCGCCGATGATGCCGTTCTCGCTGCAAGCGCAATGCAACCTGAGGTGGAAGCAAGGCGCCCGGGTAACTGCGCCATCCAGTTGCATATCGGTCTGCAATACGGCCCTGTGCTACTCGAAGAGCACGACGTATACGGTGATACGGTAAACGTCGCCGCCTACCTCACCGCGCTGGCAGCAGCAGAGCAGATCCTGACCACAGACGCGACCGAGCGATATGTGTCCGGTCCGCTCAAGGACAATTTGCGCGCGGTCTTCAAGGTCCAACTTAAAGGCAGTGCGGAGGAATCGACCGTCTATCAGGTGCTATTGGACAAGGACTTGTCCGGTGTCACTCAGGTGAACCTGCGCTGGCACAACATCCGGCCCGGCGGCCAGGGCGCGCTCATACTGTGGTATGCGAATGCCAGCGTGACCGTTGACGATGCGCGTCCTGATATTTCGCTTGGCCGTGGCGAAGACTGTGATCTCGTGATACGCGAGAGGCTCGCCTCGCGAAGGCATGCCAGCATCCGGCTCTTGCGGTCGCACTTTTATCTCGTGGACCACAGCCTGAATGGAACTTTCGTGGTCTTTGAAAGCGGCGAAGAAGTACACGTGCTGCACAGGGAGCTTCTGCTCGGCAGCCCCGGCAAGCTCACTCTCGGTTGCGGCATCGCGCATGGCGCCAAAGAAATCATAACCTTCACGCCGGATCGCAGATCCGTGTACGCGGTCGGATACGGCTAGCTATAGCCGCGACCATCCGCTCCGGTGCCATGCGAGCAGACCGATCCGCTGTCAGATACGAGTAGTCATGGCGGTTTTGGTTGAAGACAGTGCCCATTGCCGCCAAAAATGCGAAAATAACCGGCTCGATAACGTGTAACCGCGCTCATGGAAGAAAATCTAGCGGGTGAATTGACCGCATTTGCGCGCCGCCTTGCGGCCAGGCGTAACGCCATCCTCGTGAGCTGGCGCAGACGCGTGCAGGAAGATCCGGCTCTTGCGCATGCATCGCATTTGTCCCTCGCGCAGTTCTACGATCATGTGCCCACACTGCTGGACCAGCTCGAGCGCGAGCTTTGCGCAACGGATCATGCAGAACAAGAGCGCGCGGTAGAAGAGGAGAAGCGCAGCTCCGCCGAACATGGAGTGGTGCGCTGGCAGCAGGGATACAACCTTGTCGAAGTCATGCACGAGTGGCGGCATCTGCACCTGTGCCTTGTCGATGAGCTTAATCTCGACTGCGCGGCGAATCCGGCAATGTCGCTGGCGGCGCAGGCGAGGGCCCGGGACAGCGTTGCCCGCTTTTTTGCAGACGGCATCTGCGAGAGCTCGCAGCAATATACGGAGCTGCGCCAAACCGAAGCGGCGGGCCGCGCGCAGTATCTGGAAGCGGCCATCAGCCGGCTTTACGACGGGGAACGGGAGCGCGCAAATGGATGGCGCGAGGCAGCGCATGATCTGCGCGGCAAGCTTGGCATTGTCAAGAACGCCGCGGATTTGCTCGGTCGCACCGAGTTAGCAGAAGAGGACCGAGCGAAATCGCTGCGCATGCTCACTGACGGCGTCGACTGGATGCGCTCGTTCCTGAATGAGCTCATGACTTTGTCGCGACTCGAAGCGGGTCATGAGCGGCGCACAATCGCGCGCCTGGATGCGGCTCAGCTCCTGAAGGATCTGTGCAATGCCATGCGCCACATTGCCGTCGAGCGGCGTCTGTTCCTGACGGTCGAGGGCGCCGCGCAGTTGTGGGTGGACGGCGACGAAGTGAAGATACGGCGTATTGCTCAAAACCTGCTGCAGAACGCGCTCCGCTACACGGAAGCGGGCGGCGTGAAAGTAACTTGGGATCTGGACACGACACTGGACACCGATCGATGGACATTCTGTGTGCAGGACACCGGTCCCGGACTCAACCACGGCACGGTAACTCCCATTGCGGATGCCTTGAAAGACGCGACTGATCTCGATAACGAAACCGTAGACGAACAACTCAAGGGCCAGGTGCCGTATACACCTCCTGCACCGACGCTGCGCTCGCAGTCACCGCAGCAATCGAGCGACGGCCCGTCAGGGGAAGGCGTGGGACTCGCGATCGTCAAGCGGTTATGCGACCTGCTCGACGCTACACTTGAGCTGCAGACTGCCCCGGGCAAGGGCACTACGTTTCGCGTAACGTTTCCCCAGAGATACGAGCGTGCAGAATGAGCGCGCGCCTTCCATCCTTGGGTGGCGGGGCGCGCTAACCAGTCGAGAAGTGAATCGGTAACCGATCACCGCCGCACTGTTGACAGCGCGAGGTCGCCCGCCATGGAAATAGAGGTGTTGCAACTCGCGTCCGCGATCGGCGCCGAGATCAAATGCGGCGATGTAAAACGCCTCGATCACGAAGCGTTCACAAAAATCCAGCGCGCGTTTCTCGACCACCTTGTCTTGCTTATTCGCGATCAACAACTAAACGACGATGACCTCCTTGCATTTGGACGGCGTTTCGGAGAGTTGAGCCGACCGTCACCGGTGCACATTGGTCAGAAGCCGCGGGACGAAAAATATCCGGAGATCGCCGTCATCTCGAACGTGATCGAGAACGGCGTAGCTATCGGTGGTCTCGGCGATGGCGAAGCTGTGTGGCACACCGACAGTGCCTTCAACGAAGTTCCTCCCAGTTGCAGCATTCTTTATGCGATAGAGCTGCCGCCCTCAGGCGGAGATACAGGGTTCGCGAATATGTATCTCGCCTTGGAGACGCTGCCGGCGTCTCTGCGTTCGGCCATCGCTGACAAGACGATCAAGCACGACAAACGCTATACATCCGGCGGGCAGCTTCGTCCTGGATATTTGGCTGAGCAGGATTTGCGCACGAGTCCAGGTCTGACGCATCCGATCATACGCAGACATCCCGAGACCGGGCGCAGTGCGTTATACCTCGGGCGCCGGCCCCATGCTTACATCAACGGCCTGCCGCTTGCTGAATCAGAAGCGCTGCTCGATTCACTGTGGACTCACGCGACGCAGCCGCACTTCACGTGGCATCACCAGTGGCGGCTCGGGGACGTCCTCATCTGGGATAACCGGTGCGCGATGCACCGGCGCGATGCAATCGATCCATCGACGCGCCGGATAATGCATCGCACACAATGCAAAGGCTCGCCGGTCGTGCAGGGAATTTGATCCGGCGATTTGACGCACGAATTTGATGGTGGGCAACGCGCGCGTCGTAGCCCGCGCATCTCCCACCATACCTTCGCGGTCGTTCGAAGACCCGGCCAGTGAGCAACAGGCGCCGCGCGGCGGTCTCGCTCTGCGAGTCAGGCAGCGTCGCTAAGCGGGCTCCCGTAATTCGTTGGTTGCATGAATATTCTCCGCGCCGGCAGTCGCGAGGATTTCCCGTGCACGCTGTTGCTGCTCGGCATCGCCCGTGTGCACAGATACCAGCGCACCGCCGCCGCGTACCGTATCGTTGTATACCTTTGCTTCGCGCTCCGGTATGCCCATTCCGACGAGCGCGCCGATCAAACCTCCGGTCGCACCGCCTAATGCGGCACCACCCAGCGCCGCCATGATCGGTCCGGCAGCAATGAACGGGCCCACTCCTGGAATTGCCAAAGAGCCGATGCCAGCAAGCCATCCGAGCACCGCCCCGATGCCCATGCCGGTTGCGCCGCCGGCGGTGGCGCCCTCTGGCGCTTTGGTGTTCGTCTCGTATGCGAAGTGCCGGGTCGCCGCTTTGTCTCCGAGCAGCACCGATACATCGCTGCCCGATATTCCCGCGTTGCGCAGAGCACTTACTATCCACTCCGCGCGTTCCCGCGTTGGCACGGTACCGTAAAGGGCTGGTCTGTTTGCGTCAGCCGACGGCTGCGCCACTTCAGCGCGCTGTCGCACAGGCTCGCTGCCAGGAGACGTTGGCCGTTCATCGACCGGTTCGACCTCCACTTCCGTATGGTGGACGGTGTCGTTTACGGTTTCGACATGGCTCGTGGCCTCTTTACTGATAACCACTTCTTCGACGACGCGTGCCCGTTTTGATACTACTGCTTCCTCCGCCGTTTCTCTCAGTTCGATTTCGCCTTCTTTAAACGCAGTGAAATCGCTGTCGGCAGCGGGCCGATCGACCGCACGGCGCTGCACTTTCGCCCGTTCTTCCTGTAACTCGACCGTTTCTTGTACCGGCGTTTCGACTGGCCGCGTACGGATTCGGACGCCGCCTCTTTGTGTTGCGCGCTTGCCCACAACCAGTTCTTCCTGCACGACGGGGATTACTGCATCTGTTCGTCCCGCTCCATCGGTCTGCTGTGCGTTGCTCGACGGCGCGGTGTCCGGCCGCGGTTCGGTATCACGCCCAACGCCCCGGCCGGTCGTCGGTTGCGCGTTGGTTTCACCCGTAGCGCGGTCAGGCGCATCGAGTTCGATGGGAGAGTGGCGCTCCATGATTTGCGCGGCGCGCTCTGCCTCGTTCTCATTCTCCGCGGCAACGGTGACCACGCTATATCCGCGGTGCATCGCTTGGGAATAGTATTCGTCGTCCTCGCGGCCACAGTTACCGGTAGCGGTGGACGCCGCACCGTTTCCGGATATGATGTGGATCGAATTCTGGTTGATGCCAGCGCCGATAAGGTCCGCGGCCACTTGCTCCGCCAGTCCGTATTCCTTGTATGTGGCGATTACCGTATGCGTTGCCATGGTGCGCTCCTTCCGTGCGTTTGAAAATCGATCCCGACGCGAGTAAATCACGTCGCGATCCATCGCTGCATCGGATGCGCGCCAATTGTGTTGTAAGGAAAAAAGAAAGGATTGCAAATGGACGC
>Ga0207691_10002716_pt1 | contig 17286 bp, 18 predicted proteins | sample KBSM13metaG_FD_184327 | JGI IMG/M metagenome (GOLD analysis project Ga0207691, IMG submission 184327) | Miscanthus rhizosphere microbial communities from Kellogg Biological Station, Michigan, USA - KBS M1-3 metaG (SPAdes) (version 2) | ecosystem: Host-associated > Plants > Roots > Rhizosphere >... | reverse complement strand
CTACCCGGCCGGTGCCGCGTTTGGCGGGTACAAGTCCTCCGGCATCGGCCGCGAGAACCACTCCATGATGCTGGACCACTACCAGCAGACCAAGAACCTCCTGGTCAGCTACAACGAAAACAAGCTCGGCTTCTTCTAAGCCGCATTGACCCGGGCGGGGCGGATCGCGAACGATCCGCCCCGCCCGCACCACTTTCCGGACCAGCCAGGGAGACCCCAATGACCCAGACCAGGCTCGACGCCGCAGTGACCCGCCCCGGGGAGGAATTCTCCCGGGTGGCGCTCATGCCGGAGTCCGTGGACCTGCTCCGCAAGCTCTGGACGCAGCACGGGCCTTTGATGTTCCACCAGTCGGGCGGCTGCTGCGACGGATCCTCACCCATGTGCTATCCGGCGGGGGAGTTCCTGACCGGCGACTCCGACGTCCTGTTGGGCCTGTTCGACATCTCCGACGGATTGCAGCCCCAGCCGCTGGAATTCTGGATGTCGCGTGAACAGTTCAGCTACTGGAGCCACACGCACCTGACCATCGACGTCGTCCCCGGCCGGGGGAGCGGCTTCTCGGTGGAAGCGCCGGAAGGCAAACGGTTCCTCATCCGCTCCTCGCTGATGGAAAACTGGCCCGTCTGACCCGCCCCCCGGCCCGGCCGGAGCCGCCCGCGGAGCAGCTTCCGCGGCGGCTCCGGCCTTACCTTTGTCTCACTATGTGGGACAAATCGGGCCGTCCAGTGGATGGACTCTAAGATGGATAGGTCTGTTTCCACCCCAGTTATCGAGATTGCGGACTTTCCTAATGAACCTTTTCCGGACCAAATCCATCGAGCAGTCCATGTCCGACGCCGATGAACCCGGACGCAAGCTGAAGCGCACGCTAAGCACGTGGGACCTCATGATCATGGGGGTCGCGGTTGCCGTGGGCGCCGGGATCTTCTCGGTCGGCGCCAAGGCCGCCGCGAACTTTGCCGGCCCCGCCGTCACCATCTCCTTCGCGATCGCCGCCGTCACCTGCGCGCTCGCCATCATGTGCTACGCCGAGTTCGCCACGGCCATCCCGGTGGCAGGCTCGGCCTACGTCTTCACCTACGCGACCATGGGTGAGATCCTGGCGTGGATCATCGGCTGGAACCTGATCCTCGAACTCTTCACGGCCGGCGCCGTGATCGCGAAGTACTGGGGCATCTACCTCAGCAAAGTCTTTGCGCTCATGGGCGTGGACATTCCGCCGTCGATCTCCCTGGGCGGCGTCGACCTCTACTGGGGCGCCTTCCTGATCGTTGCCATCTTCACCGTGCTGCTGGTCCTCGGGACCAAGCTCTCCGCCCGCGTCGGCAACATCTTCACGCTCATCAAGATCGCGGTGGTCCTCTTCGTCATCGTCGTCGGCTTCACGTACGTGAAGTTCGAGAACTACGCCCCGTTCGTCCCGGCCTCCGAGCCGACCGGAGGCACCGGAACCGCGGATGTCCTCAAGCAGTCGTTCTTCGGCTTCCTGACTGGCGCCGCCCCGGCCCAGTACGGAACCCTCGGGATCTTCGCCGGCGCCGCCCTGGTCTTCTTCGCCTTCATCGGCTTCGACGTCGTCGCCACCTCGGCCGAAGAGGTCAAGAACCCGCAGAAGACGCTGCCCCGCGGCATCTTCGGCGGCCTGGCAATCGTTACCGTGCTGTACATCCTGGTGTCGCTGGCGTTGACCGGCATGGTGTCCTACACCCAGCTGGCCGAGGCCAAGAACCCGACGCTCACCACCGCCTTCGAAGCGGTCGGCAATACCGACGCCGCCAAGGTCATTGCCTTTGGCTCCCTCGTGGGCCTTACCACCGTGATCATGGTGCTGCTCATGGGCCTCTCGCGCGTGGTGCTCGCGATGAGCCGGGACGGCCTGCTTCCGCGCTCCCTGTCCAAGACCAGCTCGGTGCGGGGGACGCCGGCCCGCCTGCAGATCATCTGCGGCGCCGGAGTGGCGCTCGTCGCCGGCCTGACCAACGTGGACCTGCTCGAGGAAATGATCAACATCGGGACCCTGTCCGCCTTCGTGATGGTGAGCCTTGGCATCCTGGTGCTGCGCAAGAAGCGCCCGGACCTGAAGCCGGCCTTCCGTGTCCCGTTCGGCAAGGTGCTCCCGGTCGTCTCTGCGGTCCTGTGCCTGTACCTCATGACGAACCTGGCCGTGGAAACCTGGATCTTCTTCGCCATCTGGCTCGTGATCGGTATTGCGATCTACTTCGCCTACGGCCAGCGCCACTCCCGGCTGAATGAAAAGTTCGCGGAGGCCCGCGCCTCGGTGAACGGCACGGCCAGCGCGGCCGGAGCGCCCGCGGAGGACAACGAGGACGCGCTCACCCGCTCCTGAGACGGGAGCGATCGGCCCCGCCGCATCGAGGTCGCCGCAGCCGTGCGAATTCGCTGGAAATTTCCGGCGTAACCGCACGGCTCCGGCGACTTCGGCGTTGGTGCGCCGCTCCGTAATGGCGGCGCTCCCTAAGATGGACACATGGCCCGCCCAGCAAGACCGGAACGCAAATCAGAGTTGCTGTCGGCAATTCTCGACTACCTCATGGACAAGACCCTGGCGGAGCTGACGTTTCGCGGCCTGGCCGACGGGCTGGGTGTCAGCAGCTACGTCCTGGTCTACCACTTCGGGCACCGCGAACAGCTGATCAACGAGATCATCCGCGGCATCGAATCCCGGCTGGACAGCATCCGCGCCACCGACGTCAGGGACATCGACCGGGACGCGTGGCGGGCCTTCCTGCTTGAGTCCTGGCAGTGGACCATGGCGCAGCGCAACCGGCACCTGGCCCGGCTTGAATTTGAGGCCACGGCGCAGGACATTGTGGCGGCGGTGCCGCGCGGCACAGCGCAGGAGCACTTCCGGATGCTGCACGAGAAGGCCCGGGACTGGCTGGTCATCCAGGGCATCCAGCCGGAATTCGCCGACACCGACGCCCGGCTGTTCACGGCCGCGTTCTACGGGCTGCAGTTCGATTTCGTCGTCAACAACCAGCCAGAGGAAGCCACCAAGGCCTTTGAGCTGATGATGCTGGTCTTCTTCAACAACCTCGACAGGCGCCTCGCCACCGACGGCCAGCACATCTGAGCAGAACCTCAGGGAGCAGCGTAGCGGCCCTCCCACTCCACGAGGGGGCGCAGTTGCTCCCAGCGCTGTGCCACTTCCTCCACCGCCCCGGGACCGGCAAGCCAGCCGGGCTGGCCCACGTTGACGCCGGCCGTGAGGGATTTGTGCTTGAGCAGCTCCGCCCGGGGATGGTCCTTGTCGAAGCCCCGCGGCACCGTTTTTAGCCGTTCGCCCTCCACCGCGAACCCTGCCGCCTCGACCTTCCGCACGATCGCCTGGAGGGCGTCGCCGCTGGCGGGATCGTCCACGGCACCGCGAAAGCGTGCCAGCTGGGCCGGAGTGTGGGTGTGGCAGCCGCCGCCGATCAGGAGGCCGTCGGCGCTGAGCTGGATATAGAAGCCCACGCCTTCGTCCACCGCCGCGAAGGCCCCCTGCGCGGTCTTATAGGGTGACTTGTCCGGCGAGAACCGGACATCCCGGTTGGGGCGAAAGAGCTTGGCCCGTCCGAAGCGTGGCTCCAGCTCGGCCAGCAGCTGGGTCAGAGGCCCCTTCACCACGGCCTCGTAGACCGGCTTGTGCTCGAGCCACCAGTCCCGGTTGTTGTTCTGTTCAAGATCGGCGTAGAACCGGAAGGCGTCACGTGGAATGCCTGCGAATGGAGTGCCAGCGAAAGCGGTCATGCCCAAATCCTACGGAGCCGCGGCACGCGGTGGCGAGGGCCACGCGCACCCATGTGGATAACCGCAAAACGCCCCGCCACGGGAGTCCGTGGCGGGGCGTTCTGTTGGCTCCAGCTGTCACCGAATGCCGGTCACCGGCCGCCCAGGCGGCCGTCAAGGCCGGCAATCAGGCAACCTTCGACGCAACTATCAGACCTTGTTGGCGGCCTCGGCGTCGGACTCAACCTGGCCGGCACCGAGGTTGGCGCGCAGCTTGGCGCCGAATTCAGCGTCGACGTTGGTCCAGTACGCGATGGCGCGTTCCTTGATGCTGGCGTTCTTGACGCCGCTGACGGCGCCGGTGACGGTCTCCAGCAGGCGGGCCTTCTCGCCGTCGTTGTACACCTCGCGGTACAGCGTGCCGGCCTGGCCGAAGTCGCCGTCCTCGGCATGCAGGGAGTGCGCGGAGAGCGTGAGCTCGCCGTCGTTCTCCCAGCCGCCGCCCGCAACGCCGGGCTCAACGGCAGCCGGGCCGCCCACAGAGTTCGGTGCGTACACCGGAACGGACGGGGCGTTGAAGTGGTAACGCCCGGCGCCGTCCTGGCTGTAGTTGTTGACCTGGCTCTTGGGCAGGTTCACCGGGAGCTGCGCGTGGTTGGTGCCGACGCGGTAGCGGTGCGCGTCCGCGTAGGAGAAGATGCGGGCCTGCAGCATCTTGTCCGGGGAGGCGGCGATGCCCGGCACGAAGTTCGACGGCGCGAAGGTGGCCTGCTCGATCTGCGCGAAGTAGTTCTCCGGGTTCTTGTTCAGCTCCATGGTGCCGACCTTGACCAGCGGGTAGTCCGCGTGCGGCCACACCTTGGTGAGGTCGAAGGGGTTGAAGCGGTACGTCTTGGCGTCCTCGTAAGGCATGACCTGGACGTGGAGGTCCCAGGAGGGGAAGTTGCCGGCGGCAATGTTTTCCTGGAGGTCGCGGATGTAGAAGTCGCCGTCGGCGCCGGCAAGGGCCTCGGCCTCGTCCCCGGTCATGGACTTGACGCCCTGGTTGGACTTGAAGTGGTACTTGACCCAGAACCGCTCGCCCTCGGCGTTGATCCACTGGTAGGTGTGCGAGCCGTAGCCCTGCATTTCACGCCAGGAGGCCGGCAGGCCGCGGTCACCCATGAGCCAGGTGACCTGGTGGGCGGACTCGGGGGAGAGGGTCCAGAAGTCCCACTGCATGTCGGCGTCGCGCAGGTGGGTGCCGGGGAGGCGCTTCTGGGAGTGGATGAAGTCCGGGAACTTGATCCCGTCGCGGATGAAGAACACCGGAGTGTTGTTGCCGACGAGGTCGTAGTTGCCCTCGGTGGTGTAGAACTTCACGGCGAAACCGCGGGGGTCGCGCCAGGTGTCGGGGGAGCCTGCCTCGCCGGCAACGGAGGAGAAGCGGATGAGCATGTCCGTCTCAACGCCGGGCTGGAACAGTGCGGCCTTGGTGTACTTCGAGACGTCCTCTGTGGTCTTGAAGGTACCGAAGGCGCCGCCGCCCTTGGCGTGCACGACGCGCTCCGGGACACGCTCGCGGTTGAACTGCGCGAGCTTCTCGATCAGGTAGTGATCGGTCAGGATGATCGCACCGTCGGCGCCGACGGACTTGGAGTGGGCGTCGGAAGTGACGGGAGCCCCGGACTGTGTCGTGGACACGGCGGGCGCAGAGATGATCTCAGTCATAGTTCTCCTTGGGTTGGGTTTCTTAGTTTCGTTCGGAGGGAAGCTGTTGGGTGCGCTGGCAGTCCTGGCAGATGCCCTGGTACAGCACGTCCGCGATCTGGATGGTCATCGGCTTGGCGTCCGCGTTCCAGTGCGGGGTCAGGCAGGGCGCGTGGCCCACGGCGCATTCGACGTCCTCCACCCGGCCGCAGCTGATGCACACGGCATGGTGGTGGTTGTCCCCGACCCGCGTCTCGTACAGCGCGGGGGAGTGCGGGGGCTCAAAACGGCGCAGCATGTGCAGATCCGTGAGGTCCCCGAGGACCACGTAGACGGACTGGGCGGTCAGGTCCGGCAATTCCTGCCGGGCGGCGGCAAGGATTGCCTCTGCCGGCGAATGCGGGTGATGTTCGACGGCGGCCAGCACGGCCAGGCGCTGCTTGGTCACCCGGCGGCCGTGGGCACGCAGGGCGGCTGCCCATGCGTCGTGGGTGCCCGAGGAATCCGTCATACCCCCATTCAAGCACTTATTATGACTGCCTCACAATAAGGCGTGGCTAATATTGTCCGGCCGTGTCACAGGGCAGTCCCGGTTCGCCACTAGAGTTGCCCGGTGGAGAAATTGCTGGCGGACATCACGCCGTTGCGTGAAAGTCCGGCCTTCCGCCGTCTGTGGCTTGGGTCCGCCGTCTCCGCCCTGGGCAGCCAACTGACCTTGGTGGCCGTCAGCCTGGAGGTCTACCGGCTGACCCAGGACAGCCTCTACGTGGGCCTGCTGAGCCTCTTCGCCCTCGTGCCGCTGGTCTTTGGCGGCCTCCTGGGCGGCTCGATCGCCGACGCCCATGACCGCCGCACCGTGGCTCTGCTGGCCTCGTCCGTCCTCTGGCTGACCACCGCCGCGCTGGCCCTCCAGGCGTGGCTGGAAGTGGGCAACGTGTGGCTGCTCTATGCGCTCGTGGCGGTGCAGAGCGGTGCCCAGGCCATCAACCAGCCGGCACGCAGCGCCATCATCCCGGTGCTGGTGCGCAAGGAGTTGCTCCCAGCCGCAAATGCCCTGAGCATGATGATTTTCGGGCTGACCATGACCGCCGGCCCGCTGCTGGCCGGCGTACTCGTGGCATGGGTGGGGTTCGGCTGGACGTACACGATCGACGTCATCAGCTTTGCGTTTGCGTTCTGGGCCCTCCTGAAACTGCCTTCCATGCCGCCGGGCGAGCACGCCAGGCCGGCCGGGCTGCGTTCCGTGGTGGAGGGGTTCCGTTTCCTTGGCACCCGGCCCAACCTCCGCATGACGTTCGTGATCGATCTCGTGGCCATGATCTTTGCCCAGCCCCGGGCGCTCCTGCCGGCCATCGGCGCGTTGATGATCGGTGGCGGTGAGGCCACGGTGGGGATCCTGTTGGCCTCGATGGCCGTGGGGGCGTTCCTGGCCGGCCTGTTCTCGGGGCCGCTGGGCGGCATCCGCCGGCAGGGGGCCGCGGTGGTGTGGTCCGTGATGGGCTGGGGCGGCTCGGTGGCGGCCTTCGGCCTGGTGGTGGTCCTGGCCGGGCATTCCGGCGACGATGGCGTGGGCGTGTGGCTGCTGCCCGCCGCCCTGTGCTGCGCGCTGGCCGGCATCGCGGATTCCGTGAGCGCAGTCTTCCGGACCACCATCCTGCAGGCCTCCACCCCCGACCATCTGCGCGGGCGTCTGCAGGGTGTCTTTGTGGTGGTGGTCGCCGGCGGACCCCGGATCGGGGACATGCTGGCCGGCGGCGCGACTAAACTTTTGAACGAGGGGTGGGTCCTGCTGCTCGGCGGCATGTTGTGCATCGCTGTGGCCTGGATATTGGCCCGCCAGCAGTGCGGATTCCTGCGCTACGACGCGCGGAACCCGGTGCCGTAGCGGTTCGTTTTCCTTGGTAGGTCAGTGAATTACAGGGCATCAGCTTGCAGTACACGTATCAGGAGGACCAGTGCACAAGCATCACAACGGACTGAAGACCGCGGCGCTGTTCGGAGTGCTGTGGGCGGTTCTGCTGGGCCTGGGGGCGTTCATCGCCGCGGGGACCCGCAGTGCGGCGCCGATCTGGATCATGGCCCTGATCGGGGTCTGCACCACGGCCTACGGGTACTGGAACAGCGACAAGCTCGCCATCCGTGCCATGCAGGCCTATCCCGTCACGGAGGCCGAGGCGCCCCAGCTGTTCCATATCGTCCGGGAGCTGTCCGGCCGGGCCAACCAGCCGATGCCGCGCATCTACGTCTCGCCCACCATGGCGCCAAATGCCTTCGCCACCGGCCGGAACCCGCAGAACGCGGCAGTGTGCTGCACCGAGGGCATCATGCGGATGCTGGACGCCCGCGAACTGCGCGGCGTCCTGGGGCATGAACTGATGCACGTCTACAACCGGGACATCCTGACGGCGTCGGTGGCGGCCGCCGTCGCCGGCGTCATCACTTCGGTGGCGCAGATGATGTTGCTGTTCGGCGGCGGGGACCGCCGCAATGCGAACCCGTTCGCCGCGATCGCCATGGCCCTGCTGGCCCCGTTCGCCGCATCCCTGATCCAGATGGCCATCTCCCGTACACGGGAGTACGACGCCGACGAGGACGGCTCGTCGCTGACCGGAGATCCGCTGGCGCTCGCCTCCGCCCTGCGCAAGATCGAGCAGGGCGTGCAGCTGGCGCCGTTGCCGCAGGACCAGCGGCTGGTCAACGCCTCGCACATGATGATCGCCAACCCGTTCAAAGGCGGAGGCGTGGCCAAGATGTTCTCCACTCACCCGCCGATGGCCGAGCGGATCGGCCGGCTGGAGCGGATGGCCGGGCAGCCGCGCAGCTGAAGCAGGCTGCGGGTCTGGCGACGCGCGAATAGTTCCGTGACACGCACAAGGGCTGGCGACCCCGGAATACCGGTGTCGCCAGCCCTTTTGCGCGTCGTGCGGAAATTTGCGCCGCGGACGGGCCGCTAGCTGCGGAAGTTCACGAACTGCAGGTCGGCCTCGTCGAAGCCCTTCAGCAGGTTCATGGTCTCCTGGAGATCATCGCGGGACTTCGAGGTCACCCGGAGCTCGTCGCCCTGGATCTGTGACTTGACGGACTTGGGGGCCTCGTCCCGGATCAGCTTGTTGATCTTCTTGGCGAGGTCCTGGGCGATGCCCTCCTTGATGGAGGCCTCGAGCCGGAATTCCTTGCCGGAGGCGTAGGGCTCGCCGGTGTCGAGAGACTTCAGCGAAATGCCGCGGCGGATGAGCTTGGACTGCAGCACATCGAGCACCGCGAGCACCCGCTCCTCGGAGTTGGCCTTCATCAGGATCTTCTCGCCGCTGAAATCGACCTCGGCGCCGACGCCCTTGAAGTCGTAGCGCTGGGCAATTTCCTTCTGCGCCTGGTTCAGCGCGTTGGCGACTTCCTGCTTGTCTACCTTGCTGACGACGTCGAACGTGGATTCGCCTGCCATGACTTTCCTCCTGATGGTTGCCGGGTGCCTGCGTGAGGCCGGGATGTCTGCATTCCAGACTAGTACGGATGCCCCCGATGTGGCGGCCGGCCTTGCGTCCCGGGTTTCACAGTCCGCTCATAGCTCAATCACGGCGGGAACGAAGCCGGGCTGGCCAGAGTTGCAAGAGTTGGAACCGCTGCTGAAAGGCAAGAACATGCACCAAAAGGCCGTCCGCTACGTCAACCGCACCACCGCCGCCGCTGCCAGCACCCTGGCCGCGACGGCGAGCTCCGTAGCCGCCGCCGCGCTGGCGGCGTCCATCATCCTGAGCCCGGCCGCCGACGCATCAGTCCGCATGGACGGGGTCCACACGGACCTGGCCCGTGCCGTCGAGCTGAACCAGGTCACCGCCGAGCAGGCGGCACGATTCGAGGCAAGGCTGGCGGGGCGGATTCTCGGCGAGGCCTGAAATTCCGCGGATTTTGGCCCTTTTTTGATCTGCTGAGGCGCCGATTCGATTCTTCGGCGGAAGTTCTGTAAAGTTGTCTTGCCCGCGGGTGCTGGAAGCGGAACGGACTGGAAACAGGCGTTCCGGGACTGGAATCCGCGAGTGATCTTCTTTTGAAGTTCGGCAGATTACCCGAGCGGCCAAAGGGGGCTGACTGTAAATCAGCTGGCAACGCCTACGGGGGTTCGAATCCCTCATCTGCCACCCTTGGAGAAGCCTCCGGAACCACTAGGTTCCGGAGGCTTTTTCTTTGTCCACGGCCCGACGGCCCGTCTCCACAGTGCAAAGGCCTGTCTCAAAGGCCCGGCTCAGTCGGCCGGGGGATTCGGAATGGTTACCGTGGTGCCGGCGGGCGGAATCCATTCGCCTCCGGTCAGCAGGTCCAGGTTGGCTATCCGCAAGGCATAGAGCGGGACGCCGTAGCGGCTCGCGATGCCCGAGGGAGTGTCTCCGGCGCCCACCCTGTACAGGACCCGTCCCTGCCCGTCCTGCCCGGCCACGCTGCCGCCTGCCCCTAGCTGGGGCACGTCCACGCCCCTGAGGTCGATAATCTCTCCTGCGGCAACGGACTCCGCTTCGTTGAAGCTCCTGAGGATCTCCGGAGTCATCCGGAAGTGGGCGGCGATGCCCTCCCAGGTGTCGCCGTCGACGGCCGCGTAGCGCATCGGCAGGAGGAACCCGTTCACTTCGGTCGTCCCCCGCAGGCCTCCGGACGCCGGGGACGTTGCGGGGGCGGACGCCGCAGGCCGGCCCGCCGGAACTCCGCCCGGGGCCTCTGCGCCGGAAGAACAGGCTGCCAGCAGAATGGCGAGAGCCGCCGCGAGAACCGCGGCCAGGAGAACTGCGGCGGCGGGCCGGACCCGATGTGCACCGGAATCGAGATTCACCCTGGGTGTCCTGTCGATCGGGGCCTCCCCCCGAGGCCCGCTGCCGCCAATTATTCCATACGTTTTATGAAACCCGTTGTTCCGCCAGGCTGTCCTGCAAGGCAGCGCCCCCGCATTCGGTATAGTGCCGGTCATGGACGACAAAGCAATCTTGCACACTTACCTGCGCACGCGGCGACAAGACCTCCTAGGGAAGCTCGAAGGCCTCAGCGAGTATGACGTGCGCCGGCCCCTCACGCCCACGGGAACCAGCCTGCTGGGACTGGTCAAGCACGTGGCCAGCGTCGAACTCGGCTACTTTGGCGAGGTCTTCGGCCGTCCCAGCGAGCTGAAGCTGCCGTGGTTTGCCGACGACGCGGAGCCGGATGCGGACATGTGGGCAGCCCCCGGCGAGACGCGCGAGCAGATCACTGAGCTGCACCGGCTCTCGGCGGCCCACAGCGACGCCACCATCGATGAACTGCCGCTCGACGCGCCCGGTGTGGTGCCCTGGTGGCCGGACGAGCGCAAGCACGTGACACTGCAGCAGATCCTCGTGCACATGTGCGTGGAGACCGCCCACCACCTCGGGCACGCCGACATCCTGCGCGAACTCATCGACGGCAGCGCGGGCCAGCGTCCCGGGGACCCGAACCTTTCGCCGCGCACCGCCGAGGAATGGGCCGTGCACCGGGCCCGCATCGAGGCGGCCGCCGTCGCTGCCGAAGCAGGGGCGGCAGGCCGTTAGTACGGCGGCGGGTACAGGCCGCTAGTGGACAGCCAGTGGCGGCCAACAGCATCCGGCGGCCTCTGCCGGCAACGGACCGCCGGTGACGCCGCACCGTTTCTGCGAGCAAAATCTCAGTTTTCGGCGTGGAGCCAACGTAGGGTAGTCCGGTCCGCTGTTGAAGAAGAAGGAGCATTCGTGAAGTCGTTTGCCTGTGGTGATGTGGTTCCCGGTTGTGACGCCCGCTGGGTGTGCAGTACCGACGATGAAATTCTGGTCAATGTGGCCGCCCACGCGGCGTCCGCACATGGGCTGGAGGAGCTGCCGGCCGACGTCGTGCAGTCGGTCCACAGAGCCATCGTTCCCGTTAGTTGATTCACGAGGCAGGCGGCCTCCCGCCCGACGCCGGGGCCGCGCCGGGCCCGGATTGGGAGAAGCAACTGGCGGCCGCCTGCCGGGGTGTCGGCCTTTCCGCGGCCTACCAGCCCATTGTTGATACCGCGCGCGGCACAGTGGTGGGCTATGAGGCCCTGGCCCGGTTTCCGGGTTTCGCCGAAAAGAATCCCGAGGTGTGGTTTGCCGCCGCGCGCACGCATGGCCTGGCAGCCGAGCTCGAGGCCGCAGCCTTGCGGGCGGCGCTCGCGGCGCGTCCCACTTTGCCGCCGAACTGCTTCCTGACCCTCAACGTCTCACCGGAGCTGCTGTTGACGGAGGAGATCCGTGGCATCTGGCGCGGCCAGGGAAACCTTGCCGGTCTGGTGGTCGAGCTGACGGAGCAGACCCCGATCGACTCCTATCTGGAGCTTGAGCCCGACCTCAACCAGCTGCGCGCTGCCGGCGCGCTGATCGCCGTCGACGACGCCGGTGCCGGCTATGCCGGGCTCCGGCACCTGCTGGCCCTGCGGCCTTCGCTGATCAAGCTGGATCGTGAACTGATCCAGGATGTTGACACTGACGAGGCCAAGCGTGCCCTGATCTCCATGCTCGGAACCTTTGCCAGCCGCGTCGATGCCTGGATCCTGGCCGAGGGAGTGGAGCGCGTGGAGGAACTGGACGCCCTCGTCGCCCTCGGCGTACCCCTGGTGCAGGGGTATTGCCTGGCCCGGCCCGGGCCGGCGTGGGAAAAAATCGATCTCGACGTTGCCCACCGTCTGGCGTCCAACCCCCCGGCGACGCACCAGAGCATCATCCGGGACATCGTGGAACCCGCGACGACGGCCGCCACCACTGTGACGGCGGCGGCCGCGTTTGATGACAACCCGGCCCTGCAGTCGGTGGTGCTGATGGGCGATCATTTGCGGCCCGTTGCGGTGCTCGACCCCTCCGCGGCGGTCCTCGGCATCGTGAGCCCGGGAATGCGGGTCAACCTGGACACGCCGCTCAGCGAAGCTCTGGCCCGTTCCATGACGCGGACCCAGGCCAACCGGTTTGACCCCCTGCTGGTGACGGACAACGCCGGCCGCTTTGCCGGCGTCGCCCGCATGGAGCGGATGATCACGGCGCTGGCCGCGGACAGCTAACCGTCCGCCGGGTCCGGGCCGCCGGGTTGTCCTTCCCGCAACTGGCCTTCCAGCAGTTGGTCCGTGGCGGGATCGGGCAGGCCATCGAAATAGCGGTCCAGGACGACGCGGAACACGGGTTCGCCGGGCGCGGCCCGCTGGAACAGCGTCATGGAGGAGTGCAGCTTCCGGGTGTCGATGCCGCCGAAAATTTGCACCGCGGACCGCCCCTGAAGTTCGGCCACTGCGGCGGCAGCCTCCCGCAGCCGCGGGCCAAGGACGCCGTGCCGGCAGTATGCCCGGGCCTCGGCCAGGGAGGAGATGGCGTACTTCCGGGCGGTTTCGCTGCGGCCCAGGCCCGCGAGCTGGGGGAAAACGAACCACATCCAGTGACTCCTCTTCATGCCTGACCGCAACTCAGCCAAGGCGTGCCCGTAGGTTCCGCCGGCGTCCTGGGCCGCCACGAACCGTTCAAGATCGTAAGGGTCTTCCATGCCCGCTAGGCTACGGCCCCCGGTGCCGGAGTGACAGCACGGCGACAGGCCGCCCGCAGGCGAAGGGGTCATTCGGCCGGGGCTGGATTGCCGGTCCCGGGCGTATCGTGTCCCCCATGGCGAATGTCTTGGAGATGGTCGGCGTTGTGAAGCGGTTCGGGCCCGTGGTTGCCTTGAATGGGTTGGATTTTTCAGTCGAGGCGGGCGAGGTCCACGGCTTCCTCGGACCGAACGGCTCCGGCAAATCGACCACGATTCGCCTGCTGCTGGGCATGCTTCGCGCCAATGCTGGCTCCATCCGGGTGCTGGGCCTTGACCCGTGGCGCGACGTCGCGAGCCTCCACCGGCGCCTGGCCTACGTCCCCGGGGATGTGGCGTTGTGGCCCAACCTGACCGGCGGAGAAGTGATCGACCTCCTCGGCCGGCTCCAGGGCGGCCAGGACCTGGCCCGGCGGGCCCAGCTGTTGGAGCTCTTCGACCTCGATCCGACCAAGAAGTCCCGGGCCTACTCCAAAGGCAACCGGCAGAAAGTGGCCCTGGTCGCTGCCCTGGCCACCGACGCTGAGCTGTTCCTGCTGGACGAGCCCACCAGCGGACTGGACCCCCTGATGGAGGAGGCCTTCCGCGGCTGTATCCGGGAACTGCGGAACCAGGGCCGCACGGTACTGCTCAGCAGCCATATCCTCAGCGAGGCCGAGGCACTTTCGGACCGCGTGAGCATCATCCGTGAGGGCCGGGTGGTGGAGACGGGGCGGCTTGATGAACTCAGGCACCTGACCCGTACCTCCGTCACTGCCGATGTCGCGGTGGTACCGGCGGGCTTGGATGTCCTGCCAGGCGTCCACGACGTCGTCGTCACGAACCACCGCGTCAGCGCCCAAGTGGAACCGTCCGGCCTGGCCCCGCTCATGCGGGCGCTGACCGACGCGGGACTCGTCGCGCTGACCAGCCAGCCGCCCACTCTGGAGGATCTCTTCCTTCGCCACTACGGCGCGGCGGTGCCCGTGGCCGCGGCCGGGTCGAGCAGCGGACGCACCGCCGATGCGTGAAACGTTGGCGGGGACCGGAGTCCTGATCAGGCTCGGGCTCCGCCGCGACCGATGGCTGTTGCCGGCGTGGATCGCCGGATTCGCCGCGACAACGTATTCAACCGCGGTGGCCGGCGCCGAGCTCTACCCCGATGTGGGGAGCCGGGTCGAGGCCGCGACGGCCCTGAATGCCACGGCCTCGCTCGTGGCCCTCTTCGGCAGGGTCTACGACCCCACGTCCCTCGGTGCCCTGTCCCTCATCAAGTACACGGCGTTCATGGCTGCCATCCTCGCCGTCCTGATGGTGTTCATCACCGTCCGACATACCCGCAGCGACGAAGAGTCCGGGCGGCTCGAGCTCCTGGGCGGCGGCCGGATGGGCCGCGACGCGCCGCTCGCGGCCGCCCTCACCATCAGCTTCGGAGCCAGCATTGTCCTGGGGCTGGTCACGGCGGTGTCTTTGGCCGCCGGCGGACTTCCGGCCGCCGGCTCGATTGCGTTCGGACTGGGCTGGGCTGCCACCGGCATGGCGTTCAGCGCCGTGGCCGGGGTCACCGCCCAGCTGACGGCCAGCGCACGGGCGGCCACGGGAATGAGCCTCGGCGTCGTTGCCGTGACCTATGCGCTGCGGGCGGTGGGGGACCTCGCCGAACCGGGGCCCTCCGCGCTGTCCTGGCTTTCGCCGATCGGCTGGAACCAGCAGATCCGGGCCTTCGCCGGGGACCAGTGGTGGGTGCTCGCCCTGCCACTGGCGCTGTGCGCCTTACTCGTGCCCGTGGCCCTGGCACTCCGCGCCCGTCGGGACCTCGGCTCCGGCCTGCGCCAGGAGCGCCCCGGCCCGGCTCGCGGCTCGCTCCGCGGGGTCGGGGACCTCGCTGTGCGGCTCCAGTTCCGGCTGCTGGCGGCCTGGGCGGTCGCCTTCGTGGTGTTCGGCGTGGTGATCGGATCGCTGGCCGGCAACGTCACGGACTTGTTGAGTTCGCCCAACGCGCAGGACCTGATCATGATGCTGGGCGGAACCCAGGCCATGACGGATGCCTTCATTGCAGCGGAGATCAGCATCATGGGACTGCTGGCCGCTGCCTACGGACTGTCCGCGGCCAGCCGGCTCCGTGACGAGGAGACCGACGGCCACGTCGAGGCACTGCTGGGCACCGCCACCACCCGGCCGCGGTGGGCGACCAGTCATTTCGCCCTGGCGCTGGCCGGCGTCGCCGTGCTCATGCTGCTGGCGGGAGTGTCGGTCGGGGCCGGCGCAGCCACCGTCCTGGCCGATGCCAACCAACTCGGCCGCGTCACACTGGCCGCTGCCGCCCAGATACCCGCGGCCTGGGTCATGACCGCGGCGGTGCTGGCGGTGTTCGGCTGGGCGCCCCGGCTCACCGGGACGGTCTGGGCCCTGCTGCTGCTCTTCGTCGCGCTTGGTGAGTTTGGCGTGCTGTGGAATGCCCCGGAGTGGCTGATGGAGCTCTCCCCGTTCCGGCACTCGCCGCTGCTGCCCCTGGATTCCGGCGCCGTCGGGCCGTTGCTCGGACTTACGGTGACTGCCGCGGCGCTCGCCGCGCTGGGGTACGCCGGCTGGCGCCGCCGGGATCTGGCCCCGTGAGCGGGCCAGAACAGCCACTACTCGCCAATAGGGGGCAGCGGTAATATCAGATTCGAGAGTTCTTGGCGCATTCCGGCACTGACGGGACGCCACTCTCGGGCCGGGTCGGAGGGCGGGATGCAGGACGCATACGGGCTATATACCCCGACCACGCTGGTGGAAATCGGGCTTCTGCTGGCGACATTTATCCTCTGCTCCCTGATTGGCACTGAGCGGCAGGTCCGGCAAAAGGTCGCTGGCTACCGCACCCACGTCCTGGTCGGGCTCGGATCGTGCACGTTCACCCTGATCTCCGCCTACGGCTTCGCCGCCGCGCTGGCGCCCGGGGCCACCATGGACCCGTCCCGTATTGCAGCCCAAATCGTCAGCGGCATCGGCTTCCTCGGCGCCGGGGTGATTTTCAAGGGACGGAACGTGGTCCGCGGCCTGACGACGGCCGCCAGCATTTGGGTTTCTGCCGCCGTCGGCATGGCGTGCGGGGCCGGAATGCTGTCCCTGGCTGTTTCGCTGACGGCTTTCCACCTCATCACGTTGTACGTCGTTTCTCCCGTGATCAGGAAGATCCCGACCCCCGACGCCCACCGGGTCCTGCACCTGGGCTATGACGACAACCGGGGCGTGCTGCGGCAAGTGTTGGAGATCGCCACGAATATGGGGTTCAGCTCGTCGATCCTGAGCATCAATAAGGCGGGCGATGAACAAAAGCCGATCGTCCTCATGGATATCCGCTTCCATGGTCATCTTCCGCTGCGGGAACTCGTCCCCTACCTCCTGGATGTGCCCGGCGTGCAGAGTGTGACCGTTCGCGGCACCGATCCGAACGAGGACGACGACGATCCCAGCGCCTGAGAACCCCATCAAGCACACCACCGAGACTCCCGTGACTGGCGCACGCTGATTGAAGCCGTTCGGGATGACCGTTAGAGTCTGCGGATGACCGAGAACAGCGTCGCTTTGACGGATACCGTGTGCGTGCGGGTGCTGCGCAGGTCCGACGCCCGGCCCCTGGCCGACGCCTACCGGCGGAACCGGGAGCACCTGGCGCCCTGGGAACCGCTGCGGTTTGAGGAATTCTTCACCGCAGAGGGACAGGCCGCCAGCATTGAATCCAAGCTCGGGTTGTTCATCGCGGGAACGGACGTGCCCTGGGTCCTCGTGGAAGGCTCCCGCATCATCGGGGTGATCAACCTCAGCGGGATTGTCCGGGGACCATTCCTCAGCGCCCACCTCGGCTACTGGGTGGACAAGGACATGACGGGGCGGGGAATTGGCTCGGCCGCGGTGGAGTTCGCCCTGCAGACCGCGCGCAACGAACTGGGGCTGCACCGGCTGCAGGCCTCAACCCTCCCGCACAACGCCGCGTCCCAGCGGATCCTGAAGCGCGCTGGCTTTGAGGAGATCGGCCTGGCAGCCCAGTACCTTCGGATTGCCGGATCCTGGCAGGACCACATCCTGTTCCAGCGGATACTGTTCTGATGGCTGATATTCCGGTTGCACCAGGTCCGGCTGGACCAGGTCCCGATTCGCCAGTCCGGGCCGACGTGGACGCCATAGCGGCGGAGGGACTGAGCCGCGGCTGGACGGAATTATTTCCGGACAAGTATCCGCACGCAGGCGGCCCCGCCCACTTCGCCGCCTACCTCGTGAATGCGGACGGCTACGAAGTGGAGCTGATTGCTGCAGGCTGATGGCGCCGGTGCCCTACGGATT
>Ga0207691_10002715_pt1 | contig 17291 bp, 18 predicted proteins | sample KBSM13metaG_FD_184327 | JGI IMG/M metagenome (GOLD analysis project Ga0207691, IMG submission 184327) | Miscanthus rhizosphere microbial communities from Kellogg Biological Station, Michigan, USA - KBS M1-3 metaG (SPAdes) (version 2) | ecosystem: Host-associated > Plants > Roots > Rhizosphere >... | reverse complement strand
GACGCCGACGCCGACGCCGACGCCGACGCCAACTCCGACGCCGACGCCTACACCGACGCCGACGCCGACGCCCACTCCAACACCGACGCCGACGCCCACTCCGACGCCCACTCCGACGCCGACGGATACGACCAATGGCCTCTATCCCGAGGCGACGATGATCCCGAGCAACTTCGACGTGAACACCACGCTCGCAAGCGCCGGGATTCCTGCGGTGAACAGTGCTGACATCGTTGGCGCATTCCGCTTCATCTGCGGAGCCGGACCGCTCATGTATGACGATCCCATCGTCCTTCCGGGCCAACCGGGCCGGTCGCACCTGCACCAATATTACGGGAACACCGGGGCTGACGCGAATTCGACCTTCTCAACACTTCGGGCGTCGGGCGACAGCACCTGCAACAACATGGGCAATGGCACGGCTGGGAATCGGTCCGCCTACTGGATGCCCGCTCTGTTCGACGGAAAGGGCTATGTGGTTAAGCCGGACTATGTGCAGGTCTATTACAAGCGCATCCCGGACGACGCTGCGGCCTGCTACAAAAACGGCGTCAAGATCTGCGCCGGCATCCCGAATGGATTGAGGTTCATTTCCGGGTTCAACATGCGGGCAGCAACGCAGAGCGTCCAGCCAGGCTGGTTCAAGTGCGGCAGCAGCCTCTACTATTCGAACAAGGAGGCCATGTCGCTGCTGACGAATGCGACCTGCCCGGCCGGGAGCAAGCTTGAGATCACAGTGGCGTCGCTAAAGTGCTGGAACGGTCAGCTCGATAGCTCCGACCACATGGCGCATCTCTCGGGAATGGCAGCGGGAAGCGTATGCCCTTCAACCCACCCGTACCTGTTGCCGCAGTTCACGATCTCGGCCTTCTATACGGTCCGCTCGGGTGACGACGTGAGCAAGTGGTCGCTCTCGTCTGACTCGATGTACCCGAACCTTCCGCGCGGCGGGACGCTTCACTTCGATTATTTCGAGGCCTGGGACAGCGGCGTTAAATCGATGTGGATGGCGAATTGCATCGGCAAGAAGCTGAACTGTTCCGCGGGCAACCTCGGCAACGGCAAGGCGCTGAAAGGTGCTTCCCAGCCTTCCTATGGGTGGTTGAACCCAAGTCCTCGTGTGCCCATTCCTACTGGGGGAATGTCAGGCGGGATGTAACCTCCGACAAAATCCGGATTGGAGACGGCTGGCCCAAAAAGGCCAGCCGTTTCGATCCTCGCTTCGGCTGGCTACAGCCGATATAAGTCATGAAATGAGCAAGGATTTTTCGGCTTTGCGGCTGGCTGGGCTGGGGCTCGGTGCGGTCATCGTCATCGCAGCCGGCGGTCGAAGCAGTGTTCCTGTTCGCGGCACCTACAATGAAGCTAGTTCGATCGCGTCGAACTTCGACGTGAAAACCACGCTAACACCCTCCTGGGGCAACGGGGCGATCGCCGCCTACAATGCGCATGACGTGATCGGCGCGTTCCGTTTCATCTGCGGCGCCGGACAGCTCAGATACGACGATCCAATCGTCTATCCCGGTCAGCCGGGACGCTCGCACCTTCACCAATTTTACGGGAACACGTCAGCCAACGCCAATTCGACCTTCGAAAGCCTGCGCGCGTCAGGAGACAGCACGTGCAACAACGTCGGCAACGGGACAGCCGCAAACCGGTCGGCCTACTGGATCCCGGCTATGCTCGACGGCAAAGGACATGTCGTTCAGCCCGATTACGTCCAGGTCTATTACAAGCGGGAGCCGGTGGAGCCCGGCGCTCCATGCGATCCGGCCAATCCACTCAAGCCTGGCATCTGCGTCGGAATACCGAACGGCCTGAAGTTCATCTTCGGTTTCGATATGCTGAGCGGCGATCCGCGCACTCGCTCGGGTGACTTCAAATGCGTCGAGGGCGGCGCAAAGACCGTCAGCGCTCGGACCCTCACTGAAGCCGCTCCGACTTGTCGGATCGGCAGCCATCTCGTCGTCACGATTCATACTCCCAAGTGCTGGGACGGCCAGAACCTCGATTCCGCCAATCATCGCAGTCACATGTCCGGGATGCAGGGCAACCGGAATACCGGACGGTCATTCTGCCCGAAGACTCATCCCTATTACCTTCCGCAGTTCACTCTTGGCATCTTCTATCGGGTCGGAGAGGGCGACGACGTCAATCTGTGGGAGCTTTCGTCGGACCACATGTACCCCAACATGCCGAAGGGCTCGACACTGCATGCGGATTACTTCGAGGCCTGGGACAATAACGTCAAAGCGATGTGGATCGACAACTGCATAGGGAAGAAGCTCAATTGTTCCGGAGGTGATCTCGGAAACGGAGAGCAGCTCAAGGGAGCGGATAGGCCGAAATACGGCTGGAAGAACCCAGACCGTTTGGTGCCTGTACCGAGGCCGGGCTAACCTGAAGCCCTTCTCACTGGAGCCTTTGACTTGAGTTGATCGGGGCGACAATCTTCGGCCGATGTTGATCCGTCTGAGCGAAAACCGGGTTGCCAAGCCGTGGGGAAGAACAGACCTTCCTGAACAGTTTGGCGGAACCGTCGGCGAGCCGCTCGGCGAAATCTGGTTCCAGCGCAAGGATGGCGAAGCCGATCCCCTTCTCGTCAAATATCTGTTCACGTCGGAACGGCTTTCGGTCCAGGTCCACCCTGAAGATGAAGCCGCCCGCGGCGCCGGGCACCTGCGCGGCAAGGACGAAGCGTGGATCGTGCTTGATGCGGCACCGAATGCATGCATTGGAATTGGACTTAAGCGTCCTGCCACTGCCGCCGATCTGAAGGCTGCCGCGCATGACGGATCGATCGTTGATCTCCTCGACTGGCGAGCCGCGAGACCAGGCGACGCTTACTATTCGCCCGCAGGGACGCTTCATTCGATCGGCCCGGGACTGACCTTGCTCGAAGTGCAGCAGAACTGCGACATAACCTACCGTCTCTACGACTTCGGCCGGCCCCGCGAGCTCCATCTCGAGGATGGCATCGCCGTGGCAGATCTGAAAGCGCGCGTCGCAAGATCACGCGAACAACCTCTGGAGCAGGGTCGATCGATCGTCACGCAAGGACCGAAGTTCACTTTGGAACGGTGGGTCTTGGGCGGTCGTATTGGTGCAAGTGCGCTAGAGCCGATGTGGCTGATCCCGATCCGCGGAGCGATCTCGTCCGGTGTAACGAAGCTCGATCCGGGATCGGTTTGGATTGCCACCGAACCGGTGTCGCTGGAATTGGACCCGGCGAGCGAGATCATTGTCGCCTATGAAGGATCCGCGGTCCGCCCCTTACTCTGAAGGCTGGCATTAACCAGTTCGGCCCTAGTCAGTGGAAATGGCGCTTCGTTCGGCGATTCACTGGATTCGACCGCTCCTCCGCGACGAGCGTGGCAATGCGCTGATGTTTACCGCTCTTGCGATGCCACTGCTCATTGGCTGCGCCGGTCTTGCTGTCGACACGATCAAGTGGGTCTACACCAAGCGCGACCTGCAAGCGGCAGTCGACGCGGCGGCCATGGCCGGGGTCTACGGGATCCTCCAGAATGGCGATGTGAATGTTGCCGTGGACCGTAGCCTTGCTTCCAGGCCGGGCCTCGACGAGAAGCGCGCTGTTTCAGCCGAGCGGTCGCCTACAGGACATGAAGACGACCCCTTCGCCGTGCGTGTTCGGGTGACCAGCGCCGCCAAACTTTTCTTTTCCTCCATGTTTCTGCGTCAGGCTCCCGCCATCAGCGCCACAGCCACGGCTACGGTGGTGGAGACCGGCAAGTTCTGCGCGTTTGCGGTCGGCACTGGAGCTGAGACCGGAATTACGATCAAGCCCGGCGCAGATGTCCAAATGGAGTGCGGAATCGCCGCCAATTCTCCGTCTCAGCAAGGCATCAAAGCCGATGGCACGCTCACTGCGACGCGAGTTGCATCCTATGGCGGCATGGTCGGCGAGGGAATCAAGTCCCCTGGCGTGCGTCGGTACGCCCTTCGGCAAAAAGACCCCCTCGCGAAAACCGAGCCGCCGCTGATTCCAAATACCGGCTGCCCGAACGTCACGGTCAATCCCGATGCGGCGAAGCTGAACAATGGACGGCTGGCCCTGGAGCCAGGATGTTACGGCAACATGGTCGTCAACGGGCCCGTCTTCCTCAAAGACGGCGAATATATCCTCAGCCGCGGAAGCCTTCTCGTTGGCCCAACGGGCGAGATTTCGTGCAGATCATGCACGATCTTCCTCACAAGTGACGAACCGCTCTCCGACCCTGGTTCGATCGGAAAGGTGAAGATCGATCATCATGCCAAGGTGAAGCTTACGGCTCCCTCGCAGGGGCCAAATGCGGGAATCCTTATCTATCAGGACCGCCACGCCGGAAACGACCATGACGGGGCCGAGAACATCATCGGGGGCAACAGTTTCTCGGAATTGAAAGGGCTCGTCTATTTGCCCGCCGAGACAATCCGCATCGACGGCGAGAACGCTCCGGACGTTCAGTGCGCGCGATTTCTGGGCAAACGACTGATCTTCCAGGGCAAAGTGATGATTGCTGACAGCTGCTCCAGTGCGAACATCATGAACTTCCGCGGCACCGAGGTGAAGCTGGTCAGCTGATCCGGCGAGAGCACAAAAAAAGCTGCCGGCCCGAAGGCCGGCAGCAATGCGTGCTCCCGAATGCGCTTAGGTGCTACGCGATCTGAAGAAGTTTCGAATTCTTGCGGCGGCTGCGACGAAGCGCGGTACCAGCAGCACCGAAGCCCATCAGCATCATCGCCCAGGTAGCCGGCTCCGGCACGCCCGGGGGCGGCGGCGGCGAACCCGTCTGGAAGAGCGTCACGGTCGAAGCGGCGTTGAACGCCAGCGTGAATGTATCGAGACCGATAGTGCCAGCGTTGAACAGGTAGAAGGCGGTGTCGTCGCCGTCGCCCTGCGTCGAATTATTGGGTCGGCCGGGGCTGCCTACGCCGTTACCGTAGTGGACGGCGATGATCGTCTGACCGAACAGCAGCGTCGCGAAATTGACAGTCGAGCTGCCGCTGAACTGCTCAATGCCGTCGTTATCGCCGCCGTAGGTGAACCCGAGCGAGGCCAGCGCTGAAGTCAGCGTGGCATTGTTCGCCGGAGCTCCATTGACGACGTTGCCCGGATAGAAGCCGGCGCAAGCAGACGCATGCGACGTCCCATTGAAGGTGATGTCGTTGTTTGAGCAGGCGATTGAAGCGGCCGCAGGTGTCGAAACACCGAGCGTGGCGGCCGCGAAAGCAACGCCGGCCAGCGTTTTGAGAACCAACTTGTGCATTTGCGACACCCTGGGTTGTGTCCCATCCCCCCTGTGAGAACGGGTACTCGACTCGCATGTAAACGAATGATTAACGCACATCAACAAGCCGTTAACGCTGCCCTGTTCCAAAACGAGATTCTCCCCAGACGCTGGACGCCGCATGCAAAGCAAGCGCTATCATCCGGGGGAGAACAGTCGCTTGGCGGCCAAGGCGGATAACGGCTACGGCTGAGAAAGCGTCGCGGACGCTCTGTTTGAAGAGGGGGATCGATGGCCCGCAGGTACAGCATGCGCAAAAGGGTGATGGTGACCGGAGGCGCCGGCTTCCTTGGATCTCACCTGATCGATCGACTGCTCGATGCCGGCCACGAGGTCCTGTGCGTCGACAATCTTTTCACCGGGACGCGCGAGAACCTCTCGCATCTTCACGGGAACCCGCAATTCGAGTTCATGCGGCACGACATCACCTTCCCGCTCTTCGTGGAGGTTGATGAAATCTACAATCTCGCCTGCCCGGCCTCCCCAATCCATTACCAGCACGATCCCGTGCAGACGACGAAGACGTCCGTCCACGGGGCGATCAATATGCTGGGGCTGGCGAAGCGCCTCCGGTGCAAGATCCTCCAGGCCTCCACCAGCGAGGTTTACGGCGATCCCTCCGTCCATCCACAGACTGAGGCTTATTGGGGTCACGTGAACCCGATCGGGCCGCGCTCTTGCTACGACGAAGGCAAACGCTGCGCCGAAACCTTATTCTTCGACTATCACCGCCAGCACGGCCTCGAGATCAAGGTCGCGCGCATCTTCAACACCTACGGACCGCGCATGCATCCGGCGGACGGCCGCGTAGTATCGAACTTCATCATGCAGGCGCTCGCTGGGGAACCGATCACAATTTACGGCAAAGGCAGTCAGACGCGGTCCTTTTGCTATGTCGATGACCTGATTGCCGGGCTGATGTCGCTGATGGAAACCGGTCCAGAGGTTACTGGACCAATCAACATCGGCAATCCCGTCGAATTCACTGTCCGGCAGCTCGCTGAAAAGGTGATCGAGCTTACCGGGTCGGGGTCGAAGATCATTCAGGAACCGCTCCCGCAAGACGATCCTCAGCAGCGCCAGCCCGATATCTCAAAGGCGAAGCGCGATTTGAATTGGCAGCCGTCAGTGCCGCTGGAAGAAGGCTTGGTGCGGACGATCGAATACTTCCGCCGGTTTGCTTCGTAGAATTAGGCAGCCCTATTCTGCTGCCCGGCGATCCAATGCTCGATACGGGTTCTGAGCGACGGCTTTGACTGGATGAAGCCCGGCTCGCCCGCGCCCACAACTTCCGGCTCGTCATAAATGTGCAGGTTTTGCGGTATCCGAGGCCGCACTGTCTCGCGTCCGCGCAGCTTGTCCTCGGCCAGGTTCAGCGCCCGATGAACCTCCTCCGCCGTGAAGGGCTTGGTCAGGCAGCCAAGCGCGAGGTCCGGCATCGGAAAGCTCGGCGCCTTCCCGCTCACGAAGAGGCAGGGCACCTCGAAGTCGCTGAGCCGCACCGCAACCGAGAAGCCGGTGCTTCCACGGGCGAGGTGAAGGTCGACCAGCGCGAGATCGGGGCGGTGATATTCGGCTGCGGCAACCGCATTGTCGGCGTCGTCCGCAATAGCCACTACGCGGTACCTGGGATTATCCTCGACGAGATATTTCAGCGTCGTCGCGAGTTGGGAATCATCCTCAACTATCAGGATCTTGAGCACGGCCACCTCCCCCGGTCACAGGAGGGATGCTCCTCCGAAACGAGCGGGATGCGAATCCCCCTTGAACGGGGTTTACGACGAACGGACTCAGGCGCCCGCCAAGCCGAAAGAAAAAGCCGGGTCGCACTTAAGCAACCCGGCCTCCCCTCCTGAAAACTCGATGGTGTTAGGCGCGATAGAAGATGTGTGCGCCGATCTTCTCGACCCGTGTCAGATTGTGCCCCCAAGACGGGTCGACATAGTCCGCGTGATACCAAAGCACGTCGGTCGACAAAGTCGGGACGGCGTTGGAGATCGCCAGGCGCGTGATTGCCTGCGCCTTGCGCCAAGCCTCGCAATTCGTGTCGACAGTCGGGAACTGGCCATGGCGGACGAACGAGAACTGCCAAGGCTGCTTGACGGTCTGGCACCAGCTTGCCGGATACCTGCCCGAGGCGGCACGGTTCATGATGACCTTCGCGACTGCGAGCTGGCCCTCGAGCGATTCTCCGCGTGCTTCGAAATAGACTGCCGTGGCGACGCAAGTCGCTTCCTCGTCGAGGGGCGCACCTGCGGCGTAGCGATCGACCAGCGCATAAAGCGGCCAACCGTTCTGATAGAGCCAGGCGGCCTCCTTCGCGATGGCAGGCGCCAGCGTGACCGACACGGTGCTAGCCGGTGCGGTCTGCATCACGCTGCCCGTCACCGTTGCAACGGCGGCCGTCGTGGCTTGCTGTACGTTGGAGACGACGGCCTTCACCGTCTGCGCTGCCGTGCCGAGCGGGCTGGCAACGGTCTGCGCCGAAGCCGAGCTCGATCCCGCCGAGAGCACAACAAGGCCCATGGCCGCGGTCAATACGCGGCGACCGATCAGTCGCTTCAACTTTGTCCCTTGTCTAAACTGGCGGCCGACCGTCCGGAGCGCTCTTAGAGGCGCATCTCGCTATGCTGGTCGTCCGTCTTGCCCTGGAGCGGCTTCCAAAAAGGTCGCGCCACTCACCCGCTCTCGTTTCCGTTGAAGCCCAGATAAGGGTTTACGCGACGCGACCAACCCACCGCACGACGAGTCGAGCCAAGCACAGGTTAACTCGCGGAACTTTATGGTAAATTATCGATCCGCCGTTTCAGAAGCTCGACTCGTCGATGGAAAAACTGCGCTTTTCCGCGGTTCCTTGCAGATGTAATCGGACAAGCATGGCAAAGTGGCTGATGAAATCGGAACCGGGCAGCTACGGCTGGGACGATCTAGTGCGCGACGGCGGAACCGAATGGGACGGAGTCCGCAATCCCACCGCAAGAATCAACCTTCGCGCGATGAAGGTCGGAGACGAGGCATTCTTCTACCACAGCATGGATGAGCGTCAGATCGTCGGCATCATGCGCGTCGCGCGCGAGGCGCAGCCCGACGCCAAGGATCCCAACTGGGTCTCGGTTCGCGTCGAGCCCGTCCGTCCGATCGGTCCCGTGACCCTCAAGTCAATCAAGGCCGAGCCGAAGCTCGCTCAGATGGAGCTTCTGCGGCAGTCGCGCCTTTCCGTCGCGCCGGTTCGTAACGAAGAGTGGAAGGACGTCCTCGAGATGGCGGAGCGGAGTTGATCCTACCCTTCCTTATCGGCGTGGCGCTCGGGGCAAGCCGGGCCGAGACGCCGGAATCTTATATGGAAAGGCTCTACGGGAACTATCACGACCCGAGCTTCAACCCCCTCACGCATCCTCAGCTATATTTCACGCCCAGGCTCGTAACCGCGCTGAAGGAAGACAGCCGACTCGCCCACGGCGAGGCTGGTTATTTGGACGGCGATCCAGTCTGCCAGTGCCAGGATACTGCTGGCCTCCATGCGGCAATTACGGGCGTGACACAGGAAGCGTCAGACAAAGCGGAAGTGCGCGTCTCAATAGGATTCGCTGGATACGACTCTCGGCCAGCGACTTTCCGGCTCATCATGACCAAAGCAGGTTGGCGGATCGACGACGTTTCGTCGGCCGATGATCCGAGCCTACTTCGGAGCATTGAAGCGTCGAACCGTGCGCAACGATCGAAGCAATAACAATCACCCGTCGCAATGGGAGTGAAGTATGATCGCCTGGAGTAGAGTAGTGATCGTGACGTGGGCGGCGCTGGTATCAGCAGGACCTGCAAGCGCGCAGACGGTCAGCGACGTCGAATGCCTCTTGGCCAGCAATCTATACTCGCGGGCGGGCAAGGACGATCAGGTACGCAAGCTCGCCGAGGCGAACAAATATTACTACCTCGGACGCGTCTCCGCGCGGCTCAGTGCGCAACAGATCCGAGCGCAGATGCTCGCTGGAAGCAAAACCCTCAGTCGCGCCAATGCAGGCAAGGTCATGGACGCCTGCAACAAGCGAATGCGAAACGCTGCGGCTGAGGTTGAAGCGGCGGGGAGGCAGGTCGCTCCGCATAAGAAGTGATGCGAAGCCCAGAAACGGTAAACCCCCACTGGTTTGACCCAGCGGGGGTTCCCATACTTCGTTCCCGAAGGTTCGAAGTACGGTTCCAACTCTAGCCGGCAGATTCGATTCGGCAAGCGATGAATCGTTGCGAATCGCCGCTGCACCCAAGAATCCTGTGGATAACCCTACGGACGCCAAGGCGAACAGGAGACGTTAACGGAAGATAACTGCCTCAGCGGCTAAAATGAGGTATTAAGCAACGTCGCCGGGGTCCGGGCGGCGGCCGGTTTGCGTCCCTCAAACGAAGGGAAATCGGCCATGAAATCGCACAAGATACTCATTGGCGGCGCCATCGCCGCTGCTTTGGTTTGTTCTTCAGCTGCGTCCGCGACACCCGGTTCAAACGTTGGAGTTATCGGGGTCATAAACGGCCAATTCGGGACGATTCACGAGAATACCCCGGGCGACAAAACCGGCAAATGGGGGCTGATCCTCAAGACACTGGACGATACCGACATCGGCGCCGACCAGATCACTCTTCAGGGCGGTGGCTACACGGGCTGGCATAATCATCCCGCGCCAGTGTTCGTCACGGTCAAGAGCGGCGCCGTAACCTGGTACGACGGCAGCAATCCACTCTGCACTGGGCACACATATCAGGCTGGCCAGTCATTCATCGAGCCGGTCGGTCATGTCCACAATGCTGTCAATGCATCGGAAACGGACCAGGCGGTGTTTATTGCCGTTCGCCTCAACCCCACGGGAACGAGCGGACCGGCTTTCCGCGTTGACCAGACCGAACCGAACAACTGCAAGTTCTAGCTGCGGACGCCCGGGCTTCAGGCCGCCTCGGCTTTCCTCGCCTGCCGCTTGCGCTCGTGCGGATCGAGGAACCGCTTGCGGATCCGCACGACCTTCGGCGTCACTTCGACCAGCTCATCGTCCTGGATGTAGGCGATCGCCTGCTCCAGGGTCATCCGGCGCGGCGGGGTCAAGCGGATGCCTTCGTCCTTGGGGCCGGAGGCACGGAAGTTGGTGAGCTGCTTGGACTTCAGCGGATTGACCTCGAGGTCGTGGATCTTGGCGTTCTCGCCGATGACCATGCCTTCGTAGAGATCGTCACCCGGCGAAATGAACAGCACGCCGCGCTCCTCCAACGCATTCAGCGCGTAAGCAACGGCCTTCCCCTGCTCCATCGAGATCAGCACGCCATTCTGGCGACCGCTGATTGGGCCCCTGTGAGGGCCATATCTCTCGAACAGGCGGTTCATGATGCCCGTGCCGCGGGTATCGGACAGAAATTCGCCGTGATAACCGATCAGGCCGCGTGAGGGCGCGCTGAAGGTCAGGCGCGTTTTGCCGCCTCCGGACGGGCGCATGTCGGTCATCTCCGCCTTGCGCATCGCCATCTTGTCGATGACCGTTCCGGAGAATTCGTCGTCCACGTCGATAAGAACGGTTTCGTACGGTTCCTCCAGGCCGCTCGGACCATCGCGAAAGAGAACGCGCGGACGGCTGATCGACAGCTCGAAGCCTTCGCGGCGCAACGTCTCGATGAGAACGCCGAGTTGGAGTTCCCCGCGACCCGCGACTTCGAAGCTATCATTGTCGCTGGCGGTGGTGATGCGGATCGCGACATTGCCCTCAGCTTCGCGCTCCAGGCGGTCGCGAATAACGCGGCTCTGGACCTTGTCTCCATCACGGCCCGCATAGGGGCTGTCATTGACCGAGAAGCTCATCGCAAGCGTCGGGGGGTCGATCGGCCGTGCCTTCAACGGGGCGCTTACCGTCGGATCAGCGAAGGTGTTGGAAACGGTCGCCTTGATGAGACCCGCGATGGCGACGATCTCGCCCGCTTCGGCGCTCTCGACGGGGACGCGCTCGAGGCCGCGGAAGGAGAAGATCTTCGTCGCGCGGCCCTCCTCGACGACATTACCGTCCACGTCGATCGCCTTGATCGGCATATTCGTGGTTAGCTTGCCGCTTTCGATCCGGCCAGTGAGGATCCGGCCGAGGAACGGATCGCGGTCCAGCAAGGTAGCAAGCATGCGGAACGGGCCGGCGTCGACCCGAGGGCGCGGGACGCGGCTGACGATGGTTTCGAACAATGGCGTCAGATCGCCTTCACGAACATCGTCGGTGAGACCGGCATAGCCCGCACGGCCGCTGGCGTAGAGCGTCGGGAAGTCGAGCTGTTCGTCGTTGGCGTCGAGGTTAAGGAACAGCTCAAAAACTTCGTCGAGCACTTCGGCGGGGCGCGCATCGGGGCGGTCGATCTTGTTCACGACGACGATCGGCTTGAGACCGAGCGAAAGCGCCTTGCTGGTGACGAACTTGGTCTGCGGCATTGGCCCTTCGGCGGCATCGACGAGCAGAATCACTCCGTCGACCATCGAGAGGATGCGTTCGACCTCGGCGCCAAAGTCGGCGTGGCCGGGCGTGTCCACGATGTTTATGTGCGTCGTTTCGCCGTCATGCTCCCACTCGACGCTCGTGCACTTGGCGAGGATGGTTATCCCGCGCTCTTTCTCGAGGTCGTTGGAATCCATCGCGCGCTCTTCGACGCGCTGGTTGTCGCGAAAGGTGCCGGACTGGCGGAACAGCTGGTCGACTAGCGTCGTCTTGCCGTGATCGACGTGCGCGATGATCGCGACATTACGCAGATTCATGATTTTTCCCGGGAAATGTGAGCGGCGCACATAGTCACGAGCGCCGGATTCCGCAATCGCAGCAAATTGTGTCGCGCGTGTGACCTTAAGTTGCGCGTTCCAGGATCTCGATCGCTCGCTCCACAGCGCGAAGCTCGCTGGGTGCCATCCGCTCGAGCTTCTCGACCAGCGCAGTCCGCGTATCGAATGGTCGCTCGAGCGTTTCCTTTCCCTGCTGCGTCAAGCGCATGGCAAGCCTTCGGCGATTGTTTGGATCAGCGACCCGGTCGATCAGACCCATTCGAACGAGCGCGTCGACCGAGCGGCTGACAGCGGGCGCTCCGCGGCCGGTCGCGTCGGCGACCTGGTTCAAGGTTGCAGGTTCATGATGGGCGATCGCCGAAAGCAAAGTGCGTTTCGCGCGCTCCGCTCGTTCGGCGGGCCCGTCGGCGACATAATTCTGCGCTACGCCGGTAAAACGCGTCGCAACGGCAGCTGGCGAAGACCCCCACAGCATGGTTGCATCATAACAAACGTTTTTGGCTTTGCACTATTGCTTGTCGCAGCCGCAATTCGGGTTGCCGCAAACCGGGACTCATCGCTACTCAACTGGAGTGATTTCGGAGCGGCCACGCCTTCCTCGAAACGTTTGGGTACTCGGATTCGTCAGTTTGTTGATGGACCTGAGCTCGGAGATTTATCATGCGCTCCTGCCCGTGTTTGTCACGGTCACACTGGGACTGCCGGTGGTTGCGCTCGGTGCGATCGATGGGCTAGCCGAGGCGACCGCCAGCTTCGCTAAACTGGTGTCCGGCCGGCTGTCCGACCGGAGCATGCGCCGCAAGCCATGGATCATGGCCGGTTATGGCCTTGCCGTTTTGTCCAAGCCCCTCTTTCCACTGGCTCAGGGAGCAGCGGAGCTCATGGGGGCCCGATTTGCCGACCGCGTGGGGAAGGGCATTCGTGGAAGTCCCCGGGACGCCATGATTGCCGACGAGACCCCTCCGGACATCCGCGGGCGCGCCTTCGGCCTGCGACAAGCGCTAGACACAGCGGGTGCGCTGCTCGCCCCGATCGTCGCAATCGCGCTTATGTGGCTGCTCGCCGACAACATCCGCGCAATCTACTGGATCGCTATCGTCCCGGCCTTCTTCTCCTTTCTCCTCGCCTGGTTGGCGCTACGGGAACCAGAGCAGCATGACGAGACAGCGAAAGCTGTTCCCCTGCTCCGCGGCTTTCGAGACCTCAACCGCGAGACGCGTCGTTTGCTTGCAGTTGGCTTTCTCTTCACCCTCGCCCGCTTCTCGGAAAGCTTTCTGATCCTGAAAGGCGTCGAGATCGGATTAAGCGAGACCCTGTCTCCCCTTACTCTCGTCCTCTTCAATCTTGCTTACACCGTGCTTGCCTATCCGGCCGGCGGGCTAAGCGACCGCATTGCCCCGCGCTCGATCCTGATGACGGGCATGGGACTCCTGATTGTTGCCGACCTGATCCTTGCCTGGACGACGGGATATATCGGCCTGTCGGTCGGAGTCCTCCTTTGGGGAGCGCACATGGCGCTGACTCAAGGCGTGTTTGCCCGAATGATCGCAGACACGGCGCCGGAGCATTTGCGTGCAACCAGCTTTGGGGCCTTCTGGTTCGTGACCGGAATAGCGACCCTGCTTGCCAGCCTAGCCGCCGGCTTCATATGGGATCGCGACGGCAGCGAGGCGACCTTCATTGCGGCCGCGGGAGCGGCAGCTGTTGCGCTCGCCATGCTCAGCCTCTTGGATACGCGGCCTAAAACATCCGCTTGAGCCGCAACCACAGCTGCCAGCCGAATACCGCCCAGAAAAACAGTCCCACGACCGGGATAATCAGATTGAGCGTCGTCATAGCCCAGTTAGGCCAGGGATCATCGCCGAAGACGAAGATCCACAGAATTCCAGCAACTGCCCCGGTGCCGAGCATCAGCACCCCAAGCGCGACAGCCGCTCCGCCAATGATCGCAAGCAACGCCGCTGCGAAGCGGTTCACCGGGTGAACTTCTCTCCGTTCGTCGCCTTGTCGACCAGCAGCTTCGAGAAACTGAAGTCGCTTCCCATCCGTTTCTCCTGGCTCCTCAACCCCTCGACGATCTTGTCGAGCCCGATCGTGTCCGCCCAGAACATCGGGCCCCCGCGATAGACCGGCCAGCCGTAGCCATAGACCCAGACGACATCGATGTCGGACGCGCGCTGCGCCATGCCTTCCTCGAGGATCTTCGCGCCTTCGTTGACCATCGTATAGAGCGTGCGCTCGACGATCTCCTCGTCGCTGATCTGGCGGCGCTCGACGCCCTGCTTTGCGGCGAAGTCCTCTATGATCGTCTGGACGACCGGTGACGGTGTCGGCCGCCGCTTCTCGTCATAATCGTAGAAGCCTGCGCCCTTCTTCTGGCCCCAGCGATCAATCGCGCAGAGGGCATCCCGGATGTTCTCGATGCGGTTCGGGTCGCGGTGCCACCCAATGTCCACGCCCGCGAGGTCCGCCATCTGGAACGGCCCCATCGGCATTCCGAATTCGACATGGACCTTGTCGATCTGTTCCGGCGTAGCCCCTTCGAGCAGTAGCTTGGTGGCCTCGATCTGGCGCGGCATGAGCATGCGGTTGCCGATGAAGCCGTGGCAAACGCCCGCGACGACCGCGACTTTCCGGATCTTCTTCGACAGGCCCATGACCGTGACGAGCACGTCCGGAGCCGTCTTCGCCCCGCGCACGACCTCTAGAAGCTTCATCACGTTGGCAGGCGAGAAAAAGTGCATCCCGACCACGTCGCCGGGCCGCGAGATGCTCGCCGCGATCTCGTCGATGTTGAGATAGGATGTGTTGGACGCGAGGATCGCTCCGGGCCTAGCGATTTTGTCGAGCCGGCCGAACACTTCCTTCTTCACGTCCATGTTCTCGTAAACGGCCTCAATAATGAGGTCACAATCGGCGAGCGCGCTGAAATCGAGCGTCGGACTCAACAAGCCCATCGCCTTTGATACCTGCTCTGTTGTGAGCTTACCTTTCGCGGCGGTCCCCTCGTAATTCTTGCGCATAAGGCCGGTGCCGCGGTCCAGCGCTTCCTGGCCCATCTCGACGATGGTCACCGGGATGCCGGCCGACAGGAAGTTCATCGAGATCCCGCCGCCCATGGTACCGGCGCCGATCACACCGACCTTCTGGATGGCACGCGGATGCGTGTCCTCAGGAAGTCCGTCGATCTTCGCCGCCTTGCGCTCGGCGAAGAAGAAATATTGCTGGGCCCGCGACTGCGTGCCGCTCATCAGCTCCATGAACAACTTGCGTTCTTCAATGACGCCTTCCTCGTAAGGCTTCTTGCAGGCGAACTCGACGGCGCGGATGTTGGCCTCCGGAGCCTCGAAGCCGCGGAACTTGCGAGCATTTTCCTTGCGGAAATCCTCGAATACCGAAGGATCGCACTCGTTGATTTTGTACTGACGTTCGCTGCTCTTGGGCAGCGGCCGTACGTCGCGCACCTCCTCCGCATAGCCGACGGCGTGCGGGATCAGATCGTCCTCGATCAGCCGGTCGACGAGCCCGCAGTCGAATGCATCCTTCGCGCCTATCGGATTGCCCGTTGCGCACATCTCCAGTGCCTTGCGGACACCGGCGACGCGCGGGAGCCGCTGCGTTCCGCCCGCACCTGGAAGCAGACCGAGCTTCACTTCCGGCGTTCCGAGCTTCGCTGACGGGAGCGCGACGCGATAATGGCAGCCGAGCGCCACCTCGAGACCGCCACCAAGCGCCGTGCCGTGGATCGCCGCAACGACCGGCTTGGTGCAGGCCTCGATCCGGTCCACCACCGTCGGGAGCCAAGGCATGACCGGTGGCTTGCCGAATTCCGTAATATCGGCACCGGCGAAGAAGGTCTGACCCTCACATGCGATCACAACCGCTTTCACCGCATCGTCGGCCTCGGCCTCCTCAATCGCCGCGACCAGCCCCTGCCGCACCGCCGCGCCGAGCGCGTTCACCGGCGGATTGTTCGACAGGACGATCAGAACGTCGCCATGGCGATGACTCGAGATCGGGCTCTTGGTGGTGGGGTCCTCGGTGACCGTGGCCATTTTGCTCTCCGTGAAATCTAGAACGTGCAGCCGTAAGCTTGCCGCGTGAATGGGTGACTGACAGATAGTCCGCCGTCGGCCACGAGGGCATGCCCGTTGACGTAGCTGGACTCGTCGGACGCCAGGAACAAAGCGACCTGCGCGATTTCGCTCGGCTGTCCGCCCCGCCGAAGCGGATTGAGCTGGCCGATCGCCGTTTCCTTCCCGGCCGCGCGAGCCATGTCGTAAATGCCCTGCGTCATGCCTGTCTCGATCAAGCCCGGGGAATCCTTCTTGCTATCGTGGGCGACCGAAGCCGCCACGCCCACCATCGACAATGCCGTTGGCGCTGTTCCGCTTCGAGGAACAATCAAGCTCACGCCCAGGGCCACAACGACCTACACGATGACGGCCGGGGCCGTCACGCGTTCCGTGACCGTAACCGTTGCAGGGACAACTCCGGTTGCGCCTGCTGCGGCCGATGCGGCAGCAGGCGACAAGCCTATAGCGCGCCTTGATGGCAAGCCGGACTTTTCAGGGATGTATGGCTTCACCGGCATGGCCAGCCTCGGTGGAGGGGGCCGTGGTGCACGCGGTGCGGGCGAGGCTGCTCCACAACCGGCGTCGCCCTACGCCAGTCTTCCGGCGCAGTTCACTCTGAAACCGGGAGTCCAAAACCAGGCGAAACCGAATCCGGCCGGAGGAACCTCCGATTGCCTGCCGCTTCCCGCAGACACCGCGTTTGGCGTGCCGTATCCGTTCCAGATCTTCCAGAACAAGAACTACGTGATCATGATCAACGAGTACCCTGGAACGTTCCGCATTATTCCGATCGACCAACCGCATCGGGCCGATGCCGTGGATGATCCGACGTGGATGGGCGATTCCGTAGCACGCTGGGACGGGGACGCCCTGGTCATTGACACCGTGGCCTACAACGGAAAGCACGCGATTGGCGGCATCCAGGAGCCGAGCGAAAGCTTTCACACCATCGAGCGCCTCACGCGCACCAACGCCAAAGACATTTTCTACGAAATTGTTTACGAAGATCCGGAGAAGGCCACCGGCCCCTGGACCGTCGAGCTCTTCTCCGGCTCGCCGGACGACAACAACGCGGGCGTCTTCTTCAACGGCGCCATGGACGTACTCAAGCCCCTGATCGACAAGGGCGACGTCATCGTC
>Ga0207691_10002714_pt1 | contig 17292 bp, 9 predicted proteins | sample KBSM13metaG_FD_184327 | JGI IMG/M metagenome (GOLD analysis project Ga0207691, IMG submission 184327) | Miscanthus rhizosphere microbial communities from Kellogg Biological Station, Michigan, USA - KBS M1-3 metaG (SPAdes) (version 2) | ecosystem: Host-associated > Plants > Roots > Rhizosphere >... | reverse complement strand
CCAAAGCAACATGCCCGCCTCCAGATCGAAGGCCGCAGCCAGCTCGGGATCGTGCTGCGCGCTGGCGCTTGCCATGAGCGCCTTGGCCGCGCCGAGCTTTTCCCCGTTGGCGGTCTCGAGCGCGCTGAATGCGCGTGCCACGACCGGGTCCTGAGGCTCGGAAGCATGCAGGCTTCCGAGCTCCTGTCGCGCGCCCTGCTGATCACCGCTCGTGATGGCGCGTAGTGCCAAAACCAGGCGCAACGCCCGTGCCGTGTCCGGGTCATGCTCCGCGTTGGCGAGCGCGGACAATGCGGCGCTGGTCGACTCACTCGCCGGGTTGGCCGTGTTGGCGCGTTCGGGCAACAGGTCGAGTGCGTAGGCGGTCAGCGCATTGCCGAGCCAGGCGCCCTCGGGAGCCGCGGCCAGACCGGCCAAGGCTTGGGCGCTGCCGGTGCGTTCGCCGCGCAATGCTCGCGCTCGAGCGAGCTCGAACCACAAGCCGGCGTGCTCGCTTTCATGCGCGCCCTGAGCGATCAGGCGGCGCGTCGCTTCTTCGTACCAGGTGCCGTCTTCGGCGAGCGCAGCCAGCAGCCGTGCTAGGCGCGCGACGACTGCGGGCGCCGCGCCGTACATGCCGGCCTGCGACAACGCGGCGCGCGCGCCTTGCGTGTCCCGACATTGTCTGGCCCAGACGTCCGCGCTCAGCAAAAAGAAGCGCGCCTTGGCGGCGTCACTCGACAAGTGCTCGGCAGCCGCTTCCAAGGCCGAAGCGAAGGTCTGCGGATCTTCGCCCATGCCCAGCAAATCCAGCTGCAATGCACGAGCGGCGATGCTGGCAGGATCTTGCTCGAGCGCTTGGCTGACGGAGGCCAGGGCACCCGCGCCATCGCCTTCGCCCGCGCGCGCTTCGGCCACGCGCAGCCACAGGGATGCCGCGTGGGCGCCCTTGGCTCCGCGCTCGATCTCGACGCGAGCGAGCTCGGCAGCGCTCGCTGTGTCGCCGAGCGCGTCGGCCAGATGAAAGCGTGCGCGGAGCAGCAGCGCATCGCCCGGAGCGGAAGCCAGCGCGCGTTCCACGAATTCGACCGCCTTGGCGGTGATGCCGCTTTCGCGGGCGAGCTCCGCGGCACACAGCCAGGCATCGGCGGCAGCTGCTCCACTCCGCAGCTGCGTCGGAACGCCGAAGCGCTCAGCGTGCGCTGGGTCGTGCACAGCGCGTTCGACCGCCTCGGCCACACGCACTTGGGCGCGCACGCCGAGCGCATGCTCGGCGCTCTTTTGCGCCAGCCCCACGAGGGTGGTCAGGCCCTCGAAGCTGGCCGGGCTGTCGAGCGCGATCGCCTGCTCCAACGCTTGCTCCGCGGCCTCGTGCGCGCCCGCCGCGGCTCGCTGCTCGGCGAGCGACAACAGCAGCAGCGCCTTCCAGTGTGGGTTGTCGGTGAGTGACGTCCGCGCCAACAGCGCGCGCTCGCGCAGCTCGGAATCGCCGAGCTTTGCGGCGACTTGCTCCAGGGCCAACCACAGGCTCGCATCGCGCGGCGCGTCATCGGTGGCCTGCTCCAGGAGCGCGCGTGCGCCCGCGGCGTCGTGCTCGTGGTCGAGCAAGTAAAAGGCATGGTCGAGTAAGGCGCGCGCCCGCTCTTCGGGCCGATCGGCGACATTGACCAAGCGCTCCAAGAGCCGCCCGAGGTTCTTGTACGACTGCCGCCGCTCGATGATTGCGATCAGGCGTTCCAGCGGCTCGCGAAACTCGGCCTCGGCGTTCACGGCGCCGAGCTGATCGCGAACGCTCGCCGTTTCATCGCCGACGCGCTCTTCGAGTACGCCGATTTCATGCAACAAAATCGCGCGAGCTTTACCGTCGCTCGCGCCATCGTGCTCGGCTCGTAAGCGCGCGATCGCCGACGTTACGACCGTCAGGTCCTGCGCTGTCGACTGGACCTGGGAACTTGGCAACCGGCTAGTGCTCGACATGGAATCAGGCGAAATCGCCCTGACTTTAGAAGACCTACCCAAGGCTGCCTAGCTTGCATTTGGTCCGGCCCCCTGACCCGCGCCCGTTCGGCGGCGATCGGCCTGATCAATCATTCGCCATGGGCATTGGCGGGCCGCACTCGGGTGTGCCGTGGTGTGCGTGTACGTGCGCGCGAGACTGGTCAGTGCTCGTCGACTCAGTCGTTTCGGCGTACGATCCAGTAGCCACGCGGAGTATCGATCACCGTCGGATAAACGGTGCGCTTGTCCAGCGTGAACAGAACATATTCGATCGGCGGCTCGAGCACGCCGCGCGGGATCCGTCCGGCATCCGCCGTGGAGCCGCGATCGCCCTTGCCCACCGCAGCAGCAAAATCATGCTTCGCGAGCTCCAGGGTGGCCTCGGCTTTTTGCCGTGCGAGCTCCTTGGTTCGGGCGTCGCTGCCGGCAAACTGTGCGCCTTGGTAGGTGAACTGCACGACGCCGAAGCTGAGCTGCTGCGGAGCGGAATTGGGCAGGTCCGGTACCTTGCCACCGTCGGCGAAGGTCTCGAATCCCTCGGTGAACGGAACCGCGCCCGCATCGTCCGGCGTACCGGCGTCGACGCTCGCGCTCGCACTGGCGGCCGGTTTGGCCGAGGGTGCGGCGCTGGCCGTCGGCTTCGCCTTTGCCGGGTCGGGTTTCGGACTGTCGTGCGAAATCAAGATTACCCCGGTCAGGGCTGCCAAAAAGCCTAATCCCAAAAGAGCGGCGGTCGAGCGCTGCATGCTGAGCCGCGCCCTACCACGGATGCGCGCCTGCGGTGCAGAATCTGGAGCGGGCGTTGGGCCGGGACAACCGGCGCCTGTTGCTGCTAACACTCAACGACTGGGCGGGCGCCCGGGCTGCCGAGTTTTGGCGGGCTACCCCGGTGCTTGATGGCAGTGAGCTTTTCGTAACTTTCAGGCAACGCTGATAAGAGTTCACCGGTATGTTCAAAGTCGAGTGCCCGGGCTGCAAGGCCCCGTATCAAGTCGACGAGCGACGCATCCCTGGAAGCGGGCTGAAAATGCGCTGCCCGAAATGCGGCACGTCGTTCAAGGTCGATCCGCCCGCCGAAGGGCCCCGCACTGGACCCACGTCCGTGCTCGGCGGCGCACTCGGTTTGGGCTCGGATAGCGAATCGTTGCCGCCTCCCGCGTTGGCCGCGCCCGCCGCGCGTCCGCCGGTCGATCTGCGAGCCACGATGCTCGGTGTGGCACCGAGCGGCGCGTCCGCGCCTGCGCGTCCGCCTGTGCCCGTCAATCTCAAGGGCACGATGCTCGGTGTCGCGCCCGCCGCCGCCAGCACCGCAGCCAATGCTCCGCCGCGGCCTGCGCAAAATCCCAAAGGCGCGCTGCTTGGCGTAGCGCCCCTTGCACCCGCCGCGCCAGCGGTACCGGCCGAGCCCGCTGCCGCCGTACCAGGCAAGCCGCCACCGATGCCCCCGCGCCGTGGCGCAGAAGTGAAGCCTCCGGCTCCGCTCGATCCGGATGCTTTTTTCGACGATTCTGATTTGCCCGCGGCGCCCGCGCCCCGGCGCGCTGCGCCGCCGGCGCCGGCTGTACCGCCGGCGCGCGCCCCGGCCGTGAGCGACCTCGATCTCGATTTGCCGGTGCCGAGCGCGCCCGCGCCGCTCAGCCGCTCGTCGGCCGCGTCGTCGTTCGACGATTTGCCCGCGACCCCGGGGTCGTTCACGGATCTGCCTGCGACATCCCAGTCGTTCAGCGATCTGCCTTCGGCGCCGCTGCCCTTTACCGATCTACCCGCGACGCCTTCGGCCTTCGATGATTTGCCGCTTGCGGCTTCGCCGCCCCCGGCGCGCCCCTCGGCACCGCGCTCGTTCGACCTGGATTTGGATCTGCCTGCCAGCACTGCTGCGTCGAGAGCGCCAGCGGGGCGGGCCTCGTCGGCCGGGCTCGACTTCGACTTGCCGTCGGTCGGCACGCGGGGTGGGGCGGGCGTCGGTTTGCCGTCGCTCGGTGCACGTTCATCGGGCCAGGTTGGCGAAGCTCCGGGTTTGCCTTCGGTCGCGCGACCCGCGGCTGCGGCCGCCGCGCCGTCGGTGCCACCGGGTGCCGGGGTCGTGGGTCTGCCCTCGGTGCCTGCCGGCTTGCCGGAAGTGAGTCGCGGGGCGGCCACGGGCCGTGCCCCGGTCGCTCTACCTTCACTCGGCGGGCACGGTCGGCCGTCGAGCAGTGGCTTCGAGTTGGACGACGGGCTGCCGCTCGTGGGCAGCAAGTTGCCCACGCTGAGCGGCGTGGGCTTACCCGAGCGCAGCCACGCCGGCTTGCCGTCACTCGGCGGGGGATTGCCGGTGTACCAAGCTTCGGGCCTGCCGACTCCGGCGAGCGGTTTGCCCATCGTGGGCGGTCCTGGCTTGCCACCGTCGTCGACGCCGCCCGGGTTCGATGCGCTCGATCTCGACATCGAGCGTGCCCCGAGCTTGCCTCCCGACTTCGGCTTGGATCCGGTGCAATCGCCGAACTTGCGCGCTTCGCACCCGGACTTCGGCGAGCTCGTGCTGCCTTTGGGCGGCGCGCCCAGCCTGCCGCCAGCAGCCATGGGTCAGGCCGCCGACGCAGAAGAAGCCGACATCTTCGGCGACGGCCAGGTCGCTCCGCGCGCGAAAGCACGCACTTTGCCGCGCACGCCGGCTTCTGCAGAAGCCATCGTGCGCCAATCGGGTGGAGGCACGGCCTACGGCGAGGTGAACCTCGGTGACGACGGCAGCGAAGCACCAGTGCCGCTCGAAGCAGGCCCGCCACTCAGCGCGCGCCGCGACGAAGACATGGAGTTTGGTGCGATCCCGCAAGAGGATCAGCCGCGCGCCGCGCCGGGCACCGTGGCACGGGCCCCGGGCGCGACGCCGGCGGTGCGGAGCACCCCGGAGACGCCCAAGCCCAAGCGCAAGCTCGATCTCCGGCTGTATGGGGGCCTGCTGGTGGTGTTCGTGGGCGGCGCGTCGCTTTCGCTGCTGCCCTCGGTCGGTCCGTTCGGCGCGTACTTGGTGATCGATCGCCTGAAGGCGGGCGAGTACGCGCAGCTGATCGACGGTGCGGTGAAGCAAGCGCAAAGCGCCATGGCCAAGGACACCTATCCCGAGGCAAAGGCTGCCATTTCAGCCGTCGAAGCGGCACGCGCATCGGCCAAACGCGTGCGCCCATTGCCGGCCTACGCCGCGTTCAGCGCGTTCGCGGCAGAGCTTCGCTTCGGCTCCGATCCGGCAATCCACGCGCGCGGCACGGTGTTGCTCGACGGGCTCGCCGAGCATCCCGATACCCCCTACGTGGCGCTCGCACGCTGTGCCCGCGCGGCGGCCGAGGGTCAGATCGCGCGCGCCAACCAGCTCTTCGACGGCTTGCCGAAGCCCGCCGCGGGCGATCCGGATCAAGCCTTTTTGCACGGAGAAATTGCGCTTCGCGCGGGCGATCCGAAGGCGGCGGCAAAAGCCTGGCAGCAGGCCGTGCGAGTGCAAAAGAGTCCGCGCAGCGCCTTCGGTTTGGCGCGCGCCAGCTTTGCCGCCGGCGACGCCAAGGCCGCCGCTGCCGCCGCGCGCGACGCGCTCGCGCAGAACCCGAACCACGTTGGCGCGCGCATCCTGCTGGCCCGCATCAGTAGCGCGTCACGGAGCGCCGAAGCGGAAGCGCTGGGCATGCTCGGTTCGATCGCCAAGAGCCCGAGCCTTGCCAGCCCCGACGAGCTCGTGAACGCACACACACTGCTTGGGGACATCCACCTCGCGCGCTCGCGCATGTCGCAGGCGGAGGCCGCCTATGGTGAAGCGCTCAAGATCAATCCCAAGGCTGCCCGCGCGTTGAATGGCCTCGGCGACGCGCTGTATCGCGCCGGGCGCTTCTCCGAAGCGCAAGCTCGCTTCGAAGCCAGCACCCAAGCCGACCCTGCCGATATTTCGGCCAAAATCGGCGTTGCCAAGTCCAAGCTTGCCCTGGAACGCGTCGATGACGCGAGCGCCAATCTGAAGAAGCTGCGCGAAACATACCCCGCGTCCGTGCAGGTTTCCTATTGGTATGGGCGGGCGCTGGAAGCTTCCGGAAACCGCGCCTTGGCCGAGTCGGTGTACCGCGGTGTGCTCAAGACGCCCAGCGCCGACCCGCAAACCGTGGACGTATATATCGCGCTCGCGTTGCTCCAGAGCCAACAGGGACGGAACGACGAAGCTCAGAAAACGCTCGCCGACGCGCGCGCCAAATTGCCGGACGCGCCCGGCATTCACAAGGCGCTCGGCGACGTCTTGCTCTCGCAGGGACGCTACCCGCAAGCGACCGCGGAATTTCGGCAAGCCCTCGCGCTGGACGCGGAAGATCTCGGAGCACGCTTTCGCTTGGGCGTCGCCTTGCGTCGCGATGGCAAGTTCGAGGAAGCCGGAAAAACGTTCGACCAGGTCGCGGAGGGTGACAAGGACTACCCTGGGCTAGCGCTCGAACGCGGACTTTTGTTCGAAGGCGCCGGTCGCACCGAGGACGCGCTGAAGGAGTACGAGGGCGCGCTGGCCAAGGCGCCCAAAGATCCCGATCTGATGCTGCGCGTCGGCTGCGGGAAGGTGTCCGCTGGGCGCGCCAAGCAAGCCGAGGAGCTGCTGCGCAAAGTGCTCTCCGACCGGCCGAATTCAGCCGAAACGAACCATTGCTTGGGTCGGGCACTGCTGCTCGAAGGCACGCGGCTAGCGGAAGCTTTGCGCTTACTCGAACGCGCAGTCGAGCTCGACGCCAATCGCGCGGAGTATCAGCTGTACGCGGGTTGGGCTGCCAACGAGGCGGGCAACGTGCCGAAAGCAGAGCGCGCACTGGCCGAGGCGCTGCGCCTCGATCAAGGCTTGGCCGACGCCTATTGGCAACGCGGCGTGCTACGCCAACGTCAGGGCGCGGCCCGCGACGCGATCGCCGATTTGACCCGCGCGCTCGAGCTGCGTCCCAGCCGTCACGAAGCGCACGCCTCGCTCGCCGACGCCTACTACGATCTGGGCAAAGAACCGCTGGCCTTGCGTGAATGGCTGCTGGCGATTCAGGCCCAGCCCGACAACGGGACTTGGCGCTTCCGTTACGGAAAGCTGCTCGCCGCCAACCACCAGACCGAAGCCTCGCGCGAGCAGCTCACCAAAGCGCTCGAGCTCACCGCCAACGAAGATCCGGCTCCGCGCTGGTCGTGGGAGGCGCACAATCTGCTGGCGCACGCCATCGGCCTCAAACCCGAAGCCGTCAAGCACTGGGAAGAGTTCCTCCGCCTTGGCCCGCGCGACTCACCGTACCGCGTCGAAGCCAAGGCCTCGCTCGAGAAGCTCGGCCATCCCTGGCGCGGCGACTGAGCCTCGCAAGGCGCTTGCCCCCGTAAACGTGCCCGTGCCCGCGCCCGTGCCTGAAAAATCGCCCCACGGCACCGTGCGACGCCCCGCACCTGTGCAAGCGGGACGCTGAGAGGCAACCCCCCAATCAAAAAGAGAGGGGGCGCTCGCGTGCCAGCAGCGCAGCTCGCGTGGGCGCTGTGTTCAGAGCGCTGTGAGGAGAGAGACGAGAGCGGGCACGGGCACGGGCACGGGCACGGGCACGGGGAGAGAGAGGGGAGACGCACAAAAGAGAAAAGGCCGTCCGGGTTTACACCCAGACGGCCCTGCCTCAGCGCTTCAGTGTGACTCTCAGCCCTTGGCGGCGGGGGCCGGCGCTGGGGGCGTCGGGCCGACCACGAACTGATACTCGAACGTAGCGTCGCCCGGGTTGGCGTCCGGCGGATCGAGCTTCAGCCCCTCGAGCGACTTCACCACGCATTGGGTGAGGACCTCGGGGGCCTGGGTCTTGGCTGCATCGGCCGAGACATTGCTCAGCGCGCCGGTCTCGGCTTCGACCGTGAACTTCACGGTCACGGTGCCAGCCAGGTCGGCTTTGCCTTTGAGCGCCTCGTCGTAGCAGGTCTTGATCTCCGCGCTCTTGGTGTCGAGCAGCGCCTGAGTGGCGTCGCGGTACTCGTTCGGGCTGCGCGCGTGAAAACCGCAGCCGGCGAGAACCAGCAACATGAACATACCGAAGGACTTCGTCATCAGGGTTTCTCCGAATCTAAAGGCTGGGGTTCTGGTTACTTGGCGGGCGCCTTGGGAGCGGCGGGCGCCTTGGGAGCGGGCGCCTTGACCGGAGCCGGAGCCGGAGCTGGAGCCGGCTTCGCCTGGGCTTTCTTTTCTTCCGCCTTCTTCTTGTCTGCTTCGGTGGGAACCGGGGGCTCCTCTTTCTTCACTTCCGCAGTCTTCTCTTCGAGGACCTTCTCTTTGCCGGTCGCGGGATCGATTTCGATCTTCTTCGAGGTCACGTCTTGTTCGACGATGTTGAACTCGACGCGGCGATTCTTCTCGCGGCCCTCTTCGGTCTCGTTGTCGGCGATCGGCTTGCTCGAGCCGTAGCCCTTGGCGGTCAGCCGCTCTTTCTCGATGCCGTGGTCGGCCAGGTACTTCATGACGGCCTTGGCGCGCGCGTCAGACAGCTTGAGGTTCAGGTTCTTGTCGCCTTCGGAGCTGGCGTGACCTTCGATCGCGATCTTCTTGGCATGCGTCGCCTTCTTGATCACGTCGCCGATTTCGGCGAGCAAGCTGAAGGAGGCTTCCAAAATCGTGGCCTTGTTGACCGCGAATTGAATCTTCTCGTGGATCTCGATCTTGTTGTCGCGCAGCTCGACGCGTGGCGGCGGCGCCGGCGGGGGAGGCGGCGGCGGCGGGGGAGGCGGCGGCGGCGGGGGAGGCGGCGTGCCCGTGACGGACTGGGCTTGCGCGCCCTGGAACGCCACCGTGCCTCCGCAGCCTGCAATTAAGACCGCTCCGGAGAGCAGAATGACTTGTGAGATGTACTTCTTGCTCATGCCAAACCTCATCGTCGACTCCCCTGGTAAGCACCAGTCGAAGGGGAAAGCCCTAGCGAGCGGTACTTTTCCCACCCTTGGATGGCGGCCGTCAAGCGCACCCCCAAGGGTGGGGTAAGGGTAGGGCTCGGCTGAACGGCCGGGGGGAGAGGACGCGCGGCGCTTCGCGCGCGGTTGGAGACTCGTGTTTGCGGAGATTCGGCTGGTGATCGCTGGGCCGCCCGCGCTTCGCTTAGAGATCGCAGGCGCCTGTTCGGTCAGTTCTCGTGGGCCCAGCCTCATTCGCAGATCGTGATCTGATCCTGCCAAAGTCAGCTAGCTCGACGTATTTCCGGGCATGCGGCTGTACTGCGTGGCGCGCGCTGGGGCGCGAGGCGTGCTGCGCTCCGCGCGCACCGAAGTTTGTGGGCAGCGTCGTGTTACTCCGCTCAGCGCTACGCGGGAGCGGACCGGAGCGCGAGGCGTGCTGCGCTTCTCGCGCACGCTCGCGCCGGGCGCGAGGGAAACAGAACAGTCGCGTGCTCTTCTCTCGCTCTCGCTCTCGCTCTCGCTCTCGCTCTCGCTCTCGCTCTCGCTCTCGCTCTCGCTCTCGCTCTCGCTTCTCTCGGTGCGCGCGGAGCGCCGCACGCCCTCGCGCCGGGCGCGCGCCAAGCAGTTCAGCCGAATGCACGGAACTAAAACGAGCGAGAAGTCTTGGATGACTCCCCCGTCGGGGATCGCGAAGCGCGTCAGATCACGATCTGCGAATGAGATGGAGACCTACAAAGGCTGACCGAACAGGCGCGTGCTTTCCCTCAGCTTCAGCGCGGGCGGCCCAGCGCCACCGTCCGAGCGTGCGCAAACGAGAGTCGGAAGCCGCGCGCCGCAGGCGCCGCGCACCACATCAAAAGCGTGCACAAAGCGCGACGCCCGGTTCCGAGTGACTCGGACCGGGCGTCGACGCGGTTGCGACTTGTTTCGTCTTAGCTGTCGATGAAGCTCTTCAGCTGCTTCGAACGGCTCGGGTGACGCAGCTTACGCAGCGCCTTGGCCTCGATTTGGCGAATGCGTTCGCGCGTCACTTCGAAGTCTTGGCCGACTTCTTCTAGCGTGTGATCGCTCTTTTCGCCGATGCCGAAGCGCATGCGTAGGACCTTCTCTTCACGCGGCGTGAGCGTCTTCAGCACGCGCCTGGTCTGCTCGCTCAAGTTCATGTTGATCACGGCTTCGGCCGGGCTCACCACGCTCTTGTCCTCGATGAAGTCGCCCAAGTGGCTGTCCTCTTCCTCGCCGATCGGAGTCTCGAGGCTGATCGGCTCTTTGGCGATCTTCAGCACCTTGCGCACCTTGTCGAGTGGCAGCTCCATCTTCTCCGCGATCTCTTCCGGGGTCGGCTCGCGGCCGAACTCCTGGACCAGGTAACGGGAAGTGCGGATGAGCTTGTTGATCGTCTCGATCATGTGCACCGGGATGCGGATGGTGCGGGCCTGATCGGCGATGGCGCGGGTGATCGCTTGGCGGATCCACCAAGTGGCGTAGGTGCTGAACTTGTAGCCGCGCTTGTACTCGAATTTGTCGACCGCCTTCATCAGGCCGATGTTGCCTTCTTGGATCAGATCCAAGAACTGCAGGCCGCGGTTCGTGTACTTCTTGGCGATCGAGACCACGAGTCGCAAGTTGGCTTCGACCAGCTCGGCCTTGGCCTTCTCGGCCTTGCGCTCGCCCATGCGGATCGACGTGTACGTCCGCAGCATCTCGTTGACGTCGATCTTGAGCTCTTCTTCGACCTTCTTGACGCCCTTCTGAGCGTTCTTGAGGGCCTCGTCCATGATCTCGAGCTCGCTCACGTCGACGCCGAGCTTCTTGGCCAGGTCGGCCTCCGCGGCGGGGTCGTCCTTGGCGTCGCGGATCATCCGCTTCAGATCGGCCTTGCTGGTGCCCGTGAGCTTCTCGAGCTCGAACACCTTGCCCTGGGCGCGGTGGACGCGGTCGATCATCGCCTTGAGCTTGGAGACGATCTTGTCGATCGTCTTCTTGTTCAGGCGCATCTCTTGGAGCGTCTTGACCAGCTCCTTCTTGTTCTCCGAAAGCTCCTTGTCGATCGCCTTGCGCCGCACGTCGGCTGCGCCCTTGCGTTCTTCGAGCAGCTCTTGGTTCTTCTTGTCCGAGCGCTTCACCTTGTCGATCAGACGGATGATGCGGCGGTCCGCTTCTTCCTCGTCGAACTCGTGCTCTTCGTCCTCGGCGTCGCGGACGATGTCCTTCACCCGGATCTTGTGGTTGCGCAGGCGCTCACCAATGTCGATGATCTCGCGTACGGCCACGGGGCTGGAGAGGATCGCCGAGAGGATCTCGTTTTCGCCCTCTTCGATGCGCTTGGCGATCTCGACTTCGCCCTCGCGGGTGAGCAAGGCGACGCTGCCCATCTTCCGCAGGTACATGCGGACCGGATCGTTCGACTTGTAATACTCGTCGTCGCTGCCGGTGCGGGCAGGCGTCGAAGACGAGGTCGGCGCGGGCGTGGGCCCGTCGTCCTCGCTGTCGCCGCCCTTGGCTTTGGTCTTGGGCGGCGCGTCTTCTTCCGAGCCCCGGTGCGGCGCGATCTTGATGTTGCTGGCGTCGTCGACGACTTCGATTTCCTCGTCGTCGAGCGCGGACAGCACGTCATCCATCTGGTCGGGACCGACGTCCTCGCCCGGCAACGCTTCGTGCACGTCGTCGTAGGTGAGGAAGCCCTTGGTCTTGCCCAGCGTGATCAGCTGCTCTTTGGCTTTACCGTTGGCCTTGGCGGGCGGCGGAAACGACGAGCTGATTTCCTCGTCGTCGTCATCGTCGTCGTCATCGTCATCGGAACCCTTGGCCTGCGCGGGCGCAGATCCATTCTTGGCCGCTTTGGCAGCAGCTGGCTTCGGCTTCTGTTTGGCCGGTACCGGCTTCGATGGGGCCGCAACTGCAGCGCCCTTCTTGGAGGAAAGTTCCGACTTTTTGGATCCCACAAGAACCTCTCTCTATGCACGGCCGCGTTGTAGGTTGCGGCGCGCGTTCTCAAATTTCTCGAGTAGCAGATTGTTCTGCTCCTCGATGTTGCCTTGCCTGTCAGCTTGCGCGAGCTCTCCGAGTACGACGGAGGTCAGTTGCTTTTGCTCGAGCTTGTTCAACTTCGAAATGTTCCCTACTAGCTCGGTTCGAGCCGCCTCCAGCATTTCATGCCGGGGCGCTGCCAGGCGAGCGAGGGCGAATGGATGGATCGATGCGGCCAGCTTCGCAAGCACTTGTTCAGGAACAACGCTGTTCCCGACGCGCGTCTGACGCACCGCGGCAACTGCCCGGGCAACATCGCCTTCCAATAGAGCCACTGCTTCGAACGCTTCGTCGGTATCGAGCAGTTCTGGAAAATCGAGCATAACCCCGAGAATTTCGCGTCCGATGTCGTCGCGTTGGTCGCGGGAGCGGGCCCGACTGGGCGCGGCCGACTGCGGGGCCGACTCGAAATTTTCCGGTCCAATGCTGCGCTGAATTTCTCGCGCGTTGGCGTCGAGCAGCTGCTTGTCCTGGCGAAAATTGAGCGCGCCCGCCACGCGGTCCGCATAGTTTTGACCGAGCAGGCGCGCGGTGGGATCCGGCTCCTCACGAATGAGGGCCTGCACCTCTTGGCGGATAGCGATGCGCTCCCGGGCGTCGGCGCCGTACGAGCGGTCGAGCGTGGTGTCGATCAGGTACTCGAGCATGCCACGAGCTGCTTTCAGCACGCGCAAAATGCCTTCTCCGCCCTGACGCCGCACGAGCTCGTCGGGGTCGGTCTTGTCCGGCAGCGAGGCCACCTTCACGCGCAGACCCGCGGCGTTGCACGGCGCGCGTGAGGCCTCGACGGCGCGGCGGCCGGCTGCATCGCCATCGAACAGCAGCACTACGTCCTTCGAGAAGCGACAGATCGAGCGCGCTTGCTCTTCGGTGAATGCCGTCCCGAGCGGCGCGACCGCTTGCTTGATGCCGCGGGCGTGCAAGCTCATCACGTCGAAATTGCCTTCGACCACCACGCAACTGTCGCCGGCACGCAGCGCCTGGCGCGCTTGGTACAGACCGAACACCGTTTCGCGCTTCTTGTAGATCGGCGACTCGGGCGAGTTCACGTACTTCGCGGGGGGCTCGGCGCCGGCTTGCGCGGTCGACTCGATGCCCAGCTCGGCGAGCTCACTCGCCTCGGGCTCGCTGAGCGCGCGGCCGCTGAAGGCAACGACGCGGCCCTGCAAATCCAGCACAGCGAACATCAGGCGGTGGCGAAAGCGATCGTAGTAGCCGACGCCGGTCTTGCGCGGCACGATCACGCCGATCTTTTCCGCGGCGCCCGCGCTGAGGCCGGCCGACGCGAGGTGCTTGGCCAAGCCATCCCAGCCGTAAGGCGCGTAGCCGATGCGGAACGACTGCAGCGCGTCGGCAACCGGACCGGTCGCTGAATCGGTAGCGAGCCCGCGCCGCTCGAGCTCCGCGAGCCCGTGGCCGCCCAGCGGGTGCTCGCGCAGCATCAGCTCGAAGTAGTGCGCGGCTGCGTTTCCCACGTCGTACAGCTCTTGCTGACGCCGCCGCACTTCCGCTTGCTGCTTACGCTCGGGCTCGGAGCTGGTCTCGACGATTTGAATGCCCGCGCGCTCGCACAGCTCGCGCACCGCATCACTGAACTCTAGACCCTCGATGCGCTGCACGAACTTGATGGCATCGCCCGACTCGTGGCAGCCGAAGCAATAATAGAAGCCGCGCTCAGCGTTGACATGAAAGCTGGGCGTTTTTTCTTTGTGGAACGGACACACGCCGACGTGGCTGCGACCGCGCTTCTGCAGCCTGACGGTCTGCCCGATCAGCTCTACGATCCCAATCTCCCGCCGCACGCGGTCGAGGGTCTCCTGTCCGATCACTTGCCTCACATACTCCAAATTGCGAGCGGGGAAAGGTCAAGCCTGCCAAAACCTGATGTTTTGTGGCGAGTTTCGTCGCGGGCTTGCCTCGGGCTCGAGTTGACTGAACGCGAGTTCAGTGTACCATCAGCAGCCGCAATGCGCTCGTTACCGCTCAGAAACCCACCGAATCCGTGGCGCAAGGAGCAGGTCAGCTTCGACGAAGAAGCGCCTCGGGTCGAGCTCACGGTCTTCCAGGACCAAACCAAGCAAATCCTGTCCGACAACGACAGTCCGGATCTCGGTTTCAAGTACAGCATCAATCCTTACCGTGGCTGTTTGCACGGCTGCGCTTACTGCTATGCCCGCCCCACGCACGAGTACTTGGGCTTCGGCGCCGGCGCCGATTTCGAGCGCAAGATCGTGGTCAAGCTGCGAGCCGCCGCGCTGCTGCGCGAGGCCTTCGAGAAGCCCAGCTGGCAAGGAGAGCTGATTCTCTTCAGCGGCAACACCGATTGCTACCAAGCGCTCGAAGCGAGCTACGGCCTGACCCGCGCCTGCATCGCTGTCTGCGTGGAGTACGGTAATCCGCTGCACGTGATCACCAAGTCCACGCTGGTCGAGCGCGATGCGGAGCTCTTGGCCGAGCTGGCGGCGCGCGGCAGCGCCTCCGTCACGATCACGATCCCGTTTTGGGACGCCGCGACTGCGCGTGCGCTCGAGCCGCTCGTGCCCACGCCCCAGCGGCGGATCGAAATCGTGCGTCGCCTCACGGCCCACGGCATCCCGGTATCGGTCAACATCGCGCCCTTGATCCCGGGCCTGAGCGATCGCGACATCGTGCACGTCTTGGAGGCCGCGCATGAAGCGGGCGCCGTGAGCGCGGCCATGATCCCGCTCAGGCTGCCGGGCAGCGTCGAGCCCGTGTTCATCGAGCGCCTGCGCGAGGCCCTGCCTCTGCGCGCGGAAAAGGTGCTGGCCCGCGTGCGCGAAATGCGCGGCGGCCAGCTCAACGACCCTCGTTTCGGCAGCCGCATGCATGGTGAAGGGCCGTACATCGAAGCCGTGCGCCTGCTGTTCGACCAAACCGCGCGTCGCCTGGGGCTCGTCGCCCGTGAAGTGGGGCTGAGCGAACCGCGTCCTCGCTCCGAGACCACCTTCCGTCGGCCCACGGACAAAGGCGGTCAGCTGCGCTTGTTCTGAGCTCTGTGCAGCGCATGCTAGGCTCGGCGTGTGGCCGAGCCCGCGCGACAGACTTTCGCTGCTACGACCAGCGCCAAACGCCAGGCCTTTCGCCAGCTGCACGAATCGGGCTGCTTCGTCTTGCCGAACCCCTGGGACGTCGGCAGCGCGCTGTTCTTGCAGAGCCTCGGCTTCAAGGCCTTGGCCAGCAGCAGTGCCGGCTTTGCCTGGTCTCGAGGTGGCCCAGACGGCTCGCTCACCCGTGAGCAAGTCTTGGCTCACCTGAAGGAGCTGGTCACGAGCAGCGCGTTGCCCATCAATGCGGACTTCGAAAACGGCTTCGGACGCGATGCAGAAGCGGTGGCAGAGAGCGTGCGGCTGGCCGTCGAGACCGGTGTGGCAGGGCTGTCCATCGAGGACAGCAGCGGCGACCCCGCGCGCCCGATCTTCGACCTCGACACGGCCGTGCAGCGCTTGCGCGCCGCTCGCGCTGCCATCGATCGAACCGGTGGGGAAACGCTGTTGGTCGGGCGGGCCGAGAATTTCTTCGTGGGCCGGCCCGATTTGCCGGACACCATTGCCCGGCTCGAGGCGTACGCCGAAGCCGGCGCGGATTGTCTGTATGCGCCGGGAATTCGCACGCGCGAGCAAATCAGCGCGGTGGTCGCCGCGCTGGCGCCCAAGCCGGTCAACGTGCTCATCGCTTGGCCCACGGATCTCACGCTCGAGTCGCTCGCCGCGCTCGGTGTGCGGCGCGTCAGCGTGGGCGGCGCGTTGGCGCGCGTCGCCTGGGGCGGCTTGCAACGTGCCGCACAATCGCTCGCCGAAGGGCGTTTCGACGGCTTCGCCGCTGCCGCTTCGGCGCCAGAGCTGAACGCACTATTCGGCGGGCAGCGCTGAACGCCTAGTACCAGCTGAGGCTGCGGGCGGGCGCGGCGCACAAAGCAAAGCCGGCTCGGGCGCTGCGCCTCGAGCCGGCTTTCACTACGCGGAGCGCGCTCCGGCTACTTGACCTGGATGCAGAACTTATCGGTCTTGAGGTTGGTCACGCCGCTCCAGACTTCGAAGCCCGCGAAGACGTTGGTGAGATACAGGTTGTTGTTGATCACCGGCGTCGGCTGCGCCGTCGAGGTTCGGGTTTTGGCGTCCGTGATGAAGTCGTTGAGATCGAAGGCCCACTCGTTGAGCGTGGCGCTGGCGACGTAGCTGATGATCGGCCGGCCTTCGAACTGCTGCGAAACGTAGGTGTTGAAGGATTTCCCATTGATGGTCGCAACGCCTCCCGAGTGTCCCTCGCCTTCACCTTCGGCGAATACACCGGCGGTCTTGTGGAACCACACCATGAGGAAGGAGCGCGTGGTCTTGCCCGCGTCGCCGGCTCCCGGCGCGAACCAAACATCGTAGGCCGCGTTGAACTGCGTGCCAGTGCCCGACCAGCGCCAGGCCGTAGGAATGTCGGTCAAGGCCATCACCTGTTTGGCGAGATTGCTGCCCGTGGTGGCCTGACCGTCGCCACCGTTCGAGCCGATGAACAGCGACGGGTAGCCCATCGGTGCGCCGCCGGTCGCCGTGCTGCCGGTGAAATTCGTGATCGTGAATTGAGGCCCGTTGTAGGTGACGTCGTATTGGCCGCCCGTGCCAAAGATGTTATTTTGAACGTTGATCACCGGCGAGCCGGTGTTGGTCGCGACGCGCGCAAACTTGTTGCTGCTGGAGAGGGTCCCGGTCACGGCGCTGCCGCTCACGGGGGCGCTCAGATCGCAGCCGCTGCCGGTCGAGCCGGTGGCATCCGTTTCGGCGATCGAGTTGATGCAAAAATCGAAGTTCACATCCGTGGCCGTGCTCGGCACCTGGATGATGGTTTGCGCGAGCGGCGTCACGCCGTCGTACGCCGTGCCGGCGCCACCCGGCCAACATTCGGTGTTGAAAGAAGCCCAGGGAACGAAGATCTTGTCCCCACCGGTGCCGATCTCGGCGCACCAGCGGTGGAGGGCGTTGGTCTCACCGTCCGCTGCCTGGATTTGCAGGCGCAGCTGCGCCGTTACGCTGGCGGCCGCCTTGACGTTGACGGTCACGCCCGCCTTGCTGGGCGTGATGGTACCGAGCGGAGCGTCCTTGATCTTCTCTTGGTTGAGGTTCCAGCCGACCATGGCGCCGTTGGAGCCGTCAGCCACGCCCTTGACGGTGCCCTTGGCGCATACCGGCCAGTCCGCGACGCCCTCGAAGCTTGCCGGTGTCACGGTGTTGCCGGTGCCGAACGTCGCAGTCCAAGCGAAGCCTTTCCACGTGCCGGACGTGAAATAGCCGGTGAAGACGCCGTCCCCCGAGCCACCCGCGGTGCCCGTAGCGGTGCCACCGGCTTGCGCTCCCGGTGAACCGCCGACCCCGCCGAGCGTACCCGCGCTGCCGA
>Ga0207691_10002711_pt1 | contig 17294 bp, 18 predicted proteins | sample KBSM13metaG_FD_184327 | JGI IMG/M metagenome (GOLD analysis project Ga0207691, IMG submission 184327) | Miscanthus rhizosphere microbial communities from Kellogg Biological Station, Michigan, USA - KBS M1-3 metaG (SPAdes) (version 2) | ecosystem: Host-associated > Plants > Roots > Rhizosphere >... | reverse complement strand
CGCACTAATCGTAGAGCGTGGGAAGGGATGTTTCAAGTTGCCCATGGGTCTCACGATTTAGCTTTGGTATTGTGGTCAAACAAAGGGTCAGCCACAGATCGACACATCAAGTTTGATGCAGTTCATCTGCGAAAAATCTGCGGCCGCTTGCGTCCGAGCGACAAGAGCCTCTTGCGAAATCCTCCAAACGACAGTTTGGAGATTGTTCAAGTCCGACCTATACAACAGTCGCTCGGAAACGAATTGAATTCCACAAACGGCAGTTTGTGGATTGGTTCAAGTCCCACCTTCTGCAGGACTGTGTGAGCTCTGTGGCAACGTTCCTTAGTGGGTTTGCTTGCCCTCATAGGCTGGACTTGAAGCGGCCACAAACTGCCGTTTGTGGGGTTTTTGCAAGAGCCTCGAAAGAATAGCGGACATCAAGACGGGAACCTCTTCAGAAAATCGGTATCTAATCTCCCAACTGTCCTACCGCGACTCGGCATGGCACCGGCGATCAGCGGACTTCCGAATCTGCAATTGAGCAGGGCGTTGTTGCCGCCTCTCACTTTCGGAGTTCGCCCTGCAATTTTCACCGGAGGACATGCATGTTTAAGAACCTGATCGAATCGAGCTCTCACTCGAGAGAGTTCAAACGTCGCGGAACTTTTCTGCTTTTCACTACAGCAACGTATCTTGTTTTGTTTGCGATTACTGGAGTAGCAAGTATCTATGCTTACGACGCGCATCTGGAGCAACAGAACCTGGAGGTGGTAGCGATCATCTCCCCAAAGGACCTTGAAGTTGATCAACCACCACCGAAGATCATCGCCGATCCGATTTGCCGCTGCTCAGGAGGAAATAAGAGCAACAAATACGACGTCAGACATAACCCCACGGCAAGAGTCGACCAGCCGGAGGTTGTTCCCGCCGCAGTCTCCGCGCAACAGAATCCTGACCTACCGATACGGACGAACAAGTTCTTTATCGGAGACCAGGATCTGAACGCGAGACCGGGCGCAGGCAAAGGCGTAGCTTCAACAACTACTGCGGGCGGCGAAGGCACAACTATTCTCGACGATAACCCGCCTCCGCCTCTTCCCACTCCAACACCAGTAAAGGTGCTGCGAATATCAGACCCGATCAACAGCCGAGCACTCTCGCTTCCTAAGCCAGTCTATCCTTCCCTTGGCGTTCAAATTCGGCTGCAGGGAGTTGTAAACGTTCAGGTCTTGATAGACGAATCGGGAAAAGTAGTCTCAGCAAAAGCCATTTCAGGGCACCCGATACTCATTCCGGATGCGGTAAGAGCGGCAATGAACGCTCGCTTTTCTCCTACAACTCTCAACGGACAGGCCGTGAAGATATCGGGAATTATCACGTACAACTTCGTTCTGTCGAAATAGGGGCCAAGCAATCAGCCACAGATCTTCGCAGCTGAACGCCAATGAAAACCAGGCAAGTAGAGTCACGGGCTCTCATTAGTTCGTCAGCACTCGCTCCACTTCTGATCTGTGTTCGTCCGCGAAAATCTGTGGCTGATTCCCCATTCAAATTGGAACCTCTCGCGAGGAGTGGTGTCTAACTCTCCGACTGAGTTCCGCGACCCCGCATGGCACCGGCGATTAGCGGACTTTCGAAACTGCGATTGAGACGAGCGTTGTTGCCGCTTTCACTTTCGCACTTCAAAGTTCGCGACAGAAATCTCGACCGGAGGACATGCATGTTTAATAACCTGATTGAATCAAGCTCTCACGCAAAAGAGTTCAAACGGCGCGGATCTTTTCTCCTCTTTACGACCCTCACTTATCTCGTTCTGTTTGTGATTACTGGTGTCGTGAGTATTTACGCTTACGACGCTCACCTCGAAGAACAGGCTGAACAGCTGGAATTACTTACCTTCGTACCGCCACCAACTCCAGACGAACCTCCGGCGGTTCGAAACACGATTCCGCGCTCAACCACAACGCCTTCTAACAACACGGGCCAATCAACACGCACTGTGCTGCTTGATTCGACATCCAATCCGACCAACGTACCAAAGGATGTCGGCACAATAGCTTCGAGCGTACCGCCAGCTAGACCTGATTCAGTGCAGGGTCTAACAAACGCAGATCCTCCCGCTCCGATTGGTTCACGAGTTCCAGCAACCGGTAATGGAGGTCAAATGGTTAGTATTCCCGACGATCCTCCGCCACCAGTCGCACCGAAGCCCACGCCTGAAGTGCCGAAGGTCATTAGAGTTTCGGAGGTACTAAACAGTAAGGCAAAGGATCTCCCAAAGCCGAACTATCCGCAGATGGCAAAGATCGCCAGGGTGCAAGGTAAAGTTACTATCCAAGTCTTGATTGATGAGACCGGAAATGTTGTCTCCGCTAAGGCCATGTCTGGACCACCGCTTCTTATAGTGGAATCGCAACGAGCAGCGATGCAGGCGAGGTTTTCACCGACAATGATTAATGGTCAGGCGGTGAAGGTATCGGGGGTGATTACTTACAACTTTATATTGCCGTAAATGAAGAACTGGTCTATGTCCGATATGCGTCTGTCTCGTCGATATCGGACAAATTTCCCACCAAAGCAAAGAGGTACGCAGCGCATAACGCAGCGTACCTCTCCCGCCGTCGGATTTGCCCATCAAAGAAGACCGACTGAAGTCTGTGCCCCACTTATTCCGTTCGATTACGGATGATTCCGTTTCCGCCGCCAGTCATTACTTCTTTGCCGTGCTGGTTCGTGCACTTCCATTCAGACACTACGTTTACGTAACCATCCGCAGGTTCCGCGGCGGTTAACGTCACGATGCATTTGATCGTGTCGCCGGCAAAAACCGGACGATGAAAGCGAAACACCATTTCGCGCGCAATGAGATTGAGGTCGCCACCGATCTTCGTCGGCAGAGTTGCAGTCAGCAGACCGTGGGCCATCAATCGCCCTTTTGCATCCGGAACGAGATGGTGTTCGCCTTCATCACCCGACAAGCTTGCAAACAATGCGATGTCGTGTTCCGTAAAAGTTCGACTCCATGACAATGTGTCGCCAACGTTCATAGTGCCTCAATAACTACCCAAGTCTTTTCCGACCGTGACTGGTCCTGCGTAACCTGCCTTTCGAATTCCCGCCACCAGCTCTTCATCGGTACCGCTAAAACGAATTGTGTGAGTTAAGAGAAGTAATTTGCAATTTGCTTTCGCGGCGATATCACCGAGTTCAAGCTCTGAGGTGTGAAACTCGCGCATGTACTGTGGCCAAAATTCCCCACCCGGCCGATCCTCCCGCTTTACGCTTGTCGATAGGTAGACTTCGTGAACAAGCACATCGACGTCTTTTGCGGCAGCAATCAACGCTTTGCTCGGACGCGTATCACCCGATATCACAATTGAACGATCCGGGGTATCAACCCGATAGCCATACGCGTACTTCCAACTTCCATGTGGAACCTTTATCGCAGTCACCTTGACGCCATCGCGGTCATAGACAACTCCTGCACGGATCTCGTGAACGTCAACCTTGAGCCAACCAGGGACTTCGCGCTCAAGACCGCGAGTCCGGATCGCAATGTCCTCGGAAAACGCTGCGAGAAGACGATCAGTCATTAGTTTCAATCCCGGAGGCCCATAGACTTGCAACGGTAAACGACGTCGCATGATCCACGAAGTAATAATAAGATCTGAGTAACCCAAAGTATGATCGGAATGCAGGTGGGTAATAAACGTCGCTTCAGGTCCAGTAATTGGAAGCCCGGCTGCATTGATCTGGCGCATAACGCCAGCTCCAGCATCGAACAGAAACACACGCTTACCAACAACAACCGCCGTCGCCGGTCCCATGGCGTTAGGATCTGGATAAGGAGTACCTGTGCCGAGGAGAATGACGCTGGTCTGCGCTGAGACAGAATTCGGAACGAAAGCGATGAGAAAGACTACGAGGAGGAAAACCTTACTTGTCATTGTTCTCGATACCGAAAGCTCTATTCCTTGAGCGCTACTTTCACAACTTTGGTCCGGTCAACCAGCAACAGTTCATTCTTATCGTTGAAGATCATGCCCGATGCGTTGCCGCCATCCGGACGAAACGTTCTGAGAAAGCGTCCGTCACTATCGAATACCTGCACACCTTTGATATCGCCAACATAAACCTTTCCGTGGCCATCAACCGCGATGGAGCCCGGCGCTCGAAACTGTCCAGGCTTGTCTCCGTCACCACCAAACTTGTTCAGGTATTTTCCTTCCGGGCTAAACTTGAACACTGCATCGTTGAAGGTGCCCAGTGCATAGATATTGCCAGAGCCGTCGATCGCCACGCGGATATTCAGCTCAGATCGATCAGTTACAGAACTAATCGCCGCTTTGATGTGTCGGACGACGTTGCCGCCTGAGTCGAACTTAACGATGTCGTCTGTGTTTCTGGACCACGCTGCCACAAAGCCTCCATCCGCAGCCGCCGATATATCGTCAAAGCCCGAACCATCTGCAGAAGTCATTTCACCCAGGGGCTTCCCACTAGCACCCTCAAACTTCTGGATCTTTCCGGCCTGGACAACGTAGACAGTTCCCTTTCGATCAGCGGCCAATCCACGCAAGGGCATTTTTGGATTTGCCGTCCACTGCGTAACAAACTTTCCCGCAGAATCGAACACCTGAATCCGTCCGCCGGAGTACTCCCCAACATAAATATGGCCCTCGCCATCGAGTGCGATACTTCGCGCATCGGTAAACATGCCGGCCCCGATACCCTCAGTTCCAAACTTCATCAGAACTGTCGCAAACTCGGATCCCGGTCGCGTTCCACCGATCGGTGTGAATGGACCGCCCCGGCCGTTTGTGTTTGTATTGCCGCTCTTCGAGAGAAAAAATGGCGCGAAGCCCGCAAGCATTGCAACCATGCCCGCGACAACACCGAGCACGGGAACCAGGACTATTACCCAGACTAGTTTTGATAGTTTAAAGCTGCCGGGTGAATCAATCTTCAGGTGCACAACGTGTGCTGGTCGCCCCATCGACGGTTCGGCGAGAGCGCTGTTGCAGTAGTTACACCTTACTGTGAACTCCTGGCCCAGCTGACTATTACTAAACTCAACCGGGGCCCCACACTTGGGACAATCAAAAGTCCGTGGCACTTTTCCTTTGACTCCTTAGAATTTTGAAAGGAAATCTTTTGACGTAAAGCGTTTGAATCCGATCCTGGTCAGCTTAGCCAATTCCTTGAAGAGCTTCTCATCGGGCATTGAAAAGTTGAAGCACGACTTTCCCTGCATTCTTTTTTTCAACTCAGGCGACATCGCATTTCGAAGTTCCTCGATCGCATACATGGGCATCAAGTGGTAACTCACATACGACTTCCCAATCTTAACTCCGCCAAAATAGACGCGATGCTTGTTCTTCATTAAGTGCGGAGTTTCGAGACCGTAGTGACCTGGCGTGTCGACGACCACGATCAGTTTTGATTCGTAGGCTTTGAGGATCTCTTTAAGTTTCGCGAAGGTGTTTTCGAAATCGGATTGTTTAGGCATGAATGAGTCTCTAATCTCCGATAAGCGTCAGTCTTGTAGCGGCCGGTGCAGTCTTGTAGCGGCCGGTGTAGTAGCCCGACTGTCAAGGAGGGCTCAACGTGAGCTTGGCGTTGATCAGCACCACCCCGAGCCCTCCTTGACAGTCGGGCTACTGCACCGGCCGCTACCAGCTAAAGCATATCGGACATTTTAGCTGTTTGTCTCGCTTGTTGTTTGAGCTTATTCTTTTCCAATCATTTCCCTGCCAGAGGAGACAATTATGTACCGCATACTTTTGATTTCGTTGCTCACTTTCCTGGCTACTGAGAGCCTGCAAGCTCAGACCGTTAAAGTTAACGAATCACTCATTGTCTCAACCGAGTGGCTTGGCAAGCATTTGGAAGACGACACCCTCGTGCTTCTCCAAGTGGGCGAGAAAGATGAATTCACTGCGGCCCACATTCCACGCGCCCAGTTGATTCAAACGGCCGACATTTCCACGCCGCGAGGCCAGGGCCTGACTTTAGAGATGCCGCCAGTTGACCAACTTAAGGCGACGTTTGAAAAGTTGGGTATATCAGACAAGTCGCGAATTGTGATCTACTTCGGAAAGGATTGGGTGACTCCAACCGCCAGAGTTTTTCTGACGTTGGACTATCTAGGACTTGGGAATCGCACATCGATTCTTGATGGAGGACTTCCAGCCTGGCGCGCCGAGAATAGACCCGTGACAGCAGAGGTAGTCGAGCCGAAGAAAGGAACGCTCACACCGCATCCAAATACCAAGCTCATCGTCGACGCTGTCTGGGTGAAAAATAATCTGAGTGATCCGAACGTCAGGATTCTCGATGCGCGCGCGCCACAGTTCTACACAGGCGCAGAAAAAGGACGCATGCCACGTGGCGGTCATATTCCACAGGCGCGAAACATTCCCTTTTCAAGTCTGGTCGAAGAATCAAGTAACAAGTTCAAGTCGCCAACTGCCTTGAAAGAACTTTTCAACCAGGCCGACGTAAAACCAAAGTCGAGCGTTGCGACTTACTGCCACATTGGACAACAAGCAAGCCTACTTTACTTTGTAGCGCGATATCTCGGCTACGACGCGCACGTCTATGATGGTTCGTTTGAAGACTGGAGTAATCGGGCGGAGTTGCCGGTCGAGCAATCTGCGAAACCGTAGTTGGTTTGTGGTCTTGTACGACCCTAGCTGGTTCTCTCAGGAAAGAACACAGACTGAACGACCTCTGCTTGAGTGCAGGTGCTCTCGTTCGTGTTCTTTAGTGTGATTTCGTGGATCGCTTCCTCGGCTGCAAAAAGAACGATCCACGAAGTCACACGAACAAACACGAAGGAAATCTTTACTTATCCAGAGCTTCCTGAAGTCTGTGCCACAAACATGAACCCTCTACTTCAATTCCTTCACCCAGTCCGCGATCTGATCCATCACGGCGTTGTAGATCTCTTCCTGCGTTTTCCCATATTTCTTTGGTGCCTTGAATGAATGATCGCCACCTTCGATTTCATACATCGTGGCCGGTAACTTCAACTTCTTAATGAAGGGTTTGATTTCATCAGACGTGCCCAGCGAATCACGGGTCCCCTGAACAAACAGCATCGGCATCTTTATTGATGGTAAGTGCTCGACTCTCAACTTGGCAGGATTACCCGGCGGGTGTAACGGGTAACCAAGAAACACCAGGCCGCTGATCTGCTCTGCGACAGTTTCGTGCTTCTCACAAGCATCTGCGGCAACCTGCGATGCAATTCGACCACCCATAGACTTACCACCGATAACAAGCTTGTTGTCTTTTAACTGCTTATGCTTTTGAGCTGCTTCAATCACTGCCCGCCAGCACGACTCCAACTTTGGCTTCGGATCAGGAGCACCTTTGCCCAGTTCTGTATAGACAAAGTTGAATGTCATCGCGTCCAGACCGCGATCGGCAAGGCCGTTCGCAAAAAGAACCATGAAGCCACTCAATTGATTAGCGCCCGCACCATGTCCAAGCAGGATGGTGACGCCAAGACGATTCTTCTTTGCAGCTGGATAAACTAAGGCGGTGACTGTGTCGTTTGGGTTTGCTTTAACTTTGATCTCTGTAGGCATGTGTTTGCGGCTTGGCCACTTCCTCTGCGGAAAGCCCTCTGGCTTTCCGTTAGCGACTCTTTAATGTAATAGAGGCTTCGCCTCGGGCGGCATAGCCGCTATAGATCAGGAGAATGACCGAAAGCCAAAGGCTTTCCGCAAGGGGTTCGGCAAAGCCGCATAATCCCGTGTAACTAGTCTTCTTTTACTGATCAGCTCATCAATGACTCTGCCGTGATCTTTGAGGGAGAATGGTTTTGCCGCCGAATGGCCGAGCATGGTCTTAGCTCTCCCTCGCCAACATATTCAGTGCGTCGGTCATCTCGTTTTGAAATCGCTTCGCCACACCAGCCTGAACTCCGGGCGAGCTTTTTGAGAACCACGCCAGATTTCCATCGGCTCGTTTCCGCCCCCGCTCTGCATAGATCGCTCGAATCAACCGCTCATCAAAATCTGGACTGTTCTGATTTCTGTCAATTTTCGCAAGCGCATTGTGAATAATCGAATTCGCTCCACCATGTTGTACGGCGGTGGACCACACTGCGTTCTGCAAGGCTTTACTTCTTGTGTTCACATCGAGGCCATCCTCACTCAGGGTTTTCGCCACCAAAAGGTCGTAGTGCGTCCGTTTAATAAATTCGTGTTGCACTTCCTGAAAGGCGACTGGCTCAGCGGCCGCAATCTCTTTCCACTTAGCGGTGAACGAAGCCGTGCCTGGACCAAGACCCTGAAATTCGTCGCGCCAACGGAAGTCCGACTGTGAAACAAATCTCGCGACGGTGCCGGTTTTGGTAGCCATCTGATATGAGCCGTACGACACGCCACCCGGATCTCCGGATCCGGTGGAAACAATACCAGGCCCGCGTCCTCCAGTTTCATACTTGGCAGAAAGTATGCCCAACTCAACGGCCAGAGCGGCACCCACTGCTCCTCCTGCACTCGTTGCGGGCTTACTTATTGGCGGCGGGGCCGGCAGCGGTCGCGTCGCAGCAGTCATAAACTCGTCGGGAATGTTCAATACCATTCCGACGCTTATTTTGTTTGGATTGGCTTTCAGTGGAGGATTTGCATCGAGCAACTGCGGTAAAGTTACTCCATTAAGTTTGGCAATCTGTCCGAGAGTATCACCGGCTTTGACTTTGTAATTCATTTGGTCGATCTCCGTGATTACAGATCATGGGGTAGCGAAGCACAGGCGGGGGTAGCAATGCTTACGATGAATTGTGCGACTTTTGCGAGGCGAGGCGAATCAGATAGTAGACAGACGCTGAAAGAGAGTCAATGAATTAACTCACAGGTAAACCTTCGGCACGCGCGGCCCCACACCACACGTCACTTCGTAGGAAAGTGTTCCGACTATCCTGGCAAGGTCTTCAGCTGTGATCGATACTTTGGAATTGTTCCGCTCTGTTCCAAGTAGCATCACAGGGTCGTTCAGTTCGACATCAGGGACATTGGTTACGTCGACCAGCGTGAGATCCATTGAGACACGTCCAACGACGGGCGCATATACTCCGCGAACGATAACCTTCGCTCGATTTGACAGTCCTCTCATATAACCATCGTGGTAGCCAATTGGAAGCGTCGCAATCAAAGTTTTCCGCGACGCTTCAAACGTACAGCCATAACCTATCGTTTCTCCCGCCGAAACCCATTTCAGCAAACTGATGCGTGAGTGCAACGACATTACTTGTCGCACGCCTGCGTCGGTAATCGTCGGTGGCAACACATCGCGCCATAACCCGTAGAGGACTCCACCGGGTCGAACCAGGTTTCCCCAAGCTTCCGGATGGCTGTAGATGCCGGCTGAGTTTGCGAGATGAAGATAAGTCGGATTGTAGCCGTGCTCGCGAAACATGGCGACGGCTTCATGGAAGCGTCGAATCTGAACGTTCGTGAGCGGCTCGCAGGCATCGTCGTCGGCAGCCGCGAAATGAGTCATGACGCCATCGATACGCACGTTCTGAAATTTCTTCAGGCCACTCAAAAACTCCGCTAATTGATCCATTCGCACGCCCAGGCGGCCCATGCCTGTATCCACTTTCACGTGAACATCTGCGACGCCTCCAGTCTCACTCGCCACTTGATCGAGCGCTGCGATCATGTCGAGCCGGTAGACAACTGTCGTAAGCCTCTGTCGAATACAAGCCGCTGCCTGTCCATCCCAAAATCCTCCAAGCACCAATATCGGCTGACCGATTCCGGCCGCGCGAAGCTCAATCCCCTCCTCCGGCATTGCTACACCAAACCATTCCGCTCCTTCTTTTGCCAGGCGCCGGGCACACTGCACAGCTCCATGTCCATATGCATCTGCCTTAACAACCGCCAGCACCTTGGCGACGGATGAGACGCGTTCTTTGATCACGTTGAAGTTTGCTGCGAGATTGTTGAGATTGATTTCAGCCCAGGTTGGGCGTTGTGGAGTGGTTGAATCCCGATCTAATAATGATGGCATTAAAAATGTCCGTCTCCAGTGGTTAAGGTTCGGGTTAGGATACAGGAGTTAATGTCAATTTCCGATTGCAGTTGTTGATTGCAGTTTCCGTTGTGGCTGAACCGCATGATTGAAGAAGCCGTTCGAACACCAATTGTAGCGTGGGAAAGTTTTTATGTGATAGTCGGTTCATCTGGAGCCGCGCTTACCGGTCTTCAGTTTGTAGTGATGGCCCTCGTTGCAGAATCGCGAAGGAAAAGTTCTGCTCGAGAAATCGATGCCTTTGGAACGCCGGTCATCGTGCACTTTTGCACCGTGTTACTCATTTCTGCAATCTTGAGTTCGCCGTGGCAGGGATTGACGTACGTTAGTTTGGCCGTAGGTGCGTGCGGTCTAGCGGGCATCATTTACGGAATAGTAGTAGTTAGGAGAGCAAAAACTCAGGATGGTTATACTCCAGTTTGGCAGGACTGGCTCTGGCATGCTGTGCTGCCATTGATTGGCTATGTTGTTCTGTTCATTTCAGCGCTACTCTTGCGAGAGCACGCTCAGAAGGCGCTCTTCTTTGTCGGCGGCGTTTCGTTGTTGCTGCTCTTTATAGGTATCCATAACTCTTGGGACACCGTTACGTATATAGCAACAAACCAACACAACGAGACACCCGACAAAGGCGAACAATCAAGTGACGACAATCAACAATCGAGCGTCGTTGATGCTGCGTCGAAACGACGAGGTGATAATCAAAAGCATGGACGAAACAAAGGCCGCCGGCACTGACGCCTGACCTCTCGATTTGCCGGTTCAGTATGCGACGACAACTCCTTTTATGGATCTTATTCGCGCTCTACTTAACCCAGGTAGCGCCACACACATTGGGTCTGCCTTGCGCCAAAACCACAAGGGAACAGGACGTGTGGGTACAGCGAAGCATCGATCTTCTTATCATGAAAGCGCACGCTGCGTATGAGAGGGAGAGCGCTGAGCCAGCCTACTCAAGAACTCTAGCCGGAATTGCTACTCGGCTGAAGCAATGCAAACTAGCGGAGGACTCAACCTTCACGGCTCGATATCCGGAGTTTGTCGAGTACATCCGGGTGCTGTCGCTTGATCAAACAACCGAGCATGAATTGGGTTTCGAAGTCTCGGATCGAATCTATTTTCAGGAAACCAAGTCATTCGTCTCCATCCCTGACTTTCTGCTAAGCCCGGAGCTCCTCAAAGCGGTGCGACGTTTTGAGACACTTCCAAAAGCAAAAGCCATCTTAAGAGCTATTAACACTACGCGATCCGCGAACGAACAACTACTCTTCTTCAGTTACGAATCTCGGCACCTGGGAACTCCAGACAACGACAACAGCTATCGACGTCTTTTGATTGTGGTGCCGGGAAATCCATCGCTGAAGATTCCGGAGAAGTGGGTACAGTTTGGAATTCCTGATCCCCGTTCTCGTGTAGCAATCCGAAATATGTCTGTAGTCGCCGTCGTAACCGGACCGGAAAACACGACCAATACTTACTTCAAAGACTACTTTCGTACTTATCGTCGCAACGGTAAGGTTGAAGTAAACGGTCGATGGGAACTTGGCGAAGGCGACGACAACTGCGTGAAGTGTCACAAGAGTGGAGTGCTCCCGATCTTTCCAGTGGACGGCAGCGTGAGTGAAGATGAAAAGGCGGTCGTGGAAGAAGTCAACAAACGGTTTCTCACCTATGGCGCACCCCGCTTCGGCAAGTACCTTGATGCATCAAAGTTTGGCCCAGGTCTTGGGTACAGACCTCCGACACCTGATACCCGGCACCCAGCACCTAACTCCGTTAACTGTTCCTCATGTCATCAACCAAACGGACTGGGTTGGTTAAACTGGCCCATGAACTCAGTTTTGATTAGTTCTTTTGTGGAAGGTGGCCGGATGCCGAAGGGCGCCAGACTAAAAGGATGGGAAAGCAGCGCGCTTTATGCGCGACTCATCGATGATTACTTCGCAATCGACCCAAAGAGGCCAGGTGTTCTTAAAGCTTGGCTGTTAGGACGTAGGAGATAGCTTTTGGGAGTGCGGTGCCTCGTAACCGCTTTGGTACAGAGCGACTCGCTTCAGGAAGGCTCGGCTTTAACAAAGCGGTGACGAGGCATCGCACTCCAAGTAGAACAAACTTCAGCGAAAGGTCAAAGATAAATGCCAGTCAGTAGAATGCTCGTAACGGTCGTAGCTTTGTTAGTAGTAATGTCTTCCAGTTGTAAGCTTGGTAAGAAATCAACGTCATCCACGAATTCATCCGCAACGAATGCAACCGAAGAGACGGGTGTTGAGAAAGTAAAACCGGCGCCGGGTACGGGAAACGTGCAAGGCAAGGTCTATTACAACAGTAAGCCAGCACCAAATATCGAAGTGAAGCTGTGCGAGACATTCAATCGCTTCCTGGGAGGTTGTAGCGGAAAGACGTACACAGCGAAGACGGATAGCGATGGGGTGTACGTGCTTACAAACGTTCCGCCTGGAACTTACGAATCACTGCTCGCGCGAGTGTTCGATACCGACTCGTCGATCTTTGCGACTACCGGCATCGCAGGTATTAGCGCTACGAAGTACGAAGTCACCGCCGATAAGACCATCTTCGTTACCACCACACATCTCTTCAAGAGCGACGTGAAACTGCTCAATCCGAAAGCAGCGGAAAAAGTCAGCACCCAAAACCTGCAACTGAAGTGGGATAGTTACCCCGATGCGGCGTACTACAAGTTCAGTGTCTATGCTAACGACCATATGGTTACCTCCCCATACGTGAACAAGAGAGTTGACGGCACATCATTCAGCATCGACACGCCCCTGCAGAAAGGCACCTATCGTTGGAAGGTCGAAGCATTCAATGGCGAAGACAGAAAGCTGGCGGAAAGCGCAGACGATATTGAGTTCACGATCACGGACTAGGTAGGGTCAGAAGGCAGGAGCAGGTGGCTCTACTGTCCGATAAACTTCAGTTTGTCGTTTCCGCAAAAGGGCGCCAGCAACGATGATAGCGACAAACTGAAGTTTATCGGACAGTAGAGCCACCTGCTCCTGCCACCTGCCTCCTGATTTCTCGGCCAGCAACGACCCAGGATCGTCTAACTAACAAATCAGTTGCTGTAAACAGGTAATCAAAGTTGTGCTCCCACAAAACCGCAATCTTAATCTGAGTTTCCTCATAGCAGTTGCCGTCTTTTCTCTATCCTGCATAAACGTCAACGCACAGGACACGCGCACGCGTCGCATTGAACCTCAGAAAGATGTCCAAGTTCCGCCGGAACCTCAGAACCTGGACGTTATCAAAGTTGATTCGAATCTCGTCAGCGTCCCGGTAATCGTCAGTGATCGCGAAGGTCGCTACGTGCCAAACTTAACCGTCCAACAGTTCAAGTTGTTCGACAACAGTAATGAACAAAAGATTACCTATTTCGACTCGACCGAAGAGCCAGTGAATATCGCGCTGCTGCTCGACACCAGTCTCAGCACAGAAGGCGCAATCGACGACATTCGCAAAGCAGCAAAGAGTTTCCTGAAGGAGTTGCGTCCACAGGATCGCGCAATGGTTATCAGTTTCAACGACTCAGTCCATCGCTTGTGTGAACTGACGAATGACCGGAAGACTTTGGAAAAAGCGATCGGCAATGCGAAGGTCGGCGAGTTTGTAGGAACTACGCTTAACGATGCGGTTGTGGAAGTCGCTCGCAAAGAGTTCCGAACAGTTACCGGGCGCAAGGCAATCATCTTGCTGAGTGATGGACAAGACTTTGGCAGCGTTGTGCCAACTGACGAACTTCTGGATGAACAGTCTGAGTCAGACACAATGGTCTACTCGATCTACTACGCTCCGGAGTTTCAACGAAATCGTGATCGCCGACCCTTTCCGCGAAAGGGTGGAGGCATTTTTCGCCGCGGTGGAAGATTCAACCACGTTGCTCACCAGCGACCGGGTCAACGCGGCCAGAGGAGAATTCGGCATCAGGATGGCGCTGAGTTTTTGAGGGAACTCTCGGAGATTACCTCCGGGCGTTTTTATCAGAGTGAACTGACGGATCTAAAGGAGACGTTCGGCTTGATCGCTGAAGAGCTGCGTCACCAGTATCGACTTGGGTTCTATCCGGGTGAGATTCACAAGGATGGGACTGTGCATCAATTGCGAGTGAAAGTGGATGCGGCGGACGTAGCCGTGCGGGCCCGCCAACAATATCGCGCACAATAATGTCCGATAAGTTTTAGCTTGTCGTTGGCTCACATTTTCGCAGCCTCTAAATCGCGACAACGACAAGCTGAAGCGTATCGGACATTTACTCTCTAAACAGATTATCAAATCGCATACTTGAAGGAGTGAAGCGAAGGTCAACTGTTCCCGTTGGGCCATTGCGCTGCTTGGCGATTATCAGTTCGGCGATATTCTTTTGCTCATCCGGCATCGCTTCCTTTTCTTCCGGCGTCTTGTACTGCTCCTCACGATAAATAAACGCCACAACGTCGGCATCCTGCTCGAGTGCTCCCGACTCACGCAAGTCAGCCAACTGCGGTCGGTGATCAGAACGAGCTTCGGGTGCACGTGAAAGCTGCGACAAGGCAACGAGCGGAACGTTCAACTCCTTCGCCAGCGCTTTTAACTCTCGCGAGATTTGTGACACTTCCTGCTGACGCGACTCTGTTCGCTTCGACGAGCCCGACATTAACTGAAGGTAGTCGACAATGATCAAATCCAGCTTCTTTTGTTCAGCTACAAGTCGACGAGCCTTGGCCCGCATCTCCAACACACTCAACCCAGGCGTATCGTCGAGATAAATTTTTGTGTCGGCCAGTGTGCCGAGCGACTTCGCGATTTGTGCCCATTCGAGTCGGGAAAGAAAGCCATTCCGAAAGCGTTGAGCATCGACGTTGCTTTGCGAACAAAGCATGCGCATCACCAACGACTCTTTAGACATTTCTAACGAAAAGACACCGACGACCGCGCCTGCGTGGATCGCAGCGTTTTCCGCAAGCATTAATGCGAAGCTTGTCTTCCCCATCGACGGTCGAGCGGCCAGGATTATCAGGTCAGCAGGCTGAAGGCCCGACGTCATCTTGTCGAGATCCGAGAAGCCGGTTGTGAGTCCGGTTAGAACCGCGGCCCGGCCTTCCATCTCCTGAATTTTTTCCAATAGCGCTTCGGCAATAGGTTTGACGTGCATGAAACCCTGGCGGATGCGCTCGTCCGCCAACTGAAAGATCGCATGCTCGGCATGGTCGAGGATGATCTCAGGTTCGTCCTCTTCCTCTAAAGCTTCCTGCGTGATCTTGTTCGAGGCTTTTACGAGTTGGCGTAGCATCGACTTGCCACGAACAACCTTGGCGTAGTGAACAATGTTGGTTGAGTGTGGCAATCCGTACGTGAGGTTAGTAATAAAAGTGAAACCGCCCACTGAGTCCAACGAATTTTCTTTTCTTAGTTCCTCACCGATGAGAATCGAGTTGATCTCAGAACCGCGTTCAAAGAGCGCAATCATCGCCACGAAAATTCGACGATGCGAAGGCACGTAAAAGTCTTCTGGTTTCAGCTGCTCGATTGCCTGGCTGATTAACCCGTTGTCGAGAAGGATTGCACCGAGGATTGCGCGTTCAGCTTCAGCGCTATTTGGTAGCGCTCGTTCGAACGGTTGGTCGCGAATTGGATCAGGAGAAGCCATAAAGAATTTCAAATTTCAGATTGCAGATTTCAGATTGACTCGTCGCTATCACGCACCCTTTAGTGACGCCCATCGCCGTAACCACAACGCTCTTCCGGGACCGCAGGCGTCCTCGCCTGCTTACTCGGCAAAACGGTTCCCTAATACCAATATTTGAACTGACGAATTTTCGTTTCGCAATGGGACTGCGGGGATGACACTGAAAGCATTGGATACAAAATAACGCTGCATGTTTGCTAATTAGCACGCAGCGTTATCTCAAGCAATGAAATTAGGGTTTTATCTGAATTCGAATTATTCAGAACTCTCTGTTTCTTCCGTTTCGCTTGCCTTTGCCAGGTTCGCTTCTTCCTCCGGACTCAAGTGCCCAACAATGACTTCACCTTCCGGCTGAACCTTGACCTGCAAATCAATCGTGACTTCACGATGCAAACGTACGGGCACGCTGTATTCGCCCAGGCGTTTCAACGGCTCGCGCAGATGAATTCGGTGGCGATCAATCTCATAGCCCTTTTCTTTGAGAGCCTCCGCAACGTCCATGGAAGTAACCGAACCATAGAGTGCGCCTTGTTCGCCGGACTTGCGCTTAAACTCAAGGACGAGCGAACTCATCTGTTGAGACTGAGCTTCTGCCGTTGAACGTTCCTTGGCTTCTTTCTTCAGTAGTGCCGCTCGTTCGGCTTCAATTCCTTTGACGTTTCCCGTGGAGGCTTCCACGGCGAGATTGCGAGGCAACAGATAATTGCGAGCATATCCAGCTCGCACTCGAACTATTTCGCCGCGCGCACCCAAGTCGTCCACATCTTCGCGCAAAAGTACTTTAGTGTGTGCCATTAGCTTTCTCCTTTCCCTTAGTCCGTGGTGTACGGTAGCAGCGCGATGTTGCGTGCTCGCTTGATTGCTTCCGCCAGCATACGCTGGTGCGTAGCACAATTGCCCGAGATGCGTCTCGGCAAGATCTTTCCACGTTCGGGAAGGTAGTTCAGGAGTAACCTGACGTCTTTGAAATCGATGAGATCCACTTTGTCGATACAAAACCGACAAACGCGTCTCCGATGCATGCGACGTCCGCCGCCACGGCCGCCGCCCATTGGCCGTCTGTCATCATCATCATTGTCGTAACCACCGCGCGGGCGGTCTTCATAATTGGTTGACATAGTTGTCCTCGTAAATCGTAAATTCCCTATTCGCCTTTTGATTCGGCAAATTCAACTGCACCACCACGTCGCTGGCCACCAGCCGCAACACGCTTCGCCTGCTTCGCGGCGCGACGGGTTTTCAACTTCTCGGCGCGACGTCGATCTTCGTCCACGCGCACCGTCAGGTAGCGAAGGATGCGATCGTTGACACGCATGCGTCGTTCAAGTTCCGCGATTTCCTTCCCAGAACCTTCGATCTCCATCAACACGAAAGTTCCTTCTTTCTTGTGAAGGATTTCGTAGGCCAGCTGGCGCTTGCCCATTGACTCTGCCTTGGTGACCGAGCCGCCCTGGTCGAGAACAACCTGCTTGAAGTTGTCGGTAAGCTTCGTTACCTCGTCATCGACTGTTGGGTCAACAATGAAGACCACTTCGTATTGTCTTTTCTTATCCATTAAACCTCCACAAACATTGCTGATTTT
>Ga0207691_10002710_pt1 | contig 17303 bp, 11 predicted proteins | sample KBSM13metaG_FD_184327 | JGI IMG/M metagenome (GOLD analysis project Ga0207691, IMG submission 184327) | Miscanthus rhizosphere microbial communities from Kellogg Biological Station, Michigan, USA - KBS M1-3 metaG (SPAdes) (version 2) | ecosystem: Host-associated > Plants > Roots > Rhizosphere >... | reverse complement strand
GTTTCTCCTCGACGGGAAACTCGATCAGTTTCGTTGTGCCGGTCACATGAATCAATCGATAGCTGTAGAGATTGTCGGCCTCAGCAGTAAACAATACATAGCGATCTCCTTCCGAGACGTTAAGCATTACGGGCGCGACCTGGCCAGCGCGAAACGTATCCTTATCGACGATGAGTTCCACTCCTTCATGACGATAACCAAGCTCGGTCGAGGCATTGGTCGCCACAAAAACCGCAGTTTCCGCTTTGATTGGCGGGAGGAAGCGATCACGCTTTGGATCAACCCCCTGACTGCTTTGCCACGCAATCTTGTAGTAACCATCGCGATCGGGAACAAAGGTGAACTGTCCCGCTCCTTCGCCATCAGTCTTTACAGTTTGAGTCAGGATGTCGTCGTGCTGATAACCGCGGAACTTCAACTTCCATTGAGAACCGCGTGAACTAATTGGCGGAAAGGTTGCGCTCTTTTGCCTGAGTACGCGTAACTCATCGCCTTTAACCTCACGGCCGGTTGGATCGACCCAGATTTCCCACCAGTATTCACGAGTGACTTTGACAGTGCCTTCGGTTGTTACTGGTTGCTCGTTCGCGTCCAGTGCTTTGATATCGACAGTGACCTTGTCCTTGGGCCGATAGATATTCTGCGCAGGACGTGGATAGACGTAGTAACGCTGGCGGGTAACGCGAACGTTGTCGGACGACACGATCTCGCGACGCGATGAATCCGTAACGCGTGCTTCGATCCGATATTCAAAGTCCTGGTTGTAGTTCTCTCTTGGTGTGTCAAAAGTCAAAGTCGCTTTGCCCGTCGCGTCGGTCTTGATTGTCTCTCGCTTAACAACCTGACCTCCGCCGTAGTAACCGCGACGCTGTTGTTCAAAATCATCGTAGTACCAGCCGTAGTCGCGGCGCGGATACCAGTAGTGATAAAACGGGTTCTGGTAGACGACGACGTCAACTGAGGCATTGCTAACGGGACCGCCAAAGTAGTAGTCGGCCTGAATGTTCACTTCAACTTGTTCACCAAGTCGAAAAGCTTTCTTCTTGCCATCCTGCTCAGGGGTTTTTACTTCCACTTTGAATTCCGGCAGCTTGTACTCTTCAAGGCGAAACAGCTTAGCGGTGCCGATCGTGTTATGACGTCCGCTGTCCCAGAACACGATTGTGTATTCACCAAGTGCCAGTTGTTCACCAAGGTCAAGTGAACCCCATGAACTACCAAAAGTATTGAGCGCTGCTTTACCTTCTGTCAGTTTTGTTCCGCGCGGATCAGTGATCTGATACTCGATTGTTTGATTCGCTGGGGTGGTATAGACACCGTTTGAAAAGCGCCGCGCAATGAATTTCCACTGGAGAGTTTCTTTTGGGCGATAGGCCGGGCGATCGGTGAACGCATAAATGCGCCACGCGTCGCCTTCACTGCTACCAGAAGAATAACCACCTGCAAACGCCTGGCGATCGGCGCTCGCCGCGGTGACGAAGAGACTACGACTGTCGTTGTCAGCACCAATTGTGAATTTTGCGAGACCGTCAGTGTCCGTTGTTTGTCTTAGTCGCCGCCAACGATTCTTCCCGTTCGTGTAGTAGCTCTCCCACAAGGCTACGTTGGAATTCGGAATCGGAGCTCCGGTAAGGGCGTTTGAAAAGTAGACGAGTGCTTGTTTGCCAGCGGACTTCAAGACCACGGCGACATCGGTTACGAGAACGAGATCGCGCACAGCCAGTGAGCCGCTCTTCGCTTCCAGAAGATAAGCACCCAACGGCAACTTCGCATCGATTCGTTCCGAATTGCTGTAAGGTTTGTGATCGTTTTTGTCGTTCAAATCTTTGCGCCATGCCTTCACAGGTGGACGTCCAGTGAGTTGAACCTTTTGCAGCCAGACGCCATCTTCAACGTCACCTTCATCTTCATCCGCGCTGCGGCGAAAACGCACATCGCGAGTTAAATCAATCTTGTATAGGGCGAGGTCGACCTGTTTGACGTTGCGAGCGCTCAGTGCAAATTGCAACTCCGACTCGGGAAGAAAAATATTGGCTACACCGACTGAAATGCTTGGTTCAGTGATCTGCTTGATTTGCTGGACCGCCTGATCGTAGTAACGCGTCTCGCCTTTTGAGAACTCCCGAGTAAGGCGTTGAAACAGCTCAAGCGACTTTGAGTAGTCTGGTTCCTGTTGCCACTGACCGTCAGCTACCTGACGAATCACACCGTAGTTACTCATCCACTCGGCATAATAAAAGAGTGCGTCGTCATACCATTCGGTCTGCTTGCCAGGTTTTATTGCGTCCTCAAATTCGTCAGGAACTCGCTGCCGTGCTTCCCAGTCGCCGCCCGAGTACCGCATGGTCATCGCGATTAAGAAATTCAAGTGCGCTTTTTGATTCTCGGTGACACTGATCTTCAGTGCGTTTTCGAGGATGTTGATGGGAATGTAATTTCCGTAGTACGTGTAGTAGTAATACTCATTAGATCGTGGAGGTTCAGCTGCTCGAAAGACGATCTTGAGATAGCGATCACGGGCGCGATCGACCTCCCGCTGACCTGCCCACCAATCCAGGGCCAGTTGATAGTGGGGCCATCCGGCGCCCCAATTCATCGAATTGCGACGAGTCCAGAAAAAATCACCTAAGGATTCGTGTGCTTCTACCCAAACAAGATCGCGATCGGACTCGCCATCAGCGGTGCGAATCAACTCTTCGAGCTGCTTTTGAGATTGGTCAAATTTGGTTGTATCGGCGGTTTCGGTCGCAGCTTGAGCGCGCCATGTTGTGTCAGCCAGGCGAAACTCAACCCAACGGGATTCGGCTGCGGACAGTTTGGTCTTGTCAACGTGTGAGTAGATCTCATTTGCTCGAGCATAAGAGCCCTGACTGTACTGCGCCTCAGCCTCAGTCTTGAGTTGGGAATAGTCAGCTTGTTGAGTGATTGTGTTGAGGAGAAGGATCGAAAAAGCTGTAATTGAGATGATTATTCTCATATTCGGGTTAACCGTTCATCAGGTCAAAATTAACTATGTGCACAACAATAGACATGGGCATTCGCCGCTTAGGCTACACGAAACAGGGAGACGTGGTGAATAACTGGCCGTCGGAGTCTTCGCAAGCGAGGTCATCAGCGATTTGGAGCCGCTCCCTCTCGATCGCGAGTTTGCCCAACCCCGACTGCCTTTTGATGAACGATTAGGACATGAGGAACTTGCGCGGTCAGACACCACGGGTGAAATGAAATAACAAAGCGGGCAGACCTTTACTTACCAGGTAACCTTGAACAGATTTCATTCAAGGTCACCTGTGCCTGCCCTGCTTTGTCATGGGGAAACGCTAAACAAACCTGGGTGAAGGGTGCCCAGGCAACGCGCCCCCAATTTTGTGATTATGGTTGCGGCGGTGGTGGTGGTCCCTCACGGAACTGTGGCCTTCTTGAAATAAGTTGCTGTATCTGTTCGGCGGTAAGGATAGCGGCAACTTGCGACATGGTTCGAGCGTGGGAGACTTGAAGTTCAACATCGATCTTTGCACGAGCCTCTGCGGTGGCACGTACGGTTGCTTCGTCAAAGGTCACACTAAACGGCTCCGGCTCACTTTCGTGCAGTGCTTTTAGTTTGTTGTGCAGCTCCTGAGTGCTGGCTGCTTCAGCGTCCATGATTTTCTTGATCTGGATCTTTTGCTCGTCGCTAAGATTGATCTCGCGCATCATTGGCAACATTCCATCACGCGGTCCTGGCCCTCTGCGAAAACCTTCTCGAGGCGGAGGTCCGCCTCCGCGACTTTGTGGCCCCTGTGAAACAACGACGGCCGCGGTCATTACAATTAGTGCGGCTACACTCGCAATCGCGATGCCTAGCGTCTTCCAGCTTAGACTCATCTTCTTCTCCTTTAACGTGGTGCTACTAGAAGTGTGAATACAAGGGGCATTGCATTCACACCATTAGGTGTTCACTCGTGCTGAGTTGGCATATTAGTCGAATGAGAGGCGACTAGATGTAAAGACTTCGTCAAGACAAAGCAAAGTATTGTAAAGGGCGTCGCAATCGGACTTGGTGGACTTTAGGTCAAGATGAGAGTTTCGAACCAAGGGTGGGCTAAGTCAGTAGCACAGACTTCAGTCTCTGTCTTCTTAACTTTGTTTGCGCATCTCAACATACGGTTGTCCTTACCGACCGTTTCCAACCCTCTCCATATCTCATTTGAGATTTTTCAGTTGGTGATTTTTGCGCGCTCTGGTGGCAATGAAGTCAATACCATAACGCGGTAGCGTATGGCTCTGTTCTAGTTTCGGGGTTTTAGAACGACTGAGCCATACGCTGCCGCGTTATGGTACTGACTTCATTGCCACTGACTTACTGAGACGTCAACAAGTAGATCGCAAACGACGCTAGCCAGTGTTCACCTGCATAGTCGCCGCTGGCCACGTGCGCAAGAGCGGCGGCGGCATGTTTATCCGCTGACTTCGACAAAGCAGCCCGTGCAGGATCCTTTGCGGGTAGCGCGTTCGCGATGGTGCGCATGCACCAGGAACGACTTAAATTCAATCCATCGAGGTGAACCAGCTTGGGATCCGTTCGATCGGTGACGACTGCCGGTTGGATCAATGACGCTGGACTTCCTTGTGCAACACCCGGCAGAAAACGATGAAACCAAGCAGCAAACTCGACCGGCTTCATAACGCGTCGCATTAGATCAGCTTCCATCAAAGCCGCTGAAAAGAAATCTTCGCCACCAGGTTCCCAGGCTCCGGGATAGTTAACGTCCTTTCCAAAATACGTTCGACTCCGCTCATTCAGTAGTGCTTCAAAATCGTGATCACCCACCGTTTTTGCATAGTCCAACGCGAACGCCAAACCAAAAGCCGTGTTGGGATGAACACCAGTACGTATCGGGTAAGTTTGCTTCGGAAGGAAGTTCTTGTACGACTTCACGATCGTATCAACCAGTGGTTGCAGTGCCTCGGCCCAATTATCGCCATCCGGATCGTCCCACGAGTGAACCTCCTCTGCCAGTTTGAGTAACCAGGCCCAGCCATATGTCCGCTCAAACGATTGACGATTTGGCTGCGACATGTAGGCCGCTTCCGCACGAATATTTTCAGCCGTGAGATTTGCGTTGAGTGCTTTCCGAATCTGTTTTGACTCCGGCAGAGTTTCAAACGACTTCAGCAATCTCACCAGCATCCAGTGACCATGCACGGAAGAATGCCAGTCGTAACAACCATAGAAAGCCGGATGGAGTGCTTTCGGACTCTGCACATCGGTCGGGCTGTTAATGACGTGCTCGGGCTTGTTTGGCAGTTCACGATTCACGCATTTCAGTGCAAGCGCCGCGAAATGCGAAGCCTCTTTCTCGGAAAGCGCCGTGGTGTGTTTCATTTGAGACGACGCGGACGAGACCGAAAGGAGAATTATCGATACAACAAAGCAGAAGGATCTTGTTTTGGGCATGCGGGTTCTGTCTCTTGTCCTTACCGGGCGTTTACGAAAACATTTCCCATATATCATTTGACATTTTCAGTTGGTCATTTGATCGCGTGATTTGTGTCTAAGTGGCGATGGCGTCGGTACCACTACGCGGTAGCGTGTGGCTTGTAGTACCGGCGATCAGTTCCTATCTTGGACGAGCCACACGCTACCGCGTAGTGGTACCGACTCCATCGCCGTTTGGACGCCACAAACCAATGACCACCTTTCAAATGTCCATTCGCTAATGACAAATTGTTTCTTTCTCCCCGCGACTCCTTCTTACTCCACTACAGACTAAGCCTGTACTCAATAACGATGCGACGGTCGACCGATATGTATGTGGGGACCCGTAGCAGTACCCGGAATTGCCGAGCGAAAGGCTGAAAACGGAATTCCATTCTTCTGGAGAAAGTTTAGTAAGGCTTGTCCTTCGGGGCCATCCGGATGCAGTTGAATATCCATAGCGTTACGATGATCAAGGTGCCAGCGATCATGAATAGCGCCCTGTCCAAAAACTGCAATCGGTAACTGTTTGTTGAAAGTATCTGAAAAGAACCGCTGGATCTTCCAAGCTTCTCCCAAGCCCCAACCTGAAGTTCCGTTGTAGCGCATGAAGGATGTAGTCCTGATCAGTTTGTTCTTTGTCAGACGGAGATTTTTTGCCAGCGTCGCGTCCGCTTCTTCCTCAACCAACACATCCGCAATTTGGGAATCAGCGCTCGCCATCTGACGCCGCGTTTCCGTCACCTTGTCTTTCTCAGCGCCCACCAGCCGCTCTTGTTCTTCGACTTGAGCTTTGGCAATCAAACCTTCCTCAAACAGCTTGCGCGTTGTTACCAACTTCGCTTCAGCCTTGGTTACGCTGTCTTCGTAGATAGCCAGCAACTTTTCAAGGCTGGCCTTGTAATCCCTTGTCGCCTTCACATACTCATCGCGAAGCTTCGCCAGATCAGTGACTTTTGCTGGCGCTTCCTTTTTTGTATCGGTCTTCTTGGTTTTCGGTCGCTGGGAAACGACCGTTGAGCTGGTTGATAGGAGCACAACAACCAGAACTAGAGTCTTGCTATTCGGCAACAGGCTCTTCAACACTAACTTCCACAAGGTCTCTTTGACACTTCTCATCAGCTTCACAATTCACTTCCCCGCCAATCAGAATAGCAACTCCGGTGAAATAGAACCAAAGCATCAGTACGATCAAAGCGCCGAGTGAGCCATAGGTCAGACTGTACGAATCGAAATAGCGAAGATAGATCCGGAAAGCGAATGAAACTGCGAGCCAGAGAACAACTCCAACGACAGCACCTGGCGAAAACCATCGCCGCTGACGCGAGGTGATGTTAGGCGCGAAGTTGTAGATCAAGTTGAAAGTTGCCAGCACAAATGCGAGCGCGATCGGCCATTGCAGAACTCCCCAGACTCTCGTGAAGACAGTGCTAAAACCGTAACGACCGGTGACGGCATCGCCTATTGAACCGCCGTACAGAACGATTGCTAAGGCGGAAATAATCAAAACCGCGAGCGCCACTGTCAGCAGAACAGAAATCAATCTAACCTTCCACCACGAGCGCGTTTCGCGAACGTCGTACGCCGTGTTGAGCGTTTGACTAACTGCTCCCATCCCGTTTGACGCTGCCCAAAGTGCGGCCAGCAAACCTAGCGATAGCTTCCCGCTTCCGCTTGAATCACTAATCTCGTCGAGCGTCGTATGCACAAGCGTCACCGCATTCGCCGGCATCACTGCCGCGAGATAAGCAATAAGCTGGTTACGCAGTGCGGTTCCCTCTTGGGCGAGATAGCCGAGCAGGTTGATGAGAACAAGCAGAAGAGGAAATAGTGCAAGCAGGAAGTAATAGGAAAGCTGGGCAGCGCGACCGAAGACTTCGTCATCATTGATTCGTCGGACAATTCGTTTGATTCGCCCGTTCCAGGTCAAGTCCGTTTTCCGTTGAACCTCACGTCTCCGAGTCGGACTTGATTGTTTATCTTCGGCACTCAAGATTTACTTGTCCAAGGTAAAGAAATTCTGGATTCGTTGAAGTAGATCGCTCTGATGGGCTCGCATTCGGCGTTTTTTTGTTTCGTCGGTCAGCCCTTCTCTTGTTGCTTCCAACTCGACCCTGCGCCGCGCGAGAATACTTGAAATGTCTTCAGCGATCTCGGGCCTGCTTTTGAGAATTGCCCGAAAGGTCTCCTTGTCGAGTCGATAACACTCAATGTCGGTGAGAGCAATTACGGTTGCGCTACGCGGTGCCCCCGTCATTAACCCCATTTCGCCGAAGAAATCTCCGTCGGTAAGAGTTGCTACACGTTCACTCGATTTACTACCGTCAACCGTGACTCGAACTTCAGCATCGCCTTTGCTAATCAAGTAGAGCCAGTGGGCTTCAGCACCCTGGCGCGTCATAGCTTCACCTCGAACAAAAGGCGCGTACTTCAAACCCGCAGCGAGCTCTCTGCGCTCTTCATCCGTCAACGTTGCGAAAAGCTCCAGACGACTCAGCGCTTCACTGCGATCCGTAAGCTCCTGGGCCGACTTTCGCTGTTGTCGATTAGCGTCTTCTTCCGTAACAAATATCGAGTGCGCAGGAATAGAGAAAGGAATATCGACCCGACGGAGAGCGAAATAGATGCGGGTCCTCACTACGGAATTGGTCGGATCGTCAGCAGCGAGATCGGTGAGCCAGTAGCGCACGGCGTAGTGTGCATAGCTCTCTTTGAAGTCGAGCAGGATGCAGTCAGGTTGAGGAGTACGAGCAATGTTAGGAATCGGTTCAGCGCGCAATGCTGACTGAACAGCTTCGATCACATCAGTAGGCGAGTAGCGAAAGTCTACATTGAAATGTACCCACTGACGGTGTTGTCTTGGTGATCCAGATCTGCGGCCAAGGACGAGGACCTGAGACTTCATCAACACGCTGTTGGGAATGATGACCGTATCCCAGTTGCGTGTTTCGATTGAGGTGTGTCGCCAACGGATTTCCTTAACCAGGCCTTCACGTTCATCAATGCGAATCCAGTCGCCTACGGCAATCGCGCGTTCCATCTGGAGCGCCATTCCGCCCATCATGTTTCCAAGCGTGTCCTGGAACGACAGACCGATTACTGCGGTGAGTACAGCCGACGTGGCAACGATTCCGGTAACATCAACCTTAATGATCGACAGCGATGTAATTCCCACCACGATGTAAGCGAAAGCCAGGATTAGATCACGGAGGATTCGAGGAGGTCGCAGTCGAATAGCGGCGAGAAGGATATCGAAAATGAAACTGCTTGCTACTCCGACGAATGAGATACCCTGCAATAGAAGGGCGGCCCAAACCGTCCAACGATAAAACGACGTGTCCTGATTGCCTCGCCGTGCGGTTATGGCAGCAACCACCAGACCCAGGAACGACAAGACGAAGAGGAGTAGTGCCGTACGAATTCTCAATCGTTCTCTTGGCAATAGCGCAAAAAGGACGAAGGCCACAGCTAAGAAGAGCAGCGTCACCCAAACAAACGCACCATTTAATTGTGAAGCCTGTTGGAGATGCTGCCAGAAACTCATAGAAAGGATTTGCGAAGACAGTGCGGGTCGAAATAGAGCGCACGAATTCTAGCACGGTCTTGAGAGTGACTCTGCGAAAAGAAAAGGGCAGACGATACAGTCTGCCCTTTCGCTTTGTGGTTTTTCGAAGAGTTATTTAACCAACGTACCGGTCCGACTCCACCGAGTGTTCTTGAAAAAATCAACAATGATTCCGATACCCGGCCCACTGCTCGGCGCACTTTCATCGTAAGACCAGTAGACAAACATCGCGCGGCCAATCACGAGATCACGCGGCACGAATCCCCAGAACCGGCTGTCTTCGCTGTTGTCTCGATTATCGCCCATCACGAAATACTTGTTTGCCGGAATGACAACCTCTTTTCCATTGCCAGCCTTAGTAAAGACATCGTAGACAAAATCGTCTTCATCGTCTCCCGGCCGGTAGTAAACGTCGTAAGTCTCATTGGGTTTACGCGGCGGAGTGTTCACTATCTCAAGTGGATCTTTTCGATTGTGATCAATGGCATCAATTCTGTGCTCAGGTAACACCTGGCCGTTTACGAGGACATTTTTTCCGTCAAGACTTATGCGATCTCCAGGCAGGCCAATCACTCTTTTCACATAGTTCGTAAGAATCGGCTTGTTGTCAGGACGATCGTCACGTTTCGGATCGTATGGATTGCCCGGATACTTGAAGACGATGATGTCACCGCGACGAATCTCGCGCTGTGGTAAAAACGGCAACGATGCGCCTGGAGCAAAGATGAACTTGTTTACCAGGAGATGATCGCCAATCGTTATCGTGTTCTGCATTGAGCCGGTCGGAACCTTTACCGCCTGGACGATGAATGTCATCCCGAACAGAGCCATGATCACGGTTACAACAGCGGATTCAAAATACTCGCGCCATACTGTCTTCGGCGGTCCTTTTGGCTTGGCTGGAGCCGGAGGCGGATTATTTGAATTACCGTTTCGATTGAATATGCGGGAAAAAGTGGAAGGTTTGGCTTCGGTTTTGATTTCCGTGTCGCCCTTGGTCACCGTATCGGTCGTTAAGTTACTCGCCATTTAAAATCATCCTAGATAGGTTACGTGTACACGGTCAAGTGAAGTTCAAACTGTTTCTTCAGAGGCGCTGAGTCCCATCATTTCCAACGCAGCCCTCGCCGCGGCAGCTTCGGCCGTCTTTATCGAATGCCCCTCACCTTGAATGCTGCCACGATCCCACGATACTTCCACATGAAACACTCTTCGATGAGGTGGCCCTAACGTTTCTATGACGTTATAACGCGGCGCCGGACGGCGTTCAGCCTGAAGGCGCTCCTGAAGCATTGTTTTGAAATCAGCCTGGGCAGCAAGAAGCGGATCAGCACCTTCCAACTGGTCTCTAAGTGCATAACAGACAAAATGGGTTGCTGCTTCCATCCCGCCATCCAAAAAGATCGCACCGGTAATGGCTTCAAATACGTCGGCAAGCAAAGCATTCTTTTGTCGACCGCCACTCTTCTCTTCGCCACGACCAAAACGAAGAAAGTCTCCGAGAGTCAATCCGAGAGAAGCTTTAGCGAGTGTCGGCGCACTCACCAAACTATGCTTCATTCGTGAGAGTTCGCCTTCGGTACCTACTGGATAGGAATTGCAAAGGTAGTTAGCCACAACGAGCCCCAACACGGAGTCACCAAGAAACTCCAGCGACTCATTGTGAAGTTGTCGAGCATGGTGCTCATCTCCAGGCGCGACTTGTTCGTGAGCCCAGGAGCGATGCGTTATAGCACGTTCAAGCAGAACCCGATCAGTGAAGCTGTAGGCCAGGATAGTCTCGAGGAGATCGAGGTCCGGAGTAGAAGGTTCGGTATCTTTCAAAACGTGTCGGATTATAACAAACGCCGGAAGCTTGTCGAAAAATCTGACGAGCTTCCGGCGTTACCTGTCGAAGACTGAAGCCTAAAGCTACAGCCGATTACTCTTGGGTTTATTCGGAGTCGGACTTGGCTTGGCCGCAGGAGGCTTTGCCGCACCGCCAGTTGGCGGTGTTGCTTGAGGACTCGCCGGAGCGGTGGTTGATGCCGTACTGCCTGTTGCTGCCGGTTCTGCCGGTAGAGATGTCAGTGGGGTTGGTTCAGGCGGCAAGGGTTTTGAAAGGACTCCCGCTAACATGGAGTCCATACCATCCGTTGTTTTGTTGTGACGGTACTTGTACCAGTCGCTCAAGCTTGTAGCCCAAACCTGCTTCTGAGCCGCCAGCTTGGCATCTGTAGCAAGTGCAACTGCTCTGGCGTATGCGTCAATCATGCGATCGACTATCTGGTTCACGTTAGCCAAAGCTAACTTGCTTTCAGGAGTTTCGTCCTTGCCACCATAGGTCTTGGTGTATTCGTCGGAGAGTTTCGCATACGGACCATTCTCATAAGCGGCGCCGATCAACGCGTATGTCTGCGGTGACTTCTTCAACGGCGTTTCGAACTGAGCGGCCTTTATCAAGTTCTTAAGCGCACCAGATGGATCAGCCTCGAGCGAGAAAACACCGATCGTGTAGTTGAGATAAGCCATCGCTTCGTCTTTGCCCGAGAGAGGAGTCCACGCATCAAGCGTCTTACCAGACTCGAGCATTGCGAGTGCTTTCTTAGCGTCTTTCACCGCCTCGGCGCTGAGCGTTGGATTCTTTAAATTCTGAACCAGGTAACCATTGGCTCCCAGATCAATAAGAATTTTCAGGTTCTCAGGTTCACGAGCGAGGATCTTCATTCCCAGATCATAAGCTTCTGGATACTTGCGTTCGTTGTAAAGAAGCACCGGGAGTCTGTCCTTCTCATGAAGATCTTCGTACTTAGTAACAAAATTCTTTAGGTACTTGATAATGGCTTGAGTTTGCTCGGTGGCTCCCTCCGCCGGGCAAGCCAAGTACTTCTTCGCGTTCTCATACGCTTTGTCTTGATCCGTCTTCAAATTTTCTCGGAAAGTCGCGTAGTAGGTATTCTTGTTCTCTTCCGTACATTGGTCCTGGAAGGCGAATTCGTTCGCGGCAAGATTTTTTGCCAGAGCGGGTAGGGCGAGTACTGCGACGATCGCGCCTATAGTTAAAAACCTATTAATCATTTTCATCAGTCGTCCGAACCTCCAAATCATTCTTCACAAAATCCGGGCGAGGGCCAAGCCCCAGAAGCGTCGCCACAGGAATCTTTAGGATGCGAGTATTACAGAGAGCGGTTGCCGTTTTTGTGCACCAGGGACGGATGCATCACTTTGGTTAATTACCTATCCGGCAAAAAGAACGAGCGCAATATTCCTGCAACTTTATTTGATGTGTCAAGGCGACAAACACCAAAAAAAGTCGCGCCGGAAGAAAATTCTTCCGGCGCGTTTGAAATCAATGAATCCTACACTCGATTATTGCTGATTCGGCTGGGCTCGACGCGGTCGTTGTTCACTTGACGGCGAGACAGTTGCCGGCGTCTTTGCGGTGGCGCTCGGCTGAGTGGTAGTGTTCGTTTGCGGTGCGACCGGCTTCTTTTCAATCGTCATCAATACACGCTTGACGGTGTTCTTCGGTGCGACGTTCTCATTAACCGGAGTCTTGGCCGGGGTCTTCACCACAGGTTCTTGAAGTGGCGCTGTTGCCGTTGTCTGAGTTGTCGTTGCGTCGGTAGACTCCCCATTTGCAGCAGCTTCCTCATCCGCAACTTCCTTCTCTTCATCGTCGGCGGTAGTGGCAACCTGAAGATCGATAGCAGTCCCGAAACGATGATTCAACTCCCGGTATATTTCGCCGGCGACTGCTGCGGGGAAGTGATGACGTCCATCGCTACCTTGAGCAATCACGACCACCGCCAGGCGCGGATTAGCAAGCGGAGCATACGAAGTGAACAATCCAACCCAACCACCTGAACCTATACAAGTGCCGGTTTTACCAGCAACTGTTTGTGCTGGATCATAAGCGCGACGACCAGAACCATAGTTCACAGCGCCAACCATTCCCGGCACCATGCGCTGCCAGATTTCCGTACCAAACGGAAGTTGACGACGAACTTTTGGGCCGACCTTACTTTGATCTTTGGATGAACGCAGAACCTGGGGCACTAATAGTTTGCCACCATTAGCCATGGCAGAAACGAGTGTGCCTAGTTGAAGCGGAGTCACTTCGAAGCCATCTGCATAAGAGAACATCCGACGCTCAACAAATCCCGGCTTCATTTCCGGCAACTTACCTTGAAACTCATAAGGCACGTTTGCGCCAGTCTTTTCGCCGAGGCCCAATTCACGTGCGTAGCTCACCATTTTGTCAAAGCCAATGCGACTCCCAACTTGTTCGAAGAATGGATTGTTTGAATGGGCAAGAGCTGCGGTAAGGTCCATGCGATAACCATCGCCGGCTGTATCGACAGGCGGAATAACATTCTCAGAAAGACCGGCGACGCCCGTGACCAGTTTAATCGTCGAACAAGGTTTGAAGCCTCGACGAAGTCCCCATTCCTGATTAACGACTGAGTAGATTCGACCCGTCTGCGGATCCATTACAACCACGGTTCCCGCATGTTTGCCGAGCGCGTTCACCGCAACCCGTCGCACTTCTGGATCTTCTCCCGTAATGTCATCTCTAGAGATCAGTGTCTGGACCTCAGCGCGCATTGCATTCTCTCGGGCGATCGCGGCCAAACGTGCAATTTCGGCACGACGGCGGGCTTCAAGAATGGCTCGTCGACGACTGGCTTGCATTCGTCGAAGTTCCGCTGTGCGTTCTCGTCTAGACAAAGGACGCCCACGTCGACGCTCGAGCGCTCTGAGTGATGCGGATTGTTCGCGAGCGCTGAGTGCTCGCTGCCGGCGAGAGTCGCGAGCTGACATACGGCCACCACGACCACGGCGGGAGGATCTTGCAACCTCTCTGCCGCCGCGCCTGGACGCACGACTACCAGCCGACTTCTTGCTTCCCTTCGCCGCCCGAGCATGACTCCCTCGAGACGACGCGGCCTTCTTCTTACCGAATGCCGTACCCGACAGACTTAAGGAAACTAGGATTGCAACTAGGAAGGAAAGGATAAAAGCGATTCGTCCCGGCTTGGGGGAATAGGAATGCAAAGTCATCAGGGAAAAGTACCTTTCTTAGGGATTACTCACCAAAGGTAAGTAAGATTCAAATTCTTTGGCCGCCGGGCATTTCTCAAAGCCCGCGACCATCCTCTCAGCAAAAGCATCTTTTGCAGCTCAGGAGTTTCAAAATACCTACCCATGGTTCAAACTGTTGAACCTTCATCTGCAACATTGAGGTGGGAAGAATTCCCTAACGGGCGGTCCCTGGGGACATTGATTTGAGACCGCAGCGAATATAACATCAGCCATCAACGCCGAGCAACAGAAAAGTAATGCTTTTTACACAAATCGCTGGAAGTTACCCGAGGCCTACCATTGATGAAGGCATTCGAATTCAGGTTGCACAAAAAATTACAACCCGTTTACTTAATCGGTACTTCTTAGTCTCAACATGAGCTTCCCCGCCCTAATAAGAAGTTTTCGCGCTCGCCTGCTGTTACTCCTGGCGCTCATGTTTGGCCTGACACTCGGAGTCCAGTACTACTTCAATTTGCGTGCTGTAAAGGGCAACGCACATATGATTAGAGACCAGGAGCAAGCCATCATGACGGGTGTGGCCCTGGCATTGAAGAGTTTAAGAAGCGACAAATATCTTGACGAAATCATCGGCGACTCCTCAGATAAGTTCTCAAACGACAAAATTGGCAGGGTTAAGAACATTCTCGTCGTCGACGACGGGGGTAATGTTCGGGATAGCGTTGTAGCTGATTACAACCCGCGCGAGCGCGAAGACAATACGACCCGTTATGTACAATTTAAGGATGTGCCGCTTCCCCCACTGCGACGAGCGGCGCCGTTCCCTGATGAAGAGGAACCATTACCATCGTGGATGCCGCAATCGAGTGAGGTCGATTTCGGCGAAGCGGGAGCGTTTTATTTTCCAGTTCAGACGGACAAGGGCCGCCGATTCATTATTGTCGAACTTGGCTCGTCCAACACCTTCACAAACTTGCTTGAACGACAAGCGTCGCGTTCCGCGTTCTACACGCTAATGCTCCTGCTCGCGACAACACTCGTCACGGGCTTCTTCGTCTGGAGGTTTACGCGACCAATCAAAGAGCTCTCAATCGCTGCCCGCAAGGTTGCGGGTGGCGACTTCGAAGTTCAGGTTTCAAGTGAGCGAACCGACGAGATGGGAACACTCGCTTCGGCGTTTAATGAAATGACCGCTCAACTGGATCGCGCGCGTGAGTTAGAGACTCAACTGCACCAGGCGGAGAAAGGCGCTGTTGTCGGGCGACTCGCCGCAGCGATCGCTCACGAGATTCGCAATCCTCTTAATTACATCAATCTGACACTCGATCATCTTCGTTCGTCTTTTGCTCCACTCGACGAAACAAAACGTCAGACGTTCGTCAAACTTACCGATCAACTCAAGGCCGAAGTCGCCCGCATCAATCGTCACATCACAGACTTTCTAAAGTATTCGAGACCTTCAACCCTCGAGCTTCGGGAAATGGACATTCGAGTTGTCGCAGAAGATGCAATGCGCATCGTTGAAGCTCGTGCAGAAGAGAGCGGCATTGAGACAAGCATTCAGCAGGAAGGAACACTGCCGACAATCATGGCTGATGGCGATTCGCTCCGCTCAGTTTTCACGAATCTTGTAGTGAATGCCTTAGAAGCAATGAACGGTGAAGGCGGGAAAGTTTCAATCAAACTGTCGAAGAGCGATCCAAACTCTGTTAAGGTGGAAGTCACTGACAGCGGATGTGGGATTAGCGCGAAAGACATTTCAAAAGTCTTTGAGCCCTACTTTTCGACGAAAGAAACAGGGACGGGTCTTGGTCTGGCTATAGTCAAAAAAGCCATCGATGATCACAGCGGAACAATTAGTGTAGCTTCGAAGGAAGGCAGCGGTACCACGTTCACAATAATTCTACCGGCTAGCGAGAAAGGAGAGACGATGAAGTCAGAAGGCTGAACAATAATTATCGGTTCTCTCTTCATCCCTCATTCTTCATCCTCGAGAAAATGGCGCGCAAGAACATTCTGGTCGTCGACGACGAAAAATCTCAACGTGAAATCCTGGAGATGATTCTCACTGAAGAAGGCTACGACGTTACAACAGCCGCTTCTGGCGAGGCTGCAATCAAATTTGCCAAGGACCGTCGATTCGATCTCGCACTTACTGATCTGAAGATGACGGGTATGGACGGGATCGAATTGCTACAGCATCTGCTGGCTTTCGATTCTTCAATCATCGTTATTTTGTTAACAGCACATGGCTCAATTGAGTCAGCCAAGGAAGCTTTACGTCGTGGTGCTTTCGATTACCTCGAAAAGCCCTACGACAAGAACGCCCTCTTGGAAACTATTAACCGAGCTCTGGACCGTCTTGACGCCATCGACACCGAGATCATTTCGGCTTCGCCGAAGATGGAAGCTGTAAAGAAGATGATCCTAAAAGTTGCCCGCTCAAATTCCACGGTTCTGATCCGTGGCGAATCAGGAACGGGAAAAGAACTCATCGCGCGTGCGGTTCATAATCAATCACCACGTGCGGCTGAGATGTTTCAAGCTGTGAACTGTGCCGCCATCAATGAGAATCTGCTTGAGTCGGAACTCTTCGGACACGAGAAAGGTTCCTTCACCGGTGCTCATGCAGAAAAGAAAGGACTGTTTGAAATCGCAGATCGAGGCACTTTGTTTCTCGACGAGATTGCTGAACTCGACGTCGGCATTCAAGCCAAACTTCTGCGCGCCCTACAGGAAAGAAAAATCAGACGAGTCGGTGGCACGCATGAAATGAGCACTGACGTGCGTGTCATCGCAGCCACGAATCGCGACCTGCGAGCAATGGTCGCGGATGGAAGATTCAGAGACGACCTTTATTATCGCATCAACGTTCTCTCAATTGATGTCCCGCCGTTGCGTGAGCGTCGCGAGGATATACCTGTGCTGATTGATTTCTTCCTGAAGAAGCACACGAGAAACACGTCGCGACTGGTAACCGGATTGACGCCCGACACAAAGAAGCTGATGTCCGACTACAGCTGGCCTGGGAATGTTCGACAATTGGAGTCGGCAATTGAGCGAGCTATCTTGCTGTGTGAAGGCGACAAGATCACTGTAGAAGATCTTCCATCCGAAGTCAGACAAGACGTTGGTCCGGTTTCTGATAGCGCTTTCAAGCTCCCATCAGAAGGCATTAATTTCGAGGACGTCGAAAGAAATCTGATTACTCAGGCTATGGAACAGACCGACTACAACATCACCAAAGCGGCGAAA
>Ga0207691_10002709_pt1 | contig 17306 bp, 24 predicted proteins | sample KBSM13metaG_FD_184327 | JGI IMG/M metagenome (GOLD analysis project Ga0207691, IMG submission 184327) | Miscanthus rhizosphere microbial communities from Kellogg Biological Station, Michigan, USA - KBS M1-3 metaG (SPAdes) (version 2) | ecosystem: Host-associated > Plants > Roots > Rhizosphere >... | reverse complement strand
AAGGTGATGGCGGCGAGCAAGTTCCGCAACGCCGGCCAGGTGTGCATCTCGCCGACACGATTCCTCGTGCAGGAAGGCGTTTACGACAGCTTCGTCGAGCAGTTCGTCGCCAACACCAAGAAGCTGAAAGTCGGCAACGGCCTCGAGACCGGCATGAACATGGGCGCGCTCGCCAACCCGCGTCGCGCGACCGCGATGGAAGCCAACATGGAGGACGCGAGCAAGCACGGCGGCAAGGTCCGCACCGGCGGGCATCGCATCGGCAAGGACGGCAACTTCTGGGAGCCGACCGTCGTCACCGAGCTGCCGAACGACGCCAAGGCGATGAACGACGAGCCGTTCGGCCCGCTCGCGGTGATCAACCCGTTCAAGACCTTCGACGACGCGGTGACCGAGGCGAACCGGCTGCCGTTCGGACTTGCGGCTTATGCGTGGACGAAGTCGGCAAAGACGGCGCAGGCGATTGCGGCGAATGTCGAGACCGGGATGATGTCGATCAACCACGTCGGGCTCGGGATTCCCGAGGTGCCGTTCGGCGGGGTCAAGGATTCGGGGTATGGGTCGGAGGGTGGGAGCGAGGCGATCGAGCCCTATTTGAATCCGAAGTTTGTGACGCAGGCGGGGCTATAAACAGACAAGTCTTTTGGACCCCAGATGCCGCGGGGCGCCGGTCTTCAGAACGGCGCCCCGCTGGCGTTTGATCGAGCGCAATGGTGTAACGGGAAACGGCATCAGATGCGGTGCAGATCACTAAGCCTGCACCTCATATCAGGAGATAGTCATGAGCGAAGCCCTGATCCGAACGGCCGCCCGCTTGAACATTCCGCGTGACCTAGCGTCGGCAGTCATTGCACGAGACACGAACTGCATCTATTGCAGGCGGGGTTTCGCGGTTTGGCCCTGTCTGCGAGCAGCGTTGGCGTCATGGGAGCACATCGTCAATGAGGGCGCGCTTGTTAGTGAGGCCAACATTGCTCTTTGCTGCATAGGCTGCAATTCCATCAAGGGCAGTAAGTCACTGGGCGACTGGCTCAACTCACCGTACTGTGCCGAGCGCCAAATCACGAGGCTTACGCTAGCCCCATCGCATTCGGCGGACTGTCCACACGTCGTCCGGGCGCGACGCGTTGTGACGGCTAGGCTCTTCATCTAAGGTTGCCGCTAGTCGTTTGCGCCTGCGCTCAGGTCAATTTGGGCCCCTTTAAAGGCCAATGGAGTCACCGCCTTGTCCCAAGATAGTTCTTACTACGTGTACGCGCTGAAAGATGCCCGAACGTCGCCGGCACACACGTTCTACGTTGGCAAGGGTGTTGGCACACGATCGCACGATCACTTGTTGAAGCCTGATGCCACTCGAAAAGGCGCACTGATTAAGGAAATCGTTGCTTCTGGCGGGCAAGTGCTCGTATCGCGCCTCGTGGACGCAATCACTGGAAGCCAAGCCATCAAATTAGAAGCTGAGCTCATCTCTGCACTCGGCACGGTCGACTCCGGAGGTCTCCTAACAAACTCGGTATTGCCATCCGGTCTGTCTGCGAAGGTGCGTGCATCAGTCACAGTTCCATCGGGTGTGAAAGAGAAGGCTCAGCTCGGCCTGACGCTGCTGAAAGATGCAGTGCTCGAGCTGGCTAGAGCGAACATCAAAGAAATTTCTAACTCCGATGCGGCAAGCCTTCTAGGGTTGCGCAGTGACTACGGCGGGGGTTCGAAGGATTACCTTTCGTACAGCATCATCGGCGTCCTTGCGCGAGGGTAAGCTCGAGCCCGACGGCACCTCCAAGAAGCACATTGCCCGTGTTCAATAGCCAACAGCAAGCTACAGACAAAGGACTCGGCTCGCTCTTGCGCCGCTCGCATTGAACGTCGGGCAAAGGGGAACGAATGCATGAAGGTTCATGCCACTGCGGCGCGGTCCGGCTCACCTTGCCGTCCACGCCGACAGTCGCCATCCAATGCAACTGCTCGCTGTGCCGCCGGACCGGCGGGCCGTGGGTCTACTTCGAGTTCGGCACGGTCAAGATCACTGGCCATCCAGAAAACACCGCCGAGTATGTCTGGGGCGATAAGACGCTTCGAAACATTCGCTGCACGACTTGTGGGTGCGTCACCCACTGGGAGCCGATCGACCGAAAGCCAGGTGCACGGCATGGGGTGAACCTCGGCAATTTCGATCCCGCGCTGATTGCCTCGGTCCGCGTGCGCCGGTTTGACGGGGCCGACACATGGCAGTTTCTCGACGAGTAGTTCGTTTCCGTTCGGGTCCAGCTCAGAATGCAGCGCAACCTTTTTGCTGAACATGCCGTCCTATCCGCCCGCTCATCTGCCCCTATTCGAGAAGCTTCTCAATAGCGACCGCGCGGAGACACCTAGGGCCGAGTTGCGCTTCGCCACCACGTCGGAAGACTTCGGGGAGCGGTGCAGAGGTCAAGTCGGAGCTCGCGCATGAATGCAAGCGCCGCAGGGCCGAGCCGGGACGGCCATACAGTGCGACACGCCGTTCAAGTCGACCTCGTCACTCCCTCCCAGCACGAGTCGCTCGTCGATCTGCTCTGCGAACTGCACGCGTACTACAACGAGCACGCCACGGTACCGCGCGACCTGGTGCGGAACTATCTCGTCGACACCCTACTCGGCGCCGACTCACCGCTCCAATTGGCGGTCGCCTTCGACAACGACACGGTGCTCGGCTTCGCCGCCATCTCGCTGACCTGGTCGCTGGTCGATCCCACCCCCGACAAGCGCCGCCACTGCTGGCTCAAGGAGCTCTACGTGCGCACGTCGGCGCGAAGCCAAGGCGTCGGCCACGCGCTGATGGCGTGGGTGGCGCGCCATGCGGTCGAGCAGGGCTGCGCACGGATCGACTGGCCGGTCCAGGCGGCGAACACGCGAGGCCAGGCGTTCTATGAAGGACTCGGTGCGACGCAGCTTGTCGAGCGGCTCAGCTACCGGCTGTCCGAGCCGAACCTGAGCCGGCTCGCCGGCATCAATACCAAGGCGCCACGATGAATCTTCAGCTCTCGGGCCTCAGCGCCGTCGTGACCGGCGGCTCCTCGGGCATCGGCGCGGCGATCGTCCGCACGCTGGCCGAGGAAGGTTGCCACGTCGCCTTCTGTGCGCGCGACGAGCGGCGCATCGAGGCGATGCTCGCCGCATCGACCGGACTGCCCGGCCGCGTGTCGGCGAAGGCGCTCGACTGCACCGACACGCCGGCGCTGCGCGCCTGGCTCGGAGGCCTCGGGTCCTTCGACATCTTCATCCCGAACGTCAGCGCGCTGTCCGGCGACTGGACAGCGGCGCTCGCGACCGACATCCGTGCGACGGTCGATGCGACCGAGGCGGCAATTCCGTTTCTTGCGAATTCGCGGCACGCCGCCATCACCTACATCGGATCGAAGGCGGGTTCGCTGGCGACGCCGCGAATGGTCGCGTACGGCGCGGCGAAGGCCGCGATGGCGCACTACATGAAGTCGCTGTCGTCGCGCCTGCTGCCGGCGGTGCGCGTCAACACGGTGGCGCCGGGCGACACGCTGGTCGAGGGCGGCGTCTGGGACAAGGTGCGCCTGAACGACCCCACCGCGTTCGACGCGGTCGTGAAGCGCAATCCGATGGGCCGCCTGGCCAGCGCGGACGAGATCGCGCGCGTCGTCGCCTTCGTCTCCAGCCCGGCGGCGAGCTTCGTCTCGGGCGCCAACTGGTACGTCGACGGCGGCTCGATCGCGCACGTGCAGACGTAGAAAGACTTGCACCGCACCACGCAATAGCACCCTCAGCCAAGGCCTTCATGCGCCTCACCGGAATCCTTCGATCGTGGAACGAAGGCCGAGGGTTCGGCTTCATTGCACCCACGCACGGAGGGGCCGAGCTGTTCGTGCACATCTCCGCGTTTCCACGCGATGGTTCGCGACCGGTCGAGGGCGAGTCGCTCAGCTACGAGCTGGGTCGCGGCTCCAACGGAAAGCCACAGGCCGTCCGTGTCATCCGGCAGGCCATCGGCTCACGCCCTCCGAAGGCGCAGGAGCCGAAGTGGCGCGCCCGGACCACCAACCCACTGCGCTTCATCGGGACGGTCGTTCTCGTGGTGACTGTTCTCGCGTACGGCTACAACCGGCTCGCCAAAACCCCAAACCAACCCACGCGCGCGCTGCTGCCCGCGGTCACGCAATCGCAACCTCAGCTATCGAACACCTATCGGTGCGACGGCAGAACGTACTGCTCGCAGATGACCTCTTGCGCCGAGGCAACGTATTTCCTCAAAAACTGTCCCGGCGTGAAGATGGATGGCAACAATGACGGCGTACCGTGCGAACAGCAATGGTGCCGATAAACCCAGCCGGACCACCGACCATGAGCCCACTTTCGCCGAACGCCCAACTCGTCTCGACGATCTTCGAGCAGGTCGCCCAAGGCAATGGCGCCCCGTTCTGGGAAGCCTGCCACGACGACATCGTCTGGCGCACGATCGGCTCCGGGTCGTGGAGCGGCGAGTTCGTCGGCAAGCAGACCATCATCGACGAGATCTTCCGTCCGCTCAATCGCGTCCTCGCCGAGCGCGCGACGATTCCCGGCCGGCTGATCGACGGCGGCGACGTCATCGTCCTGCAGGCCCGCGGCAAGAACCTCACGCGCGACGGCCAGCGCTATGACAACGACTACGCGTTCGTGATCCATTTCAGGGACGGCAAGATCGCCCGCTACGAGGAGTACTGCGACACCGACCTGATCGCGCGCGTCCTGCCCGATCGCGACGCCGCCAAGGCGATGGCGTCGAAACCTACCTGAAGCAGCGACGTCCTCCGCCCATTCGTTGACCCCGACCGACGTTGTCTTCCGACCGGCCGACGAGGCCGATGCGCCCTGCCTGAGCGCGCTCGCCACGCAGGTCTTCTTCGAGACGTACGCGACGTCGGGGATCCGCATGGCCCTGGTCCGCGAAGCGGAGTCGCAGTTTGCCGTCCCGGCGGTCGTCGAGCGGTTGCGCCGGCCCGAGGGCCGGACGACGCTCGCCGAGCGCGACGGCCATCTGATCGCCTTTGCGGAGGTGGTCCTCGGCGCCCCGCACCCGCTGGTGCCGCAGGGCGAGGTCGCGGAGCTGACCCGGCTCTACGTGCAGTCGCCGTTTGTTCGCCGCGGCATCGGTCACCGGCTTCTGCGACACGCCGAAGCGTTGGCGTCGGCCGAAGGTGCTTCGACCTTGTGGCTCACCGCGTGGGTCGGCAACGCGCGCACGCTGTCGTTCTATGCGAGCCAGGGCTACGAGCCTCTAGGTAGCACCCCGTACACGTTCGAAGGCGAGGTCTTCGAGAACACGTTGTTTGCCAAGGCGCTCACACCGATGCAGCCCGCGCAGTAAGCTGGCGCCCATGCCATATCAAAGCACTGACGATGAGCCCTGAACGACCACAGACCAAGCCTTTCATGAACCTCGACGAGGTCGAGTTCGACGACGTCGAGGAGAACGGGCTCTACACCTCGAAGCGCGCCACGATCAGCGACCACATCGGCGCACGCCGGCTCGGCTACAACCTGACGGTCGTCGCCCCCGGCGCGGCGCAATGCCCGTTTCACAGCCACCACGCCGAGGAAGAGATGTTCCTGATCCTCGACGGCGAAGGCGAGCTGCGCTTCGGCGACCATCGCTACCCGATTCGCCGCCACGACGTGATCGCCTGTCCGACCGGCGGCGCCGAAGTCGCGCACCAGATCATCAACACCGGGACGAGCCCGCTGCGCTACCTGGCCCTGTCGAACGTGGCCGAGGTCGAGTCGTGCGAGTACCCCGACTCGCAGAAGATCTCGATCGTGGCCGGCCAGCGCGGCGCGCGCACCGTGCGCGAGATGTTCCGCGTCGAGACCACGGTCGACTACTACGACCGCGAGAAGACCCAGCGCTCCTGAACGGCATGGACGACCGGCCTCTCACCATCCGCCCGCTCGGCTCCGACACGCTGCCGCTGTTCCTGCGCTTCTTCGACGGCGACGCGTTTGCGGACAACCCGAAGTGGTCGTCCTGCTACTGCCAGTGCTTCTACGAAGACCACAACGTGGTGACATGGTCCGAGCGCACGGCGCCGCAGAACCGCGCGCTCGCCTGCCACCGCACCGCAGCGGCCGAGATGCAGGGCTACCTGGCGCTCGACGGCGACACGCCGGTCGGCTGGTGCGGCGCGGCGCCGCGCCGACTGCTGCACGCGCTCGACGACGAGCCGATTGACGACGCCGACGCGGTGGGCACGATCATCTGCTTCCTGGTGACGCCGAGCCGACGCGGCGAGGGGATCGCGCGGGCGCTGCTCGATGCCGCCTGCGACGGCCTGCGCGCACAGGGCCTCGCGATCGCCGAAGCGAACCCGCGGCCGAACGCGAAAACGCCGGCCGAGAACCACTTCGGCCCGCTCGCGCTGTACCTGTCGGCGGGCTTCACCGTGCACCGGGAAGACAGCGACGGCAGCGTCTACGTCCGCCGGGCCCTGTCGTCGTGAGCCTGATGAAGATCGAGATCGACGACCTTTCGCGCCCCGAGATCCACGCGCTGCTCGACGAGCACCTGCAGAACATGTATGAGCTGTCGCCGCCGGAGAGCGTGCATGCGCTCGACCTCGACAAGCTGCGCCAGCCCAGCATCACGTTCTGGACCGCGTGGGACGGGCCGGTGCTGCTCGGCTGCGGCGCGCTGAAGGAGATCGACCCGGCGCATGCCGAGGTCAAGTCGATGCGCACGCCGACGGCGCTGCGGCGGCGTGGCGCCGGGCGCGCGCTGCTCGCCCACATCGTCGAGGTCGCGCGCTCTCGCGGCTACCGGCGTCTGAGCCTCGAGACCGGCAGCCAGCCCGCGTTTCAGCCGGCGCAGCAGCTCTACGCCAGCTTCGGCTTCACCGTTTGCGGGCCGTTCGAGGGCTATGTCGACGATCCGAACAGCGTCTTCATGACGCTGCGGCTGTAGGCGCGCGATGCCGACGATGCCGCCGGCCGTCGTGCCGTTCTGGCGCGACTTCTGCGCGGCGGTCGGCGAAGACCACACCGACCGCTTCTTCGAGGCCTTTCATTTCGACGACAACGCGGCGAGCGCCAATGCACTGGCGGCGCTCGTGCTCGCGCGGGTCAAGCGCGCGAGCACGGGCCTGGTCTGGTCGTACGAGCATGCCGGCGTCCCGCTGCCGCAAGCCGGCCAGCTGAGCGTCGTGACCGATTTCGGCGGCAAGCCGCTCGGCGTCATCGAGACGATCCGAGTCGACGTCGTGCCGTACGACGCGGTCAGTGCCGAGTTCGCTGCAACCGAGGGCGAAGGCGATGGATCGCTCGCGTACTGGCGGCGCGCGCATTGGGCATACTTTGGGCGCGAGTGCGCGCGCATCGGGCGAACGCCGAGCTTCGACATGCCGGTGGCGTGCGAGCGCTTCGAGCTGATCTACCCGCCGCGCGCCTGATCCGCCACACCCGTGTGCTCACGCCGAAACCTGCGAGGCTTCCGATGACCCGTCGACTGATCAGCTCCGGCTCCACGTTCGAGCAGGACATGGCGTATTCGCGAGCCGTCGTGGACGGCGACTGGATCTTCGTGTCGGGCACGACCGGCTTCGACTACGCGACGATGACGATCGCCGAAGGCGTGGTCGAGCAGGCCGAGCAGTGCCTGAAGAACATCGAGGCCGCGCTCGGCCAGGCCGGCTCATCGCTCGCCGACATCGTGCGCGTGACGTACGTGCTGCCGAACGCAGCCGACTTCCCGAGCTGCTGGCCGGTGCTGCGGCGCTACTTCGGCGACGTGCGTCCCGCTGCGATGATGATCTCGGCCGGCCTGGCCGACCCGCGCATGAAGATCGAGATCGAGGTCACGGCTCGCAAGCGCACGGGCTAGCGAAACCGGATCGCCGACCCAGCAATCGCATCGACCGGCGCACGTCGCCCGCCATTTCCTCCATCCGCAAGACCCGAAACACCATGTCCCGCGTTCGTCCCACCAAGTTCGTTCATGTCGTCTACCGCACGCGCCGCTTCGAGCCCATGGTGCGCTGGTACGAGACGGTCTTCGACGCCAAGGTCCAGTACCAGAACCCGGCGCTCGCGTTCCTGACCTACGACGACGAGCACCACCGGTTCGCGTTCGTCAACCTCGACGTGATCCAGCCGGGCGGGAGCGAATCCGACCGCCGCGGCATCGTCGGCGTCGACCATGTCGCCTACACGTATGCGTCGCTCGACGACCTGTTCGAGAACTACGTGCAGCTCAAGGAGCTCGGCATCCAGCCCTATTGGTGTATTCACCACGGCATCACGGTCTCGATGTACTACGGCGATCCGGACGGCAACCAGATGGAGTTCCAGGTCGACAGCTACACGTCGAACGACGAGGCCAACGCGTTCATGCGCGGCCCCGGCTTCAGCGCCAACCCGATTGGCGTCGAGTTCGACCCGGAGGACTGGCTCGCGCGCAAGAAGGCGGGCACGCCGCTCTCGGCCTTCCGCCTCCGCGAGGTGCACGAGCCGGTGTCACCGGTGCGCGGCACCGCGGTCAAGTGACGGCGAGCGCGCGATGATTGAAGTCGCCTGGCTGCTGTTCATCGTCGCGTCGGTGCGCTCTCGAACGTCTCGAACCCGAAGATCGCGGTGTTCTATTTCGCGTTCCTGCCGCAGCTCGTGCTGCCCGGCGCGGCACATCCGACGCTCGCCGTCTTCGTCCTCGGCGTGTTCGCGGCGCTCACCTTCCTCGTCAAGGGACCTGTCGGGCTCGGCGCAGGGCTGCTGTCGGGATGGCTGCGCGCACGGCCGCAGGTGCTGGCCTGGATCCACCGCACCAGTGGCGCGGTGCTGATCGGGCTGGGTGTCAAGCTGGCGTTCGAGCGGCGGGCTTGAGCGGTGGCCGTTCCCATGAAGTTCGTGCTCCTTGCGCTCTTCCTGCTGCTCGCCACGGTCGTGGTGCTCGCGATCCTGAAACGGCGCGGAGCGACGGGTGGCGACAGGGAACCTTGGCCGTTCTATGCCAGGCAGCCGTTGTCGGTGCCGGAACAGGTGCTGTACCACCGGCTCGTCAAGTCGCTGCCCGATCACATCGTGCTGGCCCAGGTCCAGGTGTCGCGGGTGCTTGGCGTCAAGCGCGGATTCAACTTCCACGAGTGGAACAACCGGATCAACCGCCTGAGCTACGACTTCGTGGTCTGCTCGAAGGACGCGACCGTTCTCGGCGCCATCGAGCTCGATGACAAGACCCATGAGAGTGCGTCGCGGGCCGAAACCGATGCGAAGAAGGAAAAGGCGACCCATGCCGCCGGAATCCGGTTGATCCGCTGGCATGCGAAATCGCTGCCCGACGAGCAGGCGATCCGCGCCGCGTTCCCGCCCAAATCGCTGGCGTCCGATGGGAATCCGAACTCCGTCGACGGACGGTTCTCGAGTCCTTGATCGAAGTCGGCCTGTAGAGGCGACAGCACGTCGATGGCTGAACTGACGATCCCGTTTCACAGGCCCCACTCAAAATGACCCAGCACGCCCTCGACGACGCGATCGCCTTCGTCCAAGCCCACGAAACGCCGTGGCCGCGCGATCCGACTGCGGCGCCTGCGCCCGGGCTGAGCCCGTGGGGTGTGCATCACGACGACCCGCCGCCGTACAACCGGCTGCGCGGTCCGGTGCACGCGCGCGGTCCGCAGTCGGGTGTGGCCAGGCAGCACGGCAAGGTCGTCGCATCGTGGGGAGAACCGGAGCGGGCCGACCTGACCTTCAGCGTCGCGAAGACCTACCTCGCGCTGCTCGCCGGCGTCGCGCAGCGCGAGGGGCTGCTGCCTGACGAAGACGAACCCGTCGTCGCGCGCCTGCCCGGCATCGGCTTCGACAGCGAGCACAACCGGCCCATCACCTGGACCCACCTGCTGACGCAGACCAGCGAATGGGAAGGCACCTGCTTCGGCCTGCCCGACACGGTCGACCGCTGGCGCAAGGTCGCGCAGGACCCGCGCCCAGCCGATGGCCCGAAGGGCGGCGCCCGGCCGCTGCGCGCCCCTGGCACCTATTGGGAATACAACGACGTGCGCATCAACCAGCTTGCGCTGGCGCTGCTGCACCTGTTCCGCAAGCCGCTGCCGCAGGTCTTCCTCGACGAGATCCTGAAGCCGCTCGGCGGCGGCGCCGGCTTCGCCTGGCGCGGCTATGACGACGCGTGGCTCGAGCTGCCCGGTGTCGGCCGCGTGCAGTCGGTGCCCGGCGGCACGCACTGGGGCGCCGGCGTGTCGATCAGCGCCAGCGACCAGGCGCGCGTCGGCCAGCTGCTGCTCGACGGTGGCTTGGTTGGCGGCCGGCAGCTCGTGCCGAAGGCGTGGATCGAGCGCATGAGCGCGCCCTGCGCGGTCGCGCCGTTCTATGGCCGGCTGCTCTGGCTCAACCGCAGCGGGCTGGCCTTTCCCGGCATGTCGAAGCAGGCCGCGTTCATGGTCGGCGCCGGCGGCCACTATGTCGGCATCGATCCGGCGCTCGACGCGGTGATCGTGCTGCGCTGGCTCGATCCATTGAATGCGCCGGCGACGATCCCGCGCTTCGCGGCGGCGCTGGCTGGCCGGTGAGCGCGCTGCGACGCTCCGCCAGGCGCGGGTGGTACAACCGCCGACTGACTTGAACCGGAGATCGACATGAGTGCAGACAAGGACCGCGGTATTCGCCGCCAGAAACAGAAGCGGGCGAAGCAGCTGAAGAAGCAGGCGCGCGATGCGCATGCGAGCACGACGAACCCGGCAACGCCGAAGAGCCCGGCGGCGCCCTCCGCGCAATAGAAGCGCCCCGCGGCGGCACTCAGCGCCGCTCGGTCAGCCGCGTCAGTCGCGGTCCGGCGCGCCGAGCGGAAAGTAGTGGCGGAACGGCCGCGCCTCGTCGACGGCGCGTGCGAACGACGGTCGGGCGAGCAAGCGCTTGCGGTACGCCGTGACGTTCGGATGACCATCACCGATCGGATGGGTCCAGTCGGCGTAGAACAGGAACGGCGCGGCCCCGCAGTCGGCGAGGCTGAAGCGATCGCCGGCCGCCCACTCGCGCGTCGCCATCACCTTGTCGAGCCACGCGTACGACGTCTCGAGAATCTCGCGCGCCTGCTGCACGCCGAACGGATCGTGGCTGCCCTCGGACCGCATCGAGTCGAACACGACCTTCTGCTGCGGCGTCGACACGTAATTGTCGAAGAAGCGGTCCATGAACCGCGTTTCGAGCGCGGCCTTCGGGTCATCCGGGATCAGCTTAAAGAGGCCGGGCCGGTACAGGCCGACGTACTCGATGATGCAGGTCGCCTCGATGACGGTCCTGTCGCCGTCGACCAGCACCGGAAAACGCTTGATCGGCCAAATCTTCGCGAGGTCGCGCGCATGCGGGTTATCGGGCCCGTCGAGCGAAAGCGGTTCGAACGGCACCGCGTTTTCGTACAGCGCGACGAGCACTTTCTGGCAGTACGACGAGAACGGATGGAAGTAGAGCTGCAAGGCCATGAGATCACGATCCTTCGACGACGGTGCGGCCGCCGGCGGCAGCCTACCTTCGTCGACGAACGGATGGGAGCGAAATCGACATCGTCGATGCCGATTTCCAGTTTCGGGTCACGCCTTCGCGATGGCCCGCCGTCGGGCGCGCGGCGGGACGGCCGCCGAGCCGCTCAGGCGGTGACGAGCGGCGGCTTGGGCGCAGCTGCGGCTTTCACGAGCGCCTCCTGCGCGACCTTCAGGCCCAGCTCGACACGCGGTCGCCAGCTCGGGGCAAGGGCGTTGTTGCGGAGCGCGTTCTGCGCCGACTCGACGTACTGGGTCAGCGCCGGCTCGGTCAACGCCCCCAGTTTCGCGACGAGGTCTGCCTCTTCCTCGGAGGTGTAGGGCAGCATGGGCGGGATGATCTGGTCTTTTTTCATGCCCGAGCTTAGTCCTTTCCGCGAGGCGCCTTCTTCGAGGCCCCTTCGCGGTTAATGCGGAGCTCAGCAAACACTGCCGGCGCGCAGTACCTAGTGGGCGAACTTGCTCTCGGCCTGCGGCTCGAACCACGATGCGCGTTACCTTGATCGGATGGCTTTCGCTGCTCGCAGTGATGGCAAGCAGCGTCGGTGCTGCCGAGACCGCGCCGGCGACCGGTGACCTGCTGCATTCGGCCGAATGCCAGTCCGCATTGCAGGCCTTGCAGACGGCGGAGAGCGCGGCTGAGTCTGCACCGCCCACGCCGCGACCGAACGAAGCGCGATCCAGCCGCACGCCAACCCCCAACCTGCTCGCAGCCCGCCGGCAGGCTGCGACCGCTTGCCTTGCTGGCCGCGCCGATTCGGCCCCGCTTCCGCAGCGGTTCGCGCAACCGCCCTTCGTCGTCGCTCCGGTCGCGGGAGCGGCGCCGCCGCGCATGAACCCCGCCGTACCGCTGTCGTCGCCATCGCCGGCGCCGATGCAACCGAACGCGCCTGCTGCACCGACCTCGATCCTCTCGTGCGACATCTTCGGCTGCTGGGCCAACGACGGCTCGCGGCTCTACCGCGTCGGGCCGAACCTGTGGGGAAGCCGCGGCGCCTGCACCGTGCAGGGCACACTGCTGCACTGCCCGTGATGCGAGCCTGATCACCCCGATTCGCGATGCCGATCTCCGACCCGTCCGCCCCGATCCGCATCGGCGTCGATCTCGGCGGCACCAAGATCGAGGCGCTCGCGATCGATGCCGCCGGCCACGAGCTGGCGCGCCGGCGCATCCCCTCGCCGTCGCATGACTACTCGCAGATCGTCGAGGCGGTGCGTGGTCTCGTCGGCGATCTCGAACAAGGTCTCGGTCGGCGCGCGCAGGCCGGCATCGGCACGCCAGGCGCGGTGTCGCGGGTCGACGGCCGGATGAAGAACGCCAACTCGACGGTGCTGAACGGGCGCCCGTTCGCGCGCGACATCGCCGCCGCGCTGGCGCGCGAGGTGCGGGTCGAGAACGACGCCAACTGCTTCGCGCTGTCCGAAGCGACCGACGGTGCCGGCAGCGGACACCGCGTCGTCTTCGGCGTGATTCTCGGCACCGGCGTCGGCGGCGGCATCGTGGTCGACGGCCGGGTATGGGGCGGCGCGAACGCGATCGCCGGCGAGTGGGGCCACAACGAGATGCCGTCCCGCGGCGAGACCGCACTGCCCGACACGCCGTGCTACTGCGGCCGACGCCGCTGCATCGAGACTTTCCTGTCGGGGCCTGGGCTCGCCGCCGACCATGCGCGCCATGCCGATACACGCATCGCAGCCGATGCATGGCGCGCTGCGCAAGACAAGGTCGCACTCGACGCGCAGGCGATCGCCGCCCTCGCCGCCGACGGCGACCCCGATGCGCAAGCCACGATGGCGCGCTACGCCGACCGCCTGGCGCGCGCGCTCGCGACCGCCGTCAACGTGCTCGATCCCGACATCGTCGTGCTCGGTGGCGGCCTGTCGAACATCGACGCGCTGTACACGGAGGTCGCAGCCCGCCTGCCGCAGCATGTGTTCTCCGACCGCTGCACGACCCCGGTCGTCCGCAACCGACACGGCGACTCGTCGGGGGTGCGCGGCGCCGCGTGGCTCTGGCCGTCCGCCTGAGCCTCGCCCGTCACTGGCGCACGACGTCGACCGCCGGTGCGACAACAACCTGCCGCTCCATGCCGACCAGCGCGATGCCGGCCAGCACGCAGAGCGCGCCGCCGAGGTGCGATGGCCGCAAGGTCTCGTCGAGCAGCACGATCGCCTGCGCCGCGCCGAACAGCGGCATCAGGTTGACGAACAGCCCGGCGCGCTCGGGCCCGATCGCTGCGACGCCGTACGACCACAGCAGAAAGCCGGCCAGCGACGCGAAGACGACGATGTAGGCGAGCGCCCCGGCGATCCGCAGCGTCATCACTAAGGGTGCCGGATGCGGCGCGAGCGCGACCCAGCCGAGCAGCAGCGCGACGGCGGGCACGATGCTCGCGGCGAAGACGACCTCGGGCGCGAGCTCGCGCGGGCGGCGGCGCAGACACAACGTATACGCCGCCCACAGCACGACCGCGAGCCCCATGCACAGCGTCCCGCGCGTCGGCGGCAGCTCGGCCCAGCGTCCGGGCTCGCCGTGGGTCAGCAGGATCGCGGCACCGAGCAGCGACGCGGCACTGCCGGCCCACTGCGCGGTGCTCGGCCGCGCGCCGCCGGTCAACGCCGCGCCGGCGAGGATCGCGACCGGCGTCAGCGACAGCATCAGCAACGCGTCGATCGCGCTGCTGTCGCGCAGTGCGAGGTAGACCAGCGTGTGAAAGCCGGCGATCCCGGTCGCGCCGAGCGCGAGCAACAAGCGCCAGTGGCGGCCGATCGCCTGCCGGCTGCACCACAGCGTCGGGCCGACCCACGGCAGCAGCAGCGCAAGGCAGAGCGACCAGCGCAGCAGGTTCAGCGTGGCCGCGTCGATCTCGTGGCTCAGCGCGCGGCCGGCTATGAAGTTGCCGGACCAGAAAAAGGCGGCCCCCGCGAGCGCGAGGACCGCCCGGCCGTCGCGCATCAGTGCGCCATCGCGGCGGCGGCTTCGGCGCGGCGCGGCATCGCATAGGTGAGCGGTGCGAGCGCGTCCTGGATCCGCCCCATCTGCGCCGGCGTGACCAGCTCGGCGAGGACCTTCTGGAAGCGGGGGTGGATCGCGCCGGACACGATGTACTGCCAGCGGTAGGCCTTCAGCACCGTGGCCGCGACCGCGGCGGCGCGCGGGTCGCCTTCGGCGATACCGCTGACGCGCAGGAGGTACGCGGTGTCGGCCGCGGCCTGGCCCTGCAGGATGCCGTCAACGCCGCCGACCAGCGCGATCAGGTCGTCGACAGCCGCGTCGCGGGCGGCATCGGACGGCAGCTTCGCGTCCTCGCGCGCCCACTCGAGCTCGTCGATCACCGCATGCTGCGACTCCTCCTTCCAGTGGAACAGGAAGATGTCCTTGAACAGGTCGGAGAGCCCTTCGGCGTCGGCGATGCTCTCGCGGTAGTGGGCCTGCGAGAACAGCTCGATGTGGCAGGTCAGCGCGAGCACGGCCCAGGTGCTCTTGCCGAGCACGAACGAGGCGACGTCGTTCGCCGGCACGTCGAACCGGTAGCCGCTCGGCATATCGGCGGCGACCAGGCGCTCGACGCGCCGGAACAGCTCCTGGTGCTTCAGCTCCTCGTCGGTGAAGCGGACGATCGCCTCGAGCGCGGTCTGGTCGCCAAGCCAGTGGTCGCGGCTGACCTCGAGCATCTTCGCGCCGATGAAGCGCTCGACCAGGCCGAACATGTTCGCGTAGGTGCGACCCTGGACCTGGCCGAGGAAGCGCCGCTGGTCGGCGCTCAGCCCATCGATCTCGTCGATCAGCGAGAGCCCGTCGGGCAGGAACTTCTGGCGCAGGTCGAACTGGCGGCCGCGGATGACGTCGCGGTCGATGTCCCAGCGGATCCGCTTCGAGGCTTCGATGGTCTTCGCGTAGCGCCGTACATCGATCGGCGTGGTGGTGGTGGCTTGCATGTCGTGTCCTTCCCGAAGTGCCGTCTCATTGACGTGGGGAGGATGATTTCTGCGCACGGCCGCCGATGCATGAGGCGGATGTCCCGAAACGCGGCGGCGCGCCGGCCGCATTCGAAGCGCCCGTGGGACTGGCGTCCTGCCGGCCCTGCCTGAGCGCCCTCAGGCCAGCGGCGAGCGCCGGCCGATCGCGTGCACGATCGCCTCGGCGCGGGTGCGCACGCCGAGCTTGTCGAAGATCGTCGAGACCTGGTTGCGCACCGTCTTCTCGCTCTTGCCGAGCTGCTTGGCGATCGCATGGTTGTCGAGGCCGCGCGCGAGCAGCTCGAGCACCGCGGTCTCGGCGACGGTCAATGCCGAGCGTTCAGCGGCGCCGCCGCTGCGCTGCGCGTCGGGCCCGGCCACGAAGTCGCGCAGCGAGTCGAGAAAGACCGGCCAGGCCGGCTCGCTGTCGAGCAGCACGTGGTTCGCGCTGTCGAGCTCGATAAAGCGGGCGCCCGGAATCGTCGCCGCCAGATGGCGGCCCTCCTCGAACGGCACGGCGATGTCGCCGCGTGCGTGCATCACAAGGGTCGGCACCCGGATCTGCGCCGCCGTCTCGGTGACGTCGACCTCGTGGAACCGCTCGAGCGTGCGCGCTGCGCCTTCGGCGCTCGCGGTGAGCTGCTGCAGCTCGGTCCACCAGCGGTGCTGATCGAGCGTGCCGCCGGGGATGAAGCGGTTCGTGAACACCTGGCGGAACGCCGCGTTCTCGCTGCCCCAGCCGACCCGGATCATGTTGACCAGCGTCTCCGCCTCGAGCCGCTCGACCGGGGTCGGATGGCGCTTCAGCGAACCGCGCGCGTACGCGCCGACCAGCACCAGGTGCGTCACGCGCTCGGGATGGCGGCGGATGTACTCGATCGCGATCGCGCCACCTTGCGACATGCCGATCAGCGGAAAGCGCGCCAGGCCGAGCGCATCGACGACGGTCTCGAGGTCGCGCACCCAGACGTCGAGCGAGAGGTTGTGGAACGATCGGTCCGAGAGTCCCGAGCCGCGCTGGTCGTAGCGGACGTACATGCGGTCGCGCGACAGCTCGCGCAGCCAGGGCCGCCAGACGGGGCTCTCGAGGTCGTGCTCGACGTGGCTCAGCCAGTGCGACGCGCGCACCAGCGGCGGCCCGGAGCCGATCGTCGCGACGGCGATGCGCGTGCCGTCGGCCGCGGTGCAGAAGCGGACTTCCTGGCGCAGGGTCATGGGTCGATTGTTGCGCTGCAGCGAGCGGAACGCTCGACGCCGCTCGACCGCGTTGCCGCGCTCAGTGCAGGCCCGTCAGGGTCACGCCGCCGGCCGGGCCGCGCGGCTCAGCACGACGTGCATCGCCTCGGCAGCGCCGACGTGGCGCGTGCACTCGAAGCCGAGACCGCGCAGGTTGATGCCGGTGAGCAGCGCCTCGCCGTTGCCGAGCACCACCGGCGCGAGCGCGAGATGCACCTCGTCGACGAGGCCGCCCTGCAGGTACTGGCGGATCGTCGAGACGCCGCCGCCGACGCGCACGTCCTGCCCGCGCGCGGCCTCGCGTGCCCGATCGAGCGCGGCGCGGATGCCGCCGGTGACGAAGTGGAACGTCGTGCCGCCTTCCATCTCGAGCGGCGCGCGCGCATGGTGTGTCAGCACGAAGACGGGCACGTGGTACGGCGGGCTCGCGCCCCACCAGCCGCGCCACGTCTCGTCGGGCCACGGCCCGCGCACCGGCCCGAACATGTTGCGGCCGAGGATCCAGGCGCCGACGTTCGCGAAGCCGGCCGCTGCGAACTCGTCGTCGACGCCGGTCGAGCCGCCCGGGCTGCCGAGCATCGCCTGGAAGGTGCG